>Ga0209061_1000077_pt1 | contig 338701 bp, 296 predicted proteins | sample Coa_R1_10_FD_187157 | JGI IMG/M metagenome (GOLD analysis project Ga0209061, IMG submission 187157) | Surface soil microbial communities from Centralia Pennsylvania, which are recovering from an underground coalmine fire - Coalmine... | ecosystem: Environmental > Terrestrial > Soil >... | reverse complement strand
TTCTGGGATAAACGAGCTCGAAGATCAGATTCGCGAATTGCGTGATCGCTTTCCTGCACATGTAGTCACCAAGGTGCTCAAAATTAGTGGAAAACAGCTGCGGGCCGCGAGGAATCCCCAAAAGAGGGTACAAGAAGCGGCGAGTGCGACTATCCTCGACGTTCTCACACAAGAAGCGAAACAGCTAAGTCAAGCACATCTAGAACGATGGCTTGAATTAGGGAAGGCTGTGGATGAGCTTGATGTCGACGAATACGCTAGCGGGCGTGGTCTGTCCGTTCGTGATTACTTACAAAGAGCTGTAGCATTTTATCAAACTTTTTTTCCCGTGATTAAGGAGCGGGTTGATGAGATTCTAGCCTAAAGATGAGGAAAAATGACAGAACCGAAAGCAAACACAGTCCAATCAGCGAGCGACTTGAGCAAGGATGAAATGAATCTGCTCCGAACGCTTAAGGAACTTGGCGTCCCTCCTAGCCGCTTGACGAAACTACTGTCGCCAAAAGAGGAAACACCTGCACCCGCAAGAGCTGATGAATTCGATCTCGTCGATGTATATCGGCAAGCGTACTCGAAGGCGCTAGCCATCTCTCTGCAAAGGCAGGCTCTTAAGGACGCGGGACTGCTCACAAATGAACAGGAAAAGCCGCATAGCGAAGTGCAAAGCCAAGATGGGGTTCAAACTTTACTTCAGTTCTTGAAAGAGCGGCCTCGAGACGAAAAGCTAACGGTATCCGATCTTACTATGCTAATCCTTGCGAGTAACTTGGGGGGAGGAACGAACAAAGGAGATAACGCTATCAGCGTCAAAGACCTTCTCCCCCTACTCTCAAAGCGAGAGCTGACCATTGCTGACGTCATGGCTATCCTCGATAAAACTCGGCCGCCCCCTGCTCCTGCCGCTATGCCTACAACAAATAGCAGCTTCGCCGATTTATTTGATGACAGTATTAAACAAGTCTTAAAGGAGAAGATCATTAAGGCCTTAAGCGAAGAGTCAAAACGTGGGCCCTCGGCGGATTGGGGAGGAATAGCTTCGCGGATTATTGATACTATACGAGAAGTGACTGGGAAGATTCCTCCGCCGCAAGCACCGCCGCCCGAAGCGCCTGGCGAGCCTATTCCCCTTGAAGCTCCTGCGACTAGTCAAGCTGCAGCCGCCTCGCCCCCAGCGTCCGAGTCTACGACTACGACTTCTTCAAGCGCGACATCTCAGGAGTTTGGAGGAATCGAGGGATAGAGAGAAATGAAGTTTCGAGTGCTTTTAGTTTCGAATTTCCCTGCCGAGTTGCAAGCCGATGGGTCAAGGTTGAGTGTAAGCGACTTCCTGAATCAAAAATTAGATGCAGGCTTGAGAAATGCGATTGCATTTTCGGGCCCTATTTCAAGGAGCGACCTCGGAGTCGAGCTTTCCTTTGCGAGCGACGCGAAATTTACTAAGATCGATGGATTACTAGCCCTCACCTTCATTCTCAACGTTGAGGGAAACTCCGTCGGCCCCAAGGATGTGGCGTCAACTTACGAGGAGTATATTCCCATAATGGGAAATCGCTTCTCAGGCTTAGTCATGGGGGATACGAGCATGATGGCTGTCTTCGGCAGCTATCCGCTAGAGTTTACTCTCGACTCTGTCGGCCCCGCCTGATCTCTCTTTCCCCTCTTCTTCTCTCCTTTTGGAGGCCTCTCCATCGAGTACGTATATATTTCGTCAAAACATCGTTTCTGACCATGCGGGCCTCGAAACTAGGCATGTCCACAATTGCGATTATGGCTGTGATGGTAGGCGTCATCGCAATCGCCACGCTAGGGGCCTTCGCGTACGCGATCCCATATTTGTATTCAGGTAGCGGTTCGTCAACACAAGTTTCGATGCCAACGAGTTCGACGTCAACGAGTTCGATGGTGGGGAACAGTCCGAGTGAAACAGTCACCTCGTCAACACAGGTTTCGATGACGACGAGATCGATAGTGGGGAACGATATCAGTGAAACAGTGACCATATCGAGTGATACAGAAATCGACCTGACTTGCAACTTTTGTGTAATCACTCTCAACGTGAATTCTGGAGTTACAATAAACCTAGACACCGTAGGAAACTATAATCAAGTCACGGTCAACGGCGGATCAGCAAATCTTAGTGGTTCGGGGAATGATAACACATTCTACCTCCATAACACCAAAGTCCTCAGCAACACCATGATAGGAAACGGAAATTCGATACAGAGCTGACCGCTTTCAAAAATCGTAGCTCTCAGTGAAACTTGTTGAAGCGAGGATATCTACGGCCGTACATTTCTCCACCTCAGAAGCTTGCTTCCTCGAGGATATGCTCTCTCTGTGTGAGGAGAGAATATCAAATCGCAATAGTTTGTTTGACTTCGTTCTTGAAGCGTGTAGGAAGGATATTCGAGAGCTCAATCGAGTCAAGCAAGATCGTGAGGATATCCTTCGATGGGAATTCGAAGACAAAGCGGAAGGCCCTACACTTCTCACACCAGAAGGAAAGTCGCCTTGCCCTAGGATTTGAATGCTCGGGCCTGTACTCCATGCGGCTTCGACATTTAGGACAGTTCATTTCTTGGCTTCAACCTTGACCCTCTGCAAAAATTTTCTGTCCTTTGAAAGAGAATAGCGATAGCCATCTTTCTCAAGCGGAGAGAGTTTCAACCGCTCTACAAAGCTCCTGTACTCCTCGATAAGACTTCCGTCCTTGTTTGTTGCGAAGGCCCAAGCGAACGATTCGTTCTTTTGTGTCCAAGGAATTGATTCAGGGATAGTGATCTCCTTGGATGATTCTCCCTGTGGTGCTGGCTTTGATACCGCAGTGGTGGTCTCTTTCTTCCTGCCTAGCACAAATATGAGCTTCCTAATCTCTGGAGACTGCTCTGCTGAGATAGTCTCAATCTTGAGAAGCTCGAAGCCTGAATCGAGTTTCCTGTTTGCTTCCTCTGGAGTCGAAGCGACTTCGACTTCCTGAATGTCGCTATAGTATCTTTCTTCCCCTTTACTTTCCATTTTTTTCGCCTGTTACGTAGTGAGTTGGGGGCGAAGTTCTGCCTCACTCAAGACTCGTACGACGTGGCACTTGGGACATAAAGCCCAAGCAAAGGCTACAGTGGGGGTGTTAGGGCGATTCTTGTGTCGCCATCCATGTGTAATTTGAGTCTGGCACGAAGGATGCCAGGTTGACACGTCTACGGGCTCAAGATCGCTGGGCTCGACTGGATCGTGGTTTTTCTTCAGGCATTCTACTATCTGGTTTTTCTCCTTTTCAAGTGCTTCCCTTTCGCCCAGTCTCGAAAGCTGCGACTTTGCCATTAAACCATCAAAGATGAAGTCGTACGTGACAAAACCCCCCACTAGTTCGGTGATTTTCATTATTTCGACAGCAAGGGGAGACAGCCTCCTCCCTCTTTTCGCATATCGACGTACGAGATTGTCGACGTAAGGCCGCCTCGAGCCCCTTCTGTGGTTTTTCCAAATGCCGTGCCAGCTTCGTTCAGTCAGATACAAGCCGTAAGCCATGGGCACAGCGAATGACCGAGGTATCTCGTTGAGGGCTTCAGCTAGTTCTGGATGGTTGGCCTGTATCTGGAAAAGTGTCATCTTGGACATTCTCAATTTTCCATATCTGTACCAGATTGTATTTTTTGATAATCCTGCAAATTTCCCCTCATGGATCGCCTTTTGCATTGGCCGTTTTTTACTATTTTGTCCATCAACTACAACATCAACAACAAAATTCTTCTTCTTCTTCTTACTCGCAATGGCTTTCGAATTGGTCTCGTTTTGGAAAACCTTTTCAGCGAGTTTTGTGCGTTTCAAACTTGGTCACTGGCTCCTTGCAATGGCTCGTAGGGGTCTTGTGGCTCGCTTGGGGCCTGGGATTGGCTCGTTTGGCCCCAAGCATTTTTTTCCGCGTAAAGGGTCATAGTTCGACACAACTGGATGAGTGAGTCGACCTCACTCAGGATCCGATCAACCGCTGCCGCTATTTCGCGACTTTTTTTCACAGGACTCTAACCTCTTTGCCGTCCTTCGTCATTTTCTTTAGCGCGATCAGTTTCTTTTTGCGCTAACGCAGTTTCCAAGAGCCTTTCAACAAATCTGGATCGGCTAATTTCGCCTCTTCGCTTGTCGAGTTCTTGAACCACATCTTTGTGCAAACTCATTGTGACAGCTTTCGTCTTCATATCATATCACAACCCTAATATAGTAATGTGCGCGAATTTAAAGCGTTGCGCACATGTTGAAGGACAATCATGCACGAAGAGACAAATTACTTGCGCACATCAAGGCACTCGTATACGACAAGGGCCCAATGACTGCAGCGCAGCTAGCTAAAGATCTTAAGATAAATTCAAGGGACAGGAAGCTAATCTACGCAATCCAGACCCTCAAGGCGGTTGGCGTGATAGAGAGCAACGGGTCGCTCCTCGCTCCAGCACGGCGAGAGCTTTCAAAACACGATTACGAGCTGGCGTACAACCATTCTTGCAAGCTTTTAAACATGGGAAGCTATTCCATTTCCTGGAATTATGACTCAAGTCCCATGTTCAAAGCTTTCGCACTGTTCTACCAATTTCAAAAAACCCAAAAGCAGCTTCCAAAGACTGCTCTTGATGAACTCTCAGACAGATTTTTGGGAAGCCTTCCAAAGGGGGAACAGACTTCCAAAGACCCCGCCTTTCACGCTTTCTTGGAGATTGACTTTAAACGTGAGGTTTTTGATCATCTTCGCACGGGATACTACTCTCAAATTTGGAAACCCATGACGGAAGACACCGAGGGCTTTTCAGAAGAGTTGCAGAAGGAGCTAATCTTCGCCGTTGAGCTTGTGTCGCATGGAACACCGCTCAAAGGAGTTTGTCGTCTGTGTCCGTCAAACTACGTCCAGATCAAGGACTCGGAATAAGTGAGTTAGGGCATTCGCCCTATGGTTACGGCGTTTGCAGAGTAGTTAGGGCATTCCGAATATAGTTAGGGCGCTTCTACTACTAAGAAGCTGAAGCCTCTGCTTTACGTTTGTTCTCCTCCTCGTCTTCTTCCTCTTCTTCCTCGGCTCGCTCGACTCCAATAATTGCGACCGACAGCCTATCCCCAGCTCTCAGCCTGAGTCGGAGAACTTCGAGCTCTGAGAGGGGAAGCCAATATGTGAGGGACGAATTAGCTTTATCGCGATGAGTTTTCCTTCCTCTCAGGACTGAGCTGAAGACTTGAGGATTTTTCAAAGTCAATTTGGCAACCTCAGGGATCTTGGTGGCGGTATTTGAGTTGCGCCGAGTCGTTCCTTTCTCGGTAGAAACAGTAGGCGAAAAGCTCATATTGTCTCAGCGTAACTATAGAGAAAAAACAGTCTTAAACTTTCGCCTACGCTACGTAGACTTCCCACGCTTGATTGATCACGGTTTTAATTATATCTGAGTAAGCATATGCTTACTGTAACAGTTGTATGAATAATCAGCTTAGATTCCTTGAAGAGAGGGGAAAAAGGGAAGAAAGGCAAGACACTCTTGTTCTCCTTTATGAGGGAGAACAATTTTAGGAAGAACGGGCTCTCTTTTTCACACTTACAGAGTCTTCATGAGGTAGTAGAGATTATCTAATCGAAATAGAAGGGTGCTATTGTTTTTAGTACCTAAATTGCGATCTGCTAATTGTTACTCCAACTCTTTCTGATTTTTTCTTTTTTCACATTCATTTGTATCTTTTCAGCCTCAAACAGCACTTTTGCAATCATAGCAGCCCTTTGGATCGAAAGAAACACAGGAATCCCCTTCGATTCGAATATTGATCTTTTTCTTAGGCACATGTCCCCTGTAACGCTTGCGACAACCACTGGTTTCCCAGAGCGAGTGATTGCTCTTTTAACTATCGCTGCTATTTTGTCTGAGCTCTGAGGGAGGCCCCACAACGCTAGGTAGATTGCAATATCAGCAAAGGAATCTTCTCTGATAAAAGCTTCCTCAAACACTCGCGACGCTTGTTCATCAGATCCACTTGCAGTGAGATCGACTGGATTATTAATTGAGGCAAAAGGAAATGTCAGGCTACGCACCCTTTTGAAAAGATCCCCACTGATCCTGGGGACCTCAAGCCCTGCTTCAACGCAATGATCTGCCAAGAGAAGCCCGACACCTCCTGCGTGACCAATTATCAGGACTTTACTTCCTCTTGCCCTTGGAAGGCAGGTGAGCGCCTTTAGAGAATCGACAAATAATTCAAGTGAATCAACTTCAAGTATACCAGATTTGCGAAACGCAGCTTTGTAAACTGAATAGCTTCCTGATAAACTGCCTGTGTGCGAAGCGACGCTTGTCTCAAGCTCTTCCGACTTGCCTGTTTTGAGAACTACTACTGGTTTGAAAGAAGCGCAATAGCGAGCTGCACGTACAAAATTTCTCCCGTTTTCGACACCTTCTATGTATAGGCCAATGGCCTTAGTATGTCTATCGCGGGCTAGGAAGTAGAGTGAATCGACTTCGTTTATGTCGAGCTTGTTGCCGTAAGAAATCACTCGAGAAAGTCCTAGGTTTTCAAAAGCCGCGATATCCATAGCATGACCTGCAAAAGAACCACTTTGAGAAACGATCGCTACTGTCCCGGGAATCGGCCGCCTGACAAGCGAATCTGGAATGAAGAACGTGTCTAGATGAGACACATTGTCAAATATCCCAAGACAATTAGGGCCTAGAATTCTCATTCCGAAATCCTTGGCAGTCCTCAAGATCTTCCTTTCTAGCTCCCTTCCCTTCTCGCCTGTCTCGCTGAAACCAGCACTTAGAATGATTACATTTTTGATCCCTTTGGAGGCGTGCTCCTTGACGAGCTCAGGCACTTGTTTTGATGGAACTAGTACAATAGAGAGATCTGGGATGCCTGGAACATCCGCAATGTTCCGGAAGCATTTTATTCCCAAAATCGAACGGAATTTCGGGTTTACCGGAAAGACTTCGCCTTGGAATCCTCTTTTGAGAATATTTTCAAGAATTATTCTTCCGAGACTACCACGATCTCCAGAAGCCCCCACCACTGACAGAGATTTTGGAGACAAAAAAACTCTCAATTTCTATTAAGCGGCCAGACGAAAGAACCACCGACCGAAAACAAATTCATACTTGGTTACTTATTGAGATTTCAACCTTTGTTTTATCTTAAGTCGTCTAGCGACTTCCCGGGAGGATTCCACAAAATATTCAATATCGCTTTGCTCATGTGCATCAGATATGGCTCCGATATGGCCAGGGATAAAGAAAATGTTGTATTTTGAAACCAGAGAGAAATAGTACTCTCTTTCTAAATCTCGCCTTGATAGATCTACATCCTCGGCGCAAGTTATCACATCTTGCCCGTCCGCAAGAAAATGAGTTACAAAAAGCGAACCGACTCCTGTTGACTGTGTTTTTATACCATTTTCCGCAAAAGCTTCGTCGACTTTCTTCCTCAACTCCGTTCCAAATTTTCCTATCCGGTTGTAAAGGTCTTTGGCGTGCGCTTCAAGGTAGCGCAGAGTAGCGATCCCAGCCCTCATCGCAAGCGCGTTCTCTGAAAAGGTTCCGCCTCCGATCCAGCATCGTTGTTTCTTTGAAGGAAACAAGGATGTATCTGCGAATTTCATTGTGTCCTTCTTTCCCGCGATTGCAGACGCAGGTAGGCCTCCTCCAATTATCTTGCCAAGAGTACAAAGATCTGGCAAAACGCGATAGTAGCCCTGCCCTCCTTGGAGTCCCAGCCGGAAACCTGTTATTATTTCATCGAATATCAAAAGGGATCCAATCCTATCGCATTTTTCGCGCAGAAAGACAAGGAAGTCTCTCTCCGCCGGTACTACACCACCGCCTCCGAGCACTGGCTCCACAATAACAGCAGCTATGTCTTGGGATTCCGAGGAAAGGACTCTGTCAGCTTCTTCAATGTCATTGAAAGAGATCAACCTCGTGTACTTTTCCTCGCCAGGAACCAAGCCGGCGCTCTCAGGTTCTTCAAAAGGAGAGCTGACACCAAAAACAAGAGTAGAATTGTATCCGTGCCACCCACCAGCGATCTTTACAACGATGTTTCTACCAGAAGCTGCTCGTGCCAATCTCACAGCGTACATCGTAGCTTCGGCTCCCGTCGTGCAAAATCGGATTGATTCAGCACATGGAACATTCTTGTGTATGAGCTCGCCTAGCTCGTAGGCATAGATGTTTGGTGAACCAAAGAAAAGCCCATTTTCGATCTGGTCTCTGAGCTCATCCGTCACTACCTTTGGGGAATGGCCAAGAATCAATGCGGTGTGACCCATCCAATAGTCAACAAACCTGTTTCCGTCAACATCCCAAATGTATTTTCCACTTGACCGAGCTGCGAAGAAGGGATAAGGTTTGAAAAATCTCGCATTATGACTTTGCCCTCCAACAAAGAACTCACTCGCTCTCGAAAATAGCTTCGCTGAGCCTTTGGTTTTCGAAAGATAAGCATCTAGGTCGGTTATGCTGTCGTCTCCTTCTTTTTCTGCTGCTGATGCTTTCGACTCGCTTTCTTTCCTGAATTGAGATTTTGCACTAATCAACAATTGTTCCCATCCACAAGAGGTCTCGAAAACAATGCCAGTGTCTTTGTTCTGTTCTCCTATCACTTCAGATTTTATGCCTTATCTCACGCTCATGATCGGCAATGACTGGTAAACCGGGGGATTTTAGAATTAGAACACCTCGGATTAACTCCTTTCTATGTGCGTCCTATGATTGCTCATATGAATGCCATTTCCTGTTCTTTTCTCGGTTATCTACTCTCTTAGAACCAAGCAATAAATAAAATATCGATTACTGCATTCTTCCTTCAAACGAGTTGCCCCGAAATTTTCTGACAGAACGCTTCACCTTCGGAATAAGCATAGACGATTCATGGACCTTTGCTGGTTTTCCAGCTCCAAAATCGATCATAATCCCGCATTTGTTATCAGTCAATCTTCCGAGAGGTCCCTTGAAAATACCATTGGTGAAGGAGATCGAGTCCGCATTGAGTTTTCGCGATCGAAAAGAAAAAGACAAATCTAGCAAGGAGTTGAGCGCTCCAGAATTGTGCAAAGCCGTTGCAAATCGCTTGAAAGCTGCCGGTGTGCAATTTGTTCGCTGTTGGTTTCAGTGGAACCTTTTTGAACCCTCTGTGAAGACTCGCGAGGAAAAGGAAGAGGATGAAGAACACGAAATAGAAGAGTCATTAAAGTTCCCTCTTGACAACTTTGTAAACGCGATGAAGGCTGAGTCGATTGAGATTCTGGGTGTAGTAGGAAACGGCTACGCGAGGTTTCTCCCCGAAGGCCTCAACACTGATGACCCAGACCAATATTTACGTAGACTTGAAATTTCGACAAAGCAGATCCTAAGACACTATAAGGACAGCGTAAGCACATGGCAGATCGAAAACGAACCAAACTGGTGGGAAGAACACTTCGCAGTTGGGTGGAGAAAAGGAGGAATTTGGTTCAAACCCGAGATACGGGAAGCAATTCTGAAGACACTGCAAGGGACAGTTAGGGCAGAATGCCCGAACGCTACTTTGGTGATCAATCTCGAGGTGGACAGGAGAAACGTCGACTGGAAAGCTTGGACAAGATACTGTGATGTCTTGGGACTCGATTTCTACCCCAACTATTCGCATGCGGATCCGGTCGATGCTTCAATGCTGAAAATTTGTTCTGAGGCAAGATCAGAGGCAGGAATCCCTGTTTTTGTCTCCGAGACTGGCTATCCCTCAGGACCTTCGATCATGGGTTACAACGAAAAGAATCAGGCTCAGTACATCAAGGATGCCTGCGAGTTGTCTTTTGCGTCGGATTCGATCAACGCCATTTCAGTTTGGAGGTATCAAGACACTTATTGGCGCTCATTTCCCGATCAGGAAAATCATTTCGGACTGATAACAGAAGATGGGCGAGAAAAGGAAGCTTGGTCTGAATACGCAAATCAGATCGCGTTGCACAGCCATGAATGATCTCTAGGTCATACAAGAATCGAATCTGCTTGCGATTGCCCCATTGCTCATCAGAGTAAGATCTCTTTGCGACTACTGAATTTTGAAGCTTGATATTTTTTCCCTCTTCGCCCGTATTCTTTCAAGTGCATTCTTCACTGAGCGATCTAGTTCTGCCAGCAAGGAATCGTCTTTTCCTTCCATAGCGCCCCGTATGAGGAGCAATGCTTTGTCAACTGTACTGCCTTCTTTGAGCTTACGCAGATCGGTGGGAGTGAATGTTTTGACAAGCCCCCAAAGGCCAAACTTGATCAGGAAAAGATGGGAAAATTCTTCTCTTACACCTGGAGTGATCGCAAAGGTTTCCGAGTACCTTTCTTTCAAAAGTCGAAGCGCGGGCTCTTTGGTCGAGAGAAGTGCCGGCTTTGCCCGGCCAGAAAAGAGATCGGCAAGATTTTCTTCTCCATCATTTCTGCTTTCATTTGGTTGGGGGGAATGATTATCTTCCAAATTCTTCCTGACAAAAGAAGAAGATGGATGCTTCCCCCTTTAATAGCAGGACGGAAGAGAGCAAAACTATGGTTTTCGAATTTTCTTCCTTCCTCTGCCCTCCTTTTTCTTCTTTTTACTTCTCTTGCCGATCCTTCGGAATGGCTTAGCCTTTTTTGATTATTTTCGGTTCACAAGAAGGAAAAAATGAATCAAATTCAGATCTAATATTTTCGAGCAATGCTTATAAGAACAACTCGGCCCATATTTTCGCCCGCATGTTTTGTTGGCGGCGTCCGTGTCGAGTTCTTTGGGCGTAGCCCGTGCGATGAGATAAGGACCTCCAAACATGCGAACAATTTGATGATGGAGGTTCAATAGCAATGTTGAACCTGACGTTGGCTTGTGCTTTTCTTCCGCAAGAGAAAGCGAATCGTACTTTCCCAACGCAGTAACTCCGGTTGATCCTGCCGGACCTGACTGCTATCGGAACGGGACTAAGCCATGCGAGTCTGCCAAGCAGAGCACGTTGCTTGGCGGCGAACGGCTCAGTAACACGTAGTCAACCTGCCCTCGGGACGGGAATAATCTCGGGAAACTGAGGCTAATTCCCGATAGGTCAAGATTTCTGGAATGAGTTTTGGCCCAAAAGCGGCAACAACATCTCTGTTGCCATCGCCCGAGGATGGGACTGCGGCCGATCAGGTTGTTGGTGGGGTAAAGGCCCACCAAGCCAGTAACCGGTACGGGCTTTGAGAGAAGGAGCCCGGAGATGGACACTGAGATAAGGGTCCAGGTCCTACGGGGCGCAGCAGGCGCGAAACCTTCGCAATGCGCGCAAGCGCGACGAGGTTATTCCGAGTGATTCCCGCTGAGGGAATCTTTTCCCAGGTCTAAAAAGCCTGGGGAATAAGGGGAGGGCAAGTCTGGTGTCAGCCGCCGCGGTAATACCAGCTCCTCGAGTGGTCAGGGCGTTTATTGGGCCTAAAGCATCCGTAGCCGGCTCAGTAGGTCTCCTGTTAAATCCAACGGCTTAACCGTTGGCGTGCAGGAGATACCGCTGGGCTAGGAGGCGGGAGAGGCGGACGGTACTCCACGGGTAGGGGTAAAATCCTTTGATCCGTGGAAGACCACCAGTGGCGAAGGCGGTCCGCCAGAACGCGCTCGACGGTGAGGGATGAAAGCTGGGGGAGCGAACCGGATTAGATACCCGGGTAGTCCCAGCCGTAAACGATGCGAGCTAGGTGACACAGCGCCTTAGGGGCGCTGTGGTGCCGCAGGGAAGCCGTTAAGCTCGCCGCCTGGGGAGTACGGACGCAAGTCTGAAACTTAAAGGAATTGGCGGGGGAGCACCACAAGGGGTGAAGCCTGCGGTTCAATTGGAGTCAACGCCGGGAACCTTACCGGGAGCGACAGCAGATTGAAGGTCAAGCTGAAGACTTTACCAGACGAGCTGAGAGGAGGTGCATGGCCGTCGCCAGCTCGTGCCGTGAGGCGTCCTGTTAAGTCAGGCAACGAGCGAGACCCCTGCTTCTAATTGCTACCAGAGGTCGCAAGGTCTTTGGAGCTAGTTAGAAGGACTGCCGCCGCCAAGGCGGAGGAAGGAAGGGGCCACGGCAGGTCAGTATGCCCCGAAACTCCCGGGCCACACGCGGGCTGCAATGGTAAGGACAATGGGTCCCAACCTCGAAAGAGTGAGGCAATCCTCAAACCTTACCCCAGTTGTGACTGAGGGCTGCAACCCGCCCTCACGAATCTGGAATCCCTAGTAACCGCGTGTCACCATCGCGCGGTGAATACGTCCCTGCTCCTTGCACACACCGCCCGTCGCTTCACCGAAGTTGGGCCAGGGCGAGGTGGCGTCAAGTTGGCGTCATCGAACCTTGGCTCGGCAACGGGGGAGAAGTCGTAACAAGGTGGCCGTAGGGGAACCTGCGGCCGGATCACCTCCTTAGAAAAAAATTCCTCGCGTTGGGAGGGAGACGGTTCGCTTTCTGCGAATCAAGAAAAGAAAAAGCACGAGTCAATTTCCCATTTTTTGAAGGGTGGCAAGTAAGGCCTTGCCAATCTCTTCGAGTTGGGGAAAAAAGCAAGGATGCAGACCGAGATGGAGGACGTCTTGAGTCGAAGGACGTAGCAAGCTTCTGTTCAGCTTGTGATGATCGTCGTGCACAGGTTGCGTAGGCGTTCGTCGATAGCGTAATCATCCGACGCGCTGACGCTGTTTGGTGGATGGCTAGGCTTGGGAGGCGATGAAGGGCGTGGCAAGCTGCGATATGCCTCGGGTAGGAGCAAGCATCCGTCGATCCGAGGATTCCCGAATGCGACTTCGTGAAAAGAATCCCGAAGGATTCTTTTCGTTCCCTTTGGGGAACGCGAACTCTGCGAAAGGAAACATCTGAGTAGCAGGAGGAAAAGAAATCAAAAGAGATGCCGTAAGTAGCGGCGAGCGAAAGCGGCCCAGTCCAAACCGAATCGCTGCAGTAATGCAGTGGAGATGTGGGGTTTTGCTTGCAACGTATACGATCCAATCCGGAGCTAGCTGAAGTTTGCTGGAAAGCAACACTGGAGAGGGTGATAGTCCCGTAAGCATGCAAAGGAATGGGGTCGTGTTGCAAGCAGAGTACCTGGCCTTGGCAGTGGCTAGGGAAGATGGGGGAAAGCTACCTCCAAGACTAAACACTACCCAAGACCGATAGCGCAATAGTACCGTGAGGGAAAGCTGAAAAGTACCCCGAAAGGGGTGTGAAAAGCGCCTGAAACCAAGCAGTTACAGACGTGCATCGCATGAAAGGATCAGATTGTCTGCCTGACGACATCCGAAAGGATGTCTGAAGATGGCTTTCTAGACCCAGTGTGATGCATTCCGTCTAGAAACACGGGCCGGGGAGTTTACCGTCATGGCGAGCCTAAGGATTTTACAGTCCGGAGGCGAAGGGAAACCGACTAGCACGCAGCTGCTTGAATGCGGCGAGGTGCGGGGTCTGAAAGGGCCTGGAGTCATGGCGGTAAGACTAGAAACCAGACGATCGTGCCTCGAGTAGGATGAAGCCGGGCGAAAGCTTGGTGGAGGTCCGAAAGGGTCTTGACGTGCAAATCAGTCCCCTAACTCGAGGCAAGGGGCCAAAAGCCAATCTAGTCTGGTGATTGCTAGTTCCCACCGAAGCAGATCCTAGTCTGGCCTGGGCAGATCGCAACCGACGCTGTAGAGCACCGATGGGAAGCCAAGGGTCCGAAAGGGCCCAGCTTGCTTTCGAACTCCGAAGGTGTCGGCGCGGTAGAAGCCTGGAGACGGGTTTATGTGGGGTAAGCCTCATAACCGAGAGGGGGACAACCCAGACTAAAGTTAAGGCCCCTAAATCTTGGCTAAGTGTCAAACTAAAGAGTGTCTTCGAGCAAAGACAGCAGGGAGGTAGGCTTAGAAGCAGCCATCCTTCAAAAAGTGCGTAACAGCTTACCTGCCGAGCTCGGGGGCCTCGAAAATGGACGGGGCTCAAGCCAAGTGCCGATACTTTAGACAGCAGTGGCATTGCCCTGCTTGTGGTAGGTGGGCGTGGGGGTCGGGTAGAAGCAGGGTCGTGAGATCCTGTGGACCGTTCCCCAGTGCAGATCCCGGTGGTAGTAGCAGCGTAGTCGGGTGAGAATCCCGACCGTCGCAAGGGCAAGGTTTTCCTGGCAACGCGTCGTCGGCCAGGAGTAAGCCGGTCCTAAGTGTAATCCCAACGGCGTTACACGAAGAGGGAAACCCGTTAATATTCGGGTGCCGCCTTGGCGTCGTTTCCTTCGCAAGAAGGATATGTCGAGCCGCTTTTTGCCTTGAGGTAGGGCGAGCAAGGTTGTCGCCTTGTTTAACTTCTCGAGGGTGGGGGAGTGTCGTAATGACGAGAACTCATCCGAGAAAGGAATAGCAGGCCACATGGTCTGTTCGCTCGATCCTGAGGGACAGTGAAAGAAGCGATTTCCAAGATGCCAGGGTGTCCGTACCGAGATCCGACACAGGTGCCCCTAGGTGAGAAGCCTAAGACGTATCGGGTGTACTGCGGGTAAGGGAACTCGGCAAATTAGCCCCGTAACTTAGGAAGAAGGGGTGCCTGCGGTCTTTGCGAGAAGCAGGGATCGCAGGTTGCAATGACTAGGGGGTCCCGACTGTTTAATAAAAACACAGTTGACCGCTAATCCGAAAGGACTTGTACGGTCAATGAATCCTGGCCAGTGGCGGTACCTAAAACCTGGGTTCAACCGGGCTAAGGGCCGCTAAACGCCGGGAGTAACTCTGACTCTCTTAAGGTAGCCAAATGCCTTGTCGGGTGAGTTCCGACGTGCATGAATGGATCAACGAGGGCCCTACTGTCCCTATCCGCGACCCGGCGAACCCACATAACGTGGACGAACAGTCCACGAACTTCCATCGGGGAGAGAAGTCCCTGTGGAGCTTTACTGCAGCTTGTCGTTGCGATGCGGTTTTGATTGCAGAGAGTAGTCGGGAGCCTTCGAAGGAGACCCTCCGGGGTCTCTGGAGGCGAAAGTGTAACACCGGCCTTTCAGGACTGCGTCGCTAACCCCGTCAGGGGGACACCGGCAGGTGGGCAGTTCGGCTGGGGCGGCACCCCCTTGAAAAGGTATCGAGGGGGCCCAAAGGTTGGCTCAGGCGGGTCAGAACTCCGCCGCAGAGGGCAAGGCCAAAAGCCAGCCTGACTGGATGTTCAAACGCGAAACATTCAGAGGCGAAAGCCTGGCCTAGCGATCCTTTGTGTCCTCACAGTTGGGGGCCAAAGGTGACAGAAAAGTTACCCCAGGGGTAACAGGCTCGTCGCGGGCGAGAGCTCCAATCGACCCCGCGGTTTGGTACCTCGATGTCGGCTCTTCCCATCCCGGTCCTGCAGCAGGGGCCAAGGGTGGGGCTGCTCGCCCATTAAAGGGGAACGTGAGCTGGGTTTAGACCGTCGTGAGACAGGTCGGCCTCTACCTGATGGAAGCGGTGGCCATCTGAGGGGAAGTTGTCCCTAGTACGAGAGGAACAGGGCAACGCGGCCTCTGGCGTACCGGTTCTTCGACAGGAGAATAGCCGGGCAGCTAAGCCGTCCTAGATAAGAGCTGAAGGCATCTAAGCTCGAAGCTAGTCCCGAGAAAAGATGACCATCCGTTACTCGCGTTCTTCACCGCAAGGTGGGGGACGCGGGTGCGGTGGAGAGCTGTCGTAGAAGACGACGTTGATAGGAGAGGGGTGTACGCTGGAAGGCTACGGCCGACCAGTTTAGCCCGCTCTTACTAATCGCTCAAAGCGTTGGGTTATATGGTTACGCTTGAAAACGAACTGCGCAAAAACCTGTGCACGGCGTTTCTTTCACAATTTTTTGGTATTTTGCATTATGTCTCTCCTTCTACTTGCTGATTCGTCTCAATAATTTGTAGTCTCTAATTTTGCCTTCTTGATTCGAATGTCTTCACATATTTAATTCATGTTGAAAGATCGCACCAACTTTCATGTTCTCAAAATATTGCGCGAACGGGAAGGAAATTTCTATCCCGCTAAATTTGTAGGCGCGCAGTCTCCCTCTCCATCTGAGTACCAAGTCTTTAAGGTCATGATCTACCGGAGGTGATTCTTTCCAATATCTGCTACTAAAAAGCCATATCTCCTTCTGAAAATGGAAGGAAAGATCAAGGCGATACCTTCTCTTCCCATGTCTTCTGAAAAGGGTTCGGCTGGACAGGCGGAAAACAAGAAGCTCACAAGTGTGATAACTCTGAATTTCAACTCCCGTAAGATAATCAGCGTCATTCTTGAATGCACAAGGTCTCTCCTTAACCTGAAGTGGCGGCCGTTAGAAATAATCATTGTTGACAATGGTTCGACAGACGGAAGTATTGAGTTGATTGAAGAATTTGTAAGAGCCAATCCGAAGGAAGAAGTGAACGTCTATTTTGTCAAACTGGATAAGAATCTAGGATTCGCGAGAGGAAACAATGAAGGGTTGAAAAGAGTTTCAGAAGAAAGTAAATTCATTGCTCTTATCAACAATGACTTGTTTGCATATCCAGATTCGCTTGGGCAACTCGTAGAATTCCTTGATTCGGCAGATCCGACATTGGCGGGATTACAGCCCAAGGTACTCCTGTGGAATGAGAAACTGATTGATTCCGCAGGTGGAATTTTGTGTCCATGGGGAGCGGACGCGATCGGTTCAAATTTTCCGAGCAAGTCCTGCTCAGAACCATACTACGTGAGCCACCTTTACGGCGCATACTCCGTGTACAAGAATGAGGCGATAAGGAGTGCTGGTGGATTATTTCTTCCCGACTTCTTCATGTACGGGGATGATTACGAGCTCGGTATACGACTCTGGAACAAAGGATACAAGCTTGCGTATATTCCAATCGTAGGAGGTAAACACTTCAAAACTGCAACTGGAAGAGCCCATGAATTTACTTCATATTGGGCGGTCAGAAGTCAAATCGCGGTCTCGATCATGTATGCTGGATTCTTGTCGTTGGGAACATTCCCTTCCGTTTTGGGTATAACTGTTTACACTCTCGTGCACGGAACTAAGACGCTCATGCGGGCCGAGATTGACGGAATAAGACAGGGATTGCAACTCTTCAGAAAGCGCAAGAGCTTAGAGGGGAGCGATTCACTGCCTGGGCTTTCCCTAGAAATGCCAAGATTTAGCTTCTCTTTAGTTGATTATGTTTTAGCTTACACTAGATTTCGTTATCTTGTTCGACGACGAATGCTGCAAATCTTACCTTCTAGATACAGATTGACAAATAGCGCAATCTCTTAATCTGCCTTAAAATTCGAGTATACGCTCATACTTCAAGTGAAAAGGTTGCAAAAAAAAGAGATCAAATACCCAAGTAGTTTGTGAGCGCCATCCTAGCAAGGTTTCGAACTGTTTGGCTGAGTGCGAGCAATACCCCTCCATAGATCGAGATGGACACAATCCCAAGAAAGAAAAGTATTGCTGCTTGCTCCACCTTACCTCCGACAGGCACAATGATGAGTGAGAGGAAATAAAGCGAGATGGTGAAAATTATCGAAGCTATTAATATCGCAATTGAAATTTCCTTGCTAAGTGAAATCCTCGCAATCTTTCTTGCATAGCTAAGCTTGAGGAAAAATCCGGCTACTGCAGCACCGCTGCTTGCAATTGCCCAGCACACACCGAGAAAGATGTAGCTTGATAGCCCGAAGATTGAACCGGTAGTGACCAGATTATCAAGTGTGAGAATCCTCACGGCAATCGCAAGAGTGATTAGATAAGCAGCTGAAATCGACAGGTTGATTCTAGAAAGAAGGAAGAGCTTACTTCTCACATAAGATGAGAAACCGATTGCAGAATTTGTATTAGAGTCGATCGTCTCTGAACCGAGTATTATGCTGTCGAGCGTCGCCTGCAACGAGCTGAAAGCTGTTGCAATTATCAAAATCCAGAGAATAGGTGCAGCAATCGAGTAATCGCCGCTGGGCGGCTTCAAAAGGTGGAGTAGTTGCCTGCTCAGTAGGGTAGCACCTATGGTCATTGGAACAAGAAACGCCACCTGAAGTTCCATTACTTGAGTCGATGCTTTCCCGGCATCTTTTCCTGCAAGTATGCTGGGATACAATCCAGAGGCCAAGAACCCTGAATACGATACAGCCGTAGCAACTGCGAGGGCGGCGCTATAGTAAGCGATGGGCAGAGTTGAAAGAGTGAAAATCGCGACTACTTGAAAATCAAGGCTTATCACAAGGGGATGAAGGTTGTTAAGGATTGCAAGCCATCCTGTCCTCACAATCCTTTTGATAACTGCAAAGGAGATTATGCCAAGAGTGATGTCCTTTCGAGTAAACACGAAGAGCGAAACTATCTGTACGATCTGCGCACCGATAACAGCTAGAATCGCTCCCTCGAGTGAAAGGCGGAGTACACGCACGGCCACGAATCCAATAGGAACTTTCGCAACCTCGAACAGAGCTAGCCCCCAGCTCCCTTTAACTGGATTCGTTCCCCATAGAATTCCCTCGAGTGTCGCAGCTAATATGTACAGCAAAACCTGTGGAGTCGAAATGAGGTAATAGAACAGATTCGGATGCGGAGGTGCAGCCTCGGACACTAGTCCTGCTGTGAGATAAGAAATCAGTAGATATACTGGAACAAGTACCGCAGAAAAGATCAGAGATGCAATCAGTACTGTTTTGCCTACACTCTCCCCCCTTGCAGAAAACCTCGTCGTCCAAAAGCTGATGATTACTACGGGAAAATACGAGTATCCTATCACACGGCCAATTAGTCCCCAGAGCCCAAAGCTCTGCTGAGGCAAGGTCGATGTTACGATTACCACGAAAGCTAGACCAGTGATGGCGCTTCCAAGTTTGACCGCGAACGCAACAAGGCCAGCCTCTCTGATTCGGATTTTGCTCAAGAGTAGCTATCACAAATCAATTTTTTGATTGACATTTAGGCGTTTTTAGATTGGTTCACAATTTCCGGCCCAGCCTAAGAAAACCTCCCAAATCCTGCAATAACTGGAAGACTGCAACGTTTCATCGCCAAAAGCGAAATCGGCAATCGAACCTATGGCATGAAATAATAAGAACTTATGCTATGACATGCTCGTTTTGTAAGCTCTAGCTGTCTCAAAATCTTCTGTTGCTTGTGCCTGTTTTCATTATGGAAAAATTGAGAAAAATAGCTTTATGAATTCACCGAGTGACAGACAACAACTGCGTTAGCGGAGAGATAGGAAAAACTCGTGACTTCTAGCGAGCCTAAGGTTTCCATTATTATCGCCACTGTTAACAGAGAAATGGGCGAGAAGGCGCGTAGTAACATCGAGCAAGTATTAGCAAACACCATCTATGGAAATTTCGAGGTTATCGCGGTAGAATATGAGCAGACAGAAGAACTGAAGAAGATCGCAAGTCGCAATTTTAAAATCCTCTCACAAGCCAAGAAATTGAGTTTTGCCAGAAATTGCAATGCTGGTCTCAAATATTCTTCAGGTGATTATTCCTTACTTTTGAATAACGACGTGACAGTTCTCTCGCTAGACTGGCTGAAAAAAATGGTAGAATGCGGAGAGAATGACAAATCTATTGGCATAATTGGTGCGAAATTGCTCTATCCCAGTGGAAAGGTCCAGCATTGTGGTGGATTTGTTTTGAAAAGTGGTGAGTCATTCTTTGTAGGTCATTATGGAAAGGACTTGAAAGTTTACCCTACTGTTCCAACCGAAGTTGATTATGTCACAGGCGCCTGTTTGCTGGTAAAGAAAGCTGTTGTCGAGAAAATAGGGTTTCTCGACGAGGGATTCATGACTTGTTTTGAAGATACTGACTACTGCCTTCGTGCCAACCGTGCGGGATACAAGACGCTAGTCTGTCCGTCTGCCGTTCTAATTCACGAAGAAATGGCAACGAGGAGGTCGGATCCCTCCCAAAAGATTGGCATGAAAGACGATTACATGAGATTCAAAGCCAAATGGATTAGCCCTAACATTGGGTCAGGATCTTTCAAATACGCAACCTATCATGTCCTTCAGAGGATTAGATCGCTCTTAACAAGCTGACAGCTTCGATTGTTTGGCACCAGGACGAAAGCTACTTGTTTCTTGAGAGCTCTTTGGATTTTCATAACCAAGGGAAGAATTGAAACACTTTTGCGAAGTTGGTTGCCCTAAAGTTGAGAATAGGAATCATCCACGGCTCATTGCAAATGATGGGCGGAGGTGAATTTGTGTGTTTGAATGCGATGGAAGCCCTACAGAAAGCTGGCAACACAGTTAATCTCTACACATTCAAGCCCTTCGACTGGAACAGAGTAGATCGAATCCTTGGTCGCAGAGTGAGGCCAGACAAGAGCCATCATATCGAATGTCTTCGTTTTTTAAAAGCCTTCGAGATCTACAAGAATCTAATATGCGGATTCGATCTGAGAGAAATCAAGTCCGAAGTTGATCTGACATTTAACACTCAAGGTGGAAGCCTGATAGTTGACTCCGACCTTGTCTACATGCATTTTCCGCTGAGTCTCCAGTTTGGTGGTTCCTACACCATACTTCCCCTTGAAAGCATGTCTCTCACGAGGAAAATATACACGATTCCGTTCTTCCAAGCGGTTCAATCCCTTGAGAGGAAGCTAGGAAGAACCTTGATTGCGAACAGCAAATACACTGCCTACAACATCAAGAAATGTCTCGGGAGAGAATCGCAAATCGTCTATCCGCCAGTCGATGTCGAAGCTTGTCAGAGATTAGCTGGGAAGCCGCGCGGAGGAAGTAAAGTTCTAAGCATTTCGCGCTTTGCTTCCGGAAAGAATCTTGAACTCATACCTTGGATCGCTTCAAAGACTGATAAGAACATCGAATTCGAAATTATCGGTTCGACTAGCAAAGAAGGTGGAGAAATCTACGATAAAGTGCTTGAAGGAATCGCAAAATATGGAGTCAAAGGAAGGATAACTATCTCTTTCAATGTTTCAAATGCAGAAAAGATGCGGCTTCTCGGTGCCTCCAAGGTATTTCTTCACCTAATAAGATCCGAGCCTTTTGGGATCTCCGTTGCAGAAGCACTTTCAGCTGGATTGATACCCTTGGTGCATCGCTCAGGCGGTCAGAGGGAGATTGCTCCTCCCGAATGGCAATACGAAGACTTTTCTGAGGTGCCAAAACTTGTCTCGAGAGCTTTTTCAGTGTGGAACCCTGAACTTTCTTCAAATCTATCGCGTCTCGCCGCTCGCTTCAAGACCGAAAGATTTTCGAATGAAATCGTAGATCTGGTAAACCGCTTCAGAAAGCGCATGAAAATCTGAGAGAGGCGCTGAAAAGAGAGAAATGGTGAACTGCCCTCGTTGCGGCGAGCATGTCAACTATGTGTATCTGAGGGCAGAGAGTCCAAAGTGTCATAATGGGCATGATATGGGCACATGGGTTCATTGCCTTGAAAAAGGTCATGTATATCTCAGGAACCAATTCACCCAATCCTGTCCTTATTGTGGTGAAAGAGGATTCAAGACCATGAAGGAGGGGCTTGCAGTGAAGTGTCTTCACCCATATGGTGAGGGGAGAATATGCAGTACCCGCCCCTTTGTCTGGATCAAGGAAGGGCCTCCTTGCTTCATGAATCACACAGACTTGATGCAGCTTGAAACGAAAGCTGTGTGAATTTCAAGAAGAAGAAGAACTTTCTTGGAAGGAAAAAAGAGATTACCGCGTGAAGAGGTTTTTAGAACCTTCGCATTCTTATTTGGATGTGCTTTCTTTCTTCCGGCCTATTATTCTGTTGCGGGTTTGGAATCTTCCCTTCTGAGCTTTTTTGGTTGAAAGTCTTGCTATTAGCTCCCGAGCAGTTTGAACTGCAGGATCGTATTTCTCACTCCTTAAGGCAAGCCTCTCGACTCTTAAGAGAAAGGGCGCTACTAGCCTTGGTTCTTTCTCTAGGAGGTACTGGCAGGATCTGACTGCGGCGATCTGCAAATCATTCGTATCGGATGTTTTCAAAATCCAAGACTTGAAGAGCAAGGATGAAGTAGCTTTCGTCCTGAGAACCCAAAAATTTGAAAGTGCAGCTTCTACCTCCGGCAAGAGCATTCGATCTTCGAGGAGTAATGCCCTCAAATTAGAAATTGCCTTTTCTATGGAATCTTGCCCAGTTCTTCCTAGGATTAAACAAGTTGTTGCAACTCCTTCCCTTAGTTCTCGCTTCTCATCCCTTGGGAGTGAGAGGACATACTTCACGAATTTTGCCACAATCTTTGAGTCGTGATTTGAAACAATCAGAGCTATAGTTTTCTTTTCGCTTGAATCCTCTACGTTGCAGAGGCGTAGCAATCCTCTCCAGTCCCGTAATTGGAGGAGCTCTGAAACTCTCAGCTTGTATTCTGTAAATCTGTGAAGAGAAATCGACAATTCAATTCTCAGAATTCCTGATTCGTTTCTTATATCATGCACTAATAGACGCGTCTTTCAGAAGCATGGATCATTTCATCGGTCGCCTTGACGCCTTGCTTTGAAGCAACGTCCAAGGAATGCTTTTTTTGGATAGTTATTTTCCTTTCTGAGTTTGGTGCAACCTTCTTTCCCATTGAAAGCAATCACAGTCATTCCAAGAAAAACGAATTCTCTGAAGCTTCAAGATGTTGAGGTACCATCGCCAAACAGTCACGAAGTCCTCCTCAAAGTGCAACGGATAGGTATCTGCGGAACTGACAGGGATATCATATCTGGATTCTACGGAGAAGCTCCAGAGGGTTCAAGTTACCTCATTTTGGGGCACGAATCTCTCTGCAGGGTTTCTGAAACTGGGAGATTTGTTAGAGGACTCAAGAAGGGCGACCTGGTTGTCCCCACCGTCAGAAGAAATTGCCCTGAGAACTGTCTCAACTGCAGAAATGGAGAGTCTGATATGTGCGTAACGGGGCATTACAAAGAACACGGCATCAAGGGACTGCATGGATTCGCTTCCGACTTTGCTTTGAGCGATGCCTCTTTTGTTGTTAGAATTTCCGAAAGCCTCTCGGAGATTGGGGTTCTCCTTGAGCCGCTCACCATCGTGGAAAAGGGTATCTCCCAGACCTTCAAGATTCAGCAGAGGCGACTCAAATGGAAGCCTGAGAAGATGCTTGTGTTAGGAGCGGGTCCTGTCGGTCTTCTAGCAACTGCGGTACTCAGAATGAGAGGGTTTGAAGTCCATACCGTTGCTACGAGGGAAAGGGACAGCCTCAAGGCACGACTGGTCGAGGAAACGGGAGCAACTTACATCAATTCGAAGGAAACGCCTCTATCCTCACTGGAACACAAGTACGATGCGGTTTTTGAAATTACAGGAAGCCCCTCTGTCGCACTTGAAGCTCAGGCATTGATCCGAGTTAACGGAGTCGCCTGTTTTCTCGGAATTTACAGGCAACAACAACAGTTAGAAGATGCAGGTGCCATATTTACGGACCTAGTTCTTGGAAACAAGGTGCACTTTGGATCTGTGAACGCCAACAAGAGTTACTTTGTTTCCGGCGCGAAGGATCTAGTTTTGATTCAGAAAAAGTGGCCTAGCCTCCTGAAAAGGATGATTACCCGCCAAAAGGAACCCGAGGACTTTGAAGCCGCGTACAGTCCCGAGAGTGAAGAAGAAATAAAGACAGTAATCAACTTTGAATGAGAGCGAGAACGAAAGGTGCTACGATCCACAAGTTTGTAGATTTCATCTTTGATTGCCACACTATGAAGAAGAAGAAGAAGAAGCAGAATCAGATTTGGAAACAGTCTTTCTACTGGCATATGCTTTGTAGCGGCGAAAAACTTCAGGGTTGTCCAAGACAAACCTCGTGAAGGTTCTGAATTTCTCTATTGTGTTTGGATGGAGTCCATGCTCAATTCTCTCAGCGTCTTCTTTAGCTCTCATCTCATCTATTCCAAAGAGCATCAGAAACTTCGTCAACGTTTCATGTTTTCTCCGCATTTCTTGCGCAAGCTTCTTTCCTTTGGGGGTGAGTTTGAGTCCCCTATACTTTTCATGAACCAAGAAACCCTGCTTATCGAGTTTCTTCACTATGCTTGTGACTGTGGGTTTTGAAACATCCATTCGTTCAGCAATGTCCACCGAAGCAGCGTATCCCTTCTCCTCGATAAGTGACTCGATCGTTTCCAAGTAATCCTCTGTTGCCTCATGGCTTCTTCGTTCAAGAGGAGGTCGGCTCCCGCTTTCAAGGCTGCTAGGCGGACTTTTCTTTTGCACTCGTTGATCGCGGGGCATTTTTCCTTTATTCTCTCTCTCAACGAGTGTTTTACTTCTTTGATGCTAGCTCGGCATCTCATATAGATTTAAGAGCAGAGAGGCATTTTCTCTGCCACGTAAAACTCGTAAAGTCTACTCCTTTGTACTGAACCAATCAAAGCGTACTCCATTTCTCTTTCAAAATCTAATTTTTTCTGTTTCCTTCACAACTCTCTTTCCAGTTGGCTATTTTTAGGCCTTACAATGATGAAGGACTTGGGATTAATGCTTACGGTTGTTGCGAAATTTTCATGTAATGATCAAGGAGAAAGAAAGAGAAAAGAGGTCGAATTAGAAAGCATGATCCAAGGTCACTTTTCTCTTTAAGGAGAAACTCTAGTAAAGATTTCCATAAGCCATAATCTTGCTCCAAAAGCTTTGATTTAAGGTTCTCACCTATTTATGAAGCCCGAATACGGCCAAAAGAAAAAGTGAGTGAGGAAAATACTTTTTGGACTGATTCCCCGAATGGTTTCAAGTTGAGAGCGGGCGGCCTGATTATTCGCTCTTGTTTTTTCTGGGCTAGCGGCAATTGCAGAGTTTGCGCATGTGCAGTGTTGAAATGTGAAAAAAATAGTGAGGTAATAAGAAGTGATTCCAATCTTAAGCCTCGTGGGAACGGTTACCCTAGTACTTGTTATGCTTTTCATAGGAATGACTATCGGTTTTGGAAGCTCTAAGCTAAGCGGGCTTGCCTTTGGAGGAGTGGTATTCTTAACGGGCTCTGCGTTCTGGGTAGCCGCTTTGTTTTTCTCATCTTCTCTTTTCAGGATTCCCTTCTTCCCAAAACTTGTCTCCTTTCTGAAGCAGTCTCATCTTGTCACTTCGAATGACGCTGAGATTGGGGCAATCCTCCTTGCCGTTGCAGTATTGGAAGTGGGACTACTTGCTGGATATGGCGCGGGTCGCCGCCAATTCAGTCGTTCGTCGATGGAAGTCGAGCTACCAACTCCAATCGGAGGGAATGGCTTCCGGGGCTCTCCAGGACAAAGCCCCAGTGCAGCATCTTTGGGACAAAAGCAACTACCAAAGTCTTCTCCCAGGATTAGAAATCCAGCTATAACTGAATTTGCAAAGGAATCTGCTAATCCTCAAAAGCAAAATGCGATTCTGGCACCTCCCCTTGCGGCAGCAAGAGTTGAGAGGTCGAACGATCCGACGTTTGTCAACTCGCCACTCAGAAGTGATGAGCGAATAATAGCCGAGCTTTTCTTGTTTGGCCGGGTCTCTGAAATCAGTCCAAAGCTCGACAAAACGAGGCAGGGCGGTTACTACTACGAGGACCTTGCAAGCCTAGGTTGGAGTCCTTCAAGGCAAGAAAGTGCACTGAACTCACTTGCAAGAAGGGGGTATCTCGATCCAACACCAAGAGAAAAGGTGCTTCACTGCCGCGACTGCGGGTCGTCGAGCTTAGAATTTAGGAGCGAGTGTCCTAGCTGCGGTTCAATCAGACTAGTGAAGAAAAAAGTGATAGAGCACTTTGCCTGCGGAATGATAGAGAAGGAAGATGTTTTCAGAAAGCCTGAAAGTGGTGATCTATTCTGTCCAAAGTGCAATCGAACCCTTGAGCTTGTTGGTTCCGACTATCGAAGTCTGGGGCTCATGTACATTTGCCAAGATTGCGGAGCCTTGAATCCTGAGAGCTCACCAAAACTTCGATGTTCGAATTGCGGTCTGATCGTTCCTCCAGAAAGCGAACAGGAAGAGTATCTTTTTGCCTACACTCTTAACTTACAAAACTTGCCAAATTTGAAAAAGGCACTCAAGCCAGTTGAGACCTTTGTCGCGTACTTCCAGGGTCTAGGATACAAAGTCTTTTCTCCTGCATTTGTCAAAGGAATCTCAGGCGAAGATCATGCTTTCGATCTCCTTGTCATGGGTAGCTTGTTCCGCCGGGGTGAGGAAATAATCGGGGGATCCGATGAAAAGAGGAAGACAGTAGTTGAAATTTTAATGTCTGGCTATCCTGCGGAATTGGAGGAAGTCGTCCAAGCGAATGAGAAATTCGGCGATGTATCGCATGACTCAGTTCTCTTTGTTATCCCCTCTTTCTCTGAGAAAGCTCGGAGTTATGCTCTTGCGAGTGGATTGAGATATTTCGAAGGACAGACACCTGAAGAGATACTAAGAAAATTTGAAGAATCTTTATTCAAATCTGGGGATGCTGGATCAAGGAGTGTCACAAATCAGCGGACTCAAATTGCTTCAGCCAATTCCTCCCACATATCTGCTACTGCCCCATTATCTTCCTCCCCGTCCACGTCTCCTCACTCTGGAAGCGTTTGAAGATTCCGTATTTCAGAGAATGTGAAGATTGACCAAAAAACAACCAGCTAGTTGATTGGTCGCGGGTGTCAGATACAATGCACTTCTATCTTATTGTGAGCATGGTAATGATCTAAACTTTTGACTCCGTTGTGCTAGTCAATTGCTGCCCACTCATCAATCATGCTCTCTTTCTCCCTGTGTGTGCAAAGAGATGGAGAGCGGAGAGGATTCAAGTTCTTGCACAGAAATTGCCTGAAACAATCTCAAACAACCGAACTCGCTTAATCAATAATCATGAGCGAGTATGATTCTGATCCTAAGTAAACAATGAAACAAAGCAACAATCAAACAATTGCTTTTTGAGGACATATTATAGAGCACTCAATTTGCCGAGTATATAATGACTATTTAAAGAGCGGATCGAAGCAAAAATTGGAAAAACAGAGAGCAAATCTAGAGAGAGAGAGTAACTTAAGAGAGAGGAGAAGAAGAGCGGATTTGTAAATCAAGGAAAAGAAGAAAGAAGGAGCCTACACTTGGCTCATCGGCACACAAAGATCTACAAAGGTTTTTTTGCTTACGGGGATACTCGGCCTTCGAAAGAAAAAAAGGTATGCGATTTTTCTGGTGTGTATATGTGTAACGGGCGTAATTTAATTCGATGAGCCAGTAACTGAAGTAATCACTTCTAAAGAGAGAAAAGAAACACAGACAAACTGACTAACAAACAAACAAGAAAAAGTGGAAAAAGAGAGCGTTGAGAAAAGAAAAATAGATCAGCACTCAATGAAAAAACTGTGATTAAGCTAAAGGAACATGATGTATCAAATGCCTCCCTTTCCGAAGAATCTGTAACAGCTCTTCCTGTGTTAACCACATTATTATGATGGAGTCTGTGGTGAAAGAACCACAGATTAGGTTCTAAATCAGTTCCGCAAGTACACCCCCTTCTTTGTTAGAATCGGACTAAGGTATAGGGGGAAGAACTCTTCCCGTCGTAGAAAATGAACTAGTTCTGCCTCTTACTATTACCTGGAGAAATGGTTTCGTTCAACAGTCTGCAGTAGGTTGCTATACCACTTAGCTTTGGAATCTGCCTGCTCTAGATTCGTTGAACAACCTGCGCGTCGAGGACGAGCTTGATAATTTCGCAATCGCCTTCCACCTAGAATCGTTGTAATTGGCCAAGGAGATGAAAATTCGGTACGTTCGCGAACTGGCCAGATAATTCACTTCGGATATCACCATCTTGGAAGAGATCACCACGCAACCAAGGTATTGAATGTCGGGAACCCGACTCACCAAATGAATTAACACACTGAATAGGGAAAAAGGGGCTTTACGGGATCTTGAACCTTCTGAATGGCTTGATGAGCGGTAAAGAAATGACTTTCAAGTTCTACTGTCTCGGGCCCGTAAACAGCATTTTCAGCGTCTGTGCGATGCAGATCACAGACTCTTCATGAGTTCTTCGCATCGATGACTTGCTTTATAGACAGGGATATGAGAAATTTAGAAGACCTGAAGGTTCGGGTGATTTTTTCCTCCTTCCTTGCCTCCGCCGGGGAGTTAGACGATAGAAAGACAACAAGGCATTACGACAAGCGATGGATCTATCTAGACCTCGCAGACAGCAATCTGTACTCAGTAAACAATCAGCAAGGGGAGAACAGAGTTGACTTTGAGAAGCTCGCATTGTGCCTTGCGATCTACAAGGCAAACCATGAAGGCTGTCTCGCAGAACACATGCTAATTGCAGGTGTTCGCCCTAATGGAAAGAGGAGAATTACCTTTTTCCCCAGCGCGCAAGTAGATCGCTTGTGGTAAGACAAGTACTGCGATGATTTTCTGGTAACACCATTGTGGGCGCTGACATTGCCTATCTGAAAATTGACGACGAGGGGAATTGCAGAGCATCTAACAGCGAACACGCGATATTTGGAATCATTCAAGATGCAAGCTCGAAAGGAGATCCTGTGATTTATGGGACGCTTACCATGCTAAGGGAACTCGTGTTTAGCAACATGCTTGTTTCTGTTGGAGTTCGATACTGACTCGGTATGGGAAGAGATGACATGATATTTCCAAGCGGGGAATAAATTTTTCCTTACTCAAGTATTGGAGAACTCAGCATTCAGAGGGTTTCATGGCGAGGCACCTGGAGAAGCTAGCTCTCGATACCGAGTGCCCCATTGGCTGCCTGTCACCTACCGCCTTCTGGATTTTGTTTGCGATCCTCGGGATCCTTCTGGGAGCAATTGGTCACCTTTTCTACACCTCTTTCTGATCAGGGAATACCCACATTGCGCTTTCTGAAAATCATAAAGATGCCTTGATTGTAGGTCTATCGGTAATGGTTCTAGCAATGGCCCTGGCGGCCATGATCCGCGATACTATGCGCATGGTCAGCGGCGTGACAAAAATGATGATTGACCTGTTTTTTGGCAGCATTGCTAAAGAACTGCACGCGCAGCTGGAGCGACCCCCTATCGGTAGGAAAGCGGCGGCTACCTCAAGCTTCCAGCTTGGTCCGGTGCACTGTGTTATCACTCGACCGTCCACCAAGACGCTCAGCCCGTTGATCCAGGTTGTGCGCGCCCTAAAACTCAGAAATGGCAACTCCGAAGATGAGCAGCATTGGACAGAGAACTTGCTGCTGGGCGTCTTCTTGGCCGGCTTTCTCTTTGGGCGCGGCTCCAGAGGCCACTGATAAAGGGGTGCCACTTGCTAATCCAAGCCTGCCTCAACGGGAGCCGCAGACCAGCGGAGCATCCGGCACTGCCTTTGACCCCAGCAGATCTGGCGCGTGATGCCGAACGGGTCCTGGCAACAGGGGCTGGCGCGCTGCATATCCATCCCAGGAGCGCTGACGGCCAGGAATCGCTGGCGCCAGAGGACCAGGCCGCCGCGATTCTTGCCATTCGCGATCGCTGCCCTGGGCTCCCGATCGGCGTAAGTACGGGCCTCTGGATCGAACCAGATAGATCACGTCGTCTCCAGAGGATCCAGCAGTGGACGATTCTGCCTGATTTTGCCTCAGTTAACTTCTCTGAACCAGGAGCGGCTGAATTATGCTCCTTGCTCCTTCTACGTGGCATCGACGTAGAGGCAGGACTTGCCACCGTTATGGATGCGCAACGCCTCCTAGAACTTGATTTGGCTGATCGCTGCTTGCGGATTTTGATCGAGCCAGGAGAGGAGGCGGCTGACCTGGCACTTGTCACCGCCGAGCAGATCATCCACTGCCTGGATATAGCCAGCATACGGAGACCAAGATTGTTACATGGCTACGGAGCCGCAACCTGGCCTGTCCTGTGGGCGGCCCTCCAGCGTGGCTACGACACGCGTATTGGCCTGGAAGATACGCTGACTATGCCAGATGGAAGCCTGGCAAAGGACAACGCTGCCCTCGTCTCGCTTGCTATCAGGCAAGCCTGCCAGATCGGGTTGCTCCGTAGTTCATCCGACTGAAGGGAGTACTGGCGGCGCGAGCAACCAGTCTATCCTTGGCTCGCTGGTGAGAAAATGAACAGCGCCTTTCCGATGGCTGATTAGATGCCAAAAAAAAGCAAAGGCTCCTAAATCCGTTCTTTACGGTAGACCAGGGAATTGCTCCTCCTTGCGCCCCCAGAGTAAAGTTGTGTGATTCAAAAAAAGGTGAGATTCCCTCTCTTTCTATCCCATAATCAAGAGATCATATCCCTGATGACGCTGCAATTGTCCCCCAAATTCCGGCGAAATTTCGCTCATTGCTCGCCCCCACTGTTGTCTGTCTTCTAATTCTTCTCTTCACCGTAGAGATAAGAAATATCACATCTGCTAAACACAATTGCATAACTTAACAAGAGCTATGGAAGGGAAAACGAACTAAATTGTGCACAAAGCATCCTGGGATTGCAGTTCTTCAAAATAACACTCAAAGAAGCGAAATGAAGTTTCCGATCACGACTATCTCCCTATTCACTCGAGATGCGAGACAAGGTTGATTCGAAATTTTCACTACAAGCTCTTCGTCCTGCTTTAATCTCCTAGGAGCCTATGAATGGCTCGGGGCTAAGAGACAAAGCAAACCTCGCCCACAAATTTGGATCTATCTCATTATTTGTATCACCACCTAGCTAGCAAGATTCGGTCTATAGGTGCAACTGATCTGACAGTTGCTTTCTTTCGTGAAAGATCACTTGCATCTTTTCAGAGCTTCTCAAGAGAAGGAATGACTTTGGAGAAAACGAGTATGGATCCTGAAAGATCAAAGAAACTCGAGCAGCTTGGGATTACTTATCTTTCACTGGCCGAGAAGTTCGAAAAAGAAAAGGAGTACTCTCTTGCCATCGAGAAATACCTGAAAGTTGTGGACATACTTCTCTTGCTAGCCGACTCATCAGCGGACTATCCAAGATGGCTCAAGCTTACTGATAAAGCGAGCTCCTACCAGAAGAAAGTTAAGATTCTAATCTCTTTAGCCTCAGAAGATACAATGGCGGGAGAACATCCCGAGATGGGGATGTCATCTCAATCAAAACTATCTTCTCAAGAAACAAAACAATGAAAGATTGATACATCCCAATCAGTTTCTTGCGCGACTTCCTTTATGGTAGTGCTATTGTTGTGTAAGAATCAGGAAGATGGCCCTGCAATCCAAAATCCCTAAATCATTTGTTTTTCACTTTCTCCATTTCAGTTCGAATAGGAAGAAACAATTACAATCTAACGGGCTGCCATATTGTTTTACTTTTTTGTTGCATCTATCTCTCTCGATTCGTTTCCAATAACTTCAAGGTGTAAACAAAGATGCCCTTGGTTCTCGGCAAAAATAGGATTTAGCCGCCCTTCCGACAGAATTCGAGTCCTTTGCATGCACTAGCCGGATTGACTAAATCAATCGATTTGAAACAAGCGAGAGGCTGGGAGTTTAATTGGCAACCTTCAGCTTGCTCGAGATCACTATTGACATTCTTTTCTCATGGATCAGAATGATAGCTGCTTTCCTTCTGAGCATAGCTTTCAGCCTTGTGGTAGGAATCCTTGCGGCAAGAAACAAAAGAGCAGAATCGATCATCATTCCTCTTCTCGATGTTTTTCAATCGATCCCCATACTTGGTTTCTTTCCTCTCGTGATATTGGGCATCATAGCTGTAATCCCGGGTCAGCTCGGAGTGAACCTAGCCGTAATAATACTGATTTTCACGAGCATGTCTTGGAACATCGCTTTTGGAGTCTACGAAGCTGTAAAATCAATTCCGCAAGATTACATTGACCTTTCTTCAATGTCAAATACTTCTACTTGGCAGCGCATTACTTCGCTCTACATACCGGCATCAATGAGCAGAATAGCATACAATACTCAGACCTCCTGGGCTGTTGGACTCTTCTATCTTGTATCCAGCGAAATCTTGACTCTTGGCCAAGGACAATGCAGCCCGAGCTGTCAGGTCAATTACGGAATAGGGGTGGCAACAATGACCTTCTATTACATCGACAACAACATAACCGGTTACATTTATTCGGTCGTCGCCCTCATCATTGCAGTAGTTATTTGGCAATTTGTATTCTTGAGAGAGTTTGCTATTTGGGCTGAGAGGTACAAGTTTGTTGAAGAGCCAAGAGCGGCCAAAAAAGATCCCCTAATGAGATTCTATTCTTGGGTTAATCACAGAAGCATTTCGAAACTCTTCCTGTTTACCCATGACAGGGGCGTGACTAGATTCAGTTCGTCGCTCACTAGATTCAGACGAGGAATCAAGTATGCCATATTGATACTCGTCGCAATCTTTGCGGCCTTCGAGGCTGGAGCAATTGCGAGTTCGGGGGTTAGGATCGCTCTTCCTTCTCTCTCACGTCTTGCGAGCGCCGAAGGAACAGTTTTGGCAGGTCTTGCTGTATCATTCTTGCGGGTCTGGTACGTGTACTTCATATGCTCCGCAGTAGCTTTGCCTGCAGGCATTGCTATCGGGCTGAGAAAGGAGCTTTACGAGGCGCTGTCTCCGATTCTAGAAGTTGTTGCCTCGATACCTGCGCCGATACTTCTCCCAGTGATCATAGTGGCCGCTGCGAGGTCTGGAGAGGTCGTAGCTGCCATCATAATCTTTCTGGGGATGATCTGGTACATCATATTCAATGTCATGGGAGGAATAAGGTCACTCCCTAACGAGCTTTGGGAGCTTAGGAAGGAATTCAATGTGTCGAAATGGAGTGCATGGAGGAATATCTACATCCCCTCTGTAATGACCGCTTTCGTGACAGGCTCGATCACTGCTGTGGGAGCTGCGTGGAACACTCTCATAGTTGCTGAGTATTTTGTCCCCTTTAACAGGACTCAACCAGTCACACAGGTGAGCATCGGGATCGGAAAGATCATTGTAATCGCTGCAAACAACGGCGACTTATTGACTCTCACTCTTGCGATATTATCCATGACTGCGATCATAGTTGCATTCAATCTGACTGTATGGCGGCGCGTATATCATTATGTCACGAAGAAGTACACCTACAACAGATGATTATAATGCAAAGTCGCATGACAAAAAGAAACAAAATCCATTCTATTCTTTTCTTTTCCCTCTTTGATTTTGCTTCGAAATAGGAATCGAATGTGATAATTCAGATGATCGATGAAGCAACCAGAAGTCGATATCTCAAAGCAGGAGATTGAATTCTCTCAAACCACGGAGGTGTGGAAAGCACTGGAAATCGAGACTGCAAAAAGACAAGAAATAACAGCGCGTGGGCAATCAGACCTTGAAATCCCGATAATCTCGGTTGAACATGTGAGCCTAGACTACAGAAAGGAAAAGGAGCAGCTACCTGTCCTCGTAGACGTTTCGCTGACTGCTTACAAAAACGAGTTCGTTACGATAACTGGGCCGTCAGGCTGCGGGAAATCATCGCTACTTCGGATCATCGCAGGACTGAGCAAACCTACCTCAGGGGTTGTCAAATTCAAGGAGCAGCCTGTCACAAAGCCTACTACTCAAATCGCGATGATATTCCAAAATTTTGTTTTGCTTCCATGGCGGACTGCCCTGGAAAATGTGATGTTTGGACTTTCCTCAAGACAAGATCTCACAGAGGAGGAAAAGAAGAATAGAGCGCTTAAGGCGCTCGACGACACGGGCCTCAGTGGGTTCGAAAATGTCTACCCGGGCGAGCTCTCTGGTGGAATGAAACAAAGAGTAGGTGTTGCGAGAGCACTTGCTCTTGAACCGGAAGTGTTGCTGATGGATGAGCCTTTCAGCTCCTTAGACAATCTCACTGCAGAGCACCTGAGGAAGGAGATATACTCATTATTAATCAACCCAACTTCGCCAATCCAGACCGTTCTGATGGTGAGCCACAACGTTGAAGAAATAGTGGAGCTTTCTGATAAGGTCGTGGTGCTTTCAGCTCGCCCTGCCCACGTTGTGGCCGATCTAAAGCTTGATCTGCCAAGACCTAGAAATAAAAAGTCACAAGAATTCTTCCAATGGGTGGACAAGCTTTACTCGTTGCTTGCTTAGCTCGCCATGATGTTGAGAAAGGAGAGAGGGTTCTCGATTCATGACAAAACCAAATGACTCAATTCACACGTCTTCTCGCGAGGGAGTCCAAAGCTCAGAAAAGAATGAGGTTGGTGGAAATTCAGGAGCTTCGCAAGGAAACAATGCAAGCTCAAGTATTCGTCCTCCAATGATGCCTGCGAATGTGAGAGCAGGTCAAGTAATAGGGCTAGTCGAGGTAACAGGTGGACTCGGGTCATCAATCGATGTTTCGAAGCTTGCGGATGAATTCTCGGCAAATATTGAGACACTTCTTCCAATTCTCGACACTGCTGAGATGCTTGGTCTGGTGAGAGTTGAAAAGGGTGATGTTTATCTCACAGAATTTGGCTCGAAGTTTCAGAAGACCTCAAGAAACAAAGTAAGGCTCGTTAAGGATATCCTCGCAAAGATAGAGCCCTTCAAGACTGCTGTTGAACTGTGTAATCAAAAGAAATCAGTGTCGGCTAGAGAAGTTTCAGATGCTTTGCTTTCAAAGGGGTTGTCTTGGCATCACTCGCCGGAGATGAACGAGGCACTAGTGCAAGCTCTTTTGATCCATTGGGCAATATACGCGAAGCTTCTAAAATATGACGGACGAACAGGAATGTTCGAGCTCGCGTGAGCTACTAGACAAAGCCTAGAAGAGTGCCAATCAGATATAGAAGCGCTGAGGCAGCGATTCCGACCCCCAGCATCTCAAAGCCGCTCTTCCACGCTTTGCCCTTGATCAAATGGCCTTTCCACCATCCCGCCACGAAGAGAAAGATAAGAGACGAAACGATGGATAATTCTATTGACAGCGTCCTTGAGAGATTCAGAAGATATGCGCTCAGAGGAACGAATGCCCCAATTACAAAGGAAAGCCCCGTAACCAAAGCAATCTTTACTGGATTCTCTAGCTTCTTTTCGTCGAGGTGAAGCTCATGAGTTAGAATATCTTGAAGCCAGACTGTCTTGTCTTGAGCTATTCTCTCAACCACGAGAGTCGCCTCTTTATCAGTGAGCCCCTTTTCGATGTAGAAATTTTTGAGTTCTGATTTCTCTTCTTCAGGCTCGTATTCGATTTCGTGGGCTTCACGTTTGACGTCCGAACGAAAGAGATCCCTTTCAGATCTTGCCGCGAGGAATCCTCCGAAAGACATCGACACCCCTCCAGCAAGCATTGCTGCAAGACCTGCGAACCGTATCACAGACACACCGTAGTTTGCGCCCGCGAAACCAGCAAGAAATGCCAAATTGGTCACGAGCCCATCAGTCATTCCGAGAGCTATATTGCCGATAACTCCTCTACCTCGTATGTGCTTGTGCACCTCTTGAGTCGTTCGTCGCCCTGGGTTGCCCGAGTTCTCCATTCTCTTTGTGTCTTCAGAAACGCCCATGCTCAAGCTATCACCTCTTTGTTTCGCAGGAAAAAAGGGAGAGTACTAGACTCCGTGAACTCCAAAAAACAGGATCATGGAGTGGCAAATCCACCCCTTTAGGCTTTGTGTACTTATAGTCTCAGGCTGTTCTTGCAAATCTTTGTTAATACTGAGCATGTTCTACAAAGAAGAGTCCCTGAAGAATTGTTGCTGCTTTATCTTATCAACTATGATCTTTGACGCATTTGTCCCACCAAATATGTTTTCGACATTCTTGAATCTCATCCTGATAGAATCCGCTGCGTTTGCAATCGCGACAATTGTGTCTTCAAATCCAGGCATTTCAGGATTCGCAAGAAAGTTGATGCCCGCCTCCAGAGTTTCCGGCCAATCGAATGTCCGACGAATCGTAAGGCATGGTGTCCCCAAAAGAAAAGCTTCTTGTTGCACTCCTCCCGAGTCGGTCGCAACAAAATGAGCGTATCGTATGTGACGAAGCATTTCTAGATACCCCAGAGGTTCGACCAGTTGAACATTCTTTGGAACCTTGTCGTAGAGGCCAAAGAGTTTCAGGTTTTTTTGTGTTCTTGGGTGAACGGGAAAGATGACAGGCATTTGGATTCTCCCAAATGACCGAAGTATGAAGCCAAGTTTTTCCTTATCGTCCGAATTTTCAGGTCTGTGAAGTGTGAGAATCACGAACTCCTGGTCGAGCCCTTGAGGCCTGCCGAGCCTTTCTATACGAGGCTTGAGCTCTTCAACGAGTTCGACGACGGGATGTCCCGAGAACAAAGCTTCACCGGGGACTTTTTCTTCGATAAGATTTTTCAAACACTGTCTTGTGGGAGCAAAATGAAGATCTGCACAGTCCGCTATCAAAACGCGATTTATCTCTTCTGGCATTCTTCGATCGAAGCTACGGCAACCTGCTTCTATGTGGATGACAGGTAGGAATAATACGCATGCTGAAACTGCTACCGTCATAGCAGAATTTGTGTCTCCAAGGACCGTAACCGCATCTAGCGGATTTTTCTTGAGAAAGTTTGTAATCCGGGGAATTAGGTCACTCACGTCCGAAGCCGTCTCAGGTTTTGCTCCCAAGAATGAATCCGGCTGAGGAAGCTTCAATTCTCCGAAGAAGTTGTCAGACATATTCGCATCGTAATGTTGCCCAGTGTGGATTAGAACAAAGGGGAGACTTTCTTCCTTCATGCGCCTTATCACTGGCGTGAGCTTGATTATGTCTGGCCTGGTTGCAACAAAGACCCCGATCGCCAAGGTGGCCTAATTCTCCTCTTTTTGTAGCCAGAAAGAAATCAGAGCGCTTTGCTAGGCTTCTCCAATCTTCGGCCGAAAAGTAGCCTGGCTGCATTCCTCCAAAGCATGTCTTCGCGCTGCCATCCTGTCACTTTGGCTAGCTCAATACACTTCAAAATCTCTGATTGTAGTCCGAATGGGAAATCGCTTCCAAATACTACATGATCTGATCCTACTCGATCTACTGCGAACTCAATTATCTCAGGCGGACAAGTCCTGGGTGCGTAAAGCAAGTCCACTCCTTTCTTTGTTGAGATGGGACCGGATGTCACAAGGTAAGCGTTTGTGATGCTCCTTTCGTAGACCTCCTTTATTGTTTTCATCCTTAGCGTCCTATCCACACCTCCCATGTGAGCTAGAAAGAAATTGAGTCTTGGGAACTTTTCAGCCATCTTGAGCGCTATCTTGTAACCCGACATCTCTACCCACCTCCCACAATGAACCAAGAGAGGAAGACGGGTCTCACTGCAAAACTCTAAGACTGGCTTCATCCTTTCGTCGTCGAGCCTTACCCGGAGATGCGAGGGATGGACCTTAACAAGAGCAACTTCTCCGAGCTCGTGAAAGTGCTTGAGATTCGGCAAACTTGAAGGCAGTCTGGGGTCAAACCAATAAGCAAAGAAGAAACTTTTGAGATGATTCCGAACTATCTTCCTTACGTAGCTGTTGCATCCCCTGTTTGTGGTCATGACAACCGATCTGGATACACCAGTCTTCTTCATAGAATCCAGGAGCTCTTTCGTGCTAGAGTGGACATTCTCATCCACCCATCTGCCTATGAAGCAGTGAGAGTCAATTATAGGCATCTTTGAGCCTCCCTAGGAATTCATAAAGGTCTTTGACGACAAGATCAGCTCCTGCTTCTTTGAGATCCTGATAAGAAGGTTCTCCAGTTAGAACACCAACAGTGAAAGCGCCAGCCCCCTTTCCTGCAATTATGTCGTAAGGATGGTCCCCGACAACAATCGTCTCCTTTGAGTTCACAGAAAGTGAGGCGAGTGCCAAATTTACCTGGGCCGGATCCGGTTTAAAAGCTGGAGCGTCTTCTCTACCAAGAACAATTGAAAATCCAGAAAGTCCAGCTTTTTCAAGCGATTTCTTTGTTCCCTCGCTATTCATTCTCGAAAAGACTCCGAAGTATATTCCCTTCAGTTTCAAGTATTCGATTGTCTCTCTTGCCCCCGGCTTTGGCTGGGCAGTCTCGCAGCCGAGATTCTCTCTCTCATTTATGAGTCGTAGGGCTACTCCCTTGTCTAAGCTACTCATCGCAGCGGCTTTTTCTATACTCGGGAAGATGGGTCGAAAAGACCATGACGCAAAGCTAGAATCTGATCGAACAAATAGCGACTTGACTTCCTCTCTTATCTTTTCATAATCGATTTCCATCTCAACCAGAGTATCAAAGAGATCGAACATCACTAGGCGTACTTTCTGGGGTAGAAGGAACATATGCTTCCTCAGGCCTCGATGCTCCTCCACTTTTCCCCTTTTACCAAAACAGGATCCGCATCGAGATTCCTTATCCAATAGTAGCCATCTGGTATTGGGCTGAACTTTTCAACTTGAAAATTCATTTCGCCGAATGCACAGAGGAGGTATATGTAAGGAACGTTGACCCCGCAAGCAGGGAAGAAAAGGCAAGTCGTGTAAAAGCGTCCCAAGTTGATCTCAGTTACACACATGTTTCCCTTTGCGTCTTCCGCAAGATCGACTGAGAGAACACCGTTGGGCTTTTTGTCAACTGCCCTCACTGCCCTGGTTGCAATTTCGTCTAGGAGCTTATGAGATATCGTCATTTGAACGGCTGAAGTGCCTGCCCCCGTTGGCGAGACAGGGCTAGTCTTGAACCACTCGAGTCTTACTCTTCCCTGGCATGTGATTAGCTCTCCATCTTTCCAGATACTCTGCCATCCGATTACTCTGCCAGGAAGATACTCGTTAACCGTGAAATCCTCCCACTTGAGTTCCCCGTTTGATTTGCTGAGCCAAAAATCGATCCACAGCCTAGCCTGCTCTTTTGTTTCTACTCTCATCGCGAATGAATAGCGTGGATCTCTCGTCCTTATCCACGCAGGCAGACCAACTTCTTCTAGAGATTCTGAAAGTGAGTCTTCGCTTTCGAGCTTGCTCGACTTTGGAACAGGTACTCCAGCATTTCTGAAGACCTTGTTCGATTCAAACTTGTCATGGCAGATCCTAACCGCGTCTTTTGACGGTAGGAATGTTCTTGCGTTGAGTTTCTCTCGGTTTTCGCTTATGACTTCGACCTCGATATCAGGTTGTGGGTGCAGGAAGTCTATTCTTTCTTTTGCAATTACCCTATTGAGGGCCGCTATGTATCTTTCAACGTCTTTTGCTCTGGGGACTATGTACCTTGCGTCTAACGGGGGAAGCTCTAGGAAGTAGCGATTAGCGTCAGTTCCAGCTATCCACATTTCTTCCTGAGCCATGCGAAGAGACTTGACAAAATTTATTCCCGCGCTTCCACCAGCTCCAGTGACGAGTACTCGTTTCAAGGACTTTCTTTCCCTTTTTTTGCTCTTAAAAATCTCAAACTCGAAAGAGTTTCTTCAACTTCCTTGCGATATTTTTAGCTGGTACGCTTGAATTGACGAACAAATATGAATTATCCAACTCGGACACGAATATGTTCCAAAAGGACCCCAAAACAGGGCCCTGCTTTTCTTTATAGTTCAATGTTTTCAAAAATGACTGATGATGGATCTTCAAAATCTCGTGTTTCCTTTTCTGCTCTCTCAAGATAGGATTTATTTTCATCATCTATATTTCTAAGCATATTTCTCACTGAATTTATGAGCCCTTTAGGATTGACAGCTTTCTTGCTCAGCCTCCTTGGAAAGTAAAAATTTTCGAAAACATCCAACTTCACTGAGGGGAAATAAGAAATGTTTGGGACTCCCAGCAGGGCGGCTTCCTGAGTCATTGTTCCACCACCGCCGATAACCAGATCCATCTCAGCGATTGTCTCCGCTCCATCAATTGCGGAATCAGGGACAACGCACCTATCACCAAATTCCTTTCTTGCCCACTCGCGTTGGCTTTCATATCTCGGAACCAATAAAATTTCGAAATCTCCAGCTTTTTCTATGGTCTCGACCAATCTCTCGAGAACTTTTGAAATTCCCCTATCTCTCTTGAGATAGGTAGCGAACCACTCTTCCATCCTAATGAAGACGCGCTGTTTCTCCTTCTTTTCATTTCTTCCGAGCTTCCTTCTTCGTTTTGCAACAAGGCTTTCCCACTTCCCGATCAACCAGCACCACGGATCCAGCGCCCTATATTGGATCACTTGCTCGCTTTTCAGTCCAAACTGTGTCCACTTATTCTTTGGGATCACGAAAGGGGTGAAAAGTTTGGTTGCGAGTGGTGAAGCAAGCTTGTTTGGAGCAACACCATGCGGAGAATCGCCGTATATGTAATGTTTGATGCCAAGCTTGAAACTAACCCGGGCAGCTTCAGGTGAGTTTGAGGAAATGGATATTTGAAAATCATTCTTCCTTGCAAAATTTGCAAGCAACTTTTCCCTCTCTGCGCTTGCTCTCAACTTATCATAAAGCTCCCCGCCGCCAAACTCCCCGATTGAAATTGTGTGAAGTTGTATTTTCTTCACGAAACTGTTCAGTTCGGCATAGTCCCTTGTTGTTACTATATGCTCCATCCCAGGTGGTGATCTCTCAATCAGAGCTTTGGTGAAGAGAGCATGCTTTGGAGTTACGACATCGAACCAGATGATACCTTGCAATTCCTTACTTCCAGCTTCCGGCCTTGCCCAGATCAAGACAGTTGCATGATTAGTTATCCAGAACTAAGAAGAAGGCTAGCTTTGTGTCATTTCGAATCCAAAAGGAAGAGGAGAAGGAGGAGAGGATGCAGGGACAAAAAATAATGATACTGCTTGTCTACCCCTTTGGCCAAGGGTCGAACAACGCACAGATCTTCTCGAACTTTGTATTCATGTGAAGGAAGAACAAATGGAGGAAGAAGGCGGACGCGTTCCCGATAATCCCGAAATATTGCGCAGTTCAATTCTTTCTTAGAGCCTGATCAATCAAAGATTTTATGTAGCTCGGTGTCAGGGGCATGTCCCTTACGCGTATCCCAAGTGGCGATAATGCATCATTGACCGCATTCGCTATCGCTGGGGTAGCGGCTATGGTTCCTGCCTCCCCTATTCCCTTTATACCAAGAGCATTGGAATCGGTGACGGTTTCAGTCCTGAAACAGTGGTAATTTGGGACGTCTTCTGCAAGTGGGATCTGGTAGTCAAGAAAACTCGAAGTGAGCAACGTTCCATTCGAGTCGTACTGTACCCCTTCCAATAGAGCTTGCCCCAGCCCTTGTGTGATTCCTCCATGCAACTGTCCCTCTACGATCATCGGATTTAGGACCTTCCCACAGTCATCAACCGATACATAATCCAAAACTGTCACTTTTCCTGTCTCTTTGTTTACTTCGACCACAGCGACGTGTGTCCCGAAAGGAAAAGTGTAGTTCTTAGGTGCGAATGCACTGAAAGCATAAAGGACAGGCTCCATTCCGGGAGGAAGCTTTCCTGGCCTGTATGCGTATGAGGCAATCTTTGAGAAAGAAGCTTTCTTCTTTTCAGGCTCCTTTCTTGAAAAGATGTAGCCATCTTGAAAGACAATATCTTCATCTTGTTCGATTCCCAAGTTGAACGAAGCAATCATCTTCATCTTCGACTTGATCTTCTCAGCGCACATTAGGACTGCAGAACCGCCAAGAGCCGCAGAACGACTCCCAGCTGTGAAAGTTCCCCACGGGAGCTGGGCCGTGTCTCCATAGACGACGTAAATGTCGTCCATTGGAATACCGAGAATGTCGGCCACAATCTGAGAAAATGGCGTTTCGTGTCCTTGGCCATGTGGCGATGTTCCTGAAATCACAGTAACTTTGCCAGATCTGCTTACCGACATTGCTGCTGTTTCAGGAAAGTCTGGACCAAATGCGCATATCTCGACATACGTGCTAAGGCCAATACCTATGAGCCTCCCATTTTCTCGTGCTCTTTTCTGCTCATCCCGCCATCTGTCATAATGAGAGAGTTCAAGGGCTCGCTTGAGGTTCATCGCATAATCTCCGGAGTCAAACTCTATCGCTTCATCAGTTATGACTTTGTGAGGGAAGTCTTCCTTCGGAATGAAATTTCTAAGACGGATCTCAGCTGGATCCAAGCCGAGTGCGGTCGCAAGTTCGTCGATCGCTCTTTCTATCAAGTAAGTTGCTTCTGGTCTTGACGCACCACGATAAGCGTCGTGAGGTACCTTGTTCGTGAGAACAATATGAGCCTCCCCCTCCCACGCGGGAATGTTGTAGGGTCCAGTCGACATCTTCAAGGTGAAGGTAGCATCTGAGGATCCTTCTGTTAGATACGCTCCTGCGTCGCCAATTAGCTTCACCTTCATTCCAAGAATCCTTCCGCGCTCGTTTGCAGCGAGTTCGACTTTTTGTATCTGTCCCCTTCCATGCGTCATCGAGATAAAGTTCTCACTTCTCGATTCTACCCATTTGACTGGTAGACCCAGCATCATCGAAGATATCGAGACAAGTAATTCTTCAGAGTAAGTGGAAAGCTTTGCTCCAAATCCTCCTCCGACTTCTGGAGCAATCACTCTAATCTTGTTCTCCGGGATCTTCAGGATCTCAGAGAGGTCAGACCTAACCTGAAATGGTCCTTGAGTAGAGATCCAGATATTGAGAAGCTGCGCACCTTTATCATAGTATGCGAGTGATGCTCTTGGCTCCAACGGACTTGGAGCTAGCCTCTGGTTAAGATATTCGACACTGATTATTTTGGAAGCCCTTTTGAAAGCTCCCTCGACATCTCCATTTGCGCTCTTCGCGACCCTTACAGTATTACTCTTTAAGCCAATGTGTGCTTTTGGGCTGTCATCTCTGATGGCATCCAAAGGATCAACGACAGGCGGCAACGGTTCATACTCAACAGATATTAGCTCAAGCGCATCTTCAGCCAGTTGTCTCGTCTCAGCTACAGCAAAAGCTATTGGTTCTCCGACGTAGCTAACTTCGTCCGAAGCAAGTATTGGACGCTTTATCTTCTCGCCGTTGTCGGTTTCTTCGACGGGAAGCGAAGATCCGAATTCGAGGAGATCCTTTGAGGTCAGGATCAACTTGACGCCTGGCAAAGCGAGTGCGTCCGATGGGTCAATTCTTTTGAGAATGGCGTGAGCATAAGAACTTCTCAAGACGGCGCCGTAGAGAACGCCGGGCAGCTTGATGTCATCAACGTATTTGCTCGTGCCGGTGAGGAGTCTTGGATCTTCTTTTCTCCTCAGAGGCTTTCCCAGCAGGACACGCTGTTCCAGGCGCTCCTCTTGAATTTGCTCTTGTTTTGCAAAGAGTAATTGATCAGACACAAATTGTGGTTGGAGCAAAGTTCGGATTTATGCTTTGTTTGTGAGCAACAGCCAGTTCTGGCCAAAAGAAGGCAGGTGAATCTTCACATCGATAGAGAAGCGCTTCTACTTACTGTTGATAAGTTGTTTTGAGCGTTTTTCCATCTTGCTTAAATCGAGAGCTCGATTATTTTTGCCCACGGCCAAAGATCATACCTACGAAGATGGATAAAAGGCGAGATCACTTGCAAAGTGAAGCAGTCGACAAAGAAGATGTTCGAGATGCCCTGAAAGGCGTCAATGATGCACCTCAGCAATTCCAGAATCATGAAGACCAACCGAAAATATTTGAAGTTGAACAGGTGTATCACAGCAAAGCCAACCCTACTGCAATCTTGCTAATTGGAGGAATAACCCTTGTACTTGCTGGCTTTGCAACATTAGCAACAACAGTGATTTTACAAGTTCTGCGCCCAGAGAGCCTCTTTGTTGGCGGGGGTATGTTGCTCTTCGCTTGCGGAGTAGGTTGTATAATATGGGCCTGGCACAGGCTATCCTGAGTCTGGGCACAAAACATTCCTAGTCGCAGATAAGAAGGAACCTCTCTTCCCTTTTCTTCTCCTACTTTGGAATGAAAGAAGCGCAGATCATGTCATAGTACGTCGGAACTTCGTATGTGTACAATCTTGGTTTCATCCTAGAATCAGCAAGCGCTCCAGCCAGGATTGCTATCTGCCATAGGCTGTCACGTTTTGCATCCTCCACTAGCTGCTTTGGAATTTGGAGCACCGAATCAAGATTCTTCTTCGAAATGGCATCTATTATCTGCTGATCGTATTGCCTTGCCCTAGATTTATTCACTCAATAAGGGCTGATAGGGCTGTGGACGTGAGATTGGTCACAACTTGCAACTACTGCAATTCTTCTTTTTCTCCCTAAAGCAGAGCATGTGCGTACGAAATAGCTTGTCCGAATTTGAAATTCAAGCGAATAGGTATTTCCCTCGAAGGAGTTGCTATGACTACCTTAGGCCTTACGTTCCGCTCAGCAACAGATCTCAAGAGATACCACAAAGGAACAAATGTTCCCCAATCCATCATCAGATCGGAGGCTGCCCCCTCTGAGGCTCCATAATTCGCGCCAACCACTGGGAGCCGTAGCCTTCTCGCAGATTTGATTATTCCCCACGCAAGATCTAGATCACAAGCAGCTCTCAAGCTGAGCTCCTTCTTTGCCTTGGGGGGTGGTAACTTCATTGGACCAGAACTATTTTCGGAAATTACAACACACAAGTGCGCCCATAGTCTTAGATTATGTGGCGTGGCAACGACGATCGTGTCAGGTGAAGCTAGGCCCAGATCAAGGGAGAGCTTCTTTACTCCTTGCCTACTCTTTGCAAATAGTCTTCCTTCTTTTGCATTTTTGCAAAGTGCCGGGATCAACTGAGAGCCATGTGACACAATACATGCGTAGACTATCGACATTTGCAATTCATTCTTCAAGTACTTTGTTCCACAGCTTCCGAGAAATGGATCTTCACTCTTGCACTCTCTTCTTTCGAAGTCGATAGTGTCGATTGTTCTAGTGGCTCTTTAGTCTTAATTTATGAAACATGCCGCTCAGTGCATCCCGGTGGAGTACCAGCTCATGTTGCTCGCAATTATGCATTCAGTATGTGTAGAAATTCTTTCCGACCTCAAAATTCTGATGATGCGAGTCCCATTACAGATCGCGTTCTTCCTTAACCTAGGTTCCATCTTGGCTTCTGTCATCACTGGTTGGAAACTCGTGGAATTAAACACAGTCGCATTCAGCAATTATGCCGATAAACTAGAAGAGGTAAATCCCATTCCCCGCTGGTTGCACGAGAAAAACATCATTTCAATTCCAAATTTTGCTATGTTAATGCAACAAGTCAGTACGGCTCTGTTAGTAATAAGTGGAATAGTCCTTCCCACCTTATTTCTCTACCAAGGAGGAGTCCCTTTATTTTTGATACTCTCAATTATCTTTTGTGCGCTCATAAGACTACTCAATCTTGCAAACGATCGTGAACAGATTGAGAGTCTGATTAAGGAAGCTAGAGATTGCGACTCGAATGAGACAAGATGATTTGGACTCTTCATCTTGATTTGGAATCAGAGAACTTATCGTACTCGGATAGGCATCCGGATTTGTGAAGGAGCCATTCTCGATTAGGCGTTGAGGATGCCATCTAGTTTACTTTCACTCAGCTTCTTCTTTTTTTTTGCACATGAAAGATGCCGATCTAAATCATAAGTAGCCCGGCTCAGATTCGAACTGAGGTCACCGGCTGTCTTCGCTTCTTCTTCCTCCTATTTCGGGAGCTCCAAAGGCCGGTATTCAAGGTCGTTCGGAATGATTCCCGACATGCTTGACCGATACGCGCTTCCTTGAGGAGCCCTACACCACCGGGCTAAACAAGACGCAAGTCCTTCTGAATGATTTACAAGTGATTCAGACGTATTCTTCTCCTTCTTTTTTCGTTTTATTATTTGCTTTGCTTGAGGATGTCAACTCTTCCTACAACGTGATTCTTTACGGACAAGCCACATTTTGATCTTTGGCTAATATGAAGAATAGACAGGCTCCTTTCAAAATCATGATATCTAGAATTGGTGAAATTTTCAAGAAAAACAGGAGCAGGCCAGATGTAAAGCTTCTGGCCAGCTGCCTTTTTCTCTATGATCTTGGATTATCCTAAAGGAGAGCCTCACCCGCAATGGGGCTCCGCCTCACATTCTCGCAAGAATTAGTCAGGCTCCAGTACAGGAAGATCGGCTCCATTCTTCTACAGCCTGACAAGATTTGTAGGCAGGTAATAGCGGTCGATGAGACGGTAAAACAATCAAGTGTTTCAGGTCAGTTCCTCTTTAGCAGGAGCGCTATAGACGTGGAAGACAAGATAAGAGGTTTTAGCATAGAAAGCTTCTTTCACAAGAGGAGAATTAGATTCGATTCACTTCTTGAAGGATGCTCTCAGATCAGACCGCTCATCCTCGTGGATCATGGTTCGTGATACCCTTCAGCCTCGGAACACTTGGGCTTGCGATACAAGCAAGAAGTGACGTTTGGTAATAGGAATCCAGTGGAATCATGGCTTAGCCTTTTCAAAGGGAAGCCAGAAAACCGTTCCACGACAGATTTCCATTCCTTTCAACGATAATGTCTGTAGCAAGTTATCTTGCATCATTTGTAAGGACGTAAAACGTACTCAGCGGGAAGATAACTTGGTATCCTCTCCCTTGGGCTCCCAAATGGTTAGATAATCAAGGCAGATCGAATTGGGAATTGAATGACATCTCTAGTAATAATCCAAATTGGTTCCTTCTTGGCACATTCCTTGGCCTCCGAACGATTCCAGTTCTAAAGGCTTCAAGACTGTATGATCCGGTACACACATTACCATTACCTTTGGAACGATTCTGTACAGTCTCCTTATGAATAGCGAAATCTAACACTCAGCCACATGTTTTTCTTGTTTGATGCAGTAAATTTACTCGCTTGTGACGGAAGGATTTTTGTGTTCTATACATTAGATTCAAGTACGATTGATTCTTCCATGGAAGACAAACATTAGACGAACAACTCAATCCTATGGAATTTCCAGAACAATTGCAGCTTCGATAGCTGTCATTGTTGTAATTTTGTCCTCATTCATAGTGGTCTTCTACGTCCTTCCACTGATTGAGCATCGCTCAGCTACTGGGACTGTCCGGTTGAATATTCGCGTGTCGTACTCTGGAACTTGGAATGGTTCGTATACTTATGGCAACAATTGTCCTGGCTCTCAAAAGGTACTCTGGAACGGTACTGGATCCAAGAATGTGAACATTACATTTCAGGGGAATTTCAACGCTGGGTTTGGTTACAGTGTGCAAATCCAAAAGGACGACAACACTTCGTCGCTTTTGATCTTGACCGTAATAGCTAACATGCCTGACATGCTCAGCAACTCCTTCTCTCAAACCCATTCGAATTCCACTGCATTTGGAAAGTTGGAGTGGAGCTCTTGCGTGATTTCTTGACACCTAGGCTTGCTAGCAAGTATAACTATTTCAAACCGTTACTTTGAAAAACATCGCGGATGCCAAAGGGAAGAGAGGATCCCGCAGGATCAGCCAAGAGTCAGGATTCCGTGGCCATATACGGGCAGAGCTCCGAAGGTTATCTGATAGCAGCCAAACTTGCGACTAAGGGGTACAAGACCTCTATAATAGACGAAAATCTCGGTACATCAATGGAGCTTAGGCCAGACATCGCGGCCGACTATAAGGATCTGTCTTCACTACTTGCTGACGAACCTGCTTTGCCAATGTTATCTGTAAAGGATAGCATTTCTGCTGCCAAAGTTATATTCTTCACCCCAAAACTGCGCAGAAGAGATGATGATATATTAGCCGAGGTAAGATCAAGACTTGTTGAGGTCTCGCGATATGCTAGCTCAGGGTCACTGATTGTCTTCTGTCTTCCTCTCGGAACAGGAGGCGCAAACGAGATTATCAGTAGGCTTGAACACGGGATGGGACTAATCTGCGGGAAGGATTTTTCGTTTGCTTACTCCCCCCTTGAGCTTGGGAGACCTCAGCTCTTCGGTTGCGAATCTTCACTTTCTGCTTTTGAGCAAATCATCGAGGGATCAGGTTTCTCTATGGAAGTGTTTGGCCTCTCAAAGGCTGAGCTCATCCATACCCAGAGAATTGTTTCAAGGTACTCGCTTCTCTCATCTTGCTTTGAAGTTGCCAAGCGGCTCACGTACATGGGGCAAGAAAGCCCGAGGGAATACAAGCAGATCTTTGCTGAAGATTTGACGAGCAGTTTTCTAGATTTGAAGGTCGTGGTAAATTCCCTCGAAGCTGGAGATCCTTTGCTTTATTTGAGCTCCGGAGCTCTCAAGAGCGTCGAAAGCTATTCGCGATTCCTTGTTGATAGAATAAGAGAGCTCGTAAGGCAGAAAGATCTTAAGGCCGCTAGACTGAAGATAATTCTCTTCACTGATGCCGATCCTTATGAGATGAGAGGAGACAAGATCAAGATGGCAGAAGACTTGGCGAACAGGCTAAGAGACTTCTTCTCGGATATTGAATACATGAACATCATGAGAGAAGGGTTCACATTCCCCATGAATATCGACAGAACAAACTTGCTTGTTTTCCTGTCTGGGAGTTGCGAACAGAAGCTGACTCAGCTGTACGAAGAGCAAATCGCGATGACGAAGTCACATATGATAAGGGCTAATCTTCCCGTTGAATTCGTTAACTGAAAGAGGCTTTCTCTTGTTTCGCCATTTGCATGAGGCTCAAAATTTGAAGGCATTGAGAAATCAGGAGAACGATCATATTACGCGTTGAACGATTTGAAAATCGGGGTAGTCGGAACCGGAGGCTGGGGTAAGAACCATCTCCGTGTCTTGAACGAGCTCAATGTGCTCCACTGTCTCTGCGATGTGGACCCTGAGAGAGCTTCTTTCTGGTCAAAGAAGTACCGTTGCAAGGCATACACGGACTTTGAGAAGATGCTCTCGGAGGAAGCACTCGATGCCGTGAACGTATGCACACCTACTAGCACTCATTTCAACATTGCTTCAAAGGCTCTCAAAAGGGGGGTCAACACATTTGTCGAAAAGCCCATGACCTCAAGTGCCTCCCAAGGCAAGCAGCTACTCGAGCTTGCAAAGGACTCTAAGGTGCTACTTACCGTCGGCTTTATCGAGAGATTCAATCCCGCTGTGAGCGAAGCAAAGAGTGCAATAAAGAACAAGATGCTCGGGGATCCCTTGCTCCTTGAGTTTCACAGAGAAAACAAGTGGGCAGGTCGAGTAACTGATGTTGGAGTAGTATCTGATACAAGCGTTCACGATATTGATACCGCGAGGTGGCTCTTTGATGAAGAACCATTTCTTGTCTTTGCAAGAGTTGGAAATGTTCTTGCTGGCAGTCGAGAAGACTTTGCGGTGATTACTCTCGGCTTCAAGAAGGAAAAGTCGGCATTTATCATGTCAAACTGGGTCACTCCAAAGAGGCTCAGGCAGATGACTGTTGTCTGTACACAGGGTGTAATCACGCTAGATTTCATCTCCCAAGAATCAAGATATGACGATGCGAGCGGGACAAGAATACCAAGAAGAGAGTACAGGGAGCCTCTTCTCATAGAATTGGAACACTTTGTGGAATGCGTCAAAAGCGGGAAGGATCCCCTAGTGAAACCAAAAGATGGTCTCAACAACACTATCATAGCCGAGGCTGCACTTGCAAGTAGCTCCAGTGGGACTCCGATCTATCTAGATCTCTAACCTTGGATTGTTGTTCGACAAAAGAAAGGATGGCAAGGGAAAAAGAGAACTCGTTTTCCAAACAGAATTGTCTCTATGCTCACTTGAGATGAAACTCTACGAGCTTCTTTTCCTCCTCTGAAGCATACTTTGTTCTTTTTTCCAAACATTGTAAACATCAAAGTATATATTTGGGATTAATCCCAAATATTTGTTTATTCAAAAAAAGAGGATAAAATTCTGGTGTTCCCCTTGTTACGAACCTCTCAAGACGAAGATAACGAATCCGTCAAGGCGCATTCCAAGGCGGAAGGCATCGAACTCCCAAGCATTAACGACCTTTCCATTTTGAAGGCAGTTGCGAAAGAATTTGATAAGAGTGGAATCTTCGCTTTTCAGGGTGTAAAGAGGAAACTTGGTCTTCATCAAGAGACGCTTTCAAGGTCGCTTCGTCGCTTAGAAAGAGACGGATTTGTCGAAAGGTTGGGGAATTCTTACAGGTTAAGCGAAAAGGGCCGCTCCTTGCTTAGTTCCGAGTTAAGTGTTCTTCAAGATTTTTCTGCTCATGGAGATGTCCAATACTCAGATTCGGCTTACTCAGTTCCTCTTTTGAGGGCAGTGCTTCCACCAGACGCGAACCTCAGCGAGGTACTTTCAGCACTTGAGCACAAATGGTTTGGAAATTTGCGATGGTTTGGATCTAGCCGAGGAAAAGATGCGGGTTCTTCTCGACTTGTTTGGGTCACAGAGGATGGGAAGCTGAAAATCACAGCCACAATCACGGGTGATTCCATTTTGATTGAATGCTTTCCTTCGACCAGCCAAAACATGGCAGAAGGGATCCGTGCTGCATATCAACTCTTCGACCATCTTTACAAGGCCTTGAGGGGTCTGATTTCCCTTGAGCCGAGCTCTCTTGGCAAGGCCAGCTGAAAGGCCTGCGGCATGCCCATCCCTTTCATTTCTTTTTTCTCGTCGGCTTGAATGGGTAAACATCCCAAGAAGAGCATGTTTTATTCTTTGGAGGCAACAATCTAATTATTTTTGGCACAAAAATTTTGAGGGAGCTCGAAGATCATTTTTTCCTGTGATAACGCGCACCTTGAATTCATCATAAGCGACGAACGAGGTAGAAGCAATATCAGATGCCAAGAGCAAAAAACATAGACGAGTTAAAACAATTTCTTCTCTACAACAACACGCTCGATGTTTGGATGGCGCTGTGTAACGAACGCGGTAGGGACTGGAAGAATCTAAATGACTACCAAAGATTTTTGGATCATTTGGCAAGGGAGGGAGTGAAACTTGACATGTCCGTGGTCTGTCCACCCATCAAAGGCTTCTCAGATCGGCCTCCAAAAGCCTTCAACATAAAACTCGATTCTCCAACGATTCAAAAGATTCGAAGCTTTCAAGCATGATCATGAAGAGACCGACTTGCTGAAAACTAGGATTGTCTCCCAAATTCAGAAAATTGCTCAGGGCGCATCGCCCAACCAGATGGTGGAGTCAGCATAGGAATTGGAGATTTGTTGCCAAATCTCTGTAGAATCACACTTCTTAAATACAATGTTTCAATCGTAGTTCTCTCAACCCAGAAATTTTCAAAACATTGAAGAAGATAAGTAGCGAGTTGTTCACTACCATGAAGAGAAAACTGCTTGACATTCTTGCATGTCCGATAGACAAGCACTATCCACTTGAACTCTTCGAAATCAGATCTGAAGGGGATATAGTCGTGGACGGAGCTCTTGTCTGCACAAGTTGTAACAGATTCTACCCCATTATCGATGAGATTCCTGTAATGCTTCCAGACGATCTTCGCAACAAGAATGAGGATATTGACTTTTTGATGAAAAACAGGGACAGACTCCCTGAAAAAATTGTAAAGCAAGGAAAACCAATTCACTTGGAAAATTGAGGAGAAGTGGACAGAAACAGTGACATATAGTAGGCGTATTCACTCAATGCGCATTCTCCTTTCTTCTGAAATCTTGGTTCGGCCCCTTTACACATCAAAATAATATGATATTGAATACAAGAACAAAAGAAAGAGGGACTTCTCCTGAAAAAGAGTATTGCTAAGAAAGGAAGAAAATCGTCGGTGCGATCGACAAAGCTGGGCAGACCAAAAATAATTCAGAATCCTCGCAAAACCGTCCGTTCCTTAGAGATACCAGTAATTGGAGAGCAAGTCCCAAATCAGATTTCGAAGAGTGCAAAGATCGCTCCAGGTGTGAAGATATGGAACTTTGCATACGTGGGTCCAAATGCGCAGATCGGAAGTGGAACTAAGATCGGCTCGCTCGCTCACATAGATTACAACGTCAAAGTTGGAGAGAACTGCAAAATCGAAGGACTTGCATATCTTGCGCCACTTTCATCGATTGGAAATAACGTTTTCATCGGGCCTGGCGCAGTACTCACAAACGACCCCTATCCACCGTCTCAAAGGATGGTGGGGGTTGTCGTCGAGGACGGCGCTATAATCTGTGCGGGGGCAGTGATCAAGGCTGGCGTGAGAATAGGCTCGAAGAGCGTAGTTGGAATGGGATCAGTCGTGACAAAGGATGTGCCTCCAAATATGGTAGTAGTTGGCAATCCTGCAAAACCCGTGTATACTCGAGAGGAATATGAAAGAAAGAAAAAGTCTTGGGATTCCACTTAGCTTCATGTCACTTCTTTAGGTAGTAAAATATGTCGCATCAAATACCCATTTTATCGCACTGAATTGTCGAAGGGTGGGCTTTATTATCAGTTTAAATATCATTTAGAAACACAATTGGTTTCGTAATCAACGATATGAAAATAGCCGAACTTAAGGGAGAGCAAAGTCGCGTGGATGTGGAAGGGGAGATAGTCGAAAAAGGGGAAACAAGAACCGTCAATCTCAGAGCCGGAGGCCAGTCAACCGTTGCTGATGCGACTCTTAGAGATGAAACCGGTTCAATAAAACTTACCCTCTGGGGAGAGCAAATAGACTATGTCGATGTAGGGGATCGGGTCAGAGTGGAGAACGGTTATACCAAATCTTTCAGAGGGGAGCTTCAGCTAAACATAGGGCGCTATGGCAAGATATCCAAAATATGAAACTCCAAAATTAGACGAACAGGCGCCTCTCTCTACCCCCTCTTGTTCTTGATAATTCAAGACCCTAATTTCCTTTTGGAGCTTTGTTTTTCTCTACGAATTCCTCTTCTTGGAGGGAAACTCCTTCTTCTTCTTATTCTTCTCTTTCCAGCTTCGTGGCGTAGCCTATAATCGACAATTCTGCGGGATTTGATCGTCGTTTGGGACTTGTTGCTATACAAGATGAATTGTTTGGTTTAAGATTAATTTCGCTTGTTTTGTTTGTTGCTTCGGGCAGAAAGAGATCATTTGAGCATCACGTTCTACTTGTGATCAAGGGGGCGTACAGGTATTTTCCTCAAGGACTAAACTTTCTCCTTCGTGAAAGTTTTTAAAAAAGAAGCAGTCTCTACTTATCTCATGCCTAAAAAATATACACTTCCAGATCTTCCTTACAAGTATGAAGCCCTTGAACCATACATTTCAAGGGAAATAATGATGCTTCATCACGATAAGCATCACCTAGCTTACGTGAATGGAGCGAATGCGGCTCTTGAAAAACTTGAAGCCGGGAGAAAGAACAATTGGCAGGGAGTCGACATCAAAGGTATAGAACGTGACTTGAGCTTCAATCTTGCTGGTCATGTTCTGCACTCCATATTCTGGCCAAACATGAAGCCCAGTGGTGGCGGGAAACCAGGCGGGCGGCTTTCAGACATGATAGATCAAGACTTTGGCTCCTTCGACAGCTTCAAGTCCCAGTTCAGCAATGCGGCGAAGACAGTGGAAGGATCTGGCTGGGGGCTACTTGTGTATGACCCAGTCAATGACCAGCTTCTCACTTTGCAAGCGGAGAAACACAACCTGCTTTCAACTCAGAACAGTGTCCCCTTGCTTGTGCTAGATGTTTGGGAGCACGCCTATTACCTCGACTACAAGAATGATAGGGGCAAGTATGTGGACAACTGGTGGAACGTCGTAAACTGGGACGACGTTGAAAAGCGATTGACCAAAGCAAAATCCTAGATGATTGCAAGCACGACCAAGATCAAACTTCCAAAGCATCTTGGAATGAGCTTGACAACTCAAGCATAAGACTCCAATGATAAAGCAAGAACTCGAGAAGTTTTAGGAGAGAGAAAGAAAGAAGGAAATGGAGTTCCTTCCACTCTCCTTTTTCTTCTTTATTGATTGAGCAAGGCTAGTTCGCTCTTTTCCTTTTGCTCTTGCATCTTCTTCTTCTTGTCTTATTTTTACCGTCAATTTTGTTTCGTCTCTTAAAAAATCAAATGTTTACAATTGGTGCGTTCGTAAGACACAGGAGCTCATGTAAGCTTACTTTTCAAATATTAGTGCTAACATCAACATTCTTTCAAGTGAGAAAGCAAAAATGGGCATCGAAATTGTAGGGGAGGAAAAAGCACCAGTATCTCTGCCTGAGCGAGAAAAACTCAGAACTCGATTCAAGAACAGGAACAGACTCGGCATAGTTGCAAACATTCTCACAATAGCAAAGTCTGGAGCTCTCAAGACTCATCTGATGTACAAGGCAAATCTAAGCTATACCATGCTAAGAGACTACATGCGCTTCCTGAAGGAAAATGAGCTTCTTTCAGAGATGTACTATCCGGCAGAGAAGGTGACTCTCTACAAGACTACTGAAAAAGGAAGAAGATTCCTTGAAAGCTACGTGGCACTCAAGGATCTAGCTTCGCCACTTATTGATAGAAAGCCATTCTCAGAGGAGAGACTCGATACACTCTTGCCAAGTTAGCCCCTGCACTCCAATCAAGAGGAGGAGAGTCGATTTCACTAGTTGATTGCAGGGGTATGACTCCAAATATCTAGCCTTCCCCCTCCATTTGAGGTGTCTTCGACACCTCAAAGAAATTCTTCTTTTCTTTCTCTTTTTTCCTATCGTATGATTTCCCAAACGTATTGTGGATTTCCCCGAGAGGATATGCAGGCTCCCTGAGATTCCTTTTTGCGATCCAGCAGGCCGTGGTAGCGTTTCCTTGCCATTTCGAGTCCATATTCGAGACCTCCGATCTTTAGATTGTGAAGCTCCGGAGTCTCAATTCTCCAGCCAAACTTTTCAACGCACATGATTGCATCTTCAAATCCCTTGAGTGGAAATATGCTGTGGATGATCGGGCTTCTAATCGAAGCTTTTCTGATTAGGGCAACCTTTGCAAGATAGTCATCTACATTCTCAAAGAAAGATTCAGCTATGAAAACATCTACACCAGAAAATTCCCTCTGCCTTATGGTTTCGAGATAAGTTGGATCCGAAGCTGCCTTCGAGATATTGATCGGCGAGAGTATGCACAACTTTTTCTTGCCACTCAGAGAAGCCTCAATTCTACGCACCAGCAGAACAAACTCAGAAACCTTTGAGAAATCGTAAACGTTTTTCGGGTGGTTGAGATCTTGTTTAACTTTGAGTTCGTTGTTTTTGTATGGGTCCCCTCTTACGACGAGGAGATTCTCAATCCCTGCAAATATCGCGAAAGTAACCATCCCGAGGAGGTTTTGCCTATTTGAATCTCGTAAGGTGATGGTCGGTACCACCTCGTTTCCCGTTCTGCGACGAAGCTCTGACGCCACTGCCACAGGGTTAAGGTGTATCCTCTGTTCGTCCTTGAGATCAGGAATAGAAAATCCGTCCGCTACTTTCTCTAGCTTTTGAACACTTTCTACAAGCCGTTCAAAGCGAATCATCAGATCATGCTTCTCGAGATTTGATGCTGCTAGGTTTGAAGCTGGTAATGGAATGCCAGGCGGGAAGATCTCAATCACCCTCAGGAAATCACCAGAGGTGGAAGAGAAGACTTCGGAAAGACGCAATTTCAAGAGTTCACCAGTTCAGTGAGAACTATTGCACCGAAGCTCCTACGAGGCTCGCCATCTAACTACACGAACATTTTCTCGCTATGCAGTCTTACGGTCCAAATTAGGTAACCAAATTTTCCGGAGAAACGAAGCATGTGCAGGCAACCGGATGGTGCTTAGCTTCGGAGCTTCAATGGCCTATCTTGCCTGTATGGCACCCCGTTCTTTAGAGCAGTTTCGGCCTTGCCAAGTTCGTAACCTACATAACCGAGATGCCTCTTTCCGTAATCAGTTTCGCTGATGATCTTGCTATCAACAATCGAAGCTATCAGCTTCTCTCCACTAGGAGATTGGAGCCTGAGCCTGGGTACATGATCGTAGGAAAAGAAGGAAACCACTATCTGTTGGGCCTGATTGTCAACCTGAATGAGAAAATAGCCGCTTGGATCAAGGTCGCTTTCGGTCAAGGATACAGATCTTGCTGGTGCTGGAGTCCCCATGTAAACCTCATTTCTCGCAAGGCACATGTTCACATTCTTTTGATACGCAACGTCAAGGGGAAGATTGCGCTCCCCGCACGCAGGATGTATGAATCTTATGCGACCTTCTCCGATTCTCGCGCTCGCTCTTTCTATGAGATTTGATATTTTCTTAACTGGTTCGATCTCGGCGCTACCCGTGCTCACACATCCCAATCCTATTGTCTGATCAAAGTTCCTGAGTGAAACTTCCTCAAGGAGGCGGTCACTGTATGTAAAATCAAGACTTATGATGTCAATCCCTTTGAGGCGGGTCAAATGTCTGAACACACCGAATGAGTCGCCACACACATGAAGAACAACAGGAACCTTGAGGGATGAACACATCTCCTCGTAAACATCATACATGTATTCCTTGAATGGCTCAAAGGAAAAATACGGCGCGTCAAGTTGCAAGTAGTCAACAAGTAGCTGAAGATCTTCAAGCTCAGGGCGAACTATTTCCCTTGCGATCGCGAATGTCAGTTCCCTTAAATCTGAATAGGAGCTGCCTTCCAGTCGACAGTTTCTCGCTAATGTGTATGGGTCCGTTACTGGCTCCTTGAAACTGTAATAGCTAGGTACAAGGCTCTTTGCAGTCTTTACGTCTTCCTTTCTGATGGATTTTTTTCTCTTGATATTACCTTTGATTACTATCTCTGCCCCATTCCGCACTATTCCCTCCACGTATTCTGGGTCGAGAAACATTCGAATGAACGAATCTCGCGTTTGACCGGTGCTCGGAACTTCTATCCCAGCGCTCAAGAAATCCCTGACACAGAAATGAATGGTCGAGGTGACTGGATCCTCAGTTTCGTCCAGAGCGGACAAGTGCTGTTCCAGAAGATCCTGTGGGACGACAACGGGATAACTCCCAATAACAGTTGTGGAAGGGAATTTCCATTTCTTTTTGTTTCTTTGACTCTGACTACTTTGAGAGCTCTTGTCTTGCAAGTTTTGCGCCTTCCGATAATGCTTGTAACTTCCTGTAAGCTATTTCCCAGCTTCGAGTGCGAAGACCGCAGTCAGGATTCACAGAGATTCTTGACGGATCCTTAAGCAGTTTAGAGGCATATAGAATTCGGTCCCTAATCAACTTGGGGGATTCTATGATGTCATTGCCTTCTACCAGCGCCCCTCCTCTAGGCTCCCCAAAGTAATCGTGGACATGCACTACCCCCAATCCGAAACCTCCACGATATCCCTCGTCCTCAAAAGCTGAAAGTTCTTGATATCCAGGCCTTGTGTTCGAATCCTGCCCCAGATCAACCGAATCTCTGTTCGCAAACTCAAGCGCAAGCTGAGTGATATCCTTCAAATCCGGTGAATATTTAGCCAAAAGCCTATAATCGCTATAACAGTTGTGCAGGCTGAAAGTGCAATTTTCGAACCCCCGTGTAAGCTCGTTTATCGCCTCTACGAAGAGATCCATCTCGAGCTTGTCTGGATGTGTTGTTACAGCAGGCTCATCGATCTGGATCCAATTTGCACCATTCTGTGTAAGCACGCTTATCTCGGGACGAAAGACGTTTCTAACTAAATCCAAGATGAACCTTCGCCTGGCATCGAAGTATGTCTCCCGGAAATTGAATCTTCCAGCATTACTTCCCTTCTTATTTCGAAGGTCCGTTTCATAAAATTCGTTGAACGTCCAATCCACTATTGTATATGGGCCGGTAATCGGCACTTTCAATTGTCGAGAAGAATGTTTCTTAACAAAGAGAAATTCTTCCAGATGAATTGGGTTTCTGAATTTGGGAGGAGAGATCACTGATGCCTTTGTATAGTACTTGTAATCAAAAGATTGGACCGACCCAAGAAGTTTGAAGCCTTCAACGTTTCGAACGAAGTGCTCGTACATCTCGACTCTCCATTGTTCGCCCGAGTACACTCTTGACAGTCCCACTGATTCAAACATTCTAAGCGCGTAAAGCACAGACCATTCTCGAATGGCAGTTCTTTCCTCCTCCAAGGGGGGTCTCTTCGAGTTCAATCTTTCTTTCAGGAGAGCAATCAGATCCGTATAGTTTGGAACGTCTAATTTGCTTCCCCAAAACTCAGCTTCTTTGATGTCTGACCATGTCAGCGATGCATCACTGGTTACTCCTTTTACCCTCCAAGCAGGTTTTGCAATGCTTCCAATCTCCTGAGTAGGAAGGAGTTCACTTTCAGTTCTCTTCTCTAAAACTTGAGATTCCATTTCTTCCCTCAGCCATCCAAACTCTTCAATTCATTCAAACCCAAGAAAGAAGGTACAAAGTTGCAGCTTACAATCATCTTAAGAGCTTCGCAGCCTGAGCTACTGCTCTAAGCTTGTGGTCCGCGTATTCGCGAGGCAAATATTTGAGATCGGTACTTGGAAATATCACGATTTGCTGGGGTCGAAGCACCTTCGAAGCCTGCTTCGAAAAATCAGCTATCCAATCAGGACTCTCTATCAACGAATTCCTTCCGTCGACGCAGCCACATCCCAAGGTTTTTCCTGAGAAATCGCATCCTTCAATATCGGAAAGTGGTGTTTGGGTGAAGTCTATCCCAACCAGTTCAAAAGGCTCGAGCTTCAAAAGTTGTGAGAGGACTTTTGAGCAGTCACCAAAGTATGTGTGAAGCCAGAGCTCTGCCCTTGAACGAGCAAGATGGTCGGAGATCGAGTTGGAAAAAATATCTTGATAAGCTTCCCCGCCAAATTCCGATGGTCCATACTTGTAAACTAGAGAGGGCTCGTTAAGCTGAATGCATGATATTCCCTTGTTAGCCAGGAAATCTATCATAATAGCGAGAGCCTGAGTGATATCTTTGACAAGATCCTTCTTCGAAGGATAGTATTTGTCCTCCAAGAGCGCGGCGATTGTTAAGGGGCCTGGCAGAGCTAATTTCTTCCTCTTTCCAGCTGCGACATCTCCCAAACTCCCCCAAACTGTATGCCTTTCGTAGAAGGAATTGCTCCCATCATTTTCGCGAACGGTAACTTTTCCTACAACAGTCGGTCTTCTGTAAAATGTATTAGTGTCGAACCACCTGAACAGGTCTGCTCCGATTTTCAATCCCTCAAATGTCTCGCAGATGGGACGCAAGAAGTCCTGCCAAGTTAACTGACCGTCTGATACCCAGTCAATCCCCTCTTCCTTTTGAAGGCAGACTAAATCATATGCATCCCTTCGAAATGCTTCTCTAAGCGAATCCTGTGTCGTCCTTCCGCGATCAAAATCCCTAGAGACTCTGATTGTAGTTTCAGATCTTGGATGAATCCCCGTTAAGGCTGATTCTGCAGAGGACGACATTTCTCACAGCGGATACCTATTGAAGGCAAAAATGGCCGAAACTGACTATTAATCTACAACTGCGAGTAATATTCCTTTAAGAATCTATTTATCGTTTGAATATTATCGAGAAGAAAAACGCAGAAATACCATTGAAGCGAACCACTTGCTAAAGAAACGATGATCTGTTATTTTGAATATCGAAGTTACTTTTGGAAATTCGATTCCCGTCGCGAAACTGCCCGTGGAATTCGTTGAAAGAAAGGGGAAAGGTCATCCTGACACAATTTCAGATCGGGCTGCTGAGGAGCTCAGTATTTCCCTTAGCCAGTATTATTTGAAACAATTCGGCCGCATATTCCATCACAACGTTGACAAATGTGTGCTTGTTGGGGGGCAAGCGGAAGCATGGTTTGGTGGTGGAAGAGTCACGGAGCCAATACAAATTATCCTAGTTGGAAGAGCAGCAGGTAAAGTGAATGGCTCCGAAGTGCCAATCGAGCAAATAGCCCAAGAGACCACTAAGAATTGGATAAAAAGGGAATTGCGCCACCTAGATGTTGAAAGGGATCTTACCGTTTGCACCAAGATCAGATCTGGAAGCGTCGACCTCGTTAAGAATTTTGATTCCTCAGATGAAATTCCGCTTTCAAATGATACAAGTTTTGGAGTTTGCTACGCACCGCTCTCTGAAACCGAAAGAGTAGTTCTAGAAGTAGAGAGAGAGCTTAACTCTGAAAGAACAAAGAAAGAATATCCGCAAATTGGAGAGGACATCAAAGTAATGGGCGTTCGGAGGAAAGATTCAATCAACCTGACCATAGCTTGCGCGATTGTCTCGAGTTTTGTAAAGGACGAAGCCGCTTACAGAGAATCAAAGGAGATTGTGCGTGACATTGCACTGAAGGTAGCTGATAAATATGCAAACAGTTCGGTTTCGATTCAGGTGAACAGCGCCGATAATTTTGCAAAGAAACTTTACTATCTAACGGTTACGGGAACAAGTGCGGAACATGGTGACGACGGCCAGGTAGGTCGTGGCAACCGAGCCAACGGTCTGATAACTCCATTTAGGCCGATGACGCTTGAAGCAACTGGAGGAAAGAATCCGATCAACCACACAGGCAAGATCTACAACGTGGTTGCAAGCAAGATTGTTGCCTCCATAATAAGCGAAAATCCTTCCATTGAACAGGTGTCCTGCTACCTAGTATCACAGATAGGGAAACCAATCACTGAGCCTCAGGCTGTGAATGTTGAATTATTCTGTCCAAAAGATCCGATTCTTGAGAGGAGATGCAAGGAGATAGTTGAGGAGAAACTCCAAGAAATGCCGACTCTCTGGCGGGAGCTGATAAACAGACAACATTCTCTATTTTGATTTTGAAAGATCCATTCAAGCCGGCAAAAAAAGAAACTTACCTCTGTCTTTCGCTGAAATTTCTTCCGCGGGTTTGACAAGGCGTAATCTTTCATAGCTTGACGCTTTTTGTCTCACAATTTTATTCGCTGAAGGAAGGAAAAAATTCCTCTGTTTTTCTGTGCCCCGGCTCTGACACTTGCGGATCACTAAGCAACTGCTTCAGTTGCCTTTCTCCACAGCTCTTTGACCGGGGCTCCGAAATCGAGGGATCATGCCATCAATCTGTCTCGCAACTGGGTAAACCCCGATCATCACTCTTTTCCAATTCAGACAGGGCCGTCGAAGCGAGTCCTTTTGAGATTTGATTGATTCACACTTTCCCCCGTTTCGGTGCTGCTAGTCTAGGTCATTCTTCGCCTTTAATCCTTTTTGAAATGACAGATTTGGAAACTATCTAGAATGATAGCTGTTGATCCACTTGGACATACTGAATTTGATAAAAAAAGGAGAGAAGGAGTTTTTTCCTGCTTTGGGAAAGCCCATTCTATTACTGACAAATCGTGCTGAAGGGATGGTTACAAACTCCGAGAAAAAATAGGTTAAGCCCTTTGCATGCTAGCTTTGAATAGCATCCCCTTTCCCCTTCTCCTTCTTCTTCTTCATGGTTGACAAGACAACTTGGTGAATCCCTGAGCTATACTGCATTGCCTTCTTGGGCTTGAGCACAATTTCATTGTCTAACCCAATTTGTCTCCCATACGCCCTCCAGATTCTTTTACGCAAGTTGTCGTTTCCCATCGATATCTTCAATTCGGGAGGAATCTCATTCAAAGAAAATTTCACGAACTGTTCATTTAGAAATGGCGAGGCAAGCCGAATTCCAATACCACCTAAGAGTTCCTCAATTTTCATCTGAAGATCATAGGCCATCCCAAGAGCAGAAATCATTTCATTTTTGATTTCAGAATAGCCGCTCCTTTCAACCAACCTTCTAAATCTGTCATATCCGCAGAAAAGTTCATCTGGCCCGTTTGCAGAAAGCAGTAGATCTGTTCTCCCTCCTCGAGCTTCTTTCATTTTAGAGGCAACCAAGTCAAAAGCAACGCAATCTTCGAGATGGGCGAGTGACAGTTCAGGAAATCTTGAAGCCACTCTTACTAGGCTGTTTGTGATTTCGTCTTCAGTTAATTTGCAAACGAGAGCTGGAATTTCCTTCGAATTCCAGGACATGCCTTTGAAAGAAAGGATATCCTTCGATTTTTCGGTACCTATGGTCACAAGCGAGATTTTCACATCACTTTTGGTTAGCAGTGCAAGCCGCGTGAGAATGGAACTGTCAACTCCGCCTGAGAATGCGATCCAGGCCTCTCTCTCAGACAAGCTACTCTCAACAGATGAAAGCGCTACTTTGTGTAATCTCTTTAGCAATTCCTCAGTATCGACATGTCCGAATTTTTCTGGGACAAGATCTTGGACCTCAAAACTGAGCAGTGTCATGAGGCGGCGATACCCCCAACTAGCTGAATAGCCATTTTTTGAAAAGAGATTCACCATGAATATATCTTCGGACGGGGCTCAATAGACTGCAAAGTTTGGATTGACAGTCGAAGAAGGAACGAACTAGATTTTCATTCTTTCATTTCCTTACATGTTTACGGTATTTCCTTCGCTACACCAGCGAGAGCTCAACCTGTTGTCGGTACTCTTTGCTTTCGGCTCCCTTTTTTTCCTTCTCTACTTCTCGAGCTCCTCTAGCTCCTCGAGACCTTCCTTAAGATTCCAAGGCATTTCAGAATAGACATCTTCGAACATGGTTTTCATTTTGGGCGGTGGTATCGCAGCAACCTTCGAGATCGTAGAAGAGAGTGTTCCTTCTAACTCTTCTCGCAGCTTCACTTCTTTTTCCTCTGACCATATCTTCCGCACGTTTTGCATGTAAAGGCGAAGTCTTTTCAGAGGGTCGAGGTGTCTCCATCGCTCTACTTCTTCAGCGGATCTGTACCTCTTCCAATCATCTGCAGTTGAATGAGATTGCAAACGATAGGTCACGCATTCCACCAAGGTAGGGAGGCTTTCTTTCCTCGCTTTGTTAACTGCATCCTTGACAGTTGAATAAACCGCAAAAAGATCGTTTCCGTCCACTCGTACCCCCTCAAATCCATAGGCCGCAGCTTTTATCGCGATCGAGGACGAAGCTGTCTGCCTCTCAACTGGTACCGATATAGCGTACTGATTGTTTTCACATACGAACACCGTCGGAGCCTTGAAGACTCCTGCGAAGTTCATTGCCGAGTGAAACTCTCCCGAAGACGTGGCTCCGTCACCAAATGTAGTTAGTGTGACTAAATCGTCGCCTCTGATTTTAGCCGCGAGTGCAAATCCGACTGCCAGGGGAACGTGAGAAGCTATTGGGGCTGCAAAACTCGCAATTCGATATCTTTTCCAGCCATAAAGGTTTGGAAGATCTCTTCCCAGAGCGTCATCTTGCGAGTTTCCAAAGAGCCTATTGAGCAAGGTTTCAAGTGGGACACCCATCTCAATTATCATTCCCGTGTCCCGATACATTGGGAAAATCCAATCCTTTTGGGAGATGGCCATGACACATCCTATCTGCGAAGCTTCTTGTCCGGAGCAAGCTACATAAGTGCCAAGACGCCCTTGTCTTTGAAGAGAAACGAGGCGCTCGTCGAGCATCCGGGTCAGGAGCATGTTCCTGTATGCGGATAATAGGCGCTCGTTTGTGATTTCTGGAATCTTTCGAGCTTCGATCTTCCCCTCAGGAGAAAGTATCTGCAACGACTCAGTTATAGCCCTCAATTTCAAATCATTTCCAGAATTTGGTTCCCAAATAATCTCTTTCTCGTTTTGCTTGACGATGATTTTGCTTCTCTTCTTAGAGTAAGCTCTATCCTCTTTCTTCTTCATCATCATCAAATCAAATCTTCTTTAGCTGCCTACTGCTTTCGTGATCTGAACATCCTTAATCAGCATTGCAGGAGCAAGCGTGGGTGTGCTCACTTCCCACCATTTTATCCACTGCCTTTCTCTTGAGATAAGACTGATATTCGAAAGTTGGCGGGGTATCGAGTCACTGATTCGTATACCAGATACTGGCTCTCGTATCTCCCCGTTCTCTATCCTGAAAGCGGCATCTCGCGGAACAGTTGAATATTCTCCGCTTCTCATGTTTTGATAGCGAGTGTACCAGTTGTTTGTTATCAGAATGCCGTTCTTCGTTTCGCGAATCATTTCATCAATGGAGGAATCCCCCTCGCCAAACACTACTGTTGATGGAAACGGACTAATTATCCCGGCATTCCCTGTGCTTCGACTCTTGAATTTCTTAGCTGTAGTCGAGTTGTGAAGCATGTTCTTGAAAATGCCTTGTATCACTATGGGAGTGTGTTGGGTTGGCAATCCTTCGTCATCAAAGAGCCTCCCTCCCAGCCCGCCTTCGTACACCCCGTAATCGTCCACATTCAACTCCTTCACAGCTATCTCCTTTTCGGTTTCGGAAGGAAGAAATGAGAGGCCAGACTCTATTGCGAATGCTGAGGCTGACGATGCGACTGGCAAGATGTTTGCGATGACTGTGGGAGTGAATATCACATCATACTTACCCTCTGACACGGTTCTTGGATCTTTGGATCTCTTTGCATAGTCGCCAGCAATTCTTCCTGCATTTTCGGGATCGAAATCAGAAACATAAGAAGTGCAACACAAGCCATGGCCCGAGGCGTTATCCTCCGCAAATGCCCTCACATTCAAAAGCATCTCAGAGGAGAAATACTTACCCGTTGCTCCCCCAGAAGTTTGAATGAACGCCTCTAAACTCGAAGTATTGAGGGAACCTGATACCCTCTTTGCTCCAGAGCCTAGTGAAGAGTCTATCGCCTGTTTCACAAATCCTACAAGATCTGCATCCTTGACTCTTTCGTCGAAATTGGCCCTCCCATCATGTCGTGTATCGACCTTGGGAAGCGCAACGTAATCCTCGCTTCGAGGCAGAGAGCGACAGGAGGTAAAGATGTTGTCAATGAATTTGTTGATTCCCTGCTCTGTCGGGTTGAAAGTAGAACCGAGGATTCTTCGCCTCTCTTTAGTGAGGTAGACTTGAAGAGTGATTTCTCTTACATTGTTAACAAGTGTTATAGAATTGTTTGAAAACCGCACTTGTGATTCATCGATTTGATACCCCAGTATCGATACATCGTCGCAACCCAATTTCTTTGAATAATCGAATGCATAACTTGTGATTTCTTCTGTGCTCAAAACCCTCTGCATCGACAATAGCATTTCACCTAGAGCCTAGTCTCACTCCTTTCAAACGCACATGCGGCGCCCCAAAGAAGACAGGAGCTCCTTGCATTGGATCTCCCTTTCCGCAAGTTCCGCAAAGAAATTCAACGTCTTTCGCCCTTGCATCAATACTCCCCCAGTACTTTGGGGTAGTGATTTCAAGCACCGGATCCTTGAGCGGCTCTTTCAAATCGCCATTCTCGATCAAATATGCTTCGAGACCAACATATCTCTGGTTAAGTCTCTTGTCGTCTATGTTCCATTCCATGAAGCTCTTAATGTAGACGCCTCTCCTCACATCACTCAGCATTTCTTCAAAAGTCCAATCGCCGGCTTCGATGAATGTGTTTGCCATTCTGATAATTGGCTCCCTGTCAAACTGAACTGCCCTTGACGAGCCATTGCTATTGATGTTAAATACTTTGGCAGTCGCCCTATTATGAAGAAATTCTGTAAATCTTCCTCCATCTATCAGCTTCCTCTTCCTTGCCTTCACACCCTCGTCGTCGTACTTGTAAAAACCCATCGAGTGAGGGATGGTTGGATCGTCTGAGACAAACGCTTCCGGGCTTCCGATCTGCATTCCAAGCTTGTCTGACTTGAGGAAGGATTCTCCAGCTTGTGCCCCCTCTCTCCCAAGGATCCTATCTGCCTCCCCTGGATGCCCGCAGGATTCATGGCTAGTGAGGCTAGCCACGTTGGGCCCCAAGATTACGTCCATTACCTCATCCGTGGGGGGTCTTTCCGTTGCTTTTATGCCCGCTGTAATCTCCTTTGCTCCCGCGGGAATAGTCTCACTTAAGTTGAGCTTCTCTATTACCTCCCACCCACCGCTGCCACCGAGCTGAGAGTAACCGGCAGGAACTGAAACAGTTCTGGGCCTTCCATCATAGACTGAGGTAAGTATGCAAAAGTACGCCGCCCTCGGGACTCTTCCCTGAAGCTTGGAGCCATCTGAATTTTCATAGTATTTTTCATCTATGCTCCAACCTAGGAAGAGCATCCTGTTAGGAAATGACACACCTGCAATCGGAGATTGAAAGCCACGATCAATGTCCTTCAAAAGAGCTATAATTGAATCGACTGATACATCCTCTACTTTCTTTGATTCCTCAGAGCTCCACTTCTCAACATGTGCTTGCTCTTGAGAAAAAGCTACTCGTTCTTTGAGCGATGAAGATGCCGCCTTCGCGTGTCTAACAATTCTTTCAACTATTTCCTTTACTTCTTGCCTAGTCAGACGATTGGTTGCTCCGAAGGCGAGCGCACCATCATAGACAACCCTCACTCCGATTCCTTCTGCATCTGACATTGTAGCGGGTTCTGCAACTCCATTCCTCAAAAGACAAGTCACATCACTTGTCTTCTGGTATCTTGCTTCGGCATATTCACATCCACTTTGCAAGGCCTCTGATATCGCATAAGAAACAAGATCCTGGTCCATTCAAATACACACTCACAAAGAAGAAAAAACCGAAATATTTGAGTTCCTTTATGAAAGCCGTTGTCCATCCCTTGGCATATATCTCTTCTGAACGAGAGAGGCAGGGAGAGAGAGCAAAACCACCAAAAGGGTTGGCTAAAGGACAAGGAGGAAAGGAAGGAATGATCTTCTCCTCTTTTTTCCTTTAAAAAAGAGAGACGGGAAATGACCTTTTTTGAAAAAACGACTTCCAGCTAATTCCAATCAAAGATCTTTTTTTTTTGGAATGTGAGCCTTCTGATTTGATCTCTGTTTATGCAGACATAGGTGGAACTTTCACGGATATTGTGATGAATGTTAACGGACATGAAAGCTTGCTCAAGATTCCCACTCTTGTCTGCGATCCCTCATCTTCTTTGGTTTCAGGGATCATCAGCCTACTAAAGGGTCAGAAAATCATGACAAGAGATCAAAAAAATGTCAAGATAGATTTGCTTGCGCATTCTACTACCATTGCCACCAACGCGATCTTGGGGCAGACCGGACTCGAGCTTCCAAGAGCGGCACTTGTGACTACCAAGGGGTTCCGAGACATCCTCGAGATCGGTCGCCAAAACAGATCATCTCTTTATGATCTTCAGATCGAACGACGCTCTCCACTAATTAGAAGAAGAGACAGATATGAGGTAAAAGAAAGAATAGACATCACAGGTCGAGAAATTGATCCGCTCAGCTTGAATGATTGCATGAATGTGGCAAGAAAGATCGCATCTCGAAAGATAAATCACATAGCAATATCCTTCTTGCATTCCTATAAGAATCCGGATCATGAGACGAGTGCAAAGCGAGTCTTCAAAGAGATCATCCCAAATTGCGTTGTCGATTGTTCCAACGAGGTGGATCCTGAGTACAGGGAGTATGAGAGAACTTCGACGACGGTGGTCAACCTTATTCTCAAACCCATCGTCAGCGAGTACATTAGCAAACTCGCCCATCGAGCCTCGAAGAAGCTCAAGATCGAACGAAACTGTATAGTGCAAAGCAACGGCGGCCTCGTTTCACATGAAGAAGGAAGGCTTTTCCCAGCTAAGCTGATAGAATCTGGACCTGCTTCTGGACTTATTGCATCGGCTGTTTTCGCAAAGCGGTTGAGACTCGGAGCTCGTATACTTTCTTTTGATATGGGCGGGACAACCGCGAAGGTGGGGACTGTGATCGGCGGAAGGCCAGAAGAAACCATGGAATTCGAAGTTGGAGGGAAATCGATCAACGGAAGAAGAATGAAAGGATCCGGTTATCCAGTGAGGTTCCCCTTTTTGGATTTGGTTGAAGTTAGTGCTGGTGGAGGCACCATCGCTTGGGCCGATAAAGCGGGTAGGTTAAGAGTGGGGCCTATCAGCTCCGGGGCGGATCCCGGTCCTGCATGTTATGGCAAGGGATCCTTCGAGCCTACTGTAACAGATGCAAATCTCGTTTTAGGAAGATTGCCAAAAACTATCGTCGGAGGAAGAATGAGACTTGACCCTATAAAGGCGAGAGAATCGATTCGAAGACTTAACAGAAGATTGAATCCTTGTTTTGCCACGGTCGAGGATGCAGCCATCGCCATAATTTCTCTTGCAAACCATGAGATGCTGAGGGCAATGAGGATAGTCACAATGGAAAGAGGGCTTGATCCTACTGAATTCATGTTGGTTTGCTTCGGTGGAGCAGGTCCTTTACATGGTTGCGAGTTAGCTCAGGGGCTTGGTATTTCGAAGCTAGCTGTACCCTTGCATCCGGGTACCTTTTCAGCAGAAGGAGTATCTTTTTCAAAGATTAGGCACGACTTTGTACACACTACTTACATCGATTGAACGAGCTGATTTCTCCCTTGCCAGATCGAGACTCCTAGAACGAGCCAAAGATTTCTTTTTGAAATACCCTCGTCTCGGCTCAAGACAGAGGCGGCTTGTCTGGAAAGTCGAGGCAAGGTATTCCGGTCAGTCATACTCGATCTTTCTTCAAGTTAACGACCCCGCGAAGATCAAGGCTTCCAGGTTATCAAGAGAATTTTCAAATTTGCATCGGCGGCTCTATGGATTTTCGCAGGAAGATGCTGCTGTCGAAGTCGTGAGCCTAAGGCTCGAAACTTACGAATCTGTTAATTTCAATCTCAGAAGAATCAAGCGAAAAGTCCAACATTTGGAGGCCGAATCTCGGAAAACTCCAGTGGGGGAAGAAAGCAAGCGGCTTGCGTATCTTTCAGATGGAAGTTCTTGCGAGATATTGGTTCTGTCATGGCCATCAATGCCTACTGGAAAGATCTTTGAAGGACCAATCTGCGTGGAACAGTACGATTCGACTCTCTTCGTGCCAAACGGGTGGAGAGCTGTAAAGAAGAAAGAGACCGGGTCGATCCTACTTACAAGATCCCCAGATTGAACATTTGAAAGAGAGATGTGGGAGGAACGTGTCAATGCTGACACAGGCGCAAGAAAGGATCCTGCCTGAAATAATTGAGAAGGGCCTCATCTTCGCAAGCGAAGAAATGGGGATAGCACTTCGCAATTCGTCTTTCTCTCCCAACATCAAGGAAAGAATGGATCATTCTTGTGCCATCTTTGATGCACTTGGTGACCTTCTCGCTCAGGCTGAACACATCCCAGTCCATCTTGGATCCCTTCCTCTAGGTCTTCGAAATGTGCTAGAGTTCTTGAGTAAACACGGTTGCGAAATGGAAAAGGGTTCAATGGTTATCGCTAATGATCCATACATCACGGGCACTCACCTCAATGACATTACTCTCATTCGCCCAGTGTACTTCGGAAGAAGTATAGTAGCATACGTTGCAAACAAGGCGCATCATTCTGACATCGGTGGAATCATCCCAGGCAGTATGTCTAGCAGCGCAACACAACTCGAAGACGAGGGCATAGTGATTCGTCCAAAAGTTCTAGTGAGAGAGGATTTGATGGAAGATAAGGTTTCGAAGGAGATCGCCTCAAGAACGAGAATGCCCAAGGTTTGCTTGGGGGACTTGAACGCTCAAGTAGCTGCCAACATGACCGGCGAGAGGCGAGTGCTCGAATTAGTTTCAAAGTATGGTAGGGAGCTTTTCGAATCTTCGACTCTTGATTTCCTCGAGAAGAATGAGTTTCTTATTCGAGATTACATTAGCTCAAATCTCTCTGGAAGAGCAAAGGCCGTTGACTACCTGGAATCAAGGTCAGGCAAACTTTTGAAGCTAAAAGTTAGGGTAGTAGTCGATCGTCGCAAGGGTGAGATATTTTTCGATTATTCAGGGACTTGTTCTCAGGTGAGAGAGCCCCTAAATGCTGTTCTTGGCGTAACACTTTCCGGAGTGTACTACGTAATGAAGTGCATCACAGATCCTATGATCTCCGTCAACGAAGGGTTCTTCAAAGCAATCAAGGTAAGAGTTCCTAGAGGTTCCATACTTAACCCCATCCAAGGACATCCTGTTTCCGGTGGGAATGTGGAGACAAGTCAGAGAAATGCCGATTTGCTTTTTCGATCACTTTCGAGAATTCGAGGGGCACCAATAATTGCCGCAAGCCAAGGAACCATGAACAACGTGATGTTCGGTTGCGACTCTTGGGCTTTCTATGAGACCGTTGGAGGAGGAATGGGGGCAAGGCCGGGGAAGGATGGAATCGATGGCATCCAGTGTCATATGACAAACACCCTCAATACTCCAGTTGAGCACTTGGAGTCGGCCTTCCCCATCCTTGTAACTCAGTATTCGTTCAGAGAAGATAGCCCAGGAGCCGGAGAATTCAGAGGCGGCTGTGGGATCATCCGAAGTTGGAAGATAGAAAAGGATGAGCCGAGCCTGTGTTTCACAATAATTAGCGAGAGACAGATTGTTTCTCCATGGGGCGAGAGAGGAGGCAAGCCAGGAGAGTGCGGCAAGGTGTGGCTGAAGAGGGCCGTGCGGATGCAAGATGAGAGCAGAGAAGAAGGGACCAAGATGCTGATTAGACTTTCCTCGAAGGAGACCATTAGAATTCAGAAAGGTGACGAAATCATTCTCGAAACACCAGGCGGAGGAGGCTACGGCCGCCCTTCGAATAGATCAATTCAATCTGTCAAGAAGGATCTTGAAGACGAAATCATTTCTCTGGATTATGCGAACCGGTACTATCCTACACAGCTTAAGATGCTGAAGAAAAACTCTCACAATTTTTGAAATTAACGAGTCTCTTTTTTTCGCTACTTGAAACCAAGACCCGACATTGCGCCTTCCCTTTTAGAAGGAGAACACACAACGCGGGTCAAAAATTACGATTCTTCTAGCTCCACTCTCGCTGATATAGATCTCATAATTTGCTTCGAATTTCTTTCTTTAGCTACCTCTCATTGCAATGCTTTCCATGTGGTATACATCTCTCTCTATAGTTCATTCATGAAAAAGTATGTCCAACAATCAAACCGGCAAGGTGAGAGGCTCAAGGGACAACAGAGAGAGCAAACAATCACTTTAAAGAAGGGATATGTGAGAAGTTTTGACCGAATTCTCTTGAGTGAGGAAAGCAGGCACTATTCTGACAAATCTTTACCTATCGTACGCATGAGAAGAAACTCAAGCTCGTCAAGAGCCTTCGAGGCTCGAAGAGCGGCTGATTTCGTTCCTTTCCTTGGTTTCAGGGAGCTCAACTTCGATTCCCATTTTTCAAGCCACTCCCCCAAAGTATAAGGTGTCTCAGGATTCTTGAGGGTCATCGACGCACACTTTTTCGCCCCCAAAGTCGAATTTCAGAATAAAAGACTATGGTAGAAATTTTCTACCTCGCCTTCTCTCTCTTGCATCCATTATTCCAAATTGATGGAGATTTGCCGACACACTGTAAAGCAAGAAAGAATGGAACGGAATGAACCAAGATCGACTAGTACAGTAAGAGTTGAAGTGGACTCTGAAAAGTCTCTATTTCTCTCCATGAGAACGCAAGAACCAAGGGAAGTTGCAAAAAAATTGAAGGGCAGAAACAAATCGTCGTCGTCGCAAGATAGCTCTCTTGATGAAGCGAATTCACGCGACGACTCGCAATCAAAAGTGATTGAGGTACACTTTGATGGACTATGCGAGCCAAGGAACCCTGGAGGCGTTGCGACGTATGGTGTTGTCATCAAAATGGACGGAAAGAAAATATTCGAAGAATGCGGCCTTGCAGAAGCAAAGCCATGGACCAATGAAGCTTCAAACAATGTGGCTGAATATTCTGCTCTCATAAGGGGACTTGAATGGCTTAAGGAGCACGACCTCCAGAGGCACAAAATAGTACTCTTGGGTGACTCTAAACTAGTTGTGAATCAACTGAACGGCAAGTTCAAAGTCAAAGCTCCTCGTCTCGTCGAGCTTTACAAACGAGCGATGGATCTCATCGCAACCTTCAAAGACATCGAGGTCAAGTGGATCGATCGCTCACTCAATTCGGATGCAGACTTACTTAGCAGAATCGCTTATAGAAAGTACTTGAAGTCTACAGCTCGCTAGGAAAAGGGAAACTCAACCATAAGCATGAGTTTCTTCTTTCCCTTGGACATTGATATTCTATTCACATAGGCAAGGCCTTCTCCCAGGCCTTTTTCGACTCTTCGAACATAAGTTCGGCTTCCTCATCAGACACGCTTTTGACAAGAGCCGGCACTTCTCTCCTCCCTGCCCTTACATAGGCTTGAAGTATGTGGTATCCCTGAATCAACTCGAATCTGCCCTTATCTCTTGATCTCACCGTGACGGGGGGATATGTTTCTAGGGATCTTATTCCTTCTTCTTTCCAGAGCCGCGGTTCATACTTTCTAGTGTCTGGGACAGTGATGTTCTCAATCGGTATCTCCAGAGCCAAGAAAGCGCTTTTGCTATCCACTGTTAGGGCATTCTCAATCTTCCATTTGTCAACATTTAGAGTGTCTCTTGACCCTGAATATCGAGCCCACCAGTTGAGGCTTTGACTCATAAGATACTCAAAGTTCGAAGCAATACTCATGTTGTCTGAAGATTGCACGGAATCGCTAGAAAGAATTATGCAGGTGAATTTTTTGAGATCACCTGGCCTCTGCTCTCCTGAACTTACGGATCTTTTGAGCTCCTCGATCTCAGGCCTCACTCGGTTCACGAGGATATCGAGGAAAACTTCTTCTCCGCTGGGGTCCCTCCCAAGGCTCATTCTGAGGGCAAGGCTGTTTCTATGGGCCACGCGTTGCAGTACTTCTTCTCTAAGTCTATCAGTAATGTAATTATTGTAAAGTATTTGACCGATCTTTGCCTTTAACTGCTCGTCGTCAACTGACAAAGTCTACATCCCATCTCTCCCTCTTTCTATACGTCTGAGCTAGTGCATAAACAAATCTGATGAAATTCTTCCCCCTTCTTCTCCCTTTTCTCCATCTTCCATTGTAACCTGACCGGTAAGAGAATCGAGTCTCTCAAGTCGCGTCTCTTTCAAGCTATTTGTTGATCGTAAAAGAATCGGAGGGAACAACAAGAAAGCTATAGCAGAAAATGAGTGGTAATGGCGAAGGCATCAGAGGACAAGATGAGTTGAAATTCACGACTTCGAGCAAATCGGAAGATAATTTGGTCGATTTCTTTCTCCGAACACGGGGCCCCAAGTTGGTATTTTTTCGTCAATTAAAAACACTAGGTAAGCGACGCAGGAGGAAAAAGCCAATAGAAAAATACCAGTCTCTATTTTTCAGGACATCACGGAGCGTTCTCGATGTAAACTGTTTCTCCTATCTGCATTCTAGGATGGAGAATGTATAGGAGTTCGTTGTGTACGAAGTTCAGATTTGCCTCGCAGAATGGAGTCAGTATGCCAGAGAACTGGCGTTCTCCTTCCACTTGTTCCTCTCTTTGCTCTCCTTCGAGCTCCTTCTTCCTTTCTTCCGCCAATATTTTCTGAGCAGAGCTCATGCCTTTGTCGCGCAACTAGTTTGATCTATGTGCTTATTTTAATGGATTGTGCCGGAAATAACTATTACTCTTCTATACCTTTTCGCAGGGGGGAGAAAGCCATTTTATCACGAATATTGTCAATGCGGATCGACCATTGCTTGATCCTGCGCTCGACTCTTCATCTTCGACAACTTGTTTTGCTCCTTTCTTCTTCTTCTCCTTTCCCTCCCCAGTTTCTTGATTTTCGGACCAGATTATGGGAAAGAGGGGGGAAGAGCTCTCAAAGTGGATAGTGAATTTTCTGCTCTGCTTCTCTTGAACGGTGATATAGCAAAATGTCGGTAGAAGAAACACAGCTTCTGGTAAGGAGAATAAAGGAGGGAACAGTCATAGATCATATTCGCTCAGGCGAGGCATTGAGAGTGCTTCAGATTCTAGGCATTACAGGCAAAGACGGTGAAATAGTCAGTGTAGCAATGAATGTCCCGAGCTCGAAGATAGGGAAAAAGGACGTAGTAAAAGTGGCAAACAGATTTCTCAAGCCGGAGGAGACGGACAAGTTGTCACTAGTCGCCCCACAGGCTACCGTCAATCTCATCAAAAATTACAAGGTTTCTGAAAAGAGAAAGGTAGAACTCCCACGAGTTTTCAAGGGCCTTCTCAAATGTCCCAATCCGACATGCATCTCGAACGCGCCCGGCGAGCCAATCGTCCCCACAATAGACGTTATTGATAGGGAGATGCCTCTTCTCAAATGTAGGTTCTGTCAAAGATTGTTTTCACCTGGGGAAGCATCTCTTCTCTGATAATGGGCCAAGTGCAAAAAAAAGGAAAAGTTGTTGATGAAAATGATTCTGAGCTAGCTCTTTGATTTGTTAAGGAATCATTTATCGTTGCACATAGGTTTCCTAGGAGAGAGCACATTATATCAAAAGCAATGAACTCCACCGTCTCAAAGATAGAGTAAACAACTGCTTTTCTTAGTATGATGCAACGAAAACTATGGTCGCGTTTTGCCTAGTCTTATGCACGATTTCTTACTGATAGAGGAAGAAGCGAACGATGGCTAGCAGTGGGAAATTCTTGCAAGGCGCTGTCCAAGTATTGTCGTCCTAATTCCGGCTTCCCCTTTCTAGCTTGGATGCCGCGAAAGAAAGCTATTTTCACTATCAAAAAACATCCCCGATGAAGAAGGTTATGCCCTGGAGCTTTTGGCAAGATTTTACCCTTTTACGACTGCGATCGGAGTGAACCTGACTACTTTCGTCGCGATGCCGACCATATGGGAGACTTCAGCTACTGCGTCCACATCCTTGTAAGCTCCAGGGGCCTCTTCGGCAACACCTCTCTTACTAGCCGATTCGAGCATGATCCCCCTTCTTTCTAGATCCTGCTTTACCACCTCGTAGGGATACGATCTAGTAGCTGCTCCCCTTGACATCATCCTTCCAGCACCATGCGCCGTGGATCCGAAACTTAGCTGCATCGACTTTTCCTGACCTAGTAGGACCCAAGAAGCGGTTCCCATCGAGCCCGGAATGAGAACCGGCTGACCTATCTTCCTATACTCGGCAGGTATCACATCGCTACCCCTTCCGAAAGCGCGGGTTGCTCCCTTTCTATGAACAAAGACCTTCTCCTTCTTCTTATTCTCGTAGTCGATGTAATGCTCCTCGACCTTGCAGATGTTATGAGCCACATCGTACACTAGATCCATGCCGAGATCTTCAAACGATCTCCCAAAGACATGCTCAAAGGCCTTGCGTACTCGGTAAGTGATCATCTGTCTGTTCGTCCAAGCATAGTTCAAGGCCGCCCCCATTGCTAAGCGATAGTTTTCGGCCTCCTTAGATCCTGCAGGCGCACAGGCAAGCTCCCTGTCTGGCAGGGAGATTTTGAAATTTGGTGCACCAGCCTCGACGACTCTAAGATAGTCGCTGCAAACTTGATGCCCAAGTCCTCTGCTACCAGTGTGCATTAGTACGCACACTTGATTGAGTCGTCCAATGCCAAAAGTATCTGCGGCTGACTGGTCGTGAACCTGATTCACGATTTCAACTTCTAGGAAGTGATTACCAGAGCCAAGAGTTCCAAGGGACTTTGAACCCCTCTTCTTCGCCTCTCCAGACACCTTAGAAGAATCCGAATGTTTCATAGTTCCGTTTTCTTCACAGAACTCGAGATCTCTTGATGTTCCGTATCCGTTGTCAACTGCCCACTTTGCTCCCTCAGAAAGAACTCTGTCGAGCTGCTGAGTGTTCAACTCGAGAGCACCGACATTTCCGAGACCTGATGGAACAGATCTGTAAAGCTCTCGCACGAGTTCGCGAAGCTTCGGTCTCACATCTGATTCGGTCAGGTTTGTCTTGATGAGTCTGACGCCACAGTTGATGTCGTAACCCACTCCACCAGGAGATATAACACCGTTTTCGAAATCAGTAGCTGCCACTCCTCCTATTGGAAAACCGTATCCCTCATGACCGTCCGGAAGCACAATTACATGCTTCTTGACTCCCGGCAGGTGAGCTACATTCACAGCCTGATCGATGGTTCTGTCAGTCTGCATCTTGGCGATAAGAGCTTCATTAGCGTAAATTGTGACCGGGACTCTCATTCCTTCCTTTGCACTAGGCTCAATCCGGTATTCGACTTCTCCAACCTTGGTCATGCCGTATTTGAGTATCTTTGGTTCAGTTGCCACGCTGGTCGTCATGAGAGCGCTCTGGGGCGACAATCGTTGAAAAGCCTTTTCCTCTGCGTTTTAATCTATGTCAGGCTGTTAGGTCGGGGAAGTTTCATGTTTGCGAGCAGCGGAAGCTTAAAGGTCTCCCTTCTTTCGCTAAACTTGAAGAAAACAATCAATAAGTTCGCGAGTCTTTTTTTCTGCCACGAGAAAAATTTTGAAATATTTTTCTAAAAGATTCCTTTCTTCTTCTTTTTTCTTCTTTTGTTGTTGTTCCTGCTGCTGTTCTTCTTCTTCTCCTCGCTTTTGGTTGCAATTGTTCACTCAAGTTGTTTCTTGATCTGGGCAGCTACTGCGCTTCCAATCTTTGGAACAAGAGCTATCCTTTCAATGGGTGCTTGTTGCAGACTCTCAAGCGATGTGAAACCTGCATTGAAGAGTGATCTTGCCCTCACTCGGCCTATACCTTCAAGTCTTGTCAGCTGTATTAGTTCACGCTTGACACCGTACCTAACTCTTTCTCTAAGTTCCTCCGCTTCGTCTGCCAGATCCTTCCTCTTGAATAGTCTAGCAAGCTCGGCGCAGGAGTAAAGAAGCCAATCTGCGTTGTCCACCATTCGGTGAAGATCCCCCGGCTCGATCGAGTACTTCTCGAGCAGGTACTGCTCCGGTTTCTCATTTATCCAAGAGTTCAGCGCAAGCACAGTCCTAAAATCTCCGAAAATCGAATCATACTCAGAATAGAAAGCGAAATCGCTCTTCCTTGGAAGAGGTATCAAGAAACCGCCCTCCGGGAAAGAAATTATCTCCTCAAGTTCCTCCGAATCTTTCTGTCTTGAAGCAAACTTTGGAGTCATGTCAGGTGTTAGGACGATGAGATGCAAAAGCCCCCATGTGTGATCTTCTCCAGTCTTTGCCAATTTGATCCCCCTTCGCATTATTATGGCTGATTCGGGATCTATGTACAACATTGCGACTCTCTTTCCAAATTCCGTTGCAATGAACTTCTTCGCTCGCCGCTGAATAAGCCCTTCTTCCTCCAAGTAAACAAGAGCCTTATTAATCCTTGAAGTGACCGTTAGCTTTCGATACTGTGCAGCAAAGAGAGTGTGATCGAAAAACTCGATAATTTCAGATTCGGCCATCGCAGGCCTTGAAGCTACGAGTCCAAGCACATGAGAGCGAAGCGCGCTTTCAGAAGAAAGCTTCGATCTAATAGGCTCGGGCCCCGCGTTGATGTAGAACTCTCGGATGTCCTCTGAGGTCATGGAAGGAGTAGAAAGCAGCACAATCTCACCGAATTTGTCATATCGAGGTCGCCCCGCCCTCCCAGCCATCTGCTTGAATTCGAGCACGCTGATTGGTGCTTGGCCCCCTTGCTCGGCATCATACCTAACTAGAGAACTCAGAACGACTCTACGAGCAGGAAGGTTTACTCCAGCAGCGAGGGTCGGAGTACTCGTGAGAATTTTGATCAGTCTTTCTTTGAATCCATCTTCGACTATCTTTCTGTGCTTTGAATCAAGACCCGCATGGTGGAAAGCAACTCCTCTCTCAACCACTTCGACAAGCCTTCTTGAAACATCAGTCTCCTCGCCTGAGCTCGCGATCTTCTGCGCAAGCTCTCTTAGCTTTGAACTTTCATCAAAGGAAAGATACGCTGGAACAACTTCGGCGGCTCTTTCGGCCATGGCCACTGCTCTCTTTCTGGTCTCGCAGAAGATTAGTGATTGCCCGGAGTCTTTGAGTGAATCGACCGCGACATCGATTGCTGCTCCTCTGTTTGTCTGAGCGACTTTTCTTCTTGTGCCGTTCGAAAATACTATCTCACCGTAGTCGTATATTCCCTCGATTAGCTCAACTGGTCGCCATTCCATATTAACAAGAGCTGCATCGAGCCAGTTTGAGAGATCCTTTGTGTTGCTCAGCGTCGCGCTGAGTGCAAGGATCTGAGAATGCGGTACGTATTTCAGAATCTTCGCAAGGATCATTTCAAGCGTGGGTCCCCTGTGATCGTCTCCGACGAGATGAACCTCGTCTGCAATGAAAAGCGAGACAGAATCGATCCATGTTGCGCCATGTCGTATCACAGAGTCGAATCGCTCATTGGTAAGAACGATTACATCCCCTCTCCCAAGAGACTCGCCGCTCGAGTCGTAATCTCCCGTTGAAATAAGCACCTTGATCTTTCGCTTATCCGAGAGCGGGCTCTCAAGCGAGCCGAATATTTCTTTGAACTCCTCATATTTCTCGGAGGCTAGCGCCCTAAGAGGTGCAAGATACACGACTTTGCCTCCACCTTCGATTGCCTTCATCGCAGCTATCATAGCCACGAGTGTCTTGCCGCTGGCCGTGGGAGTTGCAAGAACAAGATTCTTTCCTTCAAGCACTCCGCTTCGAAGCGCTTCTTCCTGAGTAGGATAGAGAGATGTATAGCCGATGCTCTCCAGAAGATCAACGAACCGAGGAGGAAGATCTGGAATTTGGCGAATCATCAATGCTATCTCGTCGCTCACTCACATCTCTCATTCATTTCTTTGGGCTTCAATACTCAACGACTGGTCTGTAATCTCAAAGGAAGAAAGAGGAAGAAACCTAGTGAACGTTTCGTCGTCTCAGATTCTCCGATAGAAGTGCGGCCTTACTTCATAAATCATTCCGGACCTATACATGTCCTGGAACACCTTGACAACTTGATCGTGAGTGAACTTGCCATCCTTTTCCATCTCTTCATAGAATTTCTTATCCTCGACGGGTTCTCTTGCCTCCCCACTTAATCTCTTGAAGACTTCGAGCGCAGTTTCTCTCAGCCCTCTTTCACTCAGCGGCCTGTCGTAGAGTACGCCGACATCCACTTTCTTTGTTCGGACATCTACTGCAACCGTTTGGAGCATTCTTTCCATCAAATTTATCGCATGGAGGGCGTCTTCCTCAGTAACTCTTTGATGAAGGAGTACTCTTGCTCTGGCAATTGAAAGCCTGATGAGTCCCTCAAGCCACCTAGGGGTTACAGAGATCTGATCTGGCGAGGCTTGAGATCTCAGCTTAATATAGAAATCAGATAGTCTAGCGCGGGCCTCCTCTGTAAGCTCAGGGTCTATCTTTTTCGCATATGCTATGTATTTCTTCAAGAGTTCGAAATCAATTGGAGGGGCAGTTGGAAAGTCTGACTTTGCCCTCATTTCCAAGATATGCCTTGCTACAGTTTCATCATGCACACGATCAGGCTCATCCCTGATGATGAAGATGAGATCGAATCTTGTGAGAAGCGGAACTGGAAGAGCTACGTTTTCAAGAATGTTCTTGTAAGGGTCGTACTTTCCCATTTCTGGATTTGCAGCGGCCAAGATGCTTGTTCTTGCATTAAGTGTTGCCACGATTCCTCCCTTCGCGACGCTTGCAGTTTGCTGCTCCATCACCTCATGAAGTGCGGATCTGTCTTCGTCTCTCATCTTGTCAAATTCGTCGATGCAGGCAACCCCAAGATCCGCAAGCACAGTTGCGCCCGCTTCAAGCATCAACATCCCATTCTTCTCCTTGACGACGGCAGCTGTGAGCCCTGCGGCGGTCGAACCCCTGCCGCTTGTGAACAGGCCGCGCGGAGCGACTCTTGCCACGTATTTTAGGAGCTCCGATTTTGCTGTTCCAGGATCGCCGACAAGAAGTATTGAGATATCGCCTCGGAGCGTAGATCCATCAGGAAGTTTCTTCTGGGGAGATCCCACCATGAGGAGCAGAACAGCTTCCTTGTGTAGTTCGTGCCCAACGATTGAAGGCGCAATCGAAGCGACTATTCGTTCAAAAGCCCCAGGCTGAGACGCAATAGCTTTGATCTGTTCTTCCTCTTCCCGTGTGATCTCCATCTCACCTGGTCTCTTACCTAGTTGCTCGATGTAGTTTGCCTCTATCCTGTTTGTGAAAAGTCTCAGGCGAATTGAACTCGTTGGAGATTCGGGTTCAGCTCTTACTATCCCCGTGAGGGCAATTCTGTCTCCAGGTCTTGCACTGTTGACTATGTCTCCGATGAGGTGAACATCAAAGGACTGCGGGAGCTGACCTGGTGGAAGCTCCTCAGGCATCTCCTGAATCTTTATCACCTGAAAATCGATAAACTCAGTCTTTGATTCGTCAAGTTCGAATAACCTAGTTTCCTGACACCTCTCATCGTCACATTTCGCGGGTCTTTTCAAAACCAACCCGCTCTGCTCCACAAAGGTAACGTGGCCGTTCGGGCAAACAAAAGCCGCGTTTACTGCCAGAGGTTTGAGCTCGGAGGTTCTAGTGACCATGCCAGCGACCATGATGAGCATGTTGAGCTGACTTTTGGTGACATCCCGAAGGGAGGTGCGATCTGTTAATTGCCTAATCCTGACCTTGAGCTCCCGAGAAATCTTATCAGCGTAGATCGGATTTTCAGTGTTCAGGGTTTCTAATGCAGCTGAGTCAAAAGATTTGAGATATAGAGCTGGGTTTCTCACGAGTTCTGTTGCAAGATCGGTGTTGTATACGAGCAGATCAGGAAAGTCGACGACGACGCTCTTCCCATTCTTTGCGGGAAGCTGCGAGATTTGGATTCTATACTTGAGTTCGTTCTTGTTGTCCTTGAAAGTTTTCAAAAACTCTACAAATAGATCTTTGATTTTCGACTCAGAATACTCGAGCAATCAAGTTCCTACCTTCCCTCGGTAAGTATGATTCGCCAAGAGCGGATCATGGAATAAACAGCATCGAAGAGCTCGTACTCCTCAGGTGTAAGCTTGTCTCGGATATCAGCAGGTGGAGATAATGAAGCCGCTATTGTAAGAATCTTTCGAAGGCGCATCGCAATGAGATCGTAAATGAACATCTTCGTCCTCTCAAGCTCGTTAAGCATCGTGGGCTTTGAGTTCACGAGCTCTCTCGCGTAAGCAAGATGACGTCTCACCTTCAGGTAGAAATCTCGTCTGATTTCAGCTAGCTGATTCTGTCCCGCCATCTTCTCCCTGTTTACTGCCTTGAACACTTCCGCCGAGAAACTCTCTTCCTGATATTCACAGAACCCAAGACTTGTAAAGACTTCAGCGATCCAACGAGGAAGATCCACTGCATCGCCCTGATTGAGAGCTTCCAAGTGAACGCTCCCTATGTCTATCTTTGGTAGACTTTGCTTGACAGAAAGCCTAGTTCCAGAGAGGAGGTAGGCTATTTCTCGATCTTTTATGAACTGGATCAATGCATCCGAGGTCAGGGAAGAAGTGTGCTGATCTTCTCTTTCCTTTTGCGGCTGCTGCTGTTGGGTCAATTGCATTTGAAGGCCTGCGTAGGCCCTTGATATAATTTTGGTAGAATTCAAATGATCGGGGACGCTCAGCTTCTCTTCCCTTCCATTCAGACAGGACGAGTCCAAATCCTTATCCGCTCGTTGGCACGCAGACTGGTTCAGATTTTTGAAATGAGTAAAGAATCTGATCTCATGTGGGTCGAAAAATACAGACCAGTTGAGCTCTCACAGATCATAAACCAAGAGGATACGGTAAAGAGGCTGAAAGCACTCGTCAAAAATCCTCTTGAGATGCCACATCTTCTCTTCGCAGGGCCGCCTGGAACTGGAAAGACAACAGCCGCACTTTGCGTTGCAAGAGAAATTATGAAAGATTATTGGAGAGATTACACACTTGAGCTGAACGCTTCCAACGAGAGAGGGATCGACACTGTCAGGGAGCGAATAAAGAACTTTGCAAGCTATGCCTCTCCTGGAAACGGAGTTCCTTTTCGAATTGTTCTTCTCGACGAGTCGGATGCGATGACTCATGACGCTCAGACTGCTCTTAGGAGAATCATGGAGGAAAGCTTTCGAACTGCGAGGTTCATTCTCACTGCAAACTACAGCTCGAACATAATTGAGCCGATCCAGAGCAGATGCGCCATATTCAAGTTTCAAAGGCTCGGTAGGGACGTAGTGGTGGAATATCTCGCCACTATTTGCAAAAAGGAAGGAGTAAAGTGCACAAAGGCCGCACTTGGACTGGTTTATGACAATACTGAAGGAGACCTTCGCCACGCCCTCAACCTCCTTCAAGCTGCCTCCACTATGGGCGAAATCACGGAGGAAAGTGTGAAAAGAGTCAGCGGTCTTTCGGGAAAGGCAAAAGTTGCGGAGGTCATAGAAACCGCTCTCAGAGGGGACTTTTCAAGCGCGAGGCTCAAGATGATCGAACTCCTTCAGGTTGGGGGGATGTCAGAGCACGACTTTATCAAATTCGCCTCGGATGCTCTTTCGAGATCGGATTTTTCTTCGTCGATAGAAGCTCTTCAGGCGACTGCAGATACTGACTATCGTCTGCTTTTGGGTGCAAACCCGGACATCCAGCTGACCGCCTACCTTGCAAGGCTTGCGGAAATTGGAAGAAGGCAGAAAGGACAATTATCTGATAAGAGAGACAATTAGCAGTCTTCATCTATTCTCATGCTGAGAATATCAAGGAATGAGTTCCCCCCTCTTTATCTCGTTTCCAAGAAAGAGAATCAAAGCCAAGCCATTCACACTAGAAGAGAAAGAAATAGAGAGCGAAGCTCGCAATCAAGGAGAAACAAGAAGAGAGGAAGGTAAGAAGGCAGAAATTGGAATTTGGTCTCCCGCGTGGAATGCGTGACATACTTCCCGAGGAATTTGAATCAGCGGAGATTATCAGATCGGCCTTCCTTGACACGAGCAGACTATTCGATTACAAGATTATGGAGCCTTCTCCGCTCGAGCTTGTCGAGACCCTTGAAGCAAAGAGCGGCCCTTCGATAAGAGATGAGATATATTTCTTCAAAGACAAGAGTCAGAGAGAGCTAGGTCTCAGGTTTGATCTCACTCTCGGGCTTACAAGGTATGTTTCTTCACGAAAGGATCTGAGTCCTCCGATTCGAGTTGGTTCCTTCGCATCTGTCTGGAGGTACGAAGAACCGCAGTACGGAAAGTATAGATGGTTCTATCAGTGGGACGCAGAGCTCTTTGGACACCCAAAGGACGTCGAGGCAGACGCCGAGGTGATCGAATTTTCCTCAACTATCTTTCGTAAGATTGGGGCTAAACCCAAGATCCTCATCGGCTCAAGGAGAGTCATCGAAGAGTTCGTGAGGAAAGAGCTTCAGATAGTCGATGAAAACAAGATTCTTGATATTCTGCGCGCAATCGACAAACTATCAAAGAAGAGCATTTCTCAAATCGCAGAAGAGTACTCGAACAGTTTCTCACTTCAAGATTTCAACAAGGTCGTCAAGTTTGTTAGAACGGAAGGAAAAGCCCCATCATCTTCTTCTGACCTTTATGGATTATCTGGGGACAACAAGGTAGATCTGAGTGGAGTTCTTGAAATCATAGACTCACTTAAGGCTCGTGGGGTACAAGATGTTGAAATCGATTTGAGTATCGCTAGAGGCTTGGACTACTACACTGACATGGTCTTCGAAGCAATAGACTCAAAGGACACAAAAGTAGGCTCGCTCTGCGGTGGTGGGAGATACGATTCTCTTCCTCCTCTGTATGGGAGGCCCGATCTTGGCGCAACGGGAGTTGCCGGTGGAATCGAGCGAGCGATACTTGCAATCGGCTCTAAATCGCTGTCTCAGAACTTTCAAGGAAGGAAGAAAGCCTTCGTGGCACCTGTAGGAGACAAGAAGGAGATAGTTCGCGAAGCGGCTTCAGCAGCGGCTGAGCTTCGAAGAAACGACATTCCCGCCCAGTCAGAAATAACTGGAAAGAGTCTTCGCAAGATACTCGAAGCTCAATCAGGTTCGGGAGTTGAAGCCATAGTTTTGATTGGCGAGCGAGAGTTTACGAGCAGGTCGGTAAAAATAAAGTGGATGAAAGAAGGAAAGGAAGAAACTGTAAAACGCGAAGATCTTGTCAGAGTTCTAAAAAGCGCCTAGAAGGATTCCCATATCTCGATTTCTCTCTGCTTTCTTCCTTTCTCCTCTTCCAGCATTTCTGGATCATATAAAGCGATATTCAATTTTCTTCCTAATTTGCATCATCGCTCCCCCTTCTTATTTTCTTATGACGCGTCTTTTCAAGGAAGCAAGAAAGCAAGGAAGGAAGATCAGTCTGAGAAAGAGACCCTGCTCTATTTTGGAGTGATCTTGATTGCTACTGTTGGACACACAGTTTCGCACGCCATGCAGAAAATGCAGTCTGCCTCCCTTATGGGGTCAATCTTGTCAGTTCGAAACTGCTCCCACTGCTCTGATCCTTTTTCAATTTTGACGTCGTTGCCAGATCCTCCCTGACCGTCTCCTCTCAGGAACCAACCGAACACGTTGACAGGGCAAACATCGGAACACTGTCCGTCCGCAATGCACGCTTCCCAATCAACTGCCACCGCAGTGCCATGGATTCCAAAAGAAGTTGGATATGGCTTACCATCCGCATCGAGACGCTGAATGCCTTCTGCTCTCACTTCGTGCCCTTCATGGGTTCCAGTAACAGGATATTCGTTGGGCTTTGAAAGGAAATCAGGGTCGATCGGTTTTGGTTTGTAATCGAGCTCCGAGAGTTCTACCATCTGAATTTAAAACCCCTTCTCTTTCTTTTATTTGTCGGATTCCTTATCCGAGGTAGCGGATATATAATGTTAGACCTAAGGAGCAGAGATTGAGTGGTCAAAAAAATGTGTAATGAGATTCTAGGCAACTTTTTGCTACTCTTCCTGCTCCTGATTTCTTGAAGTCGTGCCTACTGGATGAGAAATGCAATCCGCGCGGAATGGAGACTTAAAGATCAATAGATAGAAACTTTTCTGAATTATGTCGATCTTAAGCATTCGGAAATTCAGATCGAAATGTTCTGTTATATCGGAGTTTTTGAAATGTTCCGTATGGTCATCTAGGCAATTAGAGAATCATCTTCTAATTCTGGACAGAATCTAGAGCAGTATAACAGCCTTCGATAAGATCTGGAAATGGTTGTAGAAGTATCGCATTTGGGATTTCGGGCTGAGGAGAGAAATCAATATTTAACGCAGATCAACCTTCTCATCTAGAGCAAAGGCCAGTTTTTTGATTGAAGTCAAGACCCGAATCGGAAGTGCGGCGACCGGGATTTGAACCCGGGTTACCAGCGCACTGCTCTCCCCCTGAGCATTTGTCGAGTCAGGAAAGGATTGGCAGGCTGATGTCCTAGACCAGGCTTTCCCACAATCACCTGAAGTGTTGGATTTTCTAGTTCACCATGAACTGACATCGAGGGAGAGAGAGAAAAGAAGGATATTGTGTCTAGACGATCGCCGCTATTCTAACTACACATTCTTTGACTGCAGATGATTGTAATCATCATAAAACGATTTCGAATGTTCGATGGTAGAGAGAGCCTAGAATGTTCCAAGCAGTTCTAGGAAAAGAGTTATCGCTTCGGGAAATGAAAGGATTAATTTGGTAGTGTGCGAAAACAACACTTTTAATCGAGTGTTTCGAAGGAAACTGAAAAGTGCTATATCTGGGCCGGTCGTCTAGCCTCGGATTAGTGGCACTCTCACCATTAACCGCTAGAATGGTAGGATACTGAGGCTCGGAAGTTTGAAGAGCTTCGCCTTGTCGAACAGCTGAATAAGTGTTTCAGCTCGCAAACTTTGGCATGGTGGGGGTCCTGGGTTCAAATCCCAGCCGGTCCATCTTGCTACAATCAGATAGAACAGAGGGGTCAAACTGTCTCAGGCCGCATCCGATCTCTTGAAACAAGTAGGATTGGAATCCATGAGTTCGCGAGTCCGACCGGATTCGCCTTTCCGTCGGGTTCTATGCAAATTCAAATCCGCGGCACAATAAAGACCGACCTCTTATTCGGAATTTCCTTTGTTTCCAAAGGATCATTAATTGGAACGTTGCCCTTAGCTTCCATGAATTCTTCTACTGCTTCCCCAAAAGGTTGACAGAGGCGATGCGAAAAAGAAAACTGCGGGGTTTTTTATCAGAATCCGACTTTGCTTACCGCTTCTAGGTACACTTCCTATTGCTTCAGCGCACCAGTGTAAAGAGTAGCAATTAGAAAGATAAGAATCACTTTTGTTCTTTGTATGCTTAAAGCCTCTCAGAGAAATCTTCGTCAATCAGATCTTAATCCTAGGAGGGAGTGATCCTCACCTAACAATTGATTTTCAATGAAAAGCTATCGGGCCCGAATGCATTGTTCGAAGGGACGGAGAGCCCCTGAGAAGAGATGGAGATAATCATCGATCACGCCGAATTCCTTGCTCGGCGAAAATCAAGGGCGCTCGTCCTTGGCGGATCTGATATGAAGAAATGAGGCGTCATTGACCATTCGTCCAGAAAATGTCCTCACATCAAACAAGTCCTTGTCACTAAGCTTTTAGTAGAGTAAATGTTTGGGACAATTCTATGAGACAACTAGATCCGCAAATCATACCAAGGTTCGGTGGCATTTCCACCTTCGCAAGACTACCGATCAGCACTGAGCTCGATGATGTAAAGGCAGCGTTTGTGGGCATCCCATTTGATGATGCTACGACATTTCGGCCGGGTGCAAGATTTGGACCCTCTGGAATAAGGCAAGGCTCTAGACTCTTACGTCCTTACAACCCCTTCGTCGACGTATATCCCTTCGATTCGCTCAATTCATGTGATTTCGGCGATCTCAAAACCGTCCCCGGATATACAGAGGATACAATTGCAAGCATCCAAAAGGCAGTCGGAAAAATAGTCTCAAAGAAAAAGACAATCCCCTTTCTTGCTGGTGGAGATCACGTAATAGCTCTCCCAAATCTCAGAGCAATGCATCTTACTCATGGTAGAGTAAATCTCGTTCATCTCGACTCTCATTATGATTTCTGGGATAATTACTGGGGGAAGAAATACACACATGGAACGTGGCTCCGCAGAGCGAGGGAGGAAGGAATACTCAATGAGGTTGTTCAGATCGGAATACGGGGCTCGCTTTATTCAAAGGAAGATGTTGAAGATGCAAAGAAACTAGGGATTACTTATTATGCAATATCGAATACGAGAGATGACACTGCTCAAGTAATCAAACATGTAAATTCTCTTCGAGGTAAAACTTACCTCTCTTTAGACATTGATGTCGCAGACCCGGCGTTCGCACCTGGAACAGGCACACCGGAGGTTGGAGGACTTACAAGCCTTGAGCTTGTACAGCTCATTCGCTCATTTGATTTCGATCTTTGCGGCATGGAAGTCGTGGAGGTCTCGCCGCCTTATGATGTAAGCGAACTTACGACAATGCTAGCGGCCAACCTGATTTACGAAGGAATGAGTGTTCTTGCAAGGCGCCTGAAGTAAGCTATAGGCTTTCTTCTCCCGTTACTTTCGCCTTACCAAGCCGGTTCATGTTTGATCTGACGCAAGTCCCGCGTCTTCTATCACTGCCCGAGCCGCATTGTAACCATTCGCTCCCGTAACTCCACCGCCTGGATGCGTTCCGGAACCGCACAAATAAAGCCCCCTGATTGGGGTGCGGTATTGAGTCCACCCAGGAACAGGACGAAAGAAGAACATTTGATCTGGGGTCATCTCCATGTGAAAGATATTCCCTCTTGGCAGAGAGAACTCACGTTCCAAGTCAAGCGGAGTTAGGACTTCCCTATGAATGACTGCATTTTTCAAATTCGGCGCATATTGAGAAAGAGTGTCGATTACGTTGTCTCCGACCTCTTCCCTTATCTCATCCCAGCTTCCTTCCCTGAGATTATAGGGAAAGTACTGAGCAAAGATGGACATTGTGTGCTTGCCACTTGGAGCAAGATCCGGGTCATTCGCGGAATGGTAGACTACACGTAAGAAAGGATGACTTGAAGGGCGGCCGTACTTAGCATCATCGAAGGCTCTTTCGCAATATTCAACTGACGGCCCTATGCTCGTTATCCCTCTATGCTCAAGCCCGACCCTTGTTACTTCAGTCGTTAGTGCAGAGTACTTTGGCAGCTCTCGAAGAGCTGCGTTAAGCTTCAAGACGCACCCTTCGTCCTTGATTTTCTCAACTGATTTGACAAATTTCTGATCGAGGCATTCCTTTCCGACCAACTTGAGGAAGGTTTGCTTTGGATCTGCGTTAGAAACCACGTATTTCGCGTAGACTCTTTCTCCATCCTCAAGCTCTATCCCTGTGGCATTTCCATCTTTGACATTTATTTTTCTAACAGCCTTTCCTGTCAATATCCGAGCGCCAAAATTTCGAGCGCTCTGCGCTATAGCCTCGCTTAGTGCCCCCATGCCTCCCTTGAGATATCCCCAGATGCCTGTCTCTCCGCTTGAGCCGCCAATTACGTGATGGGCCAAGATGTATGCGCTCCCTGGAGTCTTTGGGCCAACCAATGTACCGATCAGGCCTCTAGGACAAATCGCTGCCTTCACATAATCTGATTCGAAATATTCGTCAAGAACCTCAGATACGCTGGAAAAAGTCAATACTTTTAGGGCATCAAGAGCTTCGGAGCTCTCAAACAAGGAGGCAAAATCAGCAAATTTGGGAGGAGGGCTCAGCATTAGAGGGGAAAGTATTGCGGCAACATCCTTCCAGAACTGCAAATAGTTCTCATAGCGTCTTGCGTCTCTGTGGGAGAACTTTTCGAATTCTTGAGATGTCTTCTTTGCGTCTCCCCAGATGAAGATGTGCTTGCCGTCAGGAAAAGGTACGAACAAGTCTGGATCGGTCGAGACCACTCGAAGTCCGTACCTCTCGAGCTCTAAATCGCGAGAAATCTGCGGGTCGAACAGGCTGTAGGCATAGGAGAGCCTGCTTATCCTGTACCCCTTCCAGAGTTCCTCAGTTATCGCGGCTCCTCCTACGATATTCCTTTTCTCAAATAAAGCCACCTTGAACCCCGCTTTTGCAAGGTAAGCAGCACTGACTAGTCCATTATGGCCTCCCCCAATGATGAGCACATCAAACTCTTCTGAGTGCAAAAGCATCACCTACGAAGATCCTTTGCATACTCTATAGAAAATAGTCAGCTCTTATGATTTAAGAGCGGGAGAATCGCTTGAGATGCCTCGAGTAAGGAGTAAGCTTGAGAGACCATGAAAAATTTGCGTGTCGCGGTTGCACAGATGGACTGTATCCTTGGGGACAAGGATAAGAACCTCGAAACCATCGAACGTCTTGCAAGGACGGTAGCCCGACGTAGCCCAGACCTAGTTTGCTTTCCAGAACTCGCCACAACTGGATATTCTTTGAACGAAAGATGGGACGATCTTGCAGAAAGAATCCCAGGGAAAAGCTCAGATTTCCTTTCGGATATTGCAAGAAAGTTCGATTTCGCATTGGTTTGTGGAATCGTGGAGAGAGACAGTGAAAAGCACAATCGAATCTACGATTCGGCGGTAATCTATGATCGAAACGGCATGCTCATTGGTTCATATAGAAAGGTACATCTCTGGGCTGAAGAAAGAAAATACTTCACCCCAGGCAACAGTTTTACAGTTTTCAAGACGGACAAATTTCACACTATAGGTGTGGGAATATGTTATGATCTCGAATTTCCAGAGTCTTCGAGATCCATGGCACTCCAAGGCGCACAGCTTGTTCTATTTCCTTCTGCTGAAATGAAACCAATGGAAAATCACATTGAGACATATCTCAAAAGTAGATCGGCAGAAAATTGCATATTCACTGCTTTCTCAAATAGAATTGGGAAAGATGGAAAGACAGTATTCTTCGGGCAAAGCCAGATTGTTTCCCCCAGTTGCAAAGCACTTGCAAAAGTGGCCAAAAATGCAGAGGGATTCGCAGTAGCTGATCTTGATTTTTCTCTTCTTGAAAAGGAAAGATGCTCCACCTTGCCTTATCTTAGCCAACGTGTCCCAAGTGCCTACTACCTCTCCCAAAGTGAAGAAAATGAGTAAATGGCCTAATTCATTACTTTGAGTAGGCCATAGATGCCAACTGGCCACAATTTAGGAAGCCTTAAATCCACCAAACAAATTCAAAGCGCTTCGTGAGTCGCGTATTTCTCCGGGACGCTACAGGCCTCGTTAGAGAATTCGGCGTCTTCGATACAATTTGGATAAATCTTTCTCTCGTGGGAATCTTTTTCTCGTTAACGTTTGTCGCATCGTCAGCGCCTTTGGTTGCCGGAGATCCGCTATTTGGAGGTCTCATAGCACTTGTAGGAATGTTCATCGTCGGACTTGCCTTCTCGATTGTTTCGATTCTCACCCCGAGGACCGCGGGCGACTATGTCTTTACTAGCAGATATCTGCACCCAGCGCTTGGGTTCGTGGGGAACGCGGGCTACTATGTTGCAACCGTTCCGCTTTTCATCGGGATTACGATAGTAACAATAGAATCCTTTGGGTTCAGCGCACTTTTCGCTTATTGGGGATTGTACTTCAAGAGCGCCTCTCTACTCAATCTTGCTTCTCTTCTATACAGCAATCCCTCTTACGAATACGGAGTGGGAGCAGGAACAACGATACTGATTTGCCTGATTGCATTCTTTGGATACAAGATTTTCAAGGCCCTTAACAATGTCGTCCTCCCCTTGATCTTGATTGGAGTTGCAGTCATGTTTGCAGTCCTTGCCTTCACCCCGCAGACAGTCGCCTCTACGCGACTGGATGAGCTTACTGGGAACTCTACATTTGTTTCGAGCATAACAAATCTTGCTCCAGCCAGCCCCACGACACTCGTTGGGACACTTTCGCTGAACGGCATATACGTGGTAGGATTCTCGTACATAATTTCTGCGATTTATGTTGCCGGAGAGGTCAAGCAAGTGAAGAAGAACATGCCTCTTGCAATACTTGGAACGCTTTTCATAACGATGGTCATTTTCACTGGTGCAACCTTACTTAGCTATCACGCCTTTGGATACGGTTTCCTATCAAACATTTACACGCAATCAATACTTAACCTTTCCACTCCTCCACCTCTTCCAGCTTTCTTTGTTCCCTACTTAGATTTTCTCTCGGCAGCAATAAGCAACAACGTGTACGTTGGGAGCTTCATAATCATAGTTGCTATCATTCAACTTCTGTGGTATCAGATGAATGCAGTATCGGTGGGAGGAAGACTTCTTCTTTCTTATTCCTTTGACAGAATCATGCCCAGTGCGATGGGCGACGTCAGTTCAAAGTATCACGTTCCAGCGAAGGGCATGCTTGCCTCTCTCATAATCGGGCTAATATCAGGAATTTTCTTCGTCTTACCTGTAGCAGCCAGTGCAGCATTTGCACTCTCTTCAGCAGCGGTCGCGATAATCATGGTCTTTCCAATCACGATGGTCGGAATCGCGCTTATCACCTACAGGATCAGGAAGTCAGAAGATTACAAGAAAAGCTCGATCGCGAATTCCTATCTTGGCGGAGGAGTATACTGGTTTGCCGCCGTCTTCACGATAGTCTATGGCCTTTTCACATTTTACCAATACTTGTTCAATAAAAACGTCTTTGCTTCGGCAGGCAGCACAATTGGTTACGAATACATCTTCATCCCGATAATTGTTCTGTTCATCATCTATTATGTTTCGAAGAGTATTAACGCTCGCAGGGGAATAAACTTTGACAAGATATTCCAAGAGATTCCTCCTGAGTAAACATACTCTTACTCTCTTTACCCTACCGGGTAGAAGTTACCACCAAGGCTGTCGCTCGTTGCTTGCTTTTTCCTTTGCGATCCGGCATTCAAAATCTAACAGAAAAAATCGTTTTTCTATCTCATTACTAGGCGGAGGCAGGCGGCTCGATAGAAACACAAGCTTACCGCGAAGATCTCTGCACTTCCGGTTTTTGTTCTCCTTCGACCACTAGATTTCAACAGTTCAAATTAAGGAAGATTAGTCCTCGTTATTGAATGAGATGTTCTCTATGATTGAGGGGGTTCAAGTGATCGCTATTGACTGAAGAACCGGATGCTTCCAAACGATTTGCTATTCAAATTGTTCCCAAGAGATCCGACGCTTTCCTTTCAGAGCTCAGAGGTGGCGAACATGGATGCCTTTTCTACATTAACGAATCCGATAGGAAGAGGCTACAATATCTATTTCTGAAAACTGGACTGGAGCAAAGGTGGTTCTGCGTTTATGCTACAGCGACCGAAGAGCCACAGGAAGTGAGGCAGTCAATGAAAAATTACCAGCTCGATCCCGATGAACACAGTCAAGATCTGCTGATTATCCGCGGTGAAGAACTCTTTGATGATCCCAGAAACCCCAATCTGGAAAAGTGGCTTACGAGCGTCTCGAATATTTACAATCAGGCCATTGGAATCGGGAAAAGAGGAGTGAGGATTTCAGCAGATCTTTCATCGTATTTCCTGAAACTTGGTCTTGTGGAACAATGGTTCCGCCTAGAGTCGTCTCTTGCGAAAAGATTTGATAAAGAGCTTTGCGTTCTATGCGCTTACGACATGAGAGAATTCATGCCATCCAAGGGAAGCAATTCCTCTGATGTTCTCGAGTATTACGCGAAGCTGTCACGAACCTATCAGAAATTCCTTGGCATTCACAGCTTTGCGATTATTCCTACTAGTACGGAAATTGCGAATTTGGTCATTGCACTCGAGTAATACAGAGCGACGTTGCCCAAACAGAGGTCAAAACCCATGTAATCTCACAAAAAAAAGGACAGCAGATCCGGACGAATTGAAAAAAGAAATTCCCGAGCACATTTTTAAGAACGCAATATGCTCTTTCGAGTCTCAAGATATTTTGGCTCTTGTCAGGGAGCCACAAGAGAAATAAAGTGACTCTAGAGCATCTTCAGATTCAAGGGTTTTTTCCTAATCTACACCCTAACTGAGTGCTCCCCTGCTGTCAGAACAGATTGCCCTATACTGCCTTGATTTCTACATCGATTCCTTTTGCTTCAGCTTCCAAGCGAGCTCGGATGCAATTTGTTGCCTAGTCTTACCCTCTGTAACTATTCCTTCATTCCTAGCCGCAACGACAATCGGATCTTCTGCTGCCGCAGAACTCTGAAGAGTAGTTGGGTAGACTGGGGGTGGAGGAGGTGGTGGAGAATTTGAAGTAACCTGTTGACCCTGGGTAGGAGACCCCTTCCAAGCTTCATTGAATTCACGCCTTGCTTGGCCTATTGAGCGAGCAAATTGTGGAATCTTGTTTGCGCCGAAGAGGAACACTACGACTGCGATTATCAGAATCCAAACTACTGGATCGTCCCAGGCCATTAGCGGTTTCCCTTGGAGGGTTTCTGGCGCTCTAGATTATTTAAGCGTTGATCGATCTTTGTCGTAAACGGCTAATGAAAGAATGCTTTCGGAAATCACTGTCTTTACCGAGCAATTTTTGGCGCTGGGGGAAAAATAACAAGATACACCCCCCAACCCTTCTTTGTTGCTATCTAGAACCATTTGGACTGCCATCACGCACACCTCTTAACATAAAAGTCGAACCAAATCCAGATTTGATTTTTCTACAGAGAGACCTCATTCGATTTCACTTCTCGCAGCCTCAACTGGCTCGATATAATCTTGCGAATCTTCTCAAGGTTACATAAATCCCCAGAAAGACCACGTTGAGAGACGCCAAGACGTAGAATAGCTCCGTCCCGTCTGATGGCGGCGAAAGAGCGGTGGAGCCCCCAATTATTGTAGCTACAAGAAGTACCATGAAGATAATGAGATTTTTGTCGGATCGCAGTTCATCCAAGTCTTCTTTGCTTGCCAAGACGACAGATGCAGAGATCAAGAGTACCATCAAGACTAGCGCTTCAACCGAAGCGATAAAGAGAATGAGTGTTGCAAAGCTTAAGCTTAGGCTTACACAAAATACCGCCACACGTTGATGGATTCTCAAATTGGAAAAAGACACACAGCTCCTGTGAATCCTTCTAGCTCAAGGATAGTCATTTTACCATTTTCGGTTTCAACAGATGAATACACAGCTTAACAGTAGTTAGCGTAGCCCCCCTTTCTCGGATTTACGTAAGATTATTGTTTATACACAGGTTGCGAGCAAGTAAAAGTATAGAGAGTGAAAAGTTAAAACAATGGAAGATGAGGCAGCTGCCCTAATTGATGCGAATGCCAAGGGTCAAAGCTTGCAAGTTGCCACACTTGGAGGAGGTTGCTTTTGGTGCACTGAAGCAGTCTTTTCAGAACTGAAGGGCGTAGAGAAGGTGGAGCCTGGATATTCTGGAGGGACTGTTCCAAACCCTACCTATGAAGAGGTCTGCTCAGATACTACTGGACACGCGGAGGTCGTCCAGATCAGTTTCTACCCAGATGTCATTACTTATGAGGACATCCTGCATGTCTTTTTCAGCGTTCACGATCCGACTACTCCCAATCGTCAGGGTGCAGACGTTGGAAGCCAATATCGGTCAGTAATTTTCTATCATAATGATGAGCAAAAGCGGATAGCTGAAAAAGTCATTGAGGAGGTTAACAAATCGGGTATTTGGGGCAAATCAAAGGTTGTAACTGAAGTCTCACCTTTCAAGGCCTTTTACAGAGCCGAACAATATCATCGGGAGTATTTTCGAAATAATCCAGGTCAACCCTACTGTAGAATAGTTATCGAACCGAAAGTTTCGAAGTTTCGAAAGCACTACTCAAACATGCTTGCAAACAGTAAGAAAGAACAAAATAGTCTTTCCAGTTGATGCAAATTTGATTTTAGAAAGAATGGAAAAAGCAGAGCAAGAGAAAAAAAGAGAAAGATGGAGGAACGAAGGCCTTCCTCTTAAGAGGAAGGCCTTCTGCTTCTGCCGCTGGTTCTCCTTTTTATTGAGATTCCTTACTCGATTGCCAATCCTGCTAAGAAAGTCGATCAATTGTAGAGCTCTTCAGGGGATTGTCAGTTGTTCTCCTGGAAACACAAGGTATGGAGGATTGAGATTGTTTGCTTGGGCTATCGACTGCCACGCGACACCATATCTTTCCGCGATCGAATAGAGAAAATCCCCGCTGACAACCCTGTAGCTAGATGATTGTATCTGCAGTTTCTCTCCGGGGAAGATCAAGTATGGTGATTGGATTCCGTTCTTTTGGGCAATTTGCTGCCAAGATACTCCGTAAATCTGAGATATCTTGAATAGATAATCTCCCGACTTGACAGTGTAGTATGTAGCGCCAGATATCGAAGAATTCGATGCGTTCGAGTTTGAACTCGGAGATGTATTCGACAACCCGTTGCTATTACTTCCTTGGGCTTGTTCTGCCGAGCCATAGAGTGCTACATGTTGATTTCTGAACATTTGAGCGTATGCAAACACCTGGTTCGAGTAGGCCCAATTTCTGTGACCGTTTTCCACAGCCCAAGACCCTATGTTGTATGCTTGAAGGGCAAGCGGTAGGTTACCGAACTGCCAGACTAGTCTTTGCAAATTCATGGTTCCATAGTATATATTCGTCGCCGGATCAAACATTCCACTCCACGAACCCGTGTATCCGAGTGACTGGAATGTACCCGCTTTCAACTGCATCAGTCCGAGATCTCCCCATGGACTTATTGCATTTGGGTTGAACCAAGACTCAAGGAGTATCTGGCCCTTCACTACGAAAGGGTCGAGGCCGTGGGCTTGAGCTTGAGCCACAATTATAGAGTCGTACTGATCAAACTGCGGGTTCCCTGTGGCTATGGGGTCTATCGAGTAGGCCGCTGCTGAACCTCCTGAGAGTTGACGAGTGCCTTGATGGTCAATGGCAGTTAATACACTTGGAAGGAGTAAGCCAGCCGCGAAAAGGACGATTATACACTTTGTCCAATTTGGGTTCCGGTTCAATTGCCTTCAAGCGCAACTGGCCTACAAGTTTTGCATTAATCACTTGTCTAGCTAATTACTTCAGATGCATTACTTGACCTAGCATTGGCCTTGCAAATGCAGCTAAATGCAATACGAGTAGATGCCCACTACTCATTCTATTTTGAACTTTGACTAATCGTCTGTCGTGCGTTTGATAATTACGAAGAGTCTTATTCCGTACTCTGGAGTGAGACAAAGAAAGAAAATAAAGGACAAATTGTTCGAGAGGGTCTCACACCCCTTCGTTGAACCATGTGATTCGTTGAATTGCCAGTGCTGAAGCTATGTGGAATACAAATTTTGCCCTTGAACAAAAAGATGCCTTTGATGGGAAAAAAACAACACTTTTCTTCATCGTTGCAGATCGGGGTCAATTGGATTTAGCCTTGCACTATAAAGATGAGGAAGAACAGGACCAACTTCTCAAGCAGAAAGAAGAAGAAAATAAGGCTCGAAGAAGAAGCAGGGGACCCTACAGGAAAGCGAAAATCTCATCTCTTCCAAAACGAAAGTGAAATCCATAGTCTGCCAGTTGATGCAGAACCGGTAAGAAAGAAGGAACCTGAGACTTTTCAAAACTCTTGAGTAATGGTAGATCTGGTGCTCTAAGTCCTCTCTCTTTCGCGTCTCATTGGGGACTGCTTTTCTTCGAGCTAATGAGTATGATTGCGAACCCAGCAGCACCAAGTGCTAGTACGAGTGCTACCCAAGGACTGAGATCGAAGACCTGAAGCACAACTTCCTTCAGTAACATGCCAAGCTCAAAAAACATAGGCCCAGGCTTCGTGTGCGTGCCTTCTGAATGAGAACGTTAATTTTTCTATTTTATTTTGTGATAATTTGTTTACAATATAGTTTCCCCATTGAGAATAAGTCTCTCACATTGCTTTCATTTTGGGAGGGACTGTCATAGTTTCTTTTACCATTGCCGTCTTGCCCTAGTTTCTCCTTCCCTTGGTATTCAATTCCAAAGCAGTGAGGGGGTCGTTCTTGAGACGCGCCTCACTAGATTTGCAGTCCTTTCTCTGAGTTCTTCCGGAGAGAGAAATCTTCTGACTATCTTGCCATCCCTCAATAGTGGGCGTAGAAGCGAAGTGTACTTCGTCGTCGCTCGGGTGGTGATTCCATTTTTAAGGGTCACGATGTCGGAAAAGTTGCGAATGTCTCGAAATACTCTCTTCCTTCCAGAAAGATCACCTCTTTTAGAAATTGGGATTTCTTTGCCTCGTCCATCGCTTATCTCAACGATCTTTCCGCCAAAATCGATAACGGGCGCTGCTGAAAGGCTCGTTCCCACACCAAAGCCGTCCACCACATCTCTCAGATCCGACACCTCCTTCTCATCGAGGCCCCCGGACACGAAAATTTTCACATTCCTACCTCCTCTGTGGGAAAGCTCCCAGCGCACTTCCTCGACAATCTTTTTCAGATCTCCTCTTCGACTCGAGGGTGTGTCGAGCCTCACCCCATACAAGTCTCGACCAAGGGCTTCTATCGCCCTGATGGCTGCAAATTTCTCGTCACTGAAAGTGTCTATAAGGGCAATTCTCGGAACATTTCGTGGAAGAGCTTCATTGAAGAGTTTCCATGCCTTCACCTCATCCCCTACGCAGAGAATGAAAGCGTGAGGCATGGTTCCACTTGGTTCCATTCCGAGGAGCTTTGCTCCTAGAACGTTTGATACACTGTTCATCCCGCCAATGAAAGAGCTCCTCTCAATCATCGGAGCTAGAGCAGGGTGGACCCGCCTTGTTCCAAAACTGATTACTGTCTTTCCACGAGCCGCGAGTGAAAGACGAGCCGCCTTTGTGCAAACTCCACTAGCTTGACAAAGGAATCCCAAAATAGGGTTCTCGTATTTCGCGAACGTCTGATATCTGCCCGTGATTTGCATTACGGGTTCGTAGAGAGCAGAATCTCCTCCTGTGAGAAAGACTTCTCCTTCTTCCATCGAGTCTACGTCAACAGGGATTCCCTCTAGTAGCTTCGCAACCTCGTATACACCACACAATACGAGCCAATTTGAATCGGGGAACGGACTCTTTCTAGTGTACACTTCCATTGTAACAACAGGGTCTATACCCCCGTGACGCAAAGCCTCCAAGGTATACTCGAAATAAACGTCCGTTGTTGCAGCATCTTTGATTTCATGTTCTTTTGGAAGCCAGAAAATTCTGTCACTTAGATCTCTCTGTGTATTTGTTGTATCGCGTTGTTCTGTCATGAGAATGAAATCCACCCGCCGATTATCCCTTTGGACTTCCTCTCTTTGTTTGTATTTCTAGTCTTCAGAGATTCTCTTTGTTGCATACCACGCGCTGACCTCACATTTACATGCGTCTATTTTAAAGCAATAGCGAAAATATCTCGTTTAACAATTCACTCACACAAGCTGGTAGCTCTTTCCCGTTTAGGTTCGTTTTGAGGGGAGAGAGTAGGAGAAAGGAAATAAGAGGGACAAATTTGATCAACTCATTTGAAGTGAAAACTTCTGGAGTATTGTCAAATGAGTGCTAACGATGCCAGAGCTGGTGAAGTGACATCGGCTTCGGCCAAGGTATTCGGCGGAGTCGTATACGAATGTGTTAGGTGCGGAACCAAAGTCACAGCAGATGAACTTGCGCAACTCCCTGAAATCAAGTGCATTTGTGGATATAGAGTTCTAAAGAAGGCAAGGCCACCGGTCGTAAAGCAGGTAAAAGCGATATAGGCAGGAAAAAAGCACAAGCAAACGCTTGCATGCATTTCATATTTTCTTATCTTGCGTCAAGGCTTTTCCTTCTTTTCACTTGGCTAGCCTGGAGGACGAAATCATAGAAGGGTTTGTCTTTTCGTCAATCGACGAAAGGATCTTCGAGAAAAAATGTAATTGTTTTAATCTTGAAAGAGGGTAAACAGGTAGAAAATCTCCTTGCGTAGCACTACACCAATTGGCATCGATGGGTACGGTGCCTACCTTCCTTGCTATAGATTACCGACCACTGAGGTAGCAAGAGTTTGGCATGGAGGAGGGAGTGGCCCAAACAGGGAAAAGGCGGTCGCCTCTGTAGACGAAGACACAACCACAATGGCCGTTGAATGCGCAAGGATTGCGGCTAATATGGCTGGGATCAATGGAAACCTCGGGGCGATCTTCGTTGGTTCAGAGTCGAAGGTCTATGCGGTCAAACCCACCAGCACGATAGTCGCACAAGCGCTTGGATGCCACAATCTCCTAGCGGCGGATTTTGAGTTTGCCTGCAAAGCTGGAACCGAAGCGATGCAAGTCATCAGCGGTCTCGTAGGATCCGGTATGATCGAGTATGGAATGGCAATTGCAGTGGACACCGCTCAAGGAAGGCCAGGAGATGATCTCGAATTCACTGCTGCGAGTGGGGCAGCCGCCTATGTTTTAGGGCGTTCAGGAAGGAACAGCCTCGCGAGAATCACTGGGAGTGTTTCATATGTTTCAGACACAGGGGATTTCTGGAGAAGACAGGGTCAGAAATATCCGCGTCATCTTTCTCGGTTTACTGGAGAACCAGCTTACTTTCACCATGTTGAAGCCGCAGTCAAGAACCTCCTTTCAGAGTTCAATTTGAAACCTTCCGATTTTCAATATGCAGTCTTTCACCAGCCAAATCCTCGTTTTCCGGTTGAAGCCGCGACCAGACTGGGGTTCAGCATGAAGCAAATTGAGACTGGACTCCTAAATCCAATGATAGGGAATACGTATTCAGCCAGTTCTCCCCTTGGTCTTGCCGCGGTTCTAGATGTCGCAAAGCCGGGAGACAAGATTCTACTCGCATCGTTCGGATCTGGAGCCGGAAGCGATGCTTTCATCATAGAAGCGGAAGAAAGCCTCCCTGAGAAGAGAAAGCATGGAATCCCAGTCAGGGAACTGATTGACAATTGTGTTAGGATAGATTACGCGATGTACAGCAAGTATAGAGACACGCTTCACAGATAGCGTTTGCAATTTGGGATAGAAGTGACACTCAGAGTGAAAAAACAGCAAGACTTCATTGAATTAGAGGAGATTCAAAGTAGTTACAGGCGGAAAGAGGAGGAAGAAGAAGGAGAGAGATCTGTAGTCCTTCTTCTCTCTTTTCCATTTCAAGAACGAACAATTTGTTTGCTCCTCTAAAGAATCAAAACGAGCCAGAAGGGTTTAGGTAGAAAACGCATGAACTCCCGAGTATACATCTTGGATGTCGGGTTGACTAAGGTAGGTGATCACTGGAAGAGCTCCATCCAAGAACTTGCATACGAATCGGCAAAGGGGCTTTTGCATCGAAATTCGCGTTCAATCCCCTTCGATGGACTTGTCGTAGCAAACGCCCTCTCAGAAATCTCTTCTTCGCAACAAAATCTCGGGCCACTTATCGCCGACGCCCTTCAACTTGACAATGTGGAAGCGATCGAAGTCGAGGCGGCTGGTGCATCTGGAGCTGCTGCAGTTCATGTGGCTTCAAAAATGCTCTCTTCAGAGCACTGGAAGAAGTGTCTCGTGATAGGCGTTGAGAAGATGAGAGATCTTGAACCTTCGAAGATCACACTTGCTCAGGCGCTTTCTGAACAGGCAGAATACACTCATTTTTTTGGAATGTCATTGGCTTCTCTAAATGCTCTTCTTGCGAGACTTTACATGTCAGAGTACGGGACGACTCGTGATCAACTCTCCTCCTTCCCCGTAATAGCTCACAAGAATTCTTCGACTTGCGAGCATGCACAATTCAGGAAGAAATTCAGCAGGGATGATGTTTCAAGGTCGGAGATTGTATCCGATCCTTTGAGGGTGCTAGACTGTGCTCCAGTTGGTGACGGTTCTGCGGCAATCATCCTTGCATCTGGAGAGGAAATGGATGCTCAACAGAGAAGGAATTCGGTCGAGATTGTGACAAGTGAGAGCGCTTCGGGAAGGGTGAATTTCTTTGAAAGAGATGACATGCTAGAATTTATGTCGACTAAAAAGGCGGCCGATAGAGCATTTCTAAAAACAGGCCTCTCGATCGATGACATTGACATCTTTGAGATTCATGACGCTTATTCTGTCGGCGCGGCTTTGATTTGCGAGGCACTCGGCTTATCGAAGAGGGGTGAAGCATGCAAGGATGCGGTCTCAGGCAAATTCGATCTAAATGGTCAGTTTCCGATATCAACTTTCGGAGGCATGAAGGGGAGAGGTTATCCAGTGGGCGCGGCAGGAGTCTATCAGTTCTGCGAGGCGTTCATGCAGCTCAAGGAAAAGGCTGGTTTCAACCAAGTCCCTAATGCGAGGAGAGCCCTGATTCAGACAATGTCTGGAATTGACTCTTCTTGCTTTATCCACATTCTTTCGACTCAGCACAAGGGCTAGGAAAAAAAGAAGCAAAAGGGAGGTATGAAGATAACAAATTGTCCATTCCGTTCTGGAGAAATCGAGACAGATACTACAGAATGCTCGGAAGCAAGTGCCAAAAATGCGGCAAGGAATTCTTTCCCTCTGTTTTGGTGTGCAGGTCGTGCCACTCGACGGATGTAAAGGATTTCGAAATGCCGCAAAGTGGAAAGTTGCTAAGTTACACTCTGCAAAAGGAGAGCATTTCAGGATTCGAGGACCAAGAGCCCATGGTGTTCGGGCTTGTTGAGCTCGATAACGGAGTCAGAGTTGTGGCCCAGATTGTTGATACTCCATACGAAGTGCTCAAAATGGGAACCAAAGTAAGGACAGTCTTTAGGAAGGTCAGGACTGACGGAGAGTCTGGACAAATCTATTACGGCTACAAATTCGCTCCTGTTCGGGTAACAAGCCACTAGCTTAGCCGCAGTTTCCTTTAAGACCTGTTGTTTGAGCTTCATATTGCTGTCCTTTGAGACAATGGTTCTTCTCGTAAACTTTGTTAGCTTGAATCTCTCCCTACAGCGGGAATCAGTCTTTCAGGGAAAATCTTCTTATCAAAACAAAACGAGGCATTGTTGGAGCCTTGACTTCGGAGAGCGAACAGTCGACAGTACGCCCTGGTGCTCAAAGTTCCCCTGAAATCCAAAGAAATCTCAGAAAACTCGGCTACGATGAGCTGATCAGGCTTTGCCTTGAACGGGGTTTCTTCTTTCCATCTGCTGAAATATATAATGATTCACCGGCAGGCTTCTGGGAATACGGCCCGCTTGGACTTTTGATGCGAGAAAACATCGTCAGGGAGTGGAGACGTAGTATAGTCAGAAGAGACGACATGCTCGAAATCGATGGATCAGTGATTTTGCCAAAGATCGTCTTCGAAGCCTCTGGTCATCTCGGAAATCTTGTTGATCCAATTGTGGAATGTACAAAGTGCAAAACAAAAATCAGAGCTGACAAGTATATAGCAGAAAAGACAGGACTTGAAATCGATGAGAGACTCCAGTCGGAGGAGCTCGAGGCACTAATTCAAAAGTATGGTCTCAGATGTCCAAAGTGCGGGGGAGAACTGGGCAAGCCGTCGAAATTCAATATGATGTTTCGGGTTTCGATCGGCGCTGAAGGATCTGAAGCATATCTGAGACCAGAGACTGCGCAGAGCATCTTCGTAGATTTCGCACGCCTTTCCAAAACCATGCGGATCAAACTCCCGATCGGTATAGCTCAGGTTGGGAGAAGCTTTCGAAATGAGATCGCACCGCGCCAAACACTGGTTAGGCTTCGTGAGCTTGTTCAAGCTGAGGTTGAGGTTTTCTTTGATCCTCAGGCTGAACCGCCAATTGATCCTTCAAAATTTGATTCGGTGAGTACAGTTGTGATGAATTTCTCTCCACAAGGAGTCAGTAAGGAGAAGAAGCAAAAGGACGTGCAAGGAGAGCGCGAAGTTGTGCAGTTAGATACAATAAAAAGCGTTGAACTTACAGGAACAAAGATTTTCAGCTACTATCTAGCTCTCCTTCAGCAATTTTACGAATCGATCGGATTTCCCAAAGAGAAAACAAGGTTCAGAGAGCTTTCTCCCTCCGATCGTGCTTTTTACACGACAAAGGCCTATGATTTTGAAGTCATGTGTAGTCTTGGGTGGCTTGAGCTTGTTGCCTGTAACTACAGGACTGATTATGACCTTTCAAACCACGCAAAGATGAGCGGGAAAGATCTGTCGATAATGGACGAAAAAACAAAGAGAAAGCTCATCCCACACGTAATAGAGCTGAGTATCGGAATAGACAGGACTCTATTTTCGCTGCTAGATATTGCCCTTTACAGGGATGAAGATAGGGAAATCCTCCGCCTAGATCCGAAGGTGGCTCCATACCTTTCGGCAGTTTTTCCGCTCATTTCGAAGCCAGAATTTGAATCGCTCGCAAGTAAGATATTCCTCGATCTAAAGCAGGAAATGGGGTTTGCGACTTTCTACGATGATTCTGGTGCGATTGGAAGGAGATACCGCAGAATGGATCAGGTGGGGACGCCCTACTGCATAACTGTGGATGCGCAGACCTTGCATGATGGCACAGTGACCCTCCGAGAAAGGGATTCCATGAAGCAGGGGCGAGTTCCAGCTGGCGATATTCGACGGCTTTTGCGATCGCTCAAAGAAGCTTGAACCTAGAGCAATCCGATGGAACCGAAAATCCAGTATAGCGCAATAGAAACTAATGCTCCTGATAGCGCTCCAATAAAATTGACTACGTTATTATCGATAAACCTGTGGCCTTTCACAAGTTTAGTCGGCCTCGAATGATGAAAATTCTCCTCTGTGAGCGCTCCGCAAACCTCGCATTCTGAGGTTGCTTGAAACTTCGCCCCAACTAAACTGTCAATAGTAGTTCCAGCGAAACCGCCAAGCAACACGGACGGGAACACCGAAACAAGACCAGATCCATTGAATTTTTGCGGCACAACCAAGATTACTCCAAGAATTCCCATAGCTAGAGAAGAAACAAAAGCTGCGATCTCTCCGAGTGATGATACACCCCCCGATGTTCCAGGCTTCACTAATTTCCTAAGATTTGTGATAAGCCTAGGATTCGATTTGCTTAGCAATCCAACTTCAGTTGCAATAGTGTCAGACATCGCGGCCGAAATTGAACCTATGAATGCGACAGCGAATATGTCCTCATGTAAATAGATCTCGAGAAGGGAAGCACCTAAGGCAACACCCGCATTGGCAAATGTGTTCGGCCATGATCTTGTCCCGCTCTTTTCTTGAGCAGATCCAAGCTTCAACTTGTAGTCATACCTGAATCGGGTGAGTACTGAAGACACCCCGAAAAATGCAACTATAACTACAAGCCAACCAAATCCTCCGGCTAAGAAAGCAACAAAGGAAACGGCATAGCCAGCTATTGCACCTTGAAGATCGATAGCCTTGCTTCTGAATGCAATCAGTGCGAGAGCAAATATCAAAACCGCTCCAAGTATGATCTCAAAGGGAGAAGAGATGTCTATCAATCGCTTACTTACCTAGTGAATCTCTCTCGTTTACTTTTCGCTTGTTGGATTGATTGTCAGATTTTTCTTTGAAGAAAGTCTTTACCTTTTCGATATCTATGTGAGCTTCTTCTTTTCCTAGCTTGAGCGATTTGTCCTAAAGGATTTTTCAGCCATGCTTTGAGAGTGCTGATAACGATTGAGCAATTTGATTTTCGTCCTTCGCCCCTGATAACACAAGAATGATTCTCTCCCGTTCCGCGAGTTCTCTTCCGACCTGATCGACTTCTTTGGGACCGTGCATCACGACCATCCTCGGCTTCAGATGGCCGACTCTTATTGCGACCATTGGAGATCTCCCGAGGCCTACCTTTGTAAAAACGAGCACTCGCTCGGTCGTCGCGCCAAAGATCTTGTAAAATTCAAACCCCGAAAGTGCATAGATAGTTTTGATACTATCTAAAACAGTGTATCCATAAATTTCGTTATTCAGTTTTTCGGAGCCAGTCACCACAGACCCTTCAACGAGCCTTACGATGCGTCTTGCCTTGATCGGCTCTCGAAATTCCCCAATCGATAGAATAGCTGTTCTTTCATCTTGCTCTATCTTTCGGGAAAGCAATCTGTGGTTATTCTGATCAAGTTTCACGAGTGCGTTGACGTAACGCTTTATGAATCCAGCTCCAGGTGAAGCTCTTCTCCCGGTTTCATAGTCGCTCAGGACTGAAGGAGAAACCCCCATCTCTTCTGCAAGCCAAGACTGTTTGATAGCTATCCTGTCCCTCCACTTCCTAAGAGCTTCTCCTGGATTGTCGCTTAGGACAATGTCGCCAGCTATTTGAGAAGCAAAGTTCTCTTCCATCTTTCTTTCGAAGCGATACGACGATTGTCGATTTAAACGTTGTTTGGGGGGCGAATCGCAAAGGGAGGAAATTTCATTCCTGCTTGGGAGCCTGAAAAGAGGGAAAGAGTAAGCCGGAGCAGTCCGGGAAAAAATAGATTATATGATCCACAGTATGTGGATTAACACTTTTGATTTTCTTGAAATCAAACAGCGATAAATTTCATTCACTTTCAAAAAGTCTTGCTCGCAATGAGGATCTTTCTGTGATGATCATTCGACTGAGATCTGCCGAAGAATTTCTTAGTTTGCCCCAGCGTCAGAAACTTTGCCTCTGAAACCTTAACAAGCATTGGAAGATCAGAAACAACCTTCCCGAGCACTAGGCAGTGCCTTCTAGGTAGAGTCCGTACAATCGATCGTATGGTTTCTGAATCCGCGGTTGAAGCCTTTGCTATCATGTCAAGATCAGCCTCGTTTGTGAAATTGAAGAGGAAGATGTTGTCGGCCTGTCTGTAAATGCCCTCCTTGATCGCATCAGGCTGGTTTGTTATGAGTGTCGTGAAAATTCCGAAGTGGCGCATTCTTGTGACTATGTCATCCCAGTAGGTTTCCCTGAGGTAAAGATGAGCTTCCTCTGCGAACAGGAATGTGGGTGGAATGATCTCCCTTTCCAAAAGTTGTACTAGTTTACTCAGAACGACCTCCACAACCAACCTCTTGACAAGCGAGGAACACTTCTTCAGCGAGACGATTATTGCTCCTCCTAGAGGTTGTAGGTTAGTTATCAATTCCCCGAGCCTAGTCTCGCTCTCATCTTGAGATGAGCAAAAGAATCCAGAACTTTTCATTAACTGAAATCTTGAATGCAGTGCGTCCTTCACGAGTTCGTTGCATCTCCATGTCTGGATCGTTTCCTCGAAAGATTGAAGATTCAGCTTACCATGCTGCTTCAAATATTCTATGATCCTTATGAATTCCCTGAGAGAAGCCCCGGGGGCATCAAGAACATGTTGCATCAGAGAAATGAGACTGAACTCGCCAAGGTAATCAAACGAGACTTTGAAGTTCCTTCCTGGTTCGAGTAAAACCACTCTTTCAGAGATTTCATTCCTTGTCCCATCGGTGCGATAGGCAAGACCCTCGTACTCGTTATTCAAGTCAAAGATTACTACAGTGGCATGATTCCTTACTAGTGAACTCACAATTATTTTGGATAGATGAGATTTCCCGCTTTCCTTCTTTCCTGTGATGATCGATAAGTTTCCATCCATTGCCTCCCCTAGAACGGTGAAGGCTTCTCCATCCTTCGTTGTACCAATCTCTATTCGTGCCATGCCGGTTTGACCGGAAAGATCAAGAAGCTTTGATTGAGAGATCTTTCTTATTTTGGATCTTGCACGCGAAGGGAGCCAAGAAACATTTGGAAGCATGAGTCCATTCTGGATGCTACCCCGAATTTTGCATTTTAACAGTCGCATGTCTTTGATAAGCTCGGAAACACTTGCTATCTCATGAGGGTCGAGATCAATTCCTCTCGCGCTAGCTTCTAGGATCTGATCTCTTATTATATCCTCAGTAAGCGACTGACTGGGAATGTAGGATTCATCGTATGCTTGAACTATGATGGATCCGAGCTCCTTTTCATCAACTATCTCGAGATAATCACCTTGTGAGACGGACTCACCTGGAAGCGCCACTATAGAAATAACATCCCCAGATTTTTCGAGGATTCTAATGGCTTAGCTCACTCTCCCTCTACGATACTCAAACTAGCTTTCCTAGGACAGTAGCTCGGAGATCATCCGAGGGAACTTGGGTCAAACGGTACTTTCTCGAGAGATAACCTCGAATGGAAGATATTAGAGCGGAATCCATTGTGCAAAGATGATGGGCGAGCCGGAGAGTTTCGGGGTACCCGCGGTATAGAACGTCATTGTGCTTGAGATCTGAAAGTACTTGGGGATCTTCCTCCAAATTGCAGGGAGACAAATCAACCCTAAAGACTGGAGAGTTTGCGGAGAATTTTACAATCAGCACCCGAGCTGTGACGTTAGGCATCAAGATACGTAATGTGGTTGTAATGTCGTAGTACAATGAACCTTCTTTACAAGTGCTCAACTCAGAACATACTGCTGCAATGAGACTTACACCAGAAGCCTTCGAAACCCCGATCAACTGATTGAAGTTTTGCTCACATTTTTTCTCTACGTCTTTGAGCGAAAATCCTCTTGGTTCAAAAATTGAATTTCGCAGTGCGCCATCAATCAGCAAGAGAGCGTCTGATGTACCCCCGGCTATCTGAGCTTGCGCAAATCTCTCGACCACTATTCTAAGAAATCTTTCAGCAATGTTGTGATCCGAAAGGAGAACTTTCTCTAGTTTGAGAGAAAGCCCGAGGCCGCGGAGAAATTCTCTTGCATTTTCATTGTTCAAATAGAAAATTACGGGTCCGATTCTCCTATAGCTTTGAATTTTGGATCCAAGGGAGAACACAGTGGCTGATCTTCCTGCATAAATGGCACCGTCTTCTGTTTCTCCAATCAACACGCATGATGAATCTATTCCAGCGACGAACCGTTCTCTTGGTTGAGCGCTGAACCTCCTTGGCGCTTCCAATCCAAGGCCTTCGGACACATTCTTGAAGCACTGGAGTGGAATGCACTCTTTAGAGTAGTCTGTCCTAAAGAGAACCCTCTTTCCGAACAGTTTCTCAAGACCCGAATCGAATTGTTTGAGTGTATATTTACCTTCGAGTGAAGCGTTCATGCTTGCAAGAACGTTTAATTGATTGTTCAACATGCGCAATATAATAGCAAAGGTTCATGGTTTTAAGTATTGCGCATCTTGCGCACCATATGGTTGTGCAATAAGAAGTGTCTAGCCAGACAAAGACGGATCAAATAACAGTTCGCCTCAAGAGGGGCGGCTGGGAGATTGAAATCACATGCTCCGAGGAAAAGCTGAAACAAGCCATCGACAGTGTTCTTTCGAGTCTTTCCTCCACTTCCGCAAACCCAAACGTCACAGCGGAATCCGGAGTCTCCGAAGCATCGAAAAAGACGTGTCGTGGCCTAATTGTGGATCTTTGGCAGGAAGGCTGGTTTTCCCAGGGTCGAAGTCTCTCTCAAGTGGATCAGGAAATTGAAAGAAGAGGGTATCATTACGACAGGACAGCTGTATCTCACGCCTTGACAGATCTTGTTAGAGAAAATATACTTACAAGAGACGGGCCTCCCCGCAACTATGTGTACGTGCAGAAAAAACCTCCAACCGTCGTAACACAATCAATTCAGAAAAGGACAACAACTAGTCAAGGAAATGAATCAAAGCGCACGTCAATGGAGCTCAAAACCGAACAAGGAGAAGCCGATGCATTTTGAAGGACGAAGGATGAAATCTCACTGAGACCTTTTCGTCTGTTTTCCCTTTCTTTCCAGCACGTTTGCAAGCCAATCTATCCCCTGTGTCGTTATGCTGAACCTTGATTCACCCTCCACCGTTTCCTTCAAAACATAGCCAGTCTTTGAAAGTTCGCTTAGTCTTGAGCTCAGGGACTTTGGATTAAGTCCTGTTAGCTGTTGCAGTTCTGAAAGAGTAAGGGAGGAAAGTCTTGGAGAACCTGAGGAAGAAGAGTAAGAGGTCTCGTATCCGATTTTCTGCGCAACGAGCTGAAGCGCAACGAGTTCCTTGTCACTATATTTGTAATCATTGCTCCAGACTCTTGGCCCCTCTGGCGTAAGCTTGACGTACTCCCCAAACTTTTCCACCAAATCTCTTGGCCCGAAGCGAACCAAGAGTTTCTTGGCTAGTTGTAATTCAGGAATCTGCCGAGAGATGAACTCATTCACTGACCTCAAAACAGCTTCCGGCTCGCCACTGAAATCGGTCCTCAATTCCCCAAAAGATATCGAAACAGTCAACTTGGCATTGCTTTCAGGGCCTTCTCGAGGCATCGCCTCATCATGCTTTTCCTCTCCTGCATGTTCTTTGCTGTCTTGATCCAAAAGCGACAATTCTTTCCAACCCTGTCAGTAAGATCTTACCGTTCAGTCATCCGACTCCTTTTGGCGTTTAATTCTTGCGCAGTAAGGTATGATTGTAATCTTTCTGTCAAAACGTCGCTTACGATCTTGCCATCGACTCTTCCTCGTGCGAGCTTCATAATCTTGCCCATGAGCATCCCCTTTGCATCTTCTCGCCTCTCCCTTACGAGTTTCTCATTTTCCTTTATCAGTCCGTCGATTATATTCCTAAGATCAGATACACTCATGGCTTTCAGACCTGCTTTTTCGAGTGCGCGATCAACGCTTTTCTCCTCCTCTGGAAGAGTACAGAGTAATCGAAGTACTTCTTGAAGAGCCTCTTTGGCGAAGGTTCCTCGATCAAGCTCTAGAAAAACGTCTTTAATCAGATCATTGCTGAGCTCTTGAACGTTCATTCCCTCTCTTTCAAGACTCTGGAACATGTCGACGAGAACAGATGCAACAAAGCGGGAAGAAAGCTTCGTTTTCTCAACCACTTCTTCGAAGATCTCCTTCCTTTCCGAATCAAAAAGAGGTTCTGCAACCTGTTTTGGGAGATCGTACTTTTCAGAGAAACTCTTCACTAATTTCTCCCAAGGCTCGGGAATTTCCTTCTCAAGACGCTTTATCATATCTTTGGAAATCTTGATGAGTGGAATATCAGTCTCTGGATACATTCTGGCCGCACCAGGCCTCGGCCTCAAGAAGAAAGTTTCCCCCTCTTGAGACGCCCCTCTAGTCTCAGCCGGAGTACCTGCAATTAGCTCCTTTAATCTGTTAGAAATAGCCTCAGATGCACGCTGCACTCTCAATGTTTCTCCTGAGAGCAGAACAAAGGCGTCTCTCTCCGACATTCCAAGGCTAAGTTTCAGTTTTCGAACCTCGTCTTCGGTGATGCCGTAGGCTGGAAGTTCATCAGAATGGATTACTCCGCCAAGGCCGTAGGTTCTAGCAATTGCTCCGAGCTCCTTTCCAACTCTGTAATGAAGAGTGTTCTCTTTTCCAATGTATCCTGCAATCTTCTCTGCAATCACGCAGTAAATTGAGGTTGGATGGTCTACGTGAAGAGATCGCTTCAAGACTTCCGATTTTGTTTCTGAGAATAATGAAGTTACGTCGTGAATTGATGTGGAAATGCTCGATCCGCCAACTAGCTTTCGGATTTCCCCAGCCAAGTCAAAGAGAAATTTCTGTCGAAGGGCTTCATACTTTATTACTTTACTTAGCATGTCAAGCTTCTGGACGCCTTTGACTTCCACGACCTTTCCGTCCATTACTGACATGTTGATGTCCTGTCTTATGGAGCCGAGGCCACGAGCAACCCTACCAGTAGAGCGCATGAGCCTTCCGAGCGATCTCGCAGCTTTTTCTACATCTTCTGGAGATCCTTCAATGGGCTCCAGTGCAACTTCGACAAGCGGGGTACCCAGTCTGTCAAGTGCATACATCCTAGCATCTTCGTCTGTGGCGGCTACTTCTGAGCGATCAAGAGCCCGCGCTGCATCCTCTTCAAGTGTAACCGTTTGAACACGAACATAACGCATGCTATCTCCATCATTCTGCTCGTCGCATCGAAAGCTCAATCCTCCTCCCAGAGCAATTACAGCAGTTCTTTGGAAACCAGAGGTGTTCGAACCGTCAACAACGATCTTTCTCATCACATGAACCTCGTCAACTATCCTCGAGCCAAGAGCCAATGAAAACAGGATCCCGGACTCGAGAGCTTCTTCATTCAACGGGTGAGGAGGCTCTTCATCAGCTTCTACGAGGCAGCTACTCCTTTTGTCCGCAACGTAGACAACCTTGATCAACCTTCGTGATTCGAACTTTGCGGCTACATCCATTTCGCCGAGCTCGGAGGTCGTAGGGCGCAGTATTCTCATGAACTTCAGCTCATCTTTTGGCGTGTCTTTCTGAGGCCTGAAATTTGCATCCTTCGACGAGCTTGCTCCTCCTGCTATCCTGCCATCAAAAGACTGCCTATCTAGATTTTCAAGACTCGCAGGATTGTAAGGAGGACAGTTACAGAACAACTTGTGCGTGGTTGAAAGCTGCTGATGAAGCTCTATACCAACCTTCAGCTTCATAGCTTTGTAATCAGTCCCATCTTCTCCTTCTTGAGATAAGGGTGTTAATCGGAGCAACTCAATACCTACGCTCCGCAAAGAGAGGCAAATAAAATGAAATCAACTTTCCTAAAGAACAAGGCGCGGAACGATTTCTCCGCAAAGATTTGTCGTCATGATTTCTTTGATCAAATCTGATGAAAAATTGCCTAGCGCCCAAGAGAGTTTTGCAAGGGCTGTTTCTGCAAGCATATTTGCAAGGGGGGTAACTCCAGCTTGAAGCAAGTCTCGACCAGTTCGATATACGTTTAGATCTACACTTCCCCAAATACACTGGGATGTCATGCCAACGAAAACTCCCTCCTTTGTCAACTCTGAAATCTTTGAAACCGTCTTCGATGACACGTGACCAAGACCGGTCCCTTCCAGAATTATCCCCCTTGCATGAAGATCCTCCAACAAGAAGTCTAGAATCCTCGGATTGAATCCGGGATAGAATTTGACTAGCGATACAGATGAATCGAACCTCGTCCGAAACTCCAGGTTTGCGTCAATTGCGGCCTTCGTTGCAATGGATTTTTGCTTTTGCTCTTCTTGAAGGGGCCTTCCAATGTATTCCAACTCGTCGCCACGAACAAATGCAAATGGCTCAATATCGATTGACTGGAAAGCATCCCTTCTACTCGTGTGGTTCTTTCGTACCCTTGTTCCTAAATGGATAGCAATCGAATCGTCGCTCGTCGATGCATGCATTGCAACAAAAACTCCTGGAACCTCTGAAGTTGAAGCAAAGCGAACGGCCCCGAGAAGATTTAGGGCAGAGTCGGAAGAGGGTCGATCAGAAGACCTTTGAGAGCCGACGCAAACGACAGGCACGTCTATTCCTAGAAGAGCAAAACTCAAAGCGGCAGAGAGAATGCCTAAGATATCAGTTCCAGACATAATTACAACTCCATCTGATCCGCTTTGTGCTTTCTCAATCGCCTTCTCCGCGATTGTTTGCCAGTGCTTTGCTTCCATATCCTCGCTGAAAATTGAAAATAGGAGTTCGGGTCTTACGTCGGCTATTCTTCCAAGTTCTGGAATAGCAGCGTAAAGATCCTCTGCACTGAGGGCGGGATGAACTGCCCCGGTGACGTAGTCGATCTTACTAGCTATCGTGCCTCCAGTGCTTAGGAGGGAGACTACTTTTTCCTGTCCACTGACTCTCTCTTCCTTAGATTTGATGCTCTTGCTCGCAACTTGTCCTTGGAAGGAGCTGCTTTCTCCGGTCTTTCCCTCCTCTTCAACGACTTGTATCGAGTCTATCGAAGCTATGTTGACACCAATGTTGTATCCGGATTTGAGTTTCAAAACTATGTGCTCATCATCTGCGCCGTGATATCTGGGCAAAAGCAGCCCAAGTGTTTCAGTTCGGTCTTTTGAAACTATTCTTATTTGCTGTCCCACTGATAATCCAAATCTTTTGAGAAGTGCGAGACTCTTCCCCCTGTAACCTTCTAGGGTCTCTCCTACTCCGTGGAAATGCGTCAAGCCACGAGCGTTCGCGGAAGACTCTTCAGATGACAACGAATCGGATTTCAAGAACGGCTTCTTCTCTAGGCAATGCTTTTTGTATGTAAAGGCTTGGCTCTAGCCATGATTAGTAGGAGAGAGGGGGATGCGCCCCCTCACATTTCTCAGAGGGCGTTGAAACGTACCAAGCTCGTCCGGAGTTGGATAAGATTGTGTTTATCTGTAGTAGGGAACTGCGACCTTCTCGACTGGCTTGCCTTCTCTTGAAGTCTTTACCTTTCTGATCGCGTCTTCAAAGTGTTTCATGGTAACTGCAGCCTCTGCAGCATGCTTCTTTGCGTCTTCAGGTTTCGGATAAATCGCGATGTATTCCTGAAGGACGAGCGAAACTGCAGTGTTGACAACGGCCGTAATGTCGGCCCCGCTGAAACCGTCAGTCATTTCAGCTATGCGATCGAAATCCAACCCAGCCGCTATTGGCCTGTGTCTTGTCTGGATTTCGAGTATTTGTTTCCTTGCATTCTTGTCCGGCGGAGGTATGTAGAGGAGCTTGTCGAAGCGACCTGCTCTTAAAAGAGCAGGATCTACCATGTCCATCCTGTTTGTCGCGGCCAAAACTACAACCCCAGAAAGAGATTGGATGCCGTCGAGCTCCGTCAGAAGCTGGCTCACTACTCTCTCCGTAACCATGCTGTCTCCTCCGAGGCCCCTCACGGGAGCGAGCGCATCTATTTCGTCAAAGAAGATAATACACGGCGATGCTTGTCTTGCTCTCCTGAATACCTCCCTCACTCCTCTCTCCGACTCGCCTACCCATTTCGAGAGAAGTTCCGGTCCCCTTACGCTGATGAAATTGGCTTCGCTCTCAGTAGCTACAGCCTTTGCAAGTAGGGTCTTTCCGGTACCTGAAGGACCATAGAGCAGAACTCCCTTTGGCATGCTGTATCCAATTGTTGTGTAAAGATCAGGGTATTTGAGAGGCCACTCAACCGCCTCTTGTAACTCCCTCTTTATTCCTTCAAGCCCTCCGATTTCACTCCAGTGAACGTCAGGAGTCTCGAGGTAAACTTCGCGCATAGCCGAGGGCATTACGTCCTTGAGAGCGTTCTCAAAGTCTTCCATTGTGACCTGAAGTCTGTTTAGAAACTCTGGCTGAAGCTTGTCTTCTTCAAGCTTCAACTCTGGAAGCATTCGACGAAGCGTCTTCATCGCCGCCTCCTTGCAAAGATACTCCAAGTCAGCACCCACGAAGCCATGTGTGACTGAGGAAAGCTTTTCGAGATCTACTTCCTGCGTCAGCGGCATATGACGGGTGTGAATCTGAAGGATTTCAAATCTTCCGCGACGGTCGGGCACCTTGATTTCGATTTCTCTGTCAAATCTTCCAGGCCTTCTCAAGGCTGGGTCGATGGCGTTTGGCCTGTTTGTGGCCGCAATTACGATGACCTTTCCCCTTGCTTCGAGACCATCCATCAAGGAAAGGAGCTGAGAAACCACCCTCCTTTCGACTTCACCGGTTACTTCCTCTCTCTTAGGGGCGATGCTGTCGATTTCGTCTATGAAAACAATGGTTGGTGCTTTTTCCCGGGCTTCCTTGAATATTTCACGCAGTCTTGCCTCGCTCTCTCCATAGAACTTGCTCATGATTTCAGGGCCTGAAATGCTGATGAAGTGCGCGTTACTTTCGTTTGCAACTGCTTTTGCAAGTAGTGTCTTGCCCGTGCCAGGAGGGCCGTACAGCAGAACTCCCTTCGGAGCTTCAACACCCAGTTTTTCAAAAATCTCAGGGTGTCTCAGTGGAAGCTCGATCATCTCTCTGACTTTTTGGATCTCATCTTTCAGCCCTCCGATATCTTCGTAAGTGACTTGGGGAACCCCACGAAGGGTTTCACCCTTTTCAGATATTGCGAAGATGGTTCTCTGAGTTATAAGCACCGCATCTGCCATTGGACTGACCCCAAGCACCTGAAAAGTTAGGCGGCCTCCGAAATATGGAATCATAATGTTGTCACCCTTTGTAACGGGTACGCTCTCTAGAGCATCTGCAAGGTATCTCTCATCAATCGGCGGAATTGCTTCAAGCGGAGCAACAACGACCTTTTCCGCAGGAGGAGCTTTGATCTTTTTTATCGCAACAGTGTCCCCAATCGCCACACCAGAATTGTTTCTGATCAGCCCGTCGATCCTTATTACCCCTCTTCCTTCATCTGAGGGATAGAGGGGGAGACATTTTGCAACCGTCCGACGTTTGCCCTTTATTTCAATAATGTCCCCAGTAGACGCATCAAGTGCGTCCATGGCGTCATAATCAATTCTTGCGACGCCCCTTCCAACATCTCGAGTGTACGCCTCGAGCACTTTCAAAGTAACACCCTGCTGGCTCATTTTTGCAAACTGCCTCCCTTATACTACTCTCTCTTCTTTCCCCTTTACTTTAGACCGCCTTGAGTCTTATTCCTCTCTTCTTCCTCTTTCCTGTCCAAAATATCTTCCATGCTTAATATTTCTGTCTTTCACATGCCTTATCTTTCTTGGCTATTTTATTGCGCCGTAGTAATTAGCCATACTACAAATACAGATTCAATGCCTTCGCCCCCAAATGGAGAGAAAATACGCATTCGCAAGCTTGAATCCAGCTTAATCATTCGTCTAACAATTACCTCCCTCTCTTTCAATCCGCAAAAGCACGATACGATCCCCCTCCAATTACTGAATCAATAAGAGTTATGGTCAAAAATTTAGTGTGTGGAAGGCTAATATATGCGTATTTCACATTAGTTATGAAATTCTTCATCAGCTTCAAAGATGCTTGCTCGCGCCATCTGTGTCTAGAATGTTCTCAATCGATGTGATCTTTCTTTTCCATGTCTCACAGAGTTGCCGTTTTGGATAGAGAACTTTGTCATTCAAGGAAATGCAATCTTGAATGCATTTCCTTCTGCCCTGTCAACAAGACGGGAAGCGATTGCATTATCCTTGGAAAAGATGCAAAGGCAGTCATAAGTGAGGAGCTTTGCACTGGTTGCGGTATATGTGTGAAGAAATGCCCCTTTGAAGCGATTACAATTCTGAACCTTGCAAGCGAGCTCGGTGAGCAGAAGGTTCATCAATATTCCATCAACTCATATCGACTTTACAGGCTCCCTATTCCAAAGAAGAGTGCTGTGGTGGGCCTCGTAGGGAGAAATGGCGTTGGGAAATCCACAGCACTGAACATTCTTTCAGGCACAATAAAGCCGAATCTTGGAAGGTTTGATGACCCTCCAACATGGGAGGAGATAATCGACGAGTTTCAAGGTACTGAACTTAGGAGTCATTTCGAAGCTATTGCGAGCGGAAAGTTGCGAGTCTCAATCAAGCCTCAAGCTGTTTACCAGATACCAAAGGTGTGGCATGGAACTGTCCGAGAACTTTTGAGAACGACTGGAAGCAGCTCAGATCGCATTTCGGAAATTGCTGAAGACCTTTCTTTGAAGGAAAGTTTGGATAAGGTGGTTTCAGAGCTCAGCGGCGGAGAGCTTCAGAGAACAGCAGTGGCAGTAGCTTCACTCAAGGAAGCAGATCTATACCTATTCGATGAGCCATCCAGTTACAACGATGTCTTCCAAAGGATGAAAGTTTCACATACTATATCGAAGCTTGCGAAGAGGGCCTCAGTCATTCTTGTAGAACACGATCTTTCGTTTCTTGACTATCTAAGTGATTACATACACATACTGTACGGAGATCCTGGGGTTTATGGAATAGTCTCCTCCATTCAGACTGCCCGCACAGGAATCAACGAGCTGCTCGAAGGCTATCTTCAGTCTGAAAACGTCCGTTTCAGAGATCAGCCGGTGCGCTTTGAGATCTACTCGCCAGTCGAAGGCAAGGAGGAAACCCCAGTCGTTTGCGAATATTCGGCACTTGAAAAGAGATATTCGAACTTTGTTCTCAAGGTTGAACCTGCCCAGATCAAACTGGGGCAAGTGGTGGGAGTCTTGGGAGCAAATGCCCTAGGAAAGACAACATTCCTCAAGATTCTTTCGGGGCTTGAAGCTCCCAGTTTAGGAAGCGTGAAACTCGAGGTAAAAGTTGCCTACAAACCCCAGTATCTAACCGCAGAGACGGAATCGAATGTCATAAGTTATCTCCGGTCGATCAATAGGAACATAGACAGCGGGTTGATCCAAAGCCAGCTCATTGGCCCTCTCAATTTATCCAAGCTTTATGAGAAGTCTTTGAAAAATCTCTCAGGCGGGGAGCTCCAGAAGGTAGCGATCGTTGCTACACTTCTCCAAGATGCTTTGCTTTACGCTTTTGATGAACCCTCTGCATTCTTGGATGTCGAAGACAGGATTATTTTGGCGAAGTCAATTCAAAAGTTCGTGAGGTCCATGGGCAAAACTGCAATAGTAATCGATCATGATGTTCAGCTTGTAGATATCGTCGCGGATTCTTTGATGATTTTTTCAGGCGAGCCGGGAAGAAATGGATTTGCGAGCAAGCCATTGGGAAAGGAGGATGGAATGAACGAGTTCTTGAAGCATCTCGGAATCACGTACAGGAGGGACATTCTGACTGGAAGGCCCCGAGTTAACAAGCCGGACAGCAAACTTGATCGAATGCAGAAAGCTCAAGGCAGGTACTACTACGTCGGAAGGCACGATCAATCTTCAGAAGATAAAGATGGGAAATAGCGAACTTCTCTCATAGAAGAACGTGAGGAAGAGGAAGAAGAAGAAGAAGGAGGGAAAAAAGAAAAGAGGTAACAACAAGTGCTAGTTTAGTATTTTTTTCTCATTTGCTACTACTATCTGTTATCCCCCCAGCATTCTCCCTGCAGCTTTCGTAAAGAAAAGGTGAGAAAGAAAAAACCTTGCCAATGTTGAAACAGTGCCTCTCTGGACTTCTTGCCAAAGAGGAAATCGGCCTACTTCATTCCTCCTTTGATGTAATTGGAGATATTGCGGTAATCAAAATTCCACCGGAGCTCTCTGAGAGGGAGCAAATCATCGCAGACACAATATTAGCAAAGATGAAGAACGTGCGGACAGTCCTAAAACAGGATTCGCCTGTCAGAGGGGAGTTTAGGACCCGGGAAGTCTCATATGTGTCAGGAGAGAAAAAGTTCACAGCAATATACAAGGAGAATCAGTGTCTTTTCAAAGTCGACGTCAGTAAGGTGTATTTCTCGCCGAGACTTTCAACAGAGAGGAAGAGAATTGCTTCTCTCGTGAAGGAAGGAGAGAGAATTCTCAATATGTTCGCAGGGATCGGGAGCTTCTCTATTGTAATCGCAAAGCAGGTCGAGTGCTCGATTGAAAGTGTCGACAACAACCCGGCCGCGTACGAGCTTGCTATAGAATCTCTAAAACTAAACAAACGCATGAAGGGTACCGTGAAACCAATTCTTTCTGATGCTCTTGAATATGCGGAGCGCCACAAAGGATCCTTCGACAGAGTCTTGATGCCTCTTCCTGAACGATCCTGGGAATTTCTTCCAGCCGCGATTGCATCACTCGATGAAAGAGGCTCAAGGATGATTCATTACTATGTGCATGTTTCGGAGGAGCAATTCAAGGACAAGGGGTGGATCTATTCTCATTTAGGTTCAATTGTCTCTGATAAGAGATTCGATGTCCTTCTCTGGAAGAAAGTGAGAGAAGTCGGACCCAGATACATTCAGGCAGTTGCGGACATTTTGGTTTCCTGATCCTTTCTTGAGGGAAAATGATTCCAACCACAACTCCTTCGTGGCTTTCTTCTTGTTCCTTCTCATGCTCTCACCCTCTGAGATTCGTAGATTTGCCTCACCTTATCAAGGGTGTCTATCTCATTCGGAGACTTGTCCCACCTGATCCTCTTGATCCTCGGGAACCTCAGAGCGAATCCGCTGTCATGCCTTTCACTCTTCTGTATTGCGTCGAACGCCACTTCCAACACAATTTTGGGTTTGACAATCCTGCGGTAGCCTTGGTCTATCTCGGTAATCGACTTTAGAAGATCTGTCATCTCCCTTATTTCGAGGTCAGTTAGGCCGGAGTATGCCTTTCCAATGACTTTCAAATCACTCCCGTCTCTGACAGCAAACGTGTAGTCCGAAATCACTCCTGCTCGCTTTCCGTGGCCGTACTCGGCGGCCACAATCACAACATCAAGGGTGTCAAGCTCTTTCTTGAGCTTGACCCAGCTCCTTCCCCTGCGTCCCGGGGTGTAAGAGGAGTTTGGATCTTTGACGACTAGTCCTTCGTATCCCTGAGACTTGCTCTCCGAAAACATCTCAGAAATCTCTTCGATTCGATTGACAAGCCTTCTTGAAGAGAAAGTAAGAGGCTGCTCTAGCTTTAGAGATTCCAGTGCCATAACTCTCTCCTCTAGTGGTCTCTCGATGAAAGAGACTGAATTTTTGAATAGCAAATCGAAGGCAAAGTACATGAGCGGTACATCCTCAACGGATCTCTCCTTCTTCCTCAGCCTTCTCTGCAAGAGCTGAAAAGATAGTGGCTTTCCATCTCTGAAAGGGACGATTTCTCCATCCAGAATCAGGTCCTCTTGTTCAAGTTTGCTTGCAGAGCTCACGAGCTCCGGAAAGAAATTCCCAACCTCTTCCAAGTTTCTAGAAAATATTTTGATAATACAACTTCTTTTGTGAAGCTGAGCCCTAATCCCATCGTATTTGAATTCTGAAAATACGGGCATGGAATCGAATTTTTGAAACAGCTCCTGAGGATCTTGAGCAGAGTCAGCAAGCATGAAATTGGTCGGCTTGAGAGGCTCTATCTTGGCAAGATGAAGCTCTCCACGCTTTGCAAGTGTCGAAACTAGAGCTATGTTACCTGACACAAGGTTTGCACTTCTCACTTCTTCGAGAGTCTTTCCGAAAGCCTTGGCGATAGACTCCTCCACAAGTCCTTCGACAAGCCCGATTCTCATCTCCGAAGTCAGAACCCTGATGAGATATTTCGCTTCAACTGGAACCTTGAGTCTAGCCAGTAAGGCTTCGAGTGTCAGAATTTTCCTTTCGATGGAGCCTTTGCCCTTTGCTCGCGCAATCTCGCGAAATGAAGAAACAACTTCATTCAAAGTCAATTGTTTTTCCGAATTAGAAGAATTAAATGATGAAAGCAAGAAGCGCCTTTGTTGCGGGCTAGATCTTTCGAATGCCTCTTCCGCAACTGATCCAAGATCCCCGTGCCTCAAGTAATACGATGAAAGATCATCCTGGCTCTTTCCGAACGTTTCTTCGAGAGCTCGCCAGATGGTTGAATAACCCACGTTAACCTCACCCTCCTCGGCACCAACAGGAAAGATTCTTCCAGAAAGGAAAGTGACCGCGGTCTGAAGATCCTGCTCGCTTTGAAGCTGGCGAAGGTAATTTGATAGAACTTCGATCTTTTTGAGCTTGCTTCTAGTAGAAGAGATCGCTTCGCAAGTAAGAGCAAAAGCCTCGAAGGTAGATGAGGAGGCCGTGGAACAAGGAGAAGAGGAGGATGAAACTTTGACTATCCCTCTTTCCTTTCCGTTTTCATTTTCTTCAGGTCTCAAAATGAAACGCCGGTTTAGCTGTCATTGACAACTACAATACAAATCGGAATGGAAGAAAGTAACAAGAATAAGAGGAGGTTCTGTCCTTTTGGTTACTAGCTCTTACACTCTCTCCGAACCGAAAGGGAAAATCATAAGCTAGAATTCGAGGACTGACATAGGAATTTGCCGAAGAGGGAAAAAAGAGTCTTTTTATTCCTCTTTTTTTTATTCCATCCGTATTTCACTTTCATTTTCATTCTTGTCTTTAATCAGACTGCTAGGTCACCCGCGATGATAACTAGAAGCAAAAGCTAAAGCTTACTTTCACCAAATCAGATGCTCCGGCTCATCAAGTAAGCGTTCTCTCCGTCTCTGTAATAGCCGTGATGAACTGTCGAAGTTTGAAAATCAAGTTCTTTGTATAACCTGATTGCAGGTTCGTTCGAGACTCGTACCTCGAGGTACACCTCCGAGCAACCCCTTTGCTTCAACCCTTTGATTGCTTCCTCGACAAGCGCTCGTCCTATTCCAAATCGTCTGTGCTCCTCAAGGACTGCAACTGAGACTATGTGCCCCTTTCTTGCAAGTCCGTATCTTCTGAGGTGGGAGAAACCATATTCCACCCTGCACATGATATAGCCGGCAATCTTTCCGTCTGCAGACTCGGCCACAAGGAAAGTCTCCGGAGATTCCCTTAGCCTGTCTTCAAAGAAGGAGTCTGAGTAGTGTTCCGGCAACGCAGCCCAATTGATTGCAATCACATCAGGGAGGTCCTCCAAAGTGCACCTTCTTATGGTGTACTTCCCCACTTTGCGTAAGATCACGTTTTGCAAAATTTCCTTCTCAGCGACCTCCAAAGCGTTTTTCGGCAAACTCTGCCGTTCGAGAAAGAATCAAAACAAAAACGAATTTCTTCGCCCATAAATAAAAGGATAAAGTCCGAAACTATGAGGTCCTTGTGTTTCTTTGTTTTCCTCCCAACTGCTACTTCTTGTCCTCTTCTTAGCAAGATTTCCACTTCAATCTCACTCATTTTCAAAGGGGAAGATGTAGCGTCCCAAAGGCATATACGTTCTTGGAAATATCTAGACATCTTGCGAAACGAAGTGGTATGGATGGCTAGCATCCTCTCTCCTCCGGCTCAATCCGCGGGGGAAAGAGGCAATTGGATTTTTGAGTAGCAAAAGGAAATTATCTAGCTGTTCTTGATGGAATGAGGAATGAAAGGAGAATGACCACAGCAGAAGCATCGGCTCGATCTCCCGAAGATTTGCAAAGAATAATTGATTCGGTTCGAAGCCGCTTTCTCACCCAGAGAGAATTCATTCGTGACGGAGGGGCCGTTGAGTTTCTCCTAAATAGTAGGGAAAACGAGAAGACAAAATCCAAATTTCTTTCTCTAATCAACGAACTTAGAGCTCATGGAGATTCTGCTATTCTCAGAAGAACTGAGGAAGGGATTGTTCTGATTGTCTTCAGAAAACCTGTCTTTCCCAAAGCAAAACTTGGCAAGCCTCTAATCCTTCTCGCCGCAACTATTGGAACGATACTTGCAGATGGTTTCATTCGAGCCTACAGCTCATCTACTCCAGTTTCGCAGCTCATAGGAGTTGCAGTGATATATGCGGCTAGCTTGATTGGAATAATCGGAATCCACGAACTTGGCCACAAGATTGCTTCCTGGCACCACAAGATGGATTCATCATGGCCTTACTTCATTCCTGGAATACCTGGAGTGTGGCCGACTATGGGTGCGGTGATAAGTTCTAGGGAGCCTCCGACGAATAGGGACTCTCTATTCGATCTTGGTCTTTCAGGGCCAATCGCAGGGCTTCTCGTCACGGTGATTGTGTCCATCGTAGCGGTTTACGGCGCAGTGCTTGAACCAGCTAGTGCATTTCGAAATGTTCCTCTGAGCGGACTGGACGATTATACCTCATTTCTTCTATCCGCACTCAGAAATCCATCTCAGAGCGTCGTGGTGACCGGACCCATTTTCAGCCTGCTTTATTTCGCATACTCCATAGGCTTTCTCATCACGTTCGTGAATCTTCTCCCAGCATGGCAACTCGATGGAGGACATATTGCAAATTCTGCTGTGAGCCCAAGAGTTCACCAGATCCTCACTTACGTGAGCGTTGTCATGATGATAATCGCACAGTTCTATCTCATGGCAATCTTGGTCTTATTCCTGTCCAGTCGTACTCCTTCTTTAAGGCCACTCGATGATGTTTCACCTCTTTCGAAGAATAGGAAGGTATTCTTCGGACTGACTTGGGTTCTAGCAGGTGCAATCTATTTCTTCGTAATACTCAACAACGCATACTTTGGGCTAGGCACACTCTTTCACTGAGCACTAGAGTTGAAAAGGAAGAAGGAGGGGAGGAGGAAGAAGAAGGTGCTTCTCCTTCATCATTATTTCCCAAAGTAGGATCTCGATGCGTCTGGGATGACTAGTGTCTTAGCTCTCGACCCTTGAGGAAGGATTGAAGCTGGAGCTTGCCTAGCTCCCTTCACAGGTTTGAAATCAAACCGACTAGCAAAGTAATTTGGGAGGGTGCTCACAAGAGAAAGATCGAATTCGGTGGTTATCCTGTAGAATCCCAAGAGAGCCTCGAGTCCGTCGAAGTATTTCACTTCTTCAACAAGTTTCGAACCAGGAAGAACCAACCTCCTCGAAACATATCTCAGAAAAGCTTCCGAGCCGAGCCCCTGAGAACACTCGGCGAGCATGCAGATGCGAGATTTCTGCCCTCTTTCCGCCGCCACATTACAAGCTATGTTGAAGAAAGACCTAGAAATAGCGTCGTACAACGTTCTGTCATTGTCCCAACCTCCGCTTCCGAAAATTATTCGGTCGGACTTTCCCTCAAAGTTTGTGCGGAACGTCTTCCTCCAGAAATCGATTGTCTGAGAGTGAACTGACTCCGGGTCGCCATAGTAAAAATCAAGAAGACCACTTCTCGCACTTTCAATCAGCTCAATGACGTCGGCAGAGGGGCATGTTTGGAGTAGACTAGTTGCATATTTTGAAGCGCTAGATTTCTCGAAAGAGTTACAGGGAATTTCCTCGAACGAAGAGAAGAAGGCCTTCTCCTTCAACGAAGGGCTAGCTGAGAGAAGCTCAGAGGCAGCGCTTGACAGTCCGAACAGCGGATCAAGGTGAACAGAAGATACAATTGCAAGCTTCTGATTTTCCTTCACTTGCTCGAAGATTCGAGCTTGCGAGCCCTGTAGGCTACCCACCTCAACGAGCCTTTCGGAATTCAAGGGCTCACACTTGATTGAGAGCTCTGCACTCTTTCTCCTCGCAAGGTACTGAGTTGCTTTGGTGTGGAGGAGAAGCTTGATCTCCTTGCACCTTTCGAGTATTATGTTTAGGAGCTCCTCTGTTCCCCGGGTTCCTGAAAGGATTAGAAGCGTGTCGCATGTTAGGGAATCGACTCGACTCTGCAAATCCTCCTTCGAGATCTTGATGGGAGTTTCTGGCTCTACAATTTTCGAGAGGTTCTCCTGCTTTATTTCGAAAGAGACCTCGACCTGACCGTAAGGAATCCAAATTTCAGGCAAACTCCCAAATTTCATCTCCTTTGGTTTCTTTCTTTCCTTCTAGCTCTGGGCTCTTCTTCTTCTTTTGTTTCCCCTTGTTGCCCCTTCTTCTCATTACCCTCGCATCAATAGTTTACTTTCACTTTCTCAGGAGCAGGTGATTCCAAAGGTAGAAATGCTACACATTTCCTCTTTCTTCACATTCAAAGCGAGTTGCTTCAATTTTGAAAACAGGAAGCGGGAGGGAGAGGAGGGAGGTCTCACCACACGACTCTCTTGTCTATGAGCTTGGGAAGGCGCTACTCAAGATCGATGCTTTCAAAGTGGGGACTTTTTCCTTGCCTGATGGGAAAGTCACCCCATACTTCATAGATTTGAGGAAACTCCCAAGCTTCCCGGAAGCGTTCGAACTTGCATCATCTTGCCTTGAGTCCTCCCTCGTCAAACTTGAAAAGGAGAAAGAGATGCGTTTTGAAACTCTTTGCGGAGTTCCCATTTCCGGCCTTGTTCTCCTGGCCTCGCTTGCAACGAGACTCAAACGGCCACTGATTTATCCCGCAAGGGACTCTCAGCAACCAAGGATCCAAGGATACTTGAGACCGGGATCTCAAGTTCTAGTTGTGGATGATGTTTCAAACACTGGCAAGTCACTACGAGCCGCGGCTCAGGCTGCAATTTCTAACGGCGGAGTAGTAAAAATGGCGATGTCGCTCATTGATCGTGGGGAAGAAGCAGGGAAAAATCTCCAAGAAATTGGTATAGAGCTTCGCTACTTCACGACGACCCGTGAAATAGCTTCCATTCTTAAGGAGATGATGGCGCTCACGGAAGAGCAAGAGAAGGCAATCGAGCAGGGCGAGAGCAAGCCCATCTAGATTTTTTCCTAAATCGTGTAGCGCCCTAATTAAATCGCGAAAAAGGGAGGAAATGGTAAAGCTCTTCCACTACTCAATTTTTCGACTCTTGAAGTCATACAGAAAGATCCAAAGAAATAGGAGGAAGAAGAGCAATAAGACCCTTTTTCTCTCTCTGCTTCACTATCTTCTTCTTTTCTCTACTTCTTAGGAGTAAATCATGAGTCCCTTTTGCTCCAATGTTACGTGAAGATTGTTTACCGCTCTGTACACTTCAGTTTCCTTCTTTGCTCCAGTGCACACAAGCTTACCAGAGGCAAAGAGCAGAATGACAGTCTTTGGGTCTGCCATCCTGTGAATCAGTCCAGGGAACTGCTCCGGCTCGTACATCGATTTCGGCAGCTGCCTTGCTGCTTCCTCTAAGTGCACTTTCCCCCCCAGAGAAGCTGAGGCGACTATGTTCTGAATCTCAATCACGGGGTCGTTCTTGATGTCTATGCTCCCCTTCCTGAGCTTCTGGACAACTGTTTTTACTGCCTTGACAGCCTGTTCCTCGGACTTTGCTCCAGTGCATACCATCTTACCGGAGCTAAAGATGAGGGTGGCAGTCTTTGGAACCTTGAGGCGAAATACGAGCCCTGGGAACTGATCTGGATGATATTCCACGTCTGAGAATGAGCGTGTAATCTGGTTCAGGTCGACGGTTTGGTTTATGCTAGCTGAGGCTACAACGTTCTCTATGCTTATGAGCGCCTTGGTTTGAGGCAAAAACAGGACTCGCCTAGGAAAATCGTGAAACGAACGGAGTATTTAAGGTCTTTAAATACCCTGTTTTTCCCTCTTTGACGAAGAGGAAGAGAGCCGTTGGTATCCTAATCTTCCCCGCATCAGACCTCATTGCTCGCACACATTTTCAAGAAGCGAGAGGTATATCACATAGAAGGGAGCAGGAGAGGGTGTGTGTGGTCAATCGAGTAAAACCATGAGAGCCTTTCTCATACAATGAACATTGCTTTGCGGCCTCAAGCTTGAAAATGCAAGGAGAACTGCCCAAAGATATTGGATGTGTTTGTGGGGTTCCTCCAAGCCGAGAAATCTTCTGCGTTGGATTAAAGAAAGACGACTCTGACAAATGCCTTCTCCACATCTCTTAGGATATTCGGATTAACTCTGAATCTTCATTGTCGTCTTCCATAGCTTTTCGGATAGCTTTGCCTAAAAGGATTGTAGAAGACGAGGCTCCAGTCAGTGCGTATCTTTCTTAGCGAGTGATCACGAGCATATCTTCCTTGAATGCCTCCCAGTTGAGAAGGAAATCTCTGAGCTTCCTTATCGGGACAATCGCAACCCCCTCACCGACGAATTGAAGCATCTCGTCATGAAGCGTTAGTACAATCGGGATGAGACTCCTGGCAGGGCAGATTGTGTCATGCTTCACTGCTTTGCTACAACGCTCAGCCTGCTTTGAGGCGATCGCACTCATTACTGAAAGTCCCACAGTCCTCCTCCAGTGCTTACAATCAGCCGCAAATCCTCTTGCGTTCTTCACCGCTAGGAGATCTATTTCGAGCCGCGGTTTCTTCAAGCGGTAATTCCTGAAAGTTTCGAAGCCGGATTCCCTGAAGAAGGATTCGGCAAAGGCTTCGAATTCTCGCCATTTGATCTTTGAGCTCTCAGCCTCAACATCGAAATTATTAGGATTCAAAGAGAGATTCCACCTCCCATCCTTAGAATTACATCAGAACTCAGAATCTCAAATCTCCGTATGCGAGTTTGTAATAAATTGGTTTCATCTAACACAAAAGAAAAAGAGAAGAAGGAAGAAAGTGATTAAGATAGGAGCTAACTAATCAGCGGCTGTCTTTGGGACTTGTGGGTTTGGATGTGAAAGAAATGAAGCGAGGTGTTCTCGGGGGCGATCGTAAGAACTAGAGAACGTTCATCCTCGCGCGATATCTATGAATTTCAGTAAGGACTCTGTCGCCTTGGCTAGTTAGGGCATACACTCGAGGCTTCGAATATTGAGGATTTTGGCAAGCTACGAGCTGCTTTCTTTCCAGCTCTGCAAGCGCCCTGCTGATATGCGAGAGGTGTTTTTCGATCGCGCGCGCGAGTTGAGTCGGAGTCGAGGAACCTCGCGAAAGGAAGGCAAGAATTCGAAGTCGTGTCTCGCTCGAAATTACAAAGTCAATACTGTCGCTCGGCATTCGGTCTTTGCAAGAGAAACATGGATTTTTTAAACTTTCTCAAAAATTGCGTGAGAGCCGAAGCATCCTGTCGGGCGTCTAGAACTCCATGTTCTGGCCAAGCGGGATTTGGTCTCTCTTGGTTTTTTTACCCTCTGTGGTGGTAAAACAGGCTTTCAATCTAGAGGTTGCCAGTTCATTAAAAACAACAAGATCGTTTCCCTCTTTCTCCTGTTCTCGTCGATAGATGTCGTTAGGGATAGACTGTTACTATTGCCGTGATGAGTATGTACAAAGCTCTCTCAAAGCAGATAATGTCATGATAGATGGAGCATCAGAGAAACCCTTGACTTTCGTTTCTACCCCCGTGTAAAACGCAATTATAATAGTACAGCTCACAACTATCTGGGATAGTGGTGCTCGTACGAACCAAAGTAGTTGGTTTCAAGCCAACTCTAATCGCTGGTCTTGTCATCATTCCACTCCTCATAATTGGAATTGCTGCGGGTATTGAATATGGTCAGCATAGAGGAAGTACAACCATTCAGTCCGAAAACTCTTATACTGTGACTATTAGTTCAACTTCCATTACTACTGCTGTCAACGAATCGGGTGTCGGCCAAGCTCACGCACAGAGCACAACCTCTGAGAGGATTTTAATCACAAGCCCATTCCAAGATTCACAACTTTACTTCTACGTCCTAATTGCCGCTTTTCTGGGACTAATTGGTTCGATGTATTTCGCCCATCGCAAAAAGACACAAAGGAGAGAGGCCCGTCAGCTTAGAATAGAAGAATCGTCAGAAAGGACGATGCTTGCCGTCGCGGTCCTATTTTTAGCAACGGTTGCGTTCGCAATCTGGTTGATTTCCAATACATCTCTCATATCGTTTGGAGAGCTGTTGATTCCAATAACTCTGCGTGCCCGGCTGGAAGAATTTGCTATAGCCCTCATCATTGTTGTTCCCTTGACACTCATAGTTTATCTTTCTTTAACCGCATTTAATAAAGGAAAGCGCAAAGATGTTGGAGAACTGCGATCCAAGGAGAAATTAACTGGAGATCTAAAGAAAATAGTTGATCGGGCAATAAGAGTTTTTGAAGAAGGAGAGGGAGGATACAGAGAAGCTATCATTGAGTGTTATAGACAAATGTTGCTTCTTTTTGAGGGAAGGGGCCTTCCTCAAAAAGTGAGCTTAACTCCAAGGGAATTCGAAAAAGATGTGGAGAAAAGATTGAGCGAGCCGCTTCCTCACCTTCAGGAGCTCACATATTTGTTTGAAAGGGCAAGGTACAGTGGTGAGGAAATGGAATCATGGGAATTAGAAACTGCTAAGCAAGATCTAATGAGAGTAAGTGCCTACTTAGAAGAGAAAATCAAACAAACTCCGTTACCCAGTTCGGAAATGTAATGGAAAGAGGAAAATCCACTGTTGCGTCGTATTAGCTTATTGTATCTGGTAGTGGGCGTTCTTAGTTTCGTCATACTAACCTCGTATGCCTTTCCTTCCGGCGAGTATATCCCAGAGGCATTCCTCATTGTGCTAATTCTAGTAATTACAAAGCACTTCTGGCCACCATACTTTGAGAACGGAAGACACGGTAAAAACAAGGCAAAGGATGACGAGAAATCAATGAAAGGAGAAATCGAGAGATTGGTCTATACTGTAAAGAACGCCGCAGCTGGCAGTATTTTCTCGCGTCGCGAAATCTCCGCAATTCTTAACGAAGCCATCCGCAGAAAATCTTCAGCGCTCTTGGCCGACCACCTCGAAAAGGAAAATTTCAAGGTAACAAAATCAGAGAGGCTGAAAATAGAAAACGCGCTTGAAAATTTCGAGGTTCAGCCTAAGTGGAGGTTCCTTTCACGACTGCGGAAAAAAAATAGAAACTACATTAGAAATTTGACACGAGTACTTGATGAACTGGAATCTTGAAAAGCCAATGCTCGATGATGATCCAGAGTTAGAAAGCGCACACAAAGTATTAGATGAAATTTCAAAGTTCGTAATAGGCAAAAGGAATGTTCTTGAACATGTTCTGATCGCACTCTTTTCAAACGGACATGTTCTCTTTGAGGATTACCCAGGCCTTGCCAAAACTCTGATAGCTAGAAGTTTGGCACAAGCAACTGGTTGTCTCTTTCGCAGGGTACAGTTCACTCCTGATCTCTTGCCCGCTGACATTATCGGCACGTATGTTCTGAATAGGACTAATTACAAGTTCGAGCTTCGGAAGGGACCGATATTCACAAACATCCTCCTTGCAGATGAAATCAATCGAGCCCCTCCAAGGACTCAATCGGCTTTGCTTGAAGCCATGCAAGAAAGACAAGTGACAATCGAAAACGAAACATTGAAGTTAGCTGACCCATTCATAGTGCTTGCAACACAGAACCCGATAGAATACGAAGGAACCTATCCTTTGCCCGAAGCTCAGCTAGATCGCTTCATCATGAGATTGAATGTCGGATATCCTTCTGCTGAAGAAGAAGTCAGAATACTGGAAAACAGAATAATGCAAAAATCAGATAATTATGAAATTCAAAGCTTAATCACCGCCGATATTGTTCTGAAAATCCAGCTGCGGGTCGAGAGTGTTCATGTCGAAAAATCAATTCTCAAGTATATTACTGATATAGTTAGGGCAACAAGGGACCATCCTGATGTGGAGGTTGGATCGAGTCCAAGAGGCTCGCTTGCTTTACTGAAGCTGTCAAGGGCGCGGGCGTGGCTGGACGGAAGGACTTACGTGATTCCTGATGATGTCAAAGATGTTTCCATTCCCGCACTCTCTCACCGGCTGATACTCAGGCCAGAAGTCTGGATCAAGGGAGAAAAATATGCGGACATGATTGTAAGAGATGTAATCGGAAGGATTCCCGTCCCCAAGGTGGATTAGAGATCTCTGATCTCCCAAAAGACGATTGGGTTACTTAGCCTGTCCCTACTTTCGGTTACAGGAGGGATGCTTCTAAAAAACATCCTTCTGATTCTTGCTAGTGCCCCCGTTTTTGTGTATGTGATATCGTCTCAATATTACTCATCTGGATCCAATCAATTAATCGACGTCGACAGGACAGTTGAAAAGAAATCAATCTATGAGGATCAAGAATTCCTAGTAACACTGAGGGTAAAAAATAGATCTGCTCTACCAGTAGAGCACCTTGAAATAATTGATCCGGTACCTGAAGACTTGCTGATCACTTCTGGGTCGAATCATGTTATACATTTTCTCCAAGCAAAAGAAGAAGTGTACTCAGAGTGGAAGCTGAAATCTCAAGCGTTCGGTGAGTTCGAACTCGGCCCCATTTACCTTAAGACAAGCGATTTTCAGGGAACGGAGAACAGCTTTAAGATATTTCAAAAGACAACCCGTGTAGTTGTGATGCCAAAGATTAGTTATCTTCCGAAAATGAAGATCAAACCCAGAACCACTAGAACGTGGCCGGGCGAGATTATCTCAAGGAGAAGAGGCAATGGATTGGATTTTTATGGAATTGCAGAATATTACCCCGACAATCCCGCAAAGCGAATCAACTGGAAGGTTTCATCAAAGTTCGAGGACGAGCTTTTCGTTAATCAGTTTATGAGCGAACTTGGAGGAGATATTTTGGTAATCGTTGATATGCGATCAGTCGAAAACATCGGGAAGCCACCAAACTCTACGTCAACTTATTGTGTAAGGGCTGCAGCCATGATTTCTTACAGACTTTTGCGTGACAGGAACAGGGTAGGGCTCATAATAGTCGGGACTTCTGCTACCAGAGTTCGCCCGGGGTTTGGGAAACGTCAATTTGATAAAATACTCGTTTTGCTGTCGACAAACAAACCTGGGGGATTCTGGGAGATAAGAATGATTGGCAAATATCTGTCCAACTTCTATTCACGTAATGTAACCATCATTTTCATAAGCCCACTTGTTGAAAACAGTGCAATCGAAGCAATCATTGACATAGTCACACGAGGTTACAAAGTCATTGTAATTTCTCCATCGCCGATAGAGGCAGAGAGGTTGTCTAGCAAATATGATCTGAAATCTGACAAGGCTGAGCTAAACATCGCTATGAGGCTTGCCGCCTTGAAAAGGGAAAGCAGGCTGAGCCAATTGCGCCTGACACTACCAGTAATAGACTGGCAGCTCAGCACGCCTTTCGGTACCGAGTTATCAAGAATAGCATTGAGGGAAAGGATACATGAACGAATGGAGATTATTTGAAGTTCTCAAAGCTCTTGGCTACATTAGCTTCCTTTGCTTTGTGATCGCAGTGTTAATTGTTTCCTACAAATCACCCATTGAGATCATAGATTATATCTCAGTCGTAGTATCAGTCTTTTTCTACTTGTTTGGAATCGCTTCATTGCGATCGGACGTGGTGTCTGCGGCTTGGCTAATGCTGGGTTGCAACCTTGTTCTTACGATGGTCATCATGACTCCTATCTCTGGAGCGCTTTCCGTAACGCTGACTATCGCTTTGCTGATTGCTAGTTACGAATATAATAGATTCCTAGTCACTGTGTCCGCTACGCGCTCTCCAAAATCTGATCCTTTGTCAGAAACTGTGTTTCGGAAATATCGTCGTGCTTACTTTAGACGCTATTTCCAAGTCTTCGGAGTGACCTCCGCTGTATCCGTGACGATAGCGTTTGTAAACCGCTTTTTCCCCGTTTCTTATTTCTCATTCGAAGGCACGATCGCGTTCGCAACTGGGATATTGATCTTTACTCTCTTACTGATTTGGCGGATTCGCTAGCGTTTAGTTTTAGATTTCAGGGGATAGAAAGAATGAAGAAGGAAAAGAAAGCTCATCAAGGAAATAATGGCGTTCTCTCTAAGAAGTCGGGCGCAAAGAAGATGCTAGCCGCAACTCTCCTCATAGCGTGTTCAATTCTTCTAGATGTCACGTCCTCCAGATCACCGGTTTCTACTATATTCCAGCTTGTAATTTCACTCGCTCTTGCTATTGCAGGAGCTCTTGTTGCAATAAGAGGTGTGATTGATTTTCTCTCAGAAAGGTTCTAGTAAAGCCAGCACGAAACGAAATGTCCACTTTCAACTTCCTTCATATCGAGGAAGTTCACCCTGCAGGTTTCCATTACATAAGGGCACCTGGGGTGAAATTTGCACCCAGGAGGATGCTCACGACTCAGGGGGATCTCTCCAGTGATCTTCATCACCTTGTAAGTGTCACGCAAAGAAGGATCTATCGTGGGAGAAGCCTGGATCAAAGCTTGAGTGTATGGATGAAGAGGCTTTGAAATTACTTCGTTAGAAGGACCGATTTCAACCAGATTACCCAAATACATGACTGCTATCCTATCCGAAATTACTTTGGCGACAGCCATCTCATGAGTAATGAACAGGAAAGCTACTCCGAAGTTTTTGGAAATCTTCTTGATGATATTGAGTATGTCTCCCTTGAGGGAGACATCAAGCATTGAAACAGCCTCGTCGGCAACTATGAAAGAAGGGTTGAAGAGAAGAACTCTAGCAATGCTCACCCTTTGCCTTTGGCCGCCTGATAGTTGGAAAACAAAATTCCACAAAATATCTGTTGGAAGGCCGACTTCGTTGAAAACAGTGTATATTCTCGATTCTATTTCCTTCTTGTCCTTCACACCTTGTGCTTGAAGGGGTATTCTTAGGGCATCGAACACCCGCATGTTGGGGTCTATAGATGAAAAGGGATCTTGAAAGATTATCTGAAGATACTTTCTAAGCTCCTTCCATACTCTGCCCTTTGCTGATGAAACATCAATATTCAATTCACCGTCGCTGAAGATCACCTTTCCGGAAGTAGCTCTTTGGAGTCCAATAGCAGTTCTGCCAAGGGTTGTCTTGCCAGAGCCGCTTTCACCCACAAGGCCTACTATTTCACCTTGAGCAATTTCGAGGTTCACCCTGTCAACAGCTTTTATTACCGAGGGAGGGCCAAGGAACCGACGCTTTGTGAAGAAGACACTCACGTCTTCGAACCTCAGCACCGGTTCTCCGCCGCTAGTAGAGCCAGCAGGCAACTCGTTGATCCCCCTTCACATTTCGAAGTTCTGGCTCGTTAATCTTACAAACATCCATCACATATGGACATCTGGGATAAAACTTACAACCCGGAGGCAGATTCGCAAGATCAGGCATGAAGCCTTCTATTCCAGCTATTTTGGTACTTTGAAGCGTTGGAATAGAAGCAATGAGTCCCTTTGTGTAGGGATGCATCGGCTCTCTGAAAATCTCTTCTGCTGTCCCAGTCTCTGCCATACGCCCTGCGTAAAGTATGTACATTCTGTCCACAACCTCTGATAAAAGGGCTAGGTCATGAGTGATCAGTAGTATTGCGATACCATTCTCTTTTCGTAACCTTTTGAGAAGGTTCATTATGCTAACTTGCGTAACCACGTCGAGCGCGGTGGTGGGCTCATCAGCAATTAGGAAAGGCGGATCCAAAGCTAGTGCCATTGCGATGAAGGCCCTCTGTTTTTGACCTCCAGACAGTTCATGCGGATATCTAATTGCGATCTCGGGATCGAGATCAACCATCCTCAGGAGTTCGGAAACCCGTGCTTGAAGATCTCCCTCAAAACCGTGAATCTGGAGGACCTCGTTTATTTGATATCCAATTGTGAACACTGGGGTAAACCCATTCATAGAACCTTGGAAAACCATTGCGATCTTTTTCCATCTGTACTCCCGGCGGAATTCCTCCTCACTCAGGCTGAGAACATCTCTACCATCAAAACTAACCTTGCCGCCAGTTATCTTTCCTGGGGGAAAGATGAGTCTAGAAATTGCGAGTGCAAGAGTGCTTTTCCCACAACCGCTCTCGCCCGCTAGTCCGACAATTTCCCTTCGGTCTACGTCTAGGTCTACCCCATCGAGCGCCTTAACTTGCCCCCGGGGTGAAGAAAAGTACACCCTCAGGTCTCTGACACTTAGAATCATTTAGCCGCCACTCTGGGCGCGATAACTCTTTCCAGTGCAAAACCAATCAAGACAAAGGGTACGGCCGAAAGAACGATCATTAATCCTGGGAAGACTACCCACCACCAGAATCCGAGAACAGCGGCCTGATTAGTGAATGCATCATTCAGTATTCTTCCCCAAGTGATTATGTTTGCAGGTGCTATCCCGAGAAAGGCTAGAGTCTCAGCTAGTAGGATTCCACCTGGAATACCTAGAACTGTGTAAGCCACTGTAACTGGAACTAGTCTCGGCATGAAATGGGAAAAGAATACACGATAGGAAGGAATGCCCATTGCTTTGTCTGCTTCAACGAAGGTCTGTGATTTGATAGATAGAGCTACTGTTCTTGAAATAATAGCATAAAAAGGCCAAGTTAGCGCAGCGATTAATAGCACCTCGATTATGAGATTGAGCCTGACCGTGTAAGACATCACAACCAGAAAGGGGAGAGCCGGGAGTGCCAACACCACTAGCGTAACCCACTGCATTACCCCGTCCTTCCGTGCCCCCAGATAACCGGACAAACCTCCGAAGATTATTCCAACTACTACTGAAACGATCGCAACAAGAAAGCCAACCTCAAGTGCGTTTGGTAATCCCGCTAAAAGACCTAGATCGACAGGCTTACCCTGATAATCTGTTCCCATATACCCGTAAGCATTACCGATAACGACTAATAATCCGCTTAATGACTTCAAGGGGACATTTGATACGATTTGAACTAAAACAGAGTATTTGCCTTCTGATACTGTTGAATTAAGAATGTTCGGACCATTCCTTCCAAACAACGTGCTTATAACCTGAGGTTTTGTCAGGGTTGCGAAATATTTTCCAGTCTGATTTGTGACGTAGGCTTGCGCTCCGGCTATGAAGTAAGAGTTCTGCGCTTCATAGATTTGATTCGAATTGGGTTGAGTGATGCTGACTACTATACTTCCTCCCTGAGGCTTCATCCATGTGATAGAAGCGCTTGCAGCTTGTCCTTCAAATGAAGCTTTGAATGCAACATTCTGAGGATAGATATTGCTATTCCAAGTAAAGTTAACTGAGGATGAATACACATAGATGTCATAGGTTCCGGCGGAGTACGCTTGCAACTTCCAAGCGGAATTAAGATTGATATTCAAAGTGGGAGCATAATTTGACTGCAGCTCGGCAAACCAGACGGGGGGGACATTTATTGGGTTGAGCACCCAAGCGTCGCCATTATTCCAGCTGAGCGGAAGACTACTTGGCAATCCCATGATCGAGTAAATTGCAAGACCAGCAATAAGAATGAGCAATCCAACTCCAACCAATCCGGATTTGGACTTGGCGAGCTCCCTTAAAACAGATGGTCTCTTGTTCTTTTGGGGGCTAGTCATTGCCGACCCTTATCCTCGGATCCAAAAGCCCGTAAACAAGCTCGCCTATGTATAAACCGACTAAGAGTATGATTGTAAGAACAAATGTGATTCCAAGTATAACTGGCAGATCATTTGAAAAAATCGCAATATACGTTAATAGGCCGACCCCGGGCCAGTTAAACACGATTTCTGTAGTTAAAGCACCTGCGAAAGATGCCGTAACAGCCAATATAGCTTGGGTCGTAATTGCAGGAGACGCCGTTCTGAAAACGTGTCTAAACAGGACTCTCGATTCTGGAATCCCTCTGGCCCTTGCTGTCAGGACGAAATCCTCACCCATAGTACTAATTACAAGACTCCTAACAACATAAGCAAACCCCCCTATCCCTACTATGAGGAAAGCAAGCATCGGCAAAATCATGTGCTGTGCCACGTTTATGTCGTAAAAGAACCAATTCTTAGGAGGTGGAACAGAGGTCATCCCATAGGCTGGCAGTACATTCAATCCATATCCAAGAGCTGCAATCAGCAAGAATCCAAGCCACCAAGATGGCAAGCTCGAGTGAACCACAGCGATCATTGGCACGATTTTGTCCCATATACTACCAGCGGATTTCGCTGCGAGTAGCCCTATAATCGTCCCGAGGGCTATGAGAATCAGCGTGGCAGTGGTGAAGAGAAGGATTGTGTTTGGGAGATATCCTGCGATTATCGTATTTACATTGTGGGATCCGTTCCAAACGATTTCGTAAGAAGATCCGAAGTTAAATGTTAAAAGCCGGTACATCTGGACGGCGAATTTCACTGGCGCTGGTTGATTCAGTGCAAACTGAGAAAGATAGTTCTGTTCGTAACTATGGACCAACTGATCGACCTGCGCGGGAGTGAGGTGGGTATTGGTTTTAAGGAGAGCTTGCCTGAATTCGTCTCCCTGCTCGGTTGCAGAAGCAACTATGACGTTTTGGATTATCTTGTAAGTTAGCAAATAAAGAATGGAGACTGTTGCTATGAGAACTAGGAAGTAAGAGACAGATTTTGTAATGACGAATTTACCGAATCCCAATCTCCTTCCCCATCATTTGAGGCATCACAAAGAAAGAGATTCGCCGATTCCTTCTCTTAAATCTTCTTGCAATGACAAAGGGTTGTATAACCTACTACTATCACTTGAGGCACTGGCAACCCACAATGATGGAATAATCGCAAGAAAGCCTGTCTCTGGCTTTAATTATCGCCAGAGTCAGACTTCCCTTCTTTTTGCTCTTTCCAAGTTCAGATAGTTATGTGGGTGTGGGAGGCTTTCTCCTTAGAAAGAGCACAACAGTAGCTGCAACTATGATTGCAATGACTACACCAGCGACGATAGCCACAGTGGTCAAAGGTATCCCTGTCGTTGATGATGAAGTCGTAGACGGAGCCGAACTAGACGAGGATGCAGAACTAGAACTAGACGAGGACGAAGATATGGAAGTAATGATCGTTGTCGAATATACGTAAGGAACGATCATTGATGAATTTACAGAATTCGCATAAACGACAAGAGTGTAAGGTCCAGGTGCCACGTTTGGAACAACATAGTTTGCTACTCCTCCTGTTCCCGAAACAAGCTTTGTTTGACTTACAACTGAGGTGTTACCGACAAGCTGAACAACAACATTGGCACCTGACTGTGGGCTACCTGTCTTTTGTCCGATTGGAGTAGATATGGTTGTGATCGGGATTGAAGTTCCTGGTGTCACCGTAGTTGGAACAGTTGTGCTGACTGATATTACAGTTGCAGTGGCAAAGAGCTGTGGAGCCAGATAGGGAGAAAGTTTGAAGTTAGGATTTGCATTCAGCGTAGCATAATTGGGAGTCGTTGATGCCTGATAGGATTTAACAAAAAACGGACCGTATCCGATTAGAGCATTCGTGCTACCGGTTGTCACTGTTATGAAGTTCTTGGCGTTTGTAAATTCTGCTGCTGCACTGTATCCTGATGGAAACACAGACACTCCTCCATCCACAGACTGGATCTGAGTCAAGGTTCCAGGCATGAAGTTTTGAGAAGCGCGAGTGGTAAGGTCGCTAGCCAAGTTAGAGATATCGGTTGGATTTCCATTTGTTCCCGAACCAACTAATGTCAGCCAGTTGATACCCTCTTTCTTTGCCGTTGTCTGTGCCCAAGCATCTTTGTGACTTGCAACTAGGTCGCTCATTGCTTGATACATAGTCCAAGGCATCCCAGGATTCCTGAACGGAGTTATGTTAGAGACAGCAGTCATCACTGCTTCGACCGGATCGAAGAAGAAATAGGAAGAGAAAAGTTCGATCGCTGTAGAGTTGAGAATTTTCATTCCAAGCACTGTTGCAAGGCTTCCAGGCACTGCCGAGGAGGCTACCGCAGGATCGTAAATGGCGTTGCCTGCTGTAGTCGCGTTCAAGCCAACAACATAAGCATAGAGAAAGTCTGCTAATGTTATGGATTCGTTGTCAGAATAGGCGTCATTAGCCATCAAGCTATTGAAATTGACAGTCACATCTAGAGTGGCATTTCTTCCAGCAGGGATATTATACCATTTTCCAGTCGTCGCGTTATAGTTTATGGCTGATGTTGGTATAGGGGCACCAGAGCTAGTTGTGTTTGAAGATATTTTGTTGATCGTGTAGGTCCAACCGAAAGGCCAGGGGTAGGCAGTACTCGGTCCATAATCCACCAGTCCTGGAAAGACGCCAGCAAGTAGATCTGCACTATATGCGTCGCCATACCCTCCGACGGGATTCATGTTATACTGTGTAAGATACCTTGCTCCAAGGCAGATAGAGCTCGGACAACCAGAGGGGGTTGAGACTGGTGTCATGGTCATCCAACTTTGAACCGTACCCATTACGGGTGACGCTGTGAAACTCGCTGTCAGTCCAGTAATTTGAGCAGGATTGTACCCATAAACGTTCAATCCGGTAGCTAGCCAGTCATTGACCCCCATTTGAATTTCCAGCTGGGTATAATTTGTCAGAACTTGAGCTCTCTGCGCAGGGGATGTGTAAGTTCCAGCGAGTATTTGGTTATTCAACTGGTCTAGTTCACAGGATAGCTTGATTATATCTGGAGGAGTTTCGGCAGTCGTGTTCCAAGCGCCATTAGCAAGATCTCCAGGACCGCAATTGTCACTGTAGGGACCCGCTGCACAATTTGCTCCGTCGAAACAAACCTGGAGTCCATCGCCATAGTAAAGAAAAACATTGCTGAAAGCTCCGACATATATATCCCACGGAGTAGGGGGGGTTCCTCCTGTTCCATTAACTGGATTTTCCGAGAAAACAGTTGTTCTCACGATGGCCAAGTTCATCGGTTCTTCAACGACAGTAAATCCGAGATTCTGTAGCTCGGTACTCAAATATCCAGCGTATGCCTCTCGGAATGGATCATCAGTTCTGTCAATGATGTAGACAGTGATAGGGTTGTTTTGATAGTAGTACTTGTGATTCACATAGCTAACCCCGCTTATCGCTGTCAAGGTGCTATAAAATGTGGAATTCGCACGAGACGGATTGAAAGTCAAGTAGCTGCTATAAGGCGCGGTTCCATTGGCAACAGTTAAGCTGTCCGGAGCAACCCCGTAGACGCTCAAAATAGGAACTCCTTCTCCACCCAAGATATTATCCACCAAATACGCTCTATTGAGAATGTAATTTAGGGCAGCTCTAATTTGAGGATAGTAAAAAATGTTGAAAGGAGTCCCGGTAAACCCTGATACTCCGCTCCAACTCGTATTCTCTGGATTCACCAAAACTTCATACAGACTATTCGGAACTGCCATTGTTCCATAGCCTGAGGGAAGACTGCTCGCCTCAACAGGAGTAAGCTGGAAATCGTAAGCAGAGATCTTTCCCGCATTCAAATCAGATAGGGCGTTCGAATCAACACCGTTGTAACTTAGAACAGTAACACTAGATGAACAAGGATAAGTAGTACAACCTGCCGCAGAAACTGGAACCAGAAATCCCAAACCTCCCACAAGAGTCTGCAAAATGAAAACCGCGGCTACTCCTAGAGCGATAATCTTTCCGCCAACTTTCAAGCTCATTAAAATCGCGAATCTTCCGCGAATTGCAAGTATTTATATTTAGTTACCAGTTTCCTTTTCGGAAACTGCATCTGAAGAAGTCAGGCTTGGGCCGCTCAGAAGATTTGGTACCTTCAGATTCCGATGCGAACAGAGGACATACTTGCAATAGTCAGAGCAATAAAGTGAAACGGTCGAGTCAAAGTCTTGTTTGAGAATTCAAGTCTCTCCATGTTACTTCTTGAGATTTCCTCTGTGCTGCCACATGGAAAACTTGCTGGATTTGACGCACTAAAATCATACATTACATAGCAAACAAGCCATAATTACTACGCTTGTGTCTATAGCCATATCGCTCTTATTTACTCATCTGTGGAGTCCTACGTTGTCTATTTTTAGAGTCTGTTAGGATCTTGCCTCAATAAGATGCGTGATGTCGCATCTACATGAAGTATCGTAACTGGTAGAGTCTCGATCAGGATCTGAAAAGATTGTGTACTTGATCATTTTCCAACTCTCCAATTTGTTGAACTAGGCTAAGCAATTTCTTGTCTTTATTGATGACCGAGGCTTTTTCTTTCTTCGATGTTAACAATTTACCATACCACTTTTTTCTGTGCATCTCTGCGCATCCAATATGTTCGGCATGAGAGTTAGCAGAAGCACGGCCATCCAGGGTGTTGCCTCTCTTGGAATGAATAGAAGAGTAAGACAAAAAGCTTCGAAGATCAATGCATTCTTCCTTGACTTCAAAAAGGGGACAGAAAGCGCCGTGATAGTTGTGAAGTAATACTTGTACACTCCCCTTCCAAAGAATGCAAAGAATATCGAAAAAGCCGCAAGGCACAATACAAGAACATCGCTTTGGGAAAACTCTTCTCTCTTTGAGCGAAAGGCCGCGTATGCGAGCAAGGAAACAAAGGCAAAAGCGAAGATGTAGTTGAGATATGAGTAAGATGCAACTGCGATTCCTTTCAGATTCACTCCCTGAATTATGCCAAGAAAGGTTGTGAGCTTCGTCGGATCCGAAAGGTTGTAGGAAAAGCAGCTTGCAGAAGCACCGCAGTTCTCTCCCCCACCACCACTGCTAGAATAGCCGCTGGGAGTTCCGAAGATTGGGAATGAAAGTGCCCAGAAGTAAAACTGTGTTTGAGTAAAAACAAAAGGTGTCGAAATGAGAACAAGAGAGACGGTGTAAATCGACAAAAACAAAGCAAGCTTCTTCGAGAATCCCTCCTTTCTCCACATTATCACAGCAAAGAGAGGGAAGATGATGAAAGAAACCTGCTTGTAGCCCGTTGACAGCGCAAGAGAAAGCGAGCTCAAGGAGTATCTTTTCTTCAGGAATAGAAAGACCGAAACAAGCAGGAAGAAAGTCGTGGGAGCCGTGTTGAGCCACATGAGATCGTTGTAAAAGAGGTTGAGCGGATTTACAATCCATACAAGGGAGGCCGCAAAGGAAAGCCTCTTCGAGTTCTCCTTGAAAACAAAATCCTCGCATATCTTGTAGAATGGAATAACCGTGAGAATATCAAATGCCACAAGCGGAATCGCCGCAAACCACACAAAGCTTCCAAGCCTTGCAAAGAGCGCAAGAGTGTAGATGAAAAGCGGAGGATAGTTGTTTACTATTGGCAGGCTGTATGCTCCCGAACCGCTAAGAAATGGTGTAACAAGACAACGCAAATACAGATCGCGGTAATCCGTGTAAGCCTCGATGTCTGGATATGGAGCGATGTAAACTGACACATTCGATGCCGAAGAAGATCCGCAGCTCGGCAGTCCTGCCCGTGTTGAAAGAAACCCCATAATTGCAATGCCTAGTAGGAAGACACACCCCTTGACAATAGCCGAAATCAGCACAATAGGTAGAAGACCGTACCTCTCTTTGAAGAGCCGGACAGGATGAATTTGAAGGCGCAAAAATCTAATTCTGCGAAGTCAAAGAAACACCCTACTTTTTAGCCTAGCCATCGCCGATTTGCTTTCAATGTTGGTCATTGTCGACGATGTGATATCAGAGTGGGCAATAATTCTTGGAATCGCGATGTTCTCCGCATTGATTAGCTCTATTGCCATCCTTTTCATGATGGATGACAAGAATGCTCGGAAGGAATCAGGGAAATCCAATTGAGCAGAGAAGGCAGGCATCCAAATTAAATATCAGGCTTGAAATCACCTTTTCCCTGTCGCAACGCAATGCCAGTCGAAAGGAAGAGGATTAGATGCTCGAAACTGCTTTGAGATTTATTTTTCAATTCCCAAACGAGCCGATGGCCCTTTTGGAATGGTTTGCGGCTTCTGTTGCGCTTGTTGTGATTGTGACTCTTATCTACGTGTTCATCCTGAGTCGCTCGCCCCCGCCCGATTTTCCCACCGTTGCAAAGCTCGAATCCCTAAGATCTTCTGCTGGGAACCAAACGTTCTCGCAAATGGATCCGTATCTCGCATTGAATGAAGCTCAGCAGGCTTTTCAAAGATCTGAATTTTCTAGGGCGGTCGAGCTTTCTGTTGAGGCAATATTTGGCTTCCTAGGGGCGATACTCAGAGCTCAAGGAAACGAACCGAGGGACATGAGCATCTCAGATCTCGCATACTTGATCCAGAACAAGAACCCCTCTCTACCTCAATTCGTGCACTCGATGTACGAGCTAAATACTCTCAGGCTACGAGTTCTCCAGGGTCAGCCCGTCTCAAGAGACGAAGCTTCTTGGGCAATTTCGCTTGCAAACTGGACTGCGCAGGCTCTCTATGCCAGCCAAATCAGGCGATGAAGGCCAGGTTTAGTTCTTGTCCGTGAAAAGTTCAAACAAGAAACTCGCGGAGATTCTTTTTTCTCAATCTGCCAAAGAAGCAAACAATCACTGTCCTTTTGGTCAGAAGGAAGTCAAGGGCTTGATCACTTTCTTCTTACTTCTTTTGTCGGATCTGACTTGAGCAGCAAAGGCATTGAATGCTTTGTGATTTTGCTCGTTCCGAAAAAATGATAGCACCTCTTTCTATTGGAGTCTGAGTCTCTTAAAGAATCAGGAATGCCTTCTTGTCCCGAATGGCCTTGTCTGTCTGCCTGAGTATGTCGTCAAAGGACTGTGCAAGAATTTCGATTTTCATTTCGGCTTTGATCTTTTTTACTTTCTCAGAGAGCTCAACCGAATCTGGGCCGTCCAGTATCACCACAGTTTGTCCATTGTAGTCCTTGGGTATCAAGATGGCGCGCCTCGACTGGACGAACTTTACGAGCATCCTTGCAGTCATGTAAGGATTTGACAATTCGCCCAACGTAACCCTCACAGTCATATTGTTGAATTCACCTCTTTGTCCACTCGAAGCACGCAAGAATCATCTTATCTTGGCTACACACAGGCCTCTATGTTAACTGTTTGGTATCAACATGTTGCAAAGTACTGCTCTTGAAGCTTTTTTCTAATTTCGAAAGGCGAGGAAGCTTTCTCCCTTGAGTTTTGTCAAATACTTATTCGCTTGAAAATGGGAGAAACTCTCTCGGTTAAGGGAAACGGAGGAAAAGAATTCTATCTATCTTACTTTAATTTGAAAATCGACCAAAGGAAAGCGAGTAACGAATAGGAAATGATTCTTCATCTTGAGAAGAAGGCAATACGTGCCCTTGGAATCGCAGAGAGTTTCAACCAAGAAGACGCCTTATCCACACTCGCAGGCGTTGTCATGAGAAGCGATCTTGTGATAGATGGCGTAGCTCTTGGGAAAATACAAGTCTCAGGCTTTGATTCGACTTCTTCGATCTTGAAGCTTTACCGTAGGCTCGGCAGGAACGATATCAATGCAATACTTCTCGGCGGAAGTATCTTGAGCCTCTACAACATTGTGGATGTCGATCAAATTTTCAAAGAAATTCATCTTCCAGTTATAGCTCTCAGCTTCAAGAAATCAAAGAGCGATATCTCGCGCAACATCTTGGAAAGATTCCCTGCGAAGATAGCCGAGAGGAAGATAAAACAGCTTCAAAAGCTAGGCGAACCTCGGGAAGTTTTGCTTTCAACAGGTTACAGGGTTCACATACGAGCTGCGGGGATTTCAGATCTTCAGGCTAAGAGACTGCTCGATAGATTCACTCTTCAGGGAGCAGTCCCAGAGCCAGTGAGGGTTTCAAGGCTCTTTGCCAAAGTTGCACTTGCGGCAACAAGGGCCGAGTAGAAATTTCGAAGCAACACAACTGCACTAGACGACGAAGTGGCACTTGCGCTCCCGTTTTGCTTTGAGGATGATGTTGAACTGAATCCAGGCGGCGGAGATATGACATGAACCATCCCCTGCATATTTGGATGGAATGAGCAATAGTATGGGTAGTTTCCTGCTATGGTGAAGGTGAAATTGAGTGTGTCGCCGGCCTGACCCGGAGGATTGATGACATTGTAGGGCTGAGTCTGAGGGCCGAAGGCGTCGAACCGAGGATCTGGCGAGTTTCCCCTCGAGGTGACTGTGTGCTGAACCCCAGTGTCGTTGTTTCTCCAAATCACAGTTGCGTTGTATCCGATTATCACTGTAATATTGTCGGGAAGAAAGCCGGGATAAGTTGCATTGGCGTTCGCCGCTCCATGAGGTATTGTAACAGTTGCGTTGAACGGATCTGCGGGAATGACGGTGATTGTAGTCGTAGTATGCAATTTTGGATAGTAAATGGCTTGATAGTAACCGAGAAGAGCGCCAGCAATGACCAAGACTATGATAATAGCAGGACCAGCCATTCCCAATGTCTTGGCTGGTTGGGTTGGTTGAGAACTCGCTGACAAGAAAAAGGGAATCGCCCTTGCCAACAAAATTTTTCTCTCCCCATGAATTTCATTTAAGTGATTCTGTCTTGTGTGGACAAAGCAAATGAATTCGCTCAACCCTTAAATACGATCTTTTCAAAAACGATCTTTCACGAATCCTCTCGGGCGATCTTTCTCAGTTGTCCCAAAATCAAGCGGACGATCAGAAAGACAAAGCGGCTTCTTCTGATCAGGAGAAAGAATCAGCTCAACAACATACCACTCAGCAGACTCCAGTGAAGAAGAGGCCAATCATTGGAAAGCCTATCGGAACTCCCATTGGGCAACTTCAAGCACCCTCGACTCCTCCGAGCACTGCGGCTCCGCCCCAAGCCCAGCCTCCTCCAGTTCAGGCTTCTCAAAAGCCAACTCCAGTAGCTACTGCTGCTGTTTCTCAAAGACCCACGATAGGAACGCCGGTCAGGCCCGTCGGACAGCAGCAACCTGCTCAGGTCGCAAGGCCTGTTATTTCTCGTCCAGCAGTTGCGAGTGGAACGGTGGGAGGAAGGCCGATCGTCCCTCCAAAGCCCAAGGAAGAATCAAAACAAGAAATTACGAGAAGAAACTTTCTTAGAGGACTAGTCATAGCGGGCGGATTGCTTGCCCTCGGAGTCAGCGGATATGGCGCTGTAAGTTTTGTGAATGGTACAGTTGAAAGTAGTGGATTATCAAAACAGCAGATCTTCGATGCCCAGTCTAACAACACCCTTCCCCTCACAGTCAACAGCATGGCAGAGAACGACTGGCGGACTTTTATTTATCCGAGAACTGGTAATCCAAATATCGACTCTGACACTTTCAGTCAGAACGTACTGATTCATCTCCCGAAAGGGTATGTAGCGCCTTCAAATCTCTCATATCAGGATCCCGCAACTGGTGATTACTACATAGCATTCAGCCGTGTCTGCGTTCACCTTTGGTGTCTTTGGAGTTACAATCCAAGCATCAAGAGGGGAGCATGTCCCTGCCATGGCAGCCAGTACGTTCCAGGCGGTCCTCCAGGTTCAATAGGAGCCGAGAATCCAGGACTCGCGGTTGCAGGCCCTGCTTCTCTTCAAGTGGCGCCAAACAACCAGCTTCCAATCGTCCTGCTCACGACCGATAGCAAGGGGAACTTTTATGCTTACGGAAGAGTTGGACAAGTTGGCTGCGGCCAAAAGTGTTGATTCTATTTTTCTATTGATGGCTAGACTTTAGTTTCCCAAAGAAATGAATTTGGGTGAAATACAGAGCAATTGGAGACTCAAACGATTCAAGCTGAAAAGAAGGAAAAAATAGGCATAGGGTATCTAATCAAGAAGCTCTATCACTATATTGTTGACGGGCTAGATCGCACTGGGATTCTCTCATACAAATTCACTGTGCCGAAGAGATTCGTTAGCCCTCTCCCGTTCCTCGGATTTCTCACATTCATCTGTTTCCTGATCCTCGGCATCTCTGGAGCACTATTGTTATTCTTCTACACTCCTACACTTTCCGGAGCTTGGACGAGCGTTGCACTAATCAACAACACCATTCCCTTCGGGATAATAATCAGGAACATTCACTATCACGCCTCAAATGCGATGATTTTCCTCGCACTCGCTCACCTCTACTACAACTACTTTAGCGGTCGCTTCAAGATTCGAAACGAAATAATCTGGGTTACGGGGGTGATATTCGGCACAATCACGGTGCTCGAAGCTTTCACAGGCTATGACATCATAGTTAATACAAGAGCTGTGCTGGCGGTCAGCATAGGCGTATCTCTCAATTACTCGGCGCCAATGATCGGGACTCAGCTAGTACACACAATATTCGGTCGAGGCTTTCCTGACTTTATACTTCGATTCTACGCTCTGCACATCTTCATACTTCCCATACTCATGGTAGTTCTTTGCTTGATCCACTTTCCGAAGTATCTCACCTTTGACCTTCCTTTTGTGTCAGCGGTTTCAGGAGCAATACTTGTCGTGGGAGGGATGTACCCAGTGTCACTTGGCATTCAATACACACCTCAAGCCAACGTTGGCTATACTCTTCCTGAATGGTATCTAACGAGCCTTTACGCCTTCTTGCGAACATTCATGCCCAAGTTCGTCGCAGGAATACTCCTTCCGACGCTTTTCATCTTGATGTTTATGGTGATTCCTTTCGTCGACACCAACAAGAAATATTCATGGAAGGATCGCCCTTTCTTCACAGCGCTTGGTATAGCTAGCATTGGCCAGATTCTAATAACGACTTACTGGGGATTCTTCATCAACGAAACAGCTCCTACCCCAACGCAAGCCCTCTTCATCGATCCGGTTCAGCTTTTCGGAGCGATGATTCTCGTGGCAATACTGTGCTTTGTCGGAACATACATCTACCTCAGAAGGCTTGTAGCTCAAGGCGGTGGAATAGCGAGAAGGGGCAAAAAGGTTGCCCAGCAACCAATCACTTTCCTCACCACAAAGTGGATTACCGTGATTTTGGTCGCAATGATAATCTTCCAAGTCTACTTGAATTTCATCGGATTGGAAGCTTACTTCCACAGTTTTCCCAATCTCACAATGTTCGATCTTGGATGCGTCTTCTTGCTCTTTGCGGCCATGGTTCACATCTACAGATATAGCAAGCCACTCTAAGCAAGACAGGCATTTGCATAGCTTAGATTTGCAACTCCCAGTCTTAGAGCCCTCTTCATTCTCGTTCCTAGCGATCTGCTTGCTTCTTTCTCTCACTTTTTGATGGAAGAATCTCTACTGAAACGAAGAACTTGTCGAATTGTTTTAGGCAATCTCAAAAAAAAACTTTGACCAATGTTGAGGTATGAAAGTGATAAGAGAGAGCGGGAAAACCTCCTAAACGTGGATCATCTCGAAACTCTCCGTATTTCGCTAATCCCTGTCAATTGGCTTCCAATCAGCATCCAGGTAAAAATGTAAGTGATCAATTACACAAGACTTGAAGAGCTTTACAGCAGTTCGAAGATAGACGACATTTTCAAGTTCTACGAGATTGTTCCCGACGTTCGATCTCTCGTAGATTTCTCGAGGAAAAGGAAGAGAGCCCAGGTTCAAACTTTGACACTCCCACCTCCCAAAATCGCGGTCGGGCAGTCGGACTCGAGTGAATTTGCGTTCGTCATCCCCACCCCGAACGCAACCTCTGGGCGGGCAAGAGCACTTGCAAGTTTTTTCCGATTAGGAACAATTGTTTTTGTTCAGTCATCGGGGCAGTTCTTTAACTACGCAACGAGCGTAAACAAGGGGCTGGACGAGGCAGCTAGACTGAATCCAGATTGGATCATATTGAGCAATGATGATGTCTACCCTGTAGATCCCATCGAAAAACTTCTCCGAAGCTTGGATTCCGAGAAAGACGCTGATGTAGTGATGGCTTGCCCCGGCTACATAAATGGAGTTTGGTTTCACACGCATGAGGCCTTCTTTTACTCTGGAGGCACTTTGAGCGAACTTTTACTTGACATCTCAAGATCAAGGAAGGAATATCTCAAAATAAAGTCGATTTGTAAAAAATTTAGGGCAAAACTTAGTCTTCTCGCAGATTATCCAACAACTCTTACCTCGAAGCACTTCTATGCCAACGTTGCTTTTTACAGGTATATCAAGAAAAGGCACTCTAAGGCAAGTTTCACAAACTTTGGAGACTTTTGTGCTTTCAGGAAGTCGGTAGTTTCAAAGTACCGTTTTGATGAAACTTACATAAACAACGGCGAGGATGTCGACCTATCATTTAGATTGCACTTGGATCGAGTTCGCATACGGGTTTCTAACTTTCGGATAGGGAGCGGAATCAGCACGACTCTTGGCACTGAGAGAGCTAGAAGAATAAGAGGAATTCTCAATTCGATTTATCTTGCAAACAAATTCGGAAGTTTGTTGCTGTAATGGAAGAAACAATGATCAGGAGGGCAAAAAGGAGCAAGAAGTCATTTCGCTTTGTTGCCTGGGACGCGTGCTCTTACTAGGACATTCTTTCAATCATCTTTCTAAGATCTCGAATACTTTCCTCGTGCATGGCGGTCATTTCCTCGAACTTTGCTGCGATCCTCTTACTAAAGTCCTGCAAGACTTGAGGATTATTGATGACCTCGCTAACCCTTCTTGCGACCTCATTCCTTTCGGAAGATTCCACATAGATTATCGAGTCTCCAAAGAGCTCTTCCACAGCCTTTTGCCTAGTCGATATGACCGGAACAAAGCTTGCAGCAAACTCCAAAAGAGCATGGGAAAGAGTGTATGGTTCGTCCGTGATACTGAGTGCAAAGTCCGAAGAAGCCTTAAGTCTTTCATATTCTACCTTTGGAAGAAATCCAAGAAACCTTACGTTTGGGGGAGGAGTCCTTCCTAAGATCTCTGAAATCTTGGAGTTCATCTTCTCTCTAGGGCCAGTTATCAGAAGCATGGCTCTTGGATTTTGGGCTATCGCAAAGACTTCGCTCTCGACTCTCTCGAGCGGGTGGCCTCCGTGAGGAGCCATTGAAACAATCTCAAAGCCAGGAGCGTACTTCTTCCTGATCTCCTTGTCTCTTTTGAATTGATTTCGAGATACGTAATCGTAAATTACACTGACTTTCTTTGCACCCATCCTAGCAAGCATCTTTCCCCATTCGCTGTGAGGAGCTGAATTCAAGTCTGCTGCACGGTCAACGAAGCACTCGATTTTGTAAATGATTGACCCAAGAAGGGTGCCGCTGAATGTCTTCACGCTCCATACACAGTGGTGATCGATCAGAAGCTTCTTGCGGCGCAACTTGCAGTACAGTAAACAAGTCAGAGGGCAGAAGATGGCAGGGTTCTGCGCGAACACTATGTCTGGCCCTTCGGATGCAAGCAAGATGAGAGTCCTCAAAAAGAGGAAGAGGTACCTGAAGGGAGCTAAAAACATGGGTCCGTACAGAAGGCTCAAGTTCACTCTTTTTGCTGAGATCTCTTTCGACAACTCATCCATCCTTGGACTCGACGGCGCCCACGCTAAACACAGAACCTTTGGAGGCCCTTTTTCTTGCTCGTGCATCTCGGGTCAAATCTCGCTTACTTCTTGTTCTTTCCTTCCTTCGTACACTTCCAATTTCACACTTGAGAATTAGAGCACAAACCATTCAATCTGGATAACCAAGAAAAAGTAGATTTTAGGTTGGAAAGCCTTCACTTTTCAACGCCGACATTATTTATAGCCCGAAACACAGGCTCTTTGGGCAAAGCAGGCAAGCTACTCTCTCATGGCCTCGGCATGTAAGTTTGACTCGGGGAATATCGACCTCGTTCTCATGACGTACAACAGAGAAGACACCATAGGGAAGGCTCTTGCGTCGGTCGCAGGTTATAGGTTCAACAAAGTAATCTGTGTAGACCATTTTTCTTCAGATAAGACTGTTGAAATCGTAAGAAGATTTTACCCCAATTGCGAGATTCTTTACGAAGGCAAAGGATTAGGATATGCAAGGACGATTGCAATAAAGCAAGTTGAATCGCCCTCGTTCTTGTTTCTCGACAGCGACGTTGTTCTCCCTTCAGATTTCCTAGCACGTGTTTCCAAGTTTTTCGTCCACAGCCGGGTGGGAGCAGTGCAAGGAAAGAGACATGTGAAACACGAACTCTGGGGGGAAGTGATCAGATCAAGAACGAGAAGATCGGAATACAGAGTATTAAGAAGAGGTGACAGGCCCTTCACGGGAGCAACCCTCATCAAGACGAAGGCCGCTTTAGGCGCCGAGCTATCGAAATATAAAATGTGGGAAGATTACTTCCTCATGAGACACATTCAAGAAAAAGGGTATCTTTGGCTAGAAGTTTTCGTTCCGGTTGAAACTCTCGAAGCAAAGGTTATGACTTATGGTGGTGTTCCACAACGTGCGGTAGAGAATGAGGGGGCTGCAATGAGGCTTTATGGCATAAAGTCGCCAACGGCGTTCCTTTCAGAGCAGCTGAAATACACTCTCAGGGATGTAGGGTTCGCGATAAAGCTTGGGAGTCCTCACTGGCTAATGCACGTCCTCGAATTACACAGAAAGATAGTAAAGGGGTATCTTTCTCCAACGAGATATCTCTCTTGACTTTTCTTACGAACTGACCTCCTATTCATTTGCTGCTCCCTTCTTCTTTGTGGGCATTGCCTCTACAATGCTAAGGTACTTTTTCAAGATGAAGCCGTCAAGCAATTGATTGGTAGGCTTTATCAGTGATCATGGCGATGAGACGAAGACTTCACCCTAAAGAAATCAGGTGAACATCATCCTGCAGGACTACTCTCTTGCAACTCGCATCTTGTGCGAAAAGATTTTTCTGGCTTGAGCACTTTCACCGCAAATAAAGTGAGTGGGAGAGGGGAAAAAAGCTCTCGGAGTGCTGCCGCTTGAGAAACTCTTGCCTATCTGGATCCCCAGTGGCTCCAGACAAAGAGGATTACAAGCATGACTATCGAGCCTGCAAAGCCTGAGACTATCGCACCTACAAGGTCCGCGTTTGCAGAGCCGAGCAAGTACTCGAATCCAGAAATTATTGGCACGCGCACAAGGTATACGATGAAACCTATCGCATATCCGAGTAGCCAGAATCCGAATATGAGCGGTCCACGACTCATTTGGGCTGTCATGGCGCCTTCATCGGAGAAATTTGCCTATAGTGCGACTAGGTTAACCTTTATTGACAAAGAGTATTAGCTTGTTTTGGCTACTAGCGAGTTCACTCTCTGTCTCTTGATGCTCTCTTTCCCTCATCAACTCGCACTCTCTTCTACAACGCACCATTTTCCTTGGCCTTCGTGAAACGCAAGCCTCGACACGGAGATATCCTTTCTGAGCTCCTCGAAAATCCAGTTTGCAATGTTCTCTGAGGTCGGACGCTCGAATTTCTTGTTTAGATCTTTGTGATCAATCTCAGAGAGAACTCTCCAGCACTTTTCCTCCATTTCCTTAAAGTCCATTATCATTCCGTCTTCTCGTATCCTCCCGTAAATTTCCACGACAACTTTAGCCGTGTGCCCATGAGGTACACCGCACTTCGGATGACCTGGAAGGAGATGACTATAGTCGACAAAGAACTCCATGCCGAGGCCAACTCTCTTTTTCTCTTCCAACCTCTTCTCATTCTCCTCCTCTTTCTTGCTAGTAATAATAAGCTTCCAAGGGGCGTTTCAGAATCTTTGACACAAATTCCCAAACAGATTCCCCACTTTCAAAGTATTTCCATTCTTCCTTCCCGCCTGGAACTGCCTTCCCCGTTTCTTTGTCCTTTACAATCTCCCTTATTGAAATGCAGTATTTGTCATCACATTTTGTGACGAAGGCGAAAGCCCCGCTCTCATATCCGGGAAGACTCACGACTAGTCTTATCCCTTCGTCCAATTCAAGTCCGAAAATCAGGGTCCTAAGCTCATTGATTTCCCTTATCCGTTTTTCACTGTATATTGGGGAATCTCCCCTTCTTTCTTGCATTTTCTTGCACTCTGTCCCATCTTTTCGCTGTTATTTTTGCTTCCTGAAGAAGATCAACCACTTATTTGAGGGTGCCTAAGGGTGAGAGAGAGATATACGATGGGGCATCGTTTCCTTGCCCTTTGAACACCGACCTCTTCACCTTAGCCAAAGGGTCTAACCATTTACGAGAGCCTGGCGAAACCCTCTTTTCACTTGTCTTATGAGCTAACTACCTTTAGAGATACATTTCAGGTCGCATGTGCAATGAAGCGCTCTCTTCCCCCGCACTTTCCCTTTTCTTTCTTCCTCCTCATCAATTACTGAAAGCGGAGCAACGGTTTCCACATTGAAAATTTTCAGCACGCTAACCGAACGAAAGGAGGAGCTTCGCAGGTCTGATTCTGACGAGTTCCGAATGTTTGTGTGCGGTCCGACTGTTCAGGACAACATTCACCTTGGGCATGCCAAAACCTACATCGCCTTCGATGTCCTTACGAGATGGTTGCTAAAGTGCGGAAACAAGGTTTTCTTCTTAATGAATATCACCGACGTCGATGACAAGATATTCGACAGGGCAAAGAGAGAAAACGTCCCTTACATGAAAATTGCAAACAGGTTCTTCGAAGAATTTGTGGAGGACTTGGAATCTCTCAACATTTTGACAGTGAGTAAGTTCTGCAGGGTTTCTCAATACATCGAGCAATCGGCTATACTCGTTCGTCGCCTTCTCGACATGGGGATAGCTTACAGGCTGAATGGAAACGTCTATTTCGACATCTCAAAGGCTGACCATTTTGGCAAGTTGTCGCATCAAACAGAATATGATCTCAAATTGAAGCAGATAGACGCCGCACCCGGAAAGAGAAACTCTGTGGACTTTCTTCTTTGGAGAAAGGTCGACTCTACTGAAGGGGTGTGGAATTATGCATCTATCGGCGAGGGAAGACCGGGGTGGCATATTCAAGACACGGCAATTGCCTTCGATCAATTCTCAGGAAATCCCTATGATCTTCACGGAGGCGCAACCGAGCTCATCTTCCCTCATCACGAGGCAGAGCTCTCTCAGGACGAAGCGCTTTCGGGAAAGATCCCATTTGTTTCGATTTGGATGCACACGGGGCTGCTCTTGGAGAACGGAGAAAAGATGAGCAAGAGTCTTGGAAACGTCTTGACAGTGAGAAGCGCGCTCAGGAAGTTCACTTCGGACGAGCTACGGTACTATTTTCTCTCGCATCACTACAGGGAAAGTTTCGATCTTAACCTTGAGGAGATATCACACCTCTCAGCCAAGCTTCGGCAAATCGAAAAGGCATCGAGGATTGTCCTTCCTAGGTCTTCCGAAAGTCAAAGAAGCTCTCGAAGCAAGCTTCAGACTCTTCCATCCCGCCTTCCTAAGACGAACAAGCTTGTGGAACTCTTGGCGGATTTTGCGGCTGCAATGGATGATGACTTGAATACGCCACAGGCCCTCGAGATCCTGTACAAGCTTTCAGAATCCATTGTCGAGAAGGAAATGGATTCAAAAGATGCAAATGAAGAAATCTCGAAGGCTTTTTGGCACATGGTTGACTCCTTAGGGTTCGTTCTCCTCTGAAAGAAGGAAAAGAAAAACACGGCGCCTGGGGGTAAAGAGAATAGGAGTGCGATCATAGAGTTCGCTCACAAATTAAAGGGAGAAAAAAAGAGGAGGTCTCACATCAGCATTTGGCAGAAGAGGAACAGTTTTCGAAGAATCTGCATTTCTTCAAAATGCTTCTAGAAAACGAGCAGTCATTCGATCGACTCTTCTGTGAAACCAAGCACGGCGACTACTTCACCCTTTTTTACAACGAGGCATTTGCGGACGATCCTATTTTCAATCATTTCGTGATCAAACCAACTCTTCTCGAAAGAAGAAAGGGAACTAGAGGCGGAGTTGATTCCGAGATGTTTCAGCAGCAGATTGAACAAACCCTTAGGAGCATAAGATCAATCGCTCAGAAGCTTCACGTGAAAGCAAGCGTCTTCATTGAAGATTTCTGGCCATTAGCAAATGAATTAAGCAAGAAAGCAATCGAGGATCACTACAGACTCTCTGGACGAATGGACATTCTATCAATGGAGTTGGGCTCCCAAAAGAGCAATGGTGATCCCAAGTCACTCATGTCCAATCCAAACATCGAGATTGAAATCACAAAAGATGTTGAGAATTGGAACAACGTCTTTGTCAGGTCCTTCAATATTGGTGAGGGATGGCATTCTGAGCTAGCTAAAAGACTGCAACGGATATCAGTTGACGAACCCACCACCAAGTTGATTCTCGCAAGACACATGGGTAAGCCCTCAGGATGTCTGTTGCTTCATCGTTTTCCCAAGGAAGTCCTTGGAGTATATTGTGTAGGTACACTCCCAGAGGCAAGGGGAAAGGGCATTGCAAAGGAAATGATGAAGAAATCAAAGGAGTTAGCAAGCGATGAGGACTGCAAATTCATGACATTGCAAACAATAGAAGAAGATTTTGTCTCAGGTTTTTACACAAGAATAGGCTACAAAGTAGTATTTAGAAGAAGTATCTTTCAGTAAAGTTGTTTTCCCTTCGCTCAGCTTATTATAAGCTTCGTATCTTTGTTAGTAGATTGTTGATTATTCTAAAAGTCAGCCCCCAAATAACATACTCTCTAGAAATTCTAAACGCAGGAACCTGCAATTCCCTGCCTTCTACAACGACTCTTTCGAGTGTTTCGCTTCGCTCTTTCAGGAAGTATGAAAATGGAACCCAAAAATGGGCTTCTATCTCTTCTTTGTCATCGAGCCTGACTTTCATCTGACTCTTTGCAAGAGCAACGAATGGGGTAATTCGTATGCTTCTTCTCGAGATCGGCGTCAACTCGTCTAGCTGACCAAAGAGATAGCATTCTTTCAAGTCTATCGAAGTCTCTTCCAAGAGTTCGCGTCTTGCAGTGTCAAGCATGTTGGCGTCCTCGGGTTTCGATCTGCCCCCTGGAAAGGAAATCTGACCTGACCAAGGATCGCGAGGATTAGCCTTTCTCTTAAGAAAGAGTAATGAGATTTGTCCTCTTTTAGTTTCCTCTCGGAGAAGAGCAATAACAGCAGCCCGAGAGACTGAGTCTGACTGCTCACCCTTGATCTCTCGTCCGGGATTCCTCTTGATTCCTTCTCTGATCTTGGTCAAAAGCGAGCTCTGAGGAAATTCGATGTTTCTTTCTTCGATCTCGTCTTGAGAAGACACATTGTACACCGCTGCTTTTATTGATTTTTCAGTTTGGAAAATTCTGAATAGGCTTCTCTCTCTTTTTTTCTGTATTCGATTCAAAGGGGAAAAACCTCTCTTGTTTCTAAACTGAGCTCTTCTATTCTTCTTCTTATTATGCTCTGAATAACCTTCTTGATTCTGATCTTTCGAGTCTCATAACTTCTGAGCCTGACTACCTTGATGCCATGCTTTCTCTTCAGTATGGTGTCTCTCTTTCTATCCCTTGCCCTCATGCCAAAGAAATTGTGCCATATCTCACCGTCTGCTTCTATCGCAAGTTGAAGGTTTGGAAGAAAGAAATCAAGCCAGTAGTAAACTGTTCGGCCATCTTTTCTCTTGTATCCTTCAACTCTGTATTCATGAAAGAATGAGTACCTTTCGACGAAACCCTCCTCTTCGAGCTCTCGTCTTATCGGCTGTTCTGTGGTCGAATACACGTCTGGGTTTCTGTTTCCCTTTGCTGCTTTTGAAGCAATGATTCTGAATCGCGTCTTCCAGTCCAGCGAGGGAGAAGCCTTAGTTTCACTAAGCCAGATCTTTTCCTTCATTGAATCCTCCCTTGATCAGAACGCGAATTTTGAAATATGCTGCTTAGACTCTACGACTGGGTTACTCTCAAAAGAAATGCATTACTGGATATTTTGAAGGAACGAGTGCCAAATAAGATGGTTCTGACAACAGACAAAGAAGAGCCACAAAGAAACAATGATGTTCTTAGCCGGAACAAAGCGGGGAGAGAGAGAGGAAAAAGAGAACAAGGAACCAGGAAACTCCCTCCAGCTCTTTGGTTAAATACCCCTCCTGAGCATTTTGTTGCTCGTTCGTCAGGAAGTTTTGCTTCGGCTCATGTTCGATTTGTTTGTTTTCGCAGCAATTACATTGATGGGGAAATCAGTATTCGACGAAACGGCTCTCTTCAACTTCGCAGCTGGACTGGTTGCTTTCTTGTTCATACTTGTTGCTGTGTTGATATTCGTTTTCGTCTACGACAATCTGAGAAGAGGCAAAAGGGCATCATCGTCTTCCACATCCTCCGTGTAGCTCAAAGGCAATTATTTCCTTCCCTCCTTCCTTTCTTTCTATCTATCTTTATCTTGTCTTTCAAGTCACTATTCATTCTACCAAGAAGTTTAAGAGTTAAATCTCAGCATTAATGCCCGTTCTCCTCATCGGTCAGGAGAATTTTCTGCTTGATGCGCTCTGAGCTTTAGGCGAAGCGCATACCCCTTTCGTGGCGATAGTTCAAAACGTGCAAGCTACATCACTTGACTCTTTCGGTCTCTTAGATGCTCATGTAGAGCAAAGGTACAAGCAGTTAGGCTTTTCCGAGCTCACCTCGATACAATCAAAGTCCTACCGCGTACTCACTAGAGGAAAGAATGCACTGCTGGTTGCTCCCACTGGGTCAGGGAAAACGGAAGCAGCTGTGATTCCAATCTTTGCAAGGCTATCTCATTTTCTTCCTCGATTCAACCAAGACAAAGAGATGACTTTTACAAAGAAAATTCGAATGTTATACATCACTCCGCTGAGAGCTCTCAACAGGGACATCTTGAGGCGGCTCCTCTCTTATGCTCAGGCAGAAGGACTAAGAGCCGAAGTAAGACATGGAGACACACTTTCCTCTGCGAGGCAAAGGATGCTCACCTCGCCGCCGGATGTATTGATAACTACACCTGAAACTGTTGGAATAATTCTCACCAGCAGGAAATTCAAACAACACCTCTCCGAGCTCCAGTATGTTGTCATCGACGAGCTGCACGAGCTTCTTGGGAACGAAAGAGGAGCACACCTCTCACTCAGTCTTGAGAGACTTCAAAGACTTGTTCCGAGTTCGGAGATAATTCGAGTTGGACTATCAGCAACCGTGGGCGATGTAGAGGAGGCGGCAAAGTTTCTCGTCGGAGTAGGACGAAGATGTGCCATAATAACTGACACTTCCGGACGCGGATACGACGTACAAGTGCGATTCGTCTCTGGGAAGCTCTCGGATCTTGCTTTGGTGACACTTGATTATATTCGAGAAAGAGGTGGAGAGAGCAAGAGCACCCTCGTATTCACGAATACAAGAGACGAGGCAGAGTTCTTCGGCGCGGTACTCAAGGCGAAATCGCAAGACATTCCGGTTGAGGTGCATCACGGCTCTCTCTCAAAGGAGGCACGCGAAGCCGCAGAGTCAGGCCTTCGTTCAGGCGAAGCCAAGATAGTCGTATGTACGTCCTCTCTTGAGCTCGGCCTCGATATTGGCAGTGTGAACCTTGTTGTTCAGGTTGGTTCTCCCCGTCAAGCCACTAAGCTGATTCAAAGGATTGGAAGAAGCAGGCACAGAATGCGAGAGGAAGCAACAGGTGCAATCATCACGAATAATCTTGACGATGAGCTTGAGGCGATCGCTCTTCTCCAGAGATCTAGGAAGGGCTCATTGGAGAAAACCATCATTCATATCAAGCCTCTCGATGTGCTTGCGCACCACATTGCTGGCCTTGCTCTTGAAGAAAGTTCTTTTTCAATGTCTGATGGAGTCTCTCTCTTTAGGAATGCCTATCCATTCAAAGATCTTTCAAATGAAGATTTTGACTCTGTCGCGAGAATCCTTGAAAGACAAGGAATCATCCGCTTCGATGGAGAAGCGGTCAGAAGAAGGGGGATAAGGACATACGAGTACTACTATTCCAATCTCTCAACCATCCCGGATATACAACAGTTCGAAGTAATCGATGCAACTTCGAAAAAGATCATCGGAAGACTCGATCAGGTGTTCGTGGGAGAGTATGGTGAGCCCGGCAGGACGTTTGTGCTCAAGGGAAATTCATGGCGTATCATCTCAGTGGATGATGACAAGAAATCTCTCTATGTTGAACCAATCTTCTCAGATCTCAGCACGATACCCTACTGGGTAGGGGAGCTCATTCCTGTCGAACTCGAAACTTCTCTTCTTGTTGGAAAGCTTAGAAAGACGATAGCTTCTGGGCGTGAATTGGGAAAATATGAGGTATCCTCAGAGCAGACGAGGAGGCTCAAGTCAAGTGCATCAGTTCTTAGAGGCCTACCAGATGATTCCAACGTGATAGTAGAGAGGAAGGCTGGCACTTCAACAGTTGTGGTTCATTCTTGCTTTGGAACTAGGATAAACCAAACCCTTAGTACTATCCTTTCGACGCTCCTCTCATCCAAAACAGGGTATCTGATCGAAACGAAGAGTGACGCCTACAGGATACTGCTTTCATCGAGTGGCCAACTTAGAGGTGAACAAGTGGAGGCCGTGCTCAAGGAGGATTTCAAGATAGAAGAAATACTAGAAGCATCAATAGTCGGAACTCACCCGCTCAACTGGAAGACATGGTATGTTTCCAAAAAATTTGGAATTGTGGATAAGACTGCTCAGTATGACAGACGTGCGGCTAGGCTCATTCAGGATAGGTTCAGAGGGACTTCAGTTTACACTGAGATAGTCAGGGAGCTCTTTCTCGAAAAGTATGACATTGAAGGAACGAAGAAGGTTCTCGAAGGAATCCGAACAGGCAAGATTAACCTGAGAATCCTCGACGTTGAAAACTTTTCAGAGCTTGCGATGCCGATCTTGGAGTACGCCTCCTCCTTTGCGGCACTTCCTGCAAGCGCAGAGAAGGCAATACTCGACTTGGTGCGTGTGCGGCTAGAAAGTGCCAAGCACAAGCTACTGTGTTTGAGCTGCGGAAGATACGAATCGATCAAAAGAACCGATCAAATATCTGAACCCATAATTTGCCCGATTTGTCACTCACGCCTGATTACAGAAACATATCCCTCAGATGTCGAGCTCCCGATGATAATAAACAAGAAAAGAAAATCTTCTGAAGCTCTGACAGAAGAGGAGGAAAAGAAATTCAGAAGGGCCTGGAAGACTTCAAGTCTTATTCAAAACTTTGGAAAGAGGGCCATTCTTATTCTGTCTGGATTCGGAGTGGGTGTTGATACCGCTGCAAGGATACTGAGGAGAACAGGAGACGAGGATCAGACGATCAGAAACATCTACGTTGCCGAGAAGAATTTTATTGCGACTCGAGGCTTCTGGCAGGATCAAAACTGAGATAAGCCGCTCAAGTTGACACTTAACAGGCAAACTTACAGGTTTGAGTTTTTTTCTGCTACAACATGGGACTAAAGTTTCTTCCCCCCTGGTGCGGAGAGAAGATCTTTTGCCTTCATCCTTTCGAAGAGATCTCGACCCTTGAAAAGTTCTTCAAAACCAAGAACTTTTTACTGGCGTACGACTGAACCTCGACACACCTTAGAAAGATCCTTGTTCCTATACGGATGCCTTCAAGCCTTTTCCCAAGTGTTCTCCAACCAAGTACTTTGATCTCTCCTGTTTCGTCTCCGACCACAAGTTCTGTTCTTCTGACCATACCCTCCTTCGTGCTAATCTCCCTGCTCAGGGGTTCTGAGAGAGCCATCGACTCTACAGATACGATGGATCCGCTCTCAAGGTTTGAAATTTTTGTGATCAAAGCGGCCGAACTTTGAATGTCTTCCCTCTTTGGTCTTACCTTAACCAGCGAGCCTCCGATCGAAAATTGCGCTTTGAGTGCAATTTCATCAAACGAATTTGGCTTGCAGAGAACTACGTCGTCAACGGAGAAATTTTGGATTAGTTCTTCACGCGCCTTATCTCTGAAAGTCCCCGAAATCTTCCTCTTTCTATAGTCTACCAACAGCGCATATGCCAGAGTGTCTGTAGCATTGTCCTCTTCGGCCGCCGAGATGGACAGAATCCGTGTGATGAATGGCAAAACGTGTAAACCGCTACTACTACTTGCCGTATGAGGGAGATTTGTTTGCCCACCAGACGAGTTGTTAAGAGTTCTTAGACTTGTCTCAATCAAACGCTTGAACCAGTCTTGAGTCTCCTGCCATTTTTCGACCACATATGTAGAGTCATCTCCGTGAAGCTCAAGAGAATGGTTCCCAGAGAAACCCACCTTCTTTGCTCTCAGATTCGCAACCGTTACTATTTCTCCATCTTCAAGGCTCTCAAATGATGGATTGTCATTGTCCCAAATCACGATCCGAACCTTCTTCGATGGATCTTCAGGTTTCACAAGGCCGAAGGCAAAAAGCCGCCCGTGACTCCCGTCTTTCCTCAGATACTGCCTTTGATCACCCTCTCTCATGAATCCGCCTCGTATGATTATCCTTCTTCCATCTTCGAAATGCTCGTCTGGGAAGATGATTTGCTCTTCCAGACTTTTAATGCGTATGCTCTCATCACCCTCTTCTGATAATACTTCTACCTTTGAGTTGTCGTCAATGTTCAAAACAGGCGAATTGTCAATGCCTGATGTGACATATGCTTTTGATATCTTCAAGAGGCTTCCCGGATGCAATTCAGGGATGGTGAGTAATTCATTTGTCTTAGAGCCCCAGACCGTGGCCGCCAAAGTCACGTGTTGGTCAAAGAGCAAAAGCCTAGAAAGTATGCCTTGCCTTCCGTCACTCTTGCGCGTGTATTTCTTCGGAGGCGAACATGCGAGTAACCTTCCAAGGACAGTAATATTTCGCTGAAGGGGTTTGATTTCGCTCAACCGATGGACAGGGTTCTGATCGGGTTGAGAAAGAGTAACCCCAAGATCTGCTCCTACAAGAAAGAGTGCCCCCTGATCTGTCAGATAACCTCCGCCGACGTTTCTCTTTTTCTCTTCGAGGAGCTCCAACAGTTTTTCCTTGCTAATTCGCTCCTTACTCTTCTCGAGTAGCTCACTCAAGAGAGCACGAAACTGCGCTTCCGTGCGTCCCGCAAAAGAGGGAGACGCAGCTCCCAAAGAGCTCTTCTCCTGCGTTTGGTGATAGTCCTCAGAAGTCATTTATCGGGGCACACACTGTCCAAGGTTCGCCAAGGTTCGGCGTTGAAGTCATCAACATTTCTTCTTGGTAATCACAGCGCATCTGTGTAGCAGGCTTTTCTCGCTTATGAAAGATCTAGCTCCCCCCAGGGTTTCACTTAGAATTCAAATCATCTTATTCATCTGTTCAATCCGAAACTTGATCTTCATCTGCTCCAAAGTTGTTTCTTACTTTCTCTCTTACAGTCACATTATTTCGATTTCTTTGAATATTGCTTTTGCATTCCTGTGTCTTGGAAGAGCTTCCATAATTTCCGGAAGAAACTCCAAACTCTTTCGAAATCAAGCAAAAACCCTTCCGCTGCCGAAATTCCCGATTTTCACCCCATCAAACTTGTTCCTCTTCAAGATAAATGGAAGTTACAGGCATAAAGAGACTACTTTCCATCGCCCATGTGAAACTTTTTTAACCAATGTGTGATGGCTTTCTACGCTTGAATCTAAGAATCTTTACCTGTGATGGACCGTTTTCAACTTTTCCAGCACTTGAGCTTTTGAGTCCTGAGTTTCTTCACTTCGGCATCACCTCGATCAGGAGATGTGGTTAGATCATGAGTGCACCAAGACGAGTCCGAACCATATATTCAGTAATTGCTTCGCCCAATCGATTGGATATTCTGAGAATACTCAACACGAAGGGGCCCTTGAGCTACTCTGAGCTCAAAACGCTAGCTGGGTTCAAATCAAAGAAGGAATCTGGTAAATTCGCCTATCACCTCAGGAAGCTCGTCAAACAAACCTTGATCTCCTTGAACAGAGGTGAGCGAAGGTATGCTGTTACAAGTCTCGGCAGGCTCGTCCTAAACCTCACAAGACAGATCGAAGAACAGTCAATACTAGAGTCTGGGAGACTCTATGTGAGAAGCTCTCGCCAAGCGATGGAAGAGTTCAATGCTGATAAGATACTCCAGTCGCTTGTGAATGAGGCAGAGATGCCTGTAGAACTTGCACAGAAAATTGCTAGCGAAACTGAAGCTAGAATCTACAAGTTTCAAGCAGCCTATCTGACCGCACCTTTGATACGAGAGGTGGTAAACAGCATTCTCGTAGAGCATGGCTTTGAAGAGTATAGACACAAACTCACAAGACTTGGAATGCCGGTTCACGATGTTTCAAATTTGATTTCACAGGCAGCGGATGGTGTTGGATCGGCCTCGACCGTTTTTGCTCATACGGCAAGAAAGGTTTTGTCGGAGTACTCTCTTCTCACGAAGATTCCTAGGGACGTCGCGGATGCTCACCTGTCAGGTGACATAAACCTCTCAAACTTAGGCACGTGGAGTCTCATGCCGGATACTGTATTCTTTGATCTGAACTCACTTCAGGCTGGTTCTTTCAACCTCGGGAGCAAGCTTGTGCATTTCCCAAGGCTCGGCTCAATCAAGAATCTCGACTCCGCAATAGAATCGTTTGCCGTGATTGCAGGAATACTATCATCTGAGGCGTCTAATGAAGTGTGCTTTGACAACATAATTCCATACATCGCAAGGTTCCTAACGCCTAGATCCAAAGAAGAACAGATCAGACTTTTCTCAAATATTCTCAATACCCTTTCTCTGGCGGTCAACGACGGGACAGCACGAAGAATAACTCTTCGAATCGGAGAGCCCCAGAGAGATGAGGACATATCTACTCAGATGGAACTTCGGGATTGTGCTCTCGTCGCATACTCAAGAATTTGTTCCATTGTCCCAGTCCCTGCTGTAAGCCTGGTTCTCAACCCAGGTCGATATTTTGACACGCACTTCTCAGAAGTCGTAGCTGAGCTTGTCATGCAGGGCGCGGACATCGCACTTGAATCCGAGGGAAAGTATGCTTTCGATGGGCTACGTATTGACTCTGTTTGTACAAATAGTTCTGGAAACTCAGTCGATGGTGCGGCCATCCTCCAGAATTTGACGATAAACCTGCCGAGGCTCGCTTATGAGTCGAACCAAGACGAGACCTATTTCAGAGCAAAACTTGCTCTTGTGTTGCAAACTGCGCTCACAGCGCTTTCGAGCCGGAAAGAACAGGTGAAGGATGTGATGAAAAGAGGATTATTGCCAGGCGTTGCACAGCTTCCTACCTTCTCTTCGATAGAAGACATGCCTTTGGTGGTAAACCTTGCAGGACTCAACGATGCGATGATGACGATAGTTTCAGATCAGGAAGCTGCAAATCGCAAGAAAATAGCCCTTAAAGTTCTAGAGACTGCCGCCAAAGTGACCTCTGAGAAGGGCTCAAAGCTCGGACACAAGGCCTTTGTCTCAATGCTTGATCATCCTGGAATTGAGCGACTAGCGGAGATTGACTCGGAAAAGTATGGGAGGGCAAAGGAACATGGCCGGAACGGGTATCAGGTTGGCCTTTCAATCATATACGACCACGTTAACAACGAAGAAATTCTATCAGGAATCATCGAGCTTTCAAGAGCCACGAACGGAGGTACGATCGTGAGTTTCGAACTTCCAAAAACAGGAGACGTGAATCTTAATGTCTCCGATGTAGTTACAAGCATGATTGGTAAAATACCCTTCACCCGTCTGTCTCGTAAACCCGATATTTGCAGAAAATGCGGGTCCAAAATTTTTGATTCCACTAAATGTCCAAACTGCAAATCAACATCTTTCATTCCCATTTCTGATCTGAATTGATGGGGTCAACGCAACGAGTAACAGAACGAACTGTATAGCAATTTGATCTCTCGTTTTTCCTCATAGAAACCATTTGAGCACCAGTCCAAATTGCAGATCATATTTTCTCAGGTGGTGAAATCAAATGTACTTCGATTACATTTTGGCTCGCTCGATCTTGTGTCAAAAGAAATTAACTTGTTTTTTAGAACCAAGGCTTAGTTCTTTCTATCTTCCCAGAAACTTTGCTTAACATTAAATACGAACAGTCGAACTGTAGTCACCGAATGTGTCATGCAGTTAGAGATTGAGGAAGAGTTGAATGATTCGATCAGTGAAGCGAAATCTAACGAAGAACCAAGACAAGTTTTTAGGGTTGTGAGTCCCACATTTAGGACTCATCATAGAACAGATGAACTCATCTAACTGTATTTTCTTCTGTCCGAGATAGCAACTAGCTCGAGTACATTGAACATGTGAACTTCGAAAATTCATTTCAAACAAAAAAAGGAAGAAAAGAGAAAGAAAAAATGGGGAGTATGTAGTAATGGCCGCAGATACACTTGGCAGAGAAGTACCAGATGAAGTCGAGGATCCAAGAGAAACACTAGACCAACTGCAGCAAAAGGGACCAGCACCGATCATCCTCCCAGATGAGACGCTTGAGTTCTTCGACAACGATGAGCTGCGTGCTAGGGTGTTCTATGAAAAATATGCTCTCAAGGACGAACGTGGTACGATTGTTGAACGGACACCTGTCGAGATGTGGGGAAGAATCGCAAGAGAGCTTGCATCCGTCGAATCCACGGAGGAGAAGAGAAGAGAATGGGAGAAGAAGTTCTTCTGGCTCTTGGAAAACTTTCGTTTCATTCCAGGAGGACGTATCATGTTCGGTGCGGGACAGACTCGTCGCTCCACTTTGCTAAACTGCTACTACATTCCTATCAAGGACGACTCGCTTGAGAGTATATTCGAGTTTTGCAAGGAAGCAGGCCGGACTTATTCCTTCGGCGGCGGAGTCGGAACCGATATTTCCATACTTCGGCCGAAGGGAGCGCCTGTCAACAATTCTGCTATCGTATCCACTGGTTCCGTATCATTCATGGAGCTGTTCTCCGTTACGACTGGAACCATAGGCCAAGCTGGTAGACGCGGAGCTCTTATGATTACGATTCACGTCGATCATCCAGACGTAATCGATTTCATCGATGTCAAGAGGGATCTCACCAAAGTCACTCATGCAAATATCAGCGTCTGCTTAACTGACAAATTCATGCAGGCTGTCGAGAACGACGATCTTTTTGAGCTTTCTTTCCAAAATGAAAAGGCAAATGTTAGACGGACAATCAGGGCACAGGAACTCTGGAACAAACTGGTTCGCTCGGCTTGGGAATCGGCTGAGCCCGGGATAATATTTTGGGACAATGTCAAGAACGAATCGCCGACCGAATACAACGGGATGGAAGTGCACGGATTCAATCCCTGTTCAGAGCAGTGCCTTGAGGATTATGGCTGTTGCTGCCTTGGAAATATCAACTTGTCAGCCTTTGTTCTTGATGAATTCACCCCGAGGGCAAGCGTTGATTGGTTGAATTTAGAGAAGGCGCTTCGATATGCAACGAGATTCCTAGATAACGTGCTTGACTACAACTCTGACAAGCATCCTCTTGAAGCTCAGAGAAGGGCCTCGCTTTGGTCTAGGCGTATAGGGGTCGGTTTCACAGGCCTTGCCGACATGTTCGTAAAACTCAACCTGAAGTACGATACGCAGCAGGCTATAGAATTCGTTGACAAGATGTTTGAAAGAATAAAGAACATATGCTACGATGAAAGTTGCGAAATTGCGAAGGAGAAGGGCACAGCTCCAGCCTTCATAGCGGAGAAGCATCTCGAAAGACCTTTTGTGAAACGCCTTGAGCCTCTCGTCAAAGAAAAAATAAGGAGCGTCGGCCTTAGGAATGCTTGCATCCTCACGATTCCACCGGTTGGGAGTGGCGCTATCCTCGCTGGGACCACATCCGGCATAGAGCCAATCTTTGCGCTGAGCTACATCAGGAAATCGAAATCACTCTCAGGCTCAGAATTCAAGGTTTATCATCCGCTGGTCAAGGAGTACATGAAAAGATTCGGCCTAAAGTCCGAAAGCGAGCTTCCTGACACTTTTGTCGTTGCACACAACATCAAGGCCGAATTCAGAGTCCGCATGCAAGGGACGATTCAGAAACACATAGACTCGAGCATCTCAAGCACAGTCAACTTACCGAAGGAAGCAACCATCGAAGATGTGAAGAAGATTTACGTTCAAGCATGGAAAGCAGGTTGTAAAGGGATAACCGTGTACAGAGAGGGCGCGAGGGAAGGAATCCTATTGACTGAAGCTGAGGCTTCAATCCAAGGAACTGCTCGAGGAGTCTCGAAAGAACAGCGTCCTCAGAAGTTTGAGAGAGGTAGGATACTTTCAGGCCAGACAATCAAGATGAAGCTCCCACAGGGTAGTCTCTATGTCACTGCAAACAAGAATGGGAATAACATGATTCGCGAGACTTTTGTAACTCTTGGTAAGTCCGGAGGAGATGAAAAGGCAGACGCTGAGGCCATTGGGAGGCTGATAAGTCTGTATCTTCAACATGGGGGGAGCGTAGAAGATGTGATTCATACCCTGAAAGGAATCCAAGGCAGAGATGTGTCGTGGGATAGGGGGCAACAGCTACTTTCTGTACCCGACGCGGTTGCAAAAGCTCTAGAAATTCTAAGTGGGACCACCGTCAAGCTCGAACCCGAGCTTAAGCATTGCCCCGATTGCGGCGAAAGCGCGATAATTTTTGAGAATGGATGTTATAGGTGCACGAGCTGTGGATACAGCAAGTGTTCATAAAATAGGAAATAGAGCCCGAAATTATTCGTCAAGGATTCAGAATCAATGAGAGAAGAGCCGCTCTCAGTGTCCTGCCGTACTGCATCTGCTTAAAGTACCTGGCATTGAAAGTAGAATCTACATCGTGCCTTATTTCGTCTGTTCTAGGTAGCGGATGCATGATTATGGCGTCTCTTTTCATTCTTTCCACTTGCCGTGAATCTATGAAGTAAGAGCCCTTTACCTTTTCGTATTCTTGTTCATCAGGAAAACGCTCTCGTTGGATCCTTGTCATGTAGAGAACATCAAGCTCAGGAAGGACCTCCTCTATTGAATCATGCTCTCTTATCTCGATGCTGTTAGCTCGTCCAGAAGTTCCGAAATCATGGGTGGCCTCCTTCCTAATTCGAAGCAGGGGAGGGGAGACTAGATCTATCGAAACGTTGAATTTTGAAAGGCCATAGATGAGAGAGTAAACAGTTCTTCCATATTTCAAATCTCCAACTATGCCAATTCTCAGGCCGTCGATGCGGCCTTTTTCTTTCATGATAGTGTAAAGATCAAGCATTGCCTGAGTCGGATGCTCTTCGGTACCTGTCCCACCGCTGATGACAGGTTTTGACGAAATCTCTGCTGCGAATCGCGCCGCCCCCTCCATGGGATGCCTTAACACGATCGCGTCACAATTTGCTTCCACTACTCTTACGGTATCTGCAAAAGACTCGCCCTTCTCAAGCGAGGTTGTTCTAGTCTCGCTGAACCCAACAGATGTTCCCCCAATTGCGGCCATTGCTGACTCAAAGCTTAACCTGGTTCTAGTGCTAGGTTCGAAGAACATTATGCCGAGCGTCCGTCCTGTTCCAAGTGAGGCTCTCTCTTTGTATTCCAATCCTGCTATCTTGTCAGAATATTGGAATAGCAGATCAAGATCGCCTCGATCAAAATCCTTCATCGAAAGTACGTCTCGTGAAAAGTAAGGGTTTACCAAGCCGCTTCTACACTCCCTCAATCAGATATTAAAGATGTTGAGTATGTTTGAAACTCTCTTGACTTCTCATTCATGACCAAATACGCTGAACTGAGAGTGGTGCGGTGCTATCCTTTCATTTGGTTTCGAGAAAAATGCCTGAGGGAGGCGAGAGATCTCGTGGGACAAAGAGCTGCTCAGAAAAGTAAAACAGGAGAAATTACTTCTTGTTAAGAAATGAGCTTGAGTTTAGCAGATCATGTAATCGCCTCAGATCGGCTTCCCTGCTCCATCTGGCTGATTTTCCACTCAAGCGCTCTCTTGAACTCAGTATTGTCAATAAGGTTAAGATTGTGTCCACAAGTAGGGCATTTGAAAAACGCCTCCATGGCTTCCTCAAAGGTTAGCTTCTTGCAGGTTTGAGTGTCACAAAAATAGAACTCGTGCGCCTTTTCGTATTCGAGCCGCTGCTTGAGCCTCTCAAGCGCCTTCTTCTTCTGGGTCTCGATGAAGCCGTCAACTTGATCTTGTTGTGCTTTCCATCTGTATACGAACCATCCTCGCTTCAGGTCTCGAACCCTTATACCAGTTATGAGCGATCTGCCGAACAAATCGTAAAGAGCCTTCCTGACTGTGTTTATCTTTAGTCCAGTTGCGCTTGCAATTTCCTCGTCTGTAGCGTTTTCGTTGTTCAAAAGAGCTCGTGCAACTTTCACGTAATCCTCTCCTCCAAGCAAACTCGCAATCTTCACGAATGAGTCTTCATATTCCACTTTCATCAGATACTACTACCTCAACTCTCTTCTTAATGCGAAGATTTTTGCCCCCAAAATCCTTTCTAGTCATCGGAAGAATTCTTATCTTCGCTTCGTCAAATGTACTATATAGCTCCTTACCCCTATAAAGCCTATCAAGGAACACTGCCAAGGCCGCTATTTCACTGTGCGGCTGGTGGCCAACTGAGACATTGAAATCTGAAATCACGTAAACTTCCGGAGGTACTTTTTCGGCACCAACGATTACTAGTAGCGACCTATTAGAGCCCGAACACTTCTCAAAATGTTCATTGATCAAGGCAAGTGCATTATCGAGCTCCTCTCCATACATGGTCAGATGAATCACCAAACCATTGTGACTACTCTTCCACTGTTCGATTGCCTTCTTCCAGCTTTGCGAGAAACTGACCTTGAAATGGCCTCCCCACCTTTCCACGACCTTGTTTATGGAATGCGCTATGTCATCTTCCTTCCCAGTCAGAATCAGCTCATCAGCGCCGAATGCTCGCGCGACAAGCCCCAAATGAGTACTCATCCTTTCATCTCGGACGAGCCTGTGCCCCAACCTCAGGACAGTTATGTAATATTCCTTCGCGGAAGAAGCTTTGATGTTCTCCTTCATACCCCCTTCCAGATCATCCCTTTCTTTTTGCTTTCTCTCACTCAAAAAATAGCTTCTGTTAATTGAACTAGCTTTCTCTAGTACTTTCATAGCGGTCGAGTTTCTTTCTTTCTTTTTTCTTTCTTATTTTGGCGCGAGAAGAAGAGAAGAGTAGTACCAATAATAATGTCAGTGTGAACCACGACGGAATTGGGGGATAAATCGCAAAATTATCACCGAGGATATTCAACGATTTCTTGATAATGGGTCAAAGTTAGAACCGTACCAAAGCATGCGAAGAATTCAGTTTAGCTAAGCTTCTTTAGAAAATTCCTCTTTTTTTCCTCCTTTTGCTTCTTCTTCTTCTTCTTCTCGTTCATCTTGTTGTTGTTCTTTCTCTTAGCATTGCAAGGCGAGTTTGACAAAACCATGGCTCCCGATATCGACAGCAGGTAAACAATAAGGAGGACTAACACACTGCAATTGCTTTTGAAGAAGTACATTATGGAGCCCGGAATTAGCCGAGTATATAATGGCTATTTAAAGAGCGGATCGAAGCAAAAATTGGAAAAACAGAGAACGGCTCTAAAGAAACAGAGAGTAATTGAAGAGGAAGCTATGGGTGCGCAGGGTAGAAAGGCTCGAGCTCGAATTACACAGGAACTCGGAGGGGAGGGGAGGGGAGAGAGATTGTTTGATTGACTATGAAGTACTCTCCCAATGGTCTTCCCCTTGGCAAGGGCGAGTGCGAGGATCAAATGTGGGCATGATAGAGATTGTTGAGAAGTAACAAGAGAAGTAGGTATCACTAGTGCAAGTTCGGGAATTTTTCTCCCTTTTTGCATTTTCTTTGAAGGGCGGTTTTATGGAATGGCTAGAAAGAAGGGCAACTGTGTATGGTGAAGAGGGTTTTCATTGCTTTGTTATCTGCGGGTTTGGGTTGGCCTGAACTTCTTGAAAGTGTCATGCATTAGCAATGTATAAAACAATGGTTACAGTAATATTACTGTAATATGACAGTAACTTATACCCGATTATTATCATCGAAGAAAGATGAATTTGTCAACAGCCGCAATTACACAGACGACATGGACGATGACGACAAGCAAGGGGAGCTGCAACAAACAAATAATGCAAGAACAATGCTGTCATATTTTGTTAAAAGCGCTGCTGAGCTAAGGGGACTTGCATTTGGAAACAAAATTGACTCGCTGTTACCAGAGGGTGCTCTCAGTCCAAATACTCTGACTTTCATTTATGGAAAAAGAAAAGCCGAACAGATGGCGAATATTCTTTGCGGGAATGCTGTCAGAATCTTTGGCGGAAATGCGATTTTCATAGATGCTTCAAATTCATTTGATCCGTATGCAATAACAAGACATTGTGCGATGAAATCAAAAAGATCATCAGAGTCAGAGAAAACGCTACTTCAATCCATCATAGTGTCCAGAGCTTTTACATGCTATCAACTCACAGATCTTGTGGTCGGTCAGCTTACAAAACTCGTAGCTGACAGACAAAAAAGCGTTACACCAGATGCGCCCTTTCATTCAATAATAAGAAGTAGAAGGAGTAGTAGCGACGGCGGCAATAATAACATTGATCATCAATCAGACGATGAAAAAATTTCTCCAGAAGAGACTAGGGCGCGTATCAAACTTATCGTGATCTCTGGCATCAGCAACGTATTCAATGAAGAAGAAGACATCACAAAGAACGAAATCGAGCGCTTGCAGTACCTGATGGCTTCTTCACTTCACAGAATCGCATCAAGCAGAAAGAGTGATTCTATATTCATAGTAGCGTCTTCCAAGGATAGATGTGGGCCGTTCATCGAAAAATCCGATGTTGTGATAAAATTATTCGACGATGAAAAATCTGGGGCCGAGAAAGCCGCTCTGATAAAGCACAACTCAAGACGGTCCGCCGATGAGGTAAAACTGTGACTCATCACGATTTTCTTGAATGATTGTAGTGGGAAAAGAGGGAGGAGGAGTTTTCTCTTCGCTTGTTGAATTTCCAAGATTATATTCGTCTAACGTATGAAGACGAGGAAAGAAAAGATCAACCATTAACAGTAACAGCAGTAGGGGAAGGGAAAGCAGCTCCTGCAGCTAGGAGGAGAAGAGGAGGAAAAATCCCAAAGCTTATGCAGGAAGTTGAATCTTGGCGTAGCTTTCTCTATTCCCTAAGATCGGAAGATCGACAATTATTCAGAGAACTCATTGAAAATATTTTTCGGTATGCTGACGCAGTGGAGAATTGTGATCGTTCGTACACTACCGAAGCATTCTTGTTAAGCATGATACTCTTTCAGCATAGAACAATATTGCAGCTATTGAGGCAAATCAAAGAAATGAAACGAGGAGAAGAGGAGGAAAACACTTTGCCTGCATCATTACCGTAACTAGAAAGAAAATCGAATTTTTCCAAGCTGATGCCTTCAAGCACAACCAAAAGAAGAAGAAGGAGTGGGAACGTTTTCCACCTTGCGAGTCGAAGGCTGGCTGATTGACTGCTATCCCCAAAAGCCAGATGGAAGAGGGATGACTTTCTGGATATGCGAAGCCTCCGACGGCAGATGGATAAGAGTCAAAGATAACAACTGGCATGCCAAGATTTATGCAGCTGGATCTGCATGCGATGTTCCTGATTACGTGCTAGCTAAAGTTAGAGGATCAAAACTTGTTCATTCCATCAGAGTAGCTCACAAGAGAGCAGACATTTACTCGAAAGAAGATAGTCCAGTTTTAGAAATTGAACTAAACAATGCGGGAAGCGGAAGAAAACTCGGAGAGATTCTAGAAGGTTTCTTTTCAAACCCTTCGACATTCTCGCTGTACAATATTGACGTTCTTCCAGAACAGCAATATTTCTATGAGAAGGAGCTGTTCCCACTCGCGTATGTCGAAGCAGTCGTCGATCCCAAAGATGGAAGTGTAACTGAATGGCATCTCCTTGACTCCGCTTCTTCTTTCGACTACAAACTACCAGTTCTCAAATGCCTTAGATTAAGCATCAAAGTTTCAGACACATTCCCCACTTTCGACTCGAAGATTGCTGCAATTCAGCTCTCTGCGATCAAAGGTTGTGGCTATGACGGGCAGAACAACGAAGGAGAAGAAGGAGGAGAAAGAATCGCTATAATCGAAAGTAATGATGAGTACAGCTTGATTAAGGAAGCGCTTGAAGAAATTTCAAGGCTTGATCCCGATATCATCGTTACCCAAAACGGCGATTCTTTCCTGCTCCCATTTCTCTCCGTGAGAGCAAGGAAGCTTTCGATAAGTCTCAGAGAACTCAACAGAGATGCCGACGCTGGAGAATTTACACAAAACACAGCGAAAGCGAAAACTTACTTTTCCTATGGAAAGATAATGTACCGTCCCGCAACGCAACGACTTTTTGGAAGACTTCACCTCGACGAGGAGAACACTTTCGTCTATGATCAATGCAGGCTCGCAGGTCTCTACGAAGTTTCAAGAATTTGTAGGATCCCTCTGCACACCGCAATGCGTGCAAGCATAGGAAAGTGCCTTAGTAGCCTTCAGTTCTATTACGCTTTCAAAAAGAATATCCTGATACCTTGGAAGCCAAAGGTCGCAGAAGATTTCAAGAGTGGATACGAGCTCTTCCTAGCTGATAGAGGCGGGCTCGTGTTAGAACCGCTGCAAGGTGTGTTCGAGAAGGTTGCTGAGCTCGATTTTGCTTCTCTCTATCCTTCGATAATAAGGAAGTACAACATCAGTGCGGAAACAGTCAACTGCAGGTGTTGCCGCGATTGTAATCGATATTCCATTGACTACGAGGCAATAAGAAGAGAGCCGTCAAGAAACTCGCTCTATGAGCTGGGGCTGCATATCTGCAAAAGAGAAAGAGGAATAGTCCCCGCAAGCCTAGAGCTCCCTCTCGACAAGAGGTTCGAGTACAAGAGACTTCGAGACTTGGAACAAAACATCGCTATGAAGAAAATTTTCAATGAGAGAATGGGTGCGCTCAAGTGGATACTCGTCTGCTCTTTCGGATATCTCTCATTCAGAAATGCGAAATTCGGAAAAATAGATTCGCACATTGCAGTATGCGCCATTGCGAGAAAGACATTGCTTCAAGCCTTCCACACCGCAGAGCTTCGCGGCTTCAATGTCATCCATGGAATCGTCGACTCGCTCTGGCTTTCGAAACGGGGCGCAAGAGAAGAACATTACGCGGAGCTCTGCGAACAGATTGAAGCAGAGACGGGATTCGAGATCTCACTCGAAGGAATCTACAAATGGATAGTTTTCCTTCCAAGCAAGATGCATCCATCGAACCAAGTTGCAAACCGTTATTTCGGTTGCTTTGAGAGAACAAACGAAATAAAAGCTAGGGGAATAGAGGCTAGACGCCACGACACACCGCTCTATTTCAAACGGTGCCAGAACGAGATATTGAAAGAGCTTTCAGCTTGCTCATCCTTGGCGGAACTTCAAGAAAGAGCTAGAAAGGAAGGAGTTCGCATCTTTCACAGATATGCTGAACATCTAGAGAAGCATGAGGTCGACGTGACAGAATTGATCATAAGGCGAAGACTTTCAAAAGAACTCGATGCTTACAGCTCGAAGAGACAGCTTTCGGTTAACGCGGCTCTCAGATTGGAAGAAAACGGAGTTCGACTCCGCGCCGGACAGACAATTTCTTATGTTATTGCCCGTTATGGAAGCTCAGGTCGACTAAGAAGTATCCCAGAGGAAATGCTTCAAGATTGGGGAAGAACTTCTTCTTCTTCTTTACACTCCTATGATTCTCAAAGATACGTAGAATTGCTAGCCGATTGCTGCTCAACCATCCTTTCTCCATTTGGAGTTACAAAGCAGTTTTTGCTAACACGAACTGAAACGCTCAAAACTCTATGAAAAACATTAGACTTGTAGAGATTGCAAAGAATTAGCTTACCAAAAAATTTTGGGCGAAGGTTCTTGAAAAGATAAACTCCAAAAACAAGGGGAAAGATTGCAAACTTTATAACCGCATTTCGATGGTTGGACTCTGGGACGCTTTCTGATGAGTTCGCGTACTGCAACTGTCTTAGTGCTTACAATCGCTTTCCTCTTCCTCTTTCAATCAGCGATGACCACATGGAATTCCCAAAGCCCCACGAGTCGAATGCTTGCCTCAAGCGAATCCTACAGTGAGCAGCTTTCAGTTTATCTCACTTCGGGCGAGACATTCTGGAGAGCTGATCTAGTGGGAGGAAATATCTCGGTTAGCAATGTCACTGTCCCTTCTTCAGTAACTGCGTACAGCATAACTCTCACTCATTACAATGTTTGGAATACGCAGTTTGAAGTATTCACGAAGTATGGTTTTGGACTTTTGGGGCCGTTTGAGCCGATGCCCAATGCTTCGATACTCGTAGTGAACACAACTTCGTCTTCAGATGCAGCTTCGCTTGCATCATCGCTCGGATTGAGGTTTGGGTTAGCATTCCAACCGTACGGTAGCACTCCCAGTAGCTTCGAATTTTTGTCGCCAATCGATTTTGAAACAGAGATGCATGTCTACTTCTGGAATCTTTTGCCGAAATCGTACGGGGGATTCGCTTCGATGATGACAGAGTCCCAGTTCGAGTCGAGCGACCTCAACTACTACAAATTGAGCTACTCTTCAAGTGGTGTTTATTCCATTTCAATTGGTGGGCTTCGTCCGCTTTCTTCTGCTTCCCCATTCAAACTTTACAATCAGCTAGGTTTGAGCCAATCTTCATTCAACTACTCGACTTTTGCTTCAAGCTCATCTCTTGACATCCACGTACTTGGGGGAATTGTCTCAAATGCCAACACAACATACAAATTTACGAACAACTACGAGAACTTTTCAGCTTCCTTCTATACATCGCCCTCGTCTCAGAACCGTTCTGTTCCCAACGTCAACGCCACAATTGACTTCGCTTTTCCAATAATACTTGCATACAGGTCTGTTTCGAGTCTCACTCCCGGAAGCGGTCAGAACGTCTCAGCTACAATCTTCATCAAGAACATAAGCCCAACAAACACGCCTTCAGCTACGAACCTTCACTTCAATGACAGCTGGATATACAATTATGTAAATGATTTCAAAGTCTTTGGTAACACTGGCGGCAGCAATGCAAATCTTTCATCCGGTCAATCTGCGACTTTCGGTTACACATTCAAGGTGTTAGCTCCAAATGGAACGTTTATTCTGCCCGCCACTCCAGTCAACTATTCCTTTGTTTCAGGGGGCAAGACACTCAATGGAACTGTGTACCTTAACAGTGAGACCATGCTAGTTGGTCCTAGTGCAAGCCCGGGAAGTGCAGCTCTTGAAGCTTACCTTTCATTCAACCCAAGTTCGGTCAGCAGCGCGCCCTTCTCAATCAATGTCACAATAATCAACCGAGCCAACGTAACTTCGGTGGGCACCGCCTTCAATGTGACTATTGCAGGAGCAGCTCCATTCAACCTTGCCGCAGGGCAATCAAAAACAGTCAATGAGACAGCGAGTCCAACTAGCTTGATTCAGACCAATGCCACCATCGGTTTCCCCATTTCTTGGGCTGATGCTGCAGGAGTGCACGCAACGCACACGAATGTAATGAGCGCCGTCTTTTCTTTCGCGACACCCAGTTCTCCTGATCTAACTCTGGAAAAGAGCATCCAACTATTCAAAGGTGACTCGCAAGGCAATATCACTCTTCGAGTGCTCAACGACGGAAAGACATCGCTTTCGGCTCTCAACATCTCGGACATACTTCCAAGTGGTGTCGAGTTCGCAAAGGCATACAATGCCTCGAGCCTGCGATTTTCAAACGGCATGATAACAGCAAATGTGAGCTCGCTTCGAAGTGGAGCTAATATATCGCTGAGCTATCTGGTCAATCTCACTTCAAAGCAAAATTTTGTCTTCTCGCCAGCAAGTGTTTCCTCCGTTTGGAACAACCTTACGGTCACACACTACAGCGTAGGATTCGGCTTGCCTTTGGGAGTGAGTGCGACAAAGCAAGTAAGCCCTTCAGTGAATTTCCAAGGCTCAAACGTGACAGTTACGATAAATCTTTCAAATCAGGGAGGGCTGCCGATTTTCAATGTTAATCTTTCAAATTCACAGGATTCGTTTCTCAAGATCTTGAGCAGTTCTTCGAGCTATCGAAGCGTCCTCGGATCTGGCGGAACTATGAGTGCTTCTCTTTTAGCAAATCTCACTGGAGCTCCGGGAACATACAACTCATCGACTGCTTCCGCAACTTTTCTCTTTGCAGGTGCGAATCAAACTGCAGCGAGCTCCTCCTTCAGGCTGACTATATTTCATCTCGTGGAGGCAAACCTATCGACTTCAAGTCCAAAGATCGAGGAGGCACATGATATTGTGGTAACCATCACATTTTCGAACCCGTCAAACGTCACAGTCTCAGATGTGAAATATGATAATGTACTTCCATCAGGGCTCAAGCTCGTATCTGGTTCCGAAGATTACAATATTGCTTCACTTGGGCCGAACCAAACTATCACCGAGAGTTTCGTGATCGAAACTAATCAGCCCTTCTCGTACAGTATCAACGGTGGAAATCTTACCTTTGTCTACCAGAATCATACACTGAAGGGCATTACCTCTGGCCTTGTGCTCAACATTGCTGATGATATAAAGCTGAGATACGGAGTGCCCGCGCTTATTGGGCTCGTCATAGTAGTTTTGACACTCCTTTACGTTCGCAGGCTTGCCTCGAAATCTTCTTCTTCGGCTTCTACTAAACTGACAAAACCCTCTCAGTAGGAAAGAGAGGGGCAAGGAAGCGCAGAAACCAACTCTTCATTCCCTTCAGTTCACTTCGCCCAAACCCTTTCCGTTAGATTAGCCCCCCTTTCAGAACTGGGAATCTAAGAACCATTCTTGTATGAGAGTATACCTTCTCTTTCGGATTGGGGAGTGGTGCAGGAAGTGCACATTCAAATATGCGGAAAATGAAACGATAGCAAGATGTAGTATTGTAAATGACAACAACAGCAACTCCCGCTTCATCTGCATCTTCTGCTACTCCCTCTCCCTCTACACGTTCTTCTTCTTCACCTCTTTTGAATGAAAAGACAAGAAAAGTTCTCCAAGATTTGGGGCTCACTGATTATGAGATCAAGGCATACATTTCCCTACTAACAGATCCAGGGCGTCAGGCGAGCGAGATAAGCAAGGATTCTGATGTTCCAGTTTCAAAGATTTACGAGGTGCTTTCCAACCTAGAAAGAAAAGGCTGGGTTGAATCTCAGCACGGAAGGCCAATACGTTACTATCCCAAATCTCCCTCTACTGCCCTTCAAATCTTTAGGATGAGGCTGGAGAGCGAGCTTAAGGTAAATGAGGAATATCTTCTTCGCGAACTCATGCCGATATATGAGAGAAGGGAGACTCAGGAAAAGCCAGACATATGGATCATCAGAGGTGAGTACAACATCCTAGCAAAGATAAGAGAATCAATCGATAGATGCAAAAAGGAGCTCTTGGTGGTAGTGCCAGCTGTCCTTGGAGAAGCTTTGGATCTGGTCATTCCAGCTCTTGAAAGCGTGAAAGCATCGGGAGTCGGAACAAGGATGATGATATCAAAAAACGTCAACCAGCAGTTGCTCCAAAGGATATCCTCAGTCTGCGACGTGAAGGTCAGAGAGAACATGTTCGGAGGAGGAGTCATTTGTGACGCAAGGGAGGTAGTGATACTTTTGGGAGGAGCAGGTGGAACGGGGCAGTCTTCTTCTTCCTCCTCCAGTGGAGGGGGAGCCCTCGCGATATGGTCTGATCATGCTGGTCTTGCCTCCTTTGCAAAGGACTACTTTGAATTCCTTTGGAGAGACGCTTCTTCTTATTCACCCTCTAGCTAAACATAAACAAGAAGCTCTTTCTGATCAAAGCCGACTGTGGTTCGGGTTTGATCTGTCTCTACTCAAAGATGTCAGGTTCGATTCGATTATTTTTGTTGTCAATTTTTTTATATTCACAACGAGTGAACATATGAGCAGAACGCGAAGCAAAAACATGCGTACTATTGAAGAGCTTTCTGCCGGCGCAATTGTCTACCGCGAAGATCCTAAAAGTCGCGAAAGACGATATCTTGTTTTGCACTATCCCGCAGGTCATTGGGATTTTCCAAAGGGCGCCGTCGAAAATGGCGAAACTGAACAGGAAGCGGCGAAGCGAGAAATCTTCGAAGAAACAGGCATCCTGATCGATAATTTCATCCCCAGCTTTCGAAAGAAGATCGAGTATCACTACCGTAGATCTGACGGACTTTCTCACAAGCAAGTGATTTTCTTCCTTGCTAAGACAGATCGTGAAGATGTCCAGATATCTTTTGAACATTCAGGTTATGATTGGTTGGATTTTGATCAGTCGCTTCGAAGGCTTACTTTTGACAATGCGAGGAACGTGCTGCGCGAAGCCGAATCGTTCTTATCTAGACAGATTGAAGGCTCTGCCAGATCGTCTTGACAGTCTCATTAGGATTCGGAGAGTTTACAATCGATCTGCCGAATATCAGATAATCCGAGCCAGCCTTGAGAGATTCTATCAAGCTTCCTCCTTGGGCGCCTACACCAGGGCTGAATATTTTGATTCCACTTTGATGAAGTCTCTCCCGTACAAAGGAAATTATCTCTGGCCTAGTTGCTCCCACAACCACGCCATCTGCGCCCCAAACCTTCGCCCGGTCAACTAGAAGCTCGTACACCTTTCGTCCGTCAGCAAGGGATAGCCCGTAGCCTTCGTCGGCTCCCTTGTGACTCATATATCCAAGGCAAATGACGCCCTTTCCTTCAGAGCGAGCGATGGAAAAAACCGAATCGAGGCTTCCTTCGTATCCAGCAAACGGATTTACTATGACCGCCGAGAACCCTGCCTTCCACAGATACTTGCAAGCGACAAGATTCGTATTGCTAATGTCATTAAGCTTCAGGTCGACTATTGAAACAAGTTCTGCTTCCTTGATTTTGTCAGCAATGAGGGCAAGCTCGGAAAGAGAGAGTGGTACGATAAGATGCAAGTTTATCTTGAAAGCGCAGACATACGAGGAAGTATCTTTGATTATCCTGTCTGCTTCCTTCAGAAGCTTTTGATTGTCGTCGTGATAATCTAGATCTAGTGCGAGAACAATTTTACTTCGTGTTCTTTCGGAACTACCTTCGAGAGCTCTTTTGAAATCATATGGAGATCTTGCACTCAAGAGTCGCCATCTACCAGAGGATGTGGTTCTCTCAGCCTGATGATCTTAACGTAAAGACTTCCGTGCTCGTCCGTTCGATTCGTAAGCGAGGCTTCTGCCCTTGACATTGAGTACTTCACGAAATTCTGTTCCGGCCTTGAATCCTGCTCGTAGAAAAAGAAGATCGAAGCTTCCTCGTATTCCTCTATTCTAGTGAAAGAGCCGATACGCCACTTGGAACTAGACTCATCGTGCGACGAAGGAAAAGCAAAGATCGGAAGTGGTGGTTCCTCGAAGAGAATCTTGTATGACGCCACTTTGACAAGGCTCAGGAGATCCTTGACCTGAATGGAGAGAAACTTTACTCCTTCGTACTTGGCGCTCCTCGACACTCCTCTTTCAAAGTTTTTTGGCAATTTTACAATTTCGATGATTGGCGCATAGACGAAAGTTGGATTTGACTGGGAGTCTGTGAGTGCGATCTCCTCGCCGTTCGCAGTAGTTCTATATGCGAGGTAATGATTTGACGAGCTAGAGAAGGCGTAGTAGAATACAGGAACTCCCAAGAAGATATCAAGCTGAGTGGAGATGAGATATCCAGAGTTCGACTTTATGGCAAAAAGAGGTAGAGGGGCCCTTTCAAGAGCGCACGCAAGCCGGCCGATATCATTCAATGAAAGAGCTTCAATGAAGGAAGGTTGCTTGACCACCCTGTACCGTTCGACTGGAGATGATCGGCGCGTGCCTGGCAATAAAACTCTCTTTAGACGATTCCCTGAGCTAGTTAGATAAGGATTTACGGAGGAAAAGAGTGACTGAGCTGCACGAATTTATTTTCGAACAGGATGTAGACCCAATAACCAAATCGGACCTGCAAGAATTTTTCTCATCTCCTTTGAACTCGCCGGACAAAGTGAAGAAATCTTCTTCGAACAAAACCAAAAATCGAAATGGACAGGTTTTGAATTTTTTTCCCATACCCAATTTGAAATCTCTAGAGCATCCTATATGCGTGGACAGCTGTTATGTGAATGTGAAAGTAAAATGATTGGATAAGGGGGAGGATATAGAAGGCTCTTGCTACTTTCCCTTCTTGCCGGATTTCGCTTCCTTTTCCTCCTCGGATCCCCCTACAATTTTGAAGAAGGTGAGGACGCCCCCCTCGCTTAAAATTCTATATTTGTTCCTGAGCTTCTTCTGATGGAGAAAGCGCTTAAGGTAGGTTTTGATCTCCGAAGCTTTCACAACTCGCCTCTCGCTTTTGTCACGAAAGATGATGTTATCACCTTCTCTTTCCGACTCGACAGGAAGTTTCTCTTCAATGAAACCTGGAAGCTCTTCCTTTTCTTCTCCTTCTAGACTTGAGATGTTTACTTCTATCATTTCTCGTCTCTTTCCTCCAAAGGCTATCTTCTTTAATCCAATTGCCCTCATCGTGAATTCGTTCTGTCAATTATATCCTCAGCATCAGGTCCAGTTCCGATATACGCGACTGGAACTTTGAGCTCCCTTTCCACCCTCTCGACGAATTCCTTTGAGCTCCTTGAAAGTTCTTCGAACCTTCGGCTCTTGGATATCTCTGGAAAGACAGCATCGAGCTTCGTGAGCGCAATCTGTGATGCAGAGTTGAGCCTTGCAGACCACCTTGCAAGATCGAAATTGAAGGGAGCGGCTCTGCGTAGTCTCCCTGTTACACTGCCGTACTCCTGCCATCCTCTTTTCACAGTCTCTTCGCTTCCAAGTTCACCCTCAAGGGGGCCAGCGCCAACCCTGGTGAAGTAAGATTTGAAGACAACGAGAACGTCATCTACTCTCCTCGGCCCTATTCCAACATCGGAGCAAATGCCTGAAGCGCTTACGTCCTTGCTGGTCACGTAAGGATATGTGCCGTGATAGAGTGAGAGAAGCGTTCCCTGAGTGCCTTCAACGAGCACGTCTTCTCCAGCATCGAGAGCATCGTTAACTTCGAGAGAAACATTTGCAAGATAATCTTTCAAGAGAGGTTCCTCGGAAGCAAGTCTAGCTTCCCGGAGCACTCTCGCAGCATTTGCAGGGCCAGTTCCAGTGCCTGTTGTAGCAATCTTCTCCCTTAGGTGACCCTGTTTGTCCTGCTCCACGTGTGCATCCTCAATCAGCGCACAGTTCTTGTCCACCCGAGTCCTTTTCGAACTTTCTGTCTCAGCTATCTCCTTTACAAGCACCTTTGGGTCAACAAGCACACCGGCTCCAATCATAAGAAGCACCCTTGGATTCACCACGGCGCTTGGGAGCATTCGCAGTTTGAGGGTCTTGCCGTTTGCAACGACTGTGTGGCCAGCATTGGGGCCGACCCCTCCCCTGACGGCGATCTTGGGATTCTTCCTGAGAGAAATATAGGAGATGATTTTTCCCTTTCCTTCGTCTCCAAAAGCACCACCAACTACAACAGTACAGGTCATTTCTTTCTCTGAAACATCTCCCTTCTTCTTGTTACTTCTTGTTCGCATTTTTGTGCTCAAAGAAATCGAGAGAACAAAAAAAAGGAGAAATCACGAAATTTCCAAACTTCAGATTCTTCTTCCTTTTCTCTTCTCTGTCAAGCCTTTCGCTTAAAAGATTAGTCGCTTGAATTTTGTTTCATCCACACGAGCACTTCTGACTGGAATATCCTTGGGGAAGATGGAAAGGGAGGAGCGCTATTTTCCAAATCTCCGAGTTCTCTTCTGGTAAGTTCTGATAGCCCTCATCAAATCAATTTTCCGAAAGTCTGGCCAGTATTCATCGAAGAAAACGAGTTCAGAATAGGCACTTTGCCAGAGGAGGAAGCCAGAAAGCCTCTCTTCACCCGAGGTTCTTATGATGAGGTCCGGGTCAGGGTTAGGAAGGTATGAAGTATAAAGCGACTGTTCGATTGTTTTCTGGTCTATTTCCTCAGGTTTGATTTTTCCCTCCCTCACATATTCGGCGATTTTGCGAACAGAATCAACAATCTCGGCTCTGCCACCGTAGGCAATCGCAATATTGAGAAAGTGGTTTGTGTAGTTCTGAGTTTTGATCTCGATCCTGTGAAGAAGATCTCGAATGTCTGGACTCAGGAGGTCCAATCTTCCAAGTGCTTTCACTCTTATTCCCCATCTCTCAAGTCTCTCATCGTTTAGTAGTCTTTCAAAGCGCTCCCTGAAAAGAGAAAAGAGTTCTTCTAGCTCATCTCGGGATCTCTCGAGGTTCTCTGTCGAGAGGACATAGAGCGTTATAGTCCTGATTCCTATGTCATGACACCATCCAAGTAGTTCTTCCACATTATCAGCACCCATTATGTGCCCGAGCACCCTTTCTGCGGATTTGTTGCTAGCCCATCTCCTGTTTCCATCAAGGATTATCCCGATATGTTTGGGCAAGTTTTCGTTTTTCTTTATCGAGCGCGAGAGTATCGACTCGTAGACACGATAAACTCCGAGCAAAGTCAAAATTGAGGGCATGGATGTCCTGAGTTTGCCTCTTTTGCCGATTGCAGTTGTTGTCTTTTGTTTGTTGCTCTCCATCTCTCAATCTCGCGGTTAGAGGTTTGAGTTTGATTTTTTGGAGGGAAGACTCTCAGATCTCAAAAATACAAGATTCTAGCGAACTCTTTTCCCCGGGGCTCTTCGAAAGAAAATGAAAAAATGATAGAATAAGACGAACAACGAGGTCAACCTCCGCGTTCTCTCAAGTGAAGCGATCACGCCATAAAAGAAGAAGAAGATGAGGAGAAAAAAGATAGAGGGATGAGAAAGTAGGCAGGAAACAAATCTCTCTAACTTTCCTCTCTCTTCCCCTCCCCCTATCCAATTACTTCCCCGACGTCACGCTTCTACAAACTTCGAAGAGGGAGGCTTTCAGCATATAACTTTTGAAGGGCTCACTGGAATAGGAGTCCCAGCAAATTACCCTCATGAACAAACGCATTATTGAGATGATTCTTCAATAGCGCCGATGGAGCGTATTGGTCTCCTCTTCTTGCTGAGATACCTGTAAACGTACGCTGCTATTGTAAAGTTCACTGCGAGAGCAAACAGCACCGTGGCAGTCAATATTTGCGCTTGCCCTCCGGAGACAAGCACGTCGGCGAACAGAAGGACCGGGTAGTAAAGGAGTCCAAGCACAGCGAGAGCAACCCCGTTTCTCATCATGTTTCTAGGCCTAGGCCTTAGAAGATCGAAGAAGATTGCAGTTGTGATGTACACCCCGATTCCAAGCCAGACGTATCGCTGTGACCCCAAGACAAAGTAGCCTATGATGTTTGGAATATACTTCAAAGTCACGCTTGGGTTCTGGGCTATCAATGACGCAAGCGAGCAGGAGCTTGGAGCGCTCGCGTTTACTGGGTTCACTATGCACGGAGGCTTTGAGTTCACAAAGAAAGACGAGGCTCCTGCGGCGATTCCACCCAAGACGAGGAGTATGCTCGCGATCACTCCGAACAGCTTGAGGTACCCTGATGTAGAGAGGCTGCCGAGAGATTCTATTTTCCGATCTATGTCAAATCCTCTCACGACGAATATGATTCCTATCAAAAGGACAAAGATGGGGACTGCAAGGGCCTTTGCCGCAAAGTAAACGAGCACGACCGCGACGAAAATGAGTCCGGGGATTCCAAGCGCGTAACGTGCGTACCTTGGATCGAAGATCAGCATCTTGAGGTATCTTCCGAGCACTTCGTAGGATTCTTCGACGGTCCTGCTGTGCTTCACGACCACTCGTCTCAGCGAGATTATAGGAACGAGGCTCTGAATTACAGGCGCAAGCTCTTCCCCTTCGACGCCATCGGAAACTAGGACCACACCAGTAGCAGGGAATCCCTTGAGCGTCTGTGCGATTTCCTGTCTGATTTTGTTGTCGCCTAGCACTCCCCCTTCGAAGAGACCAGAGACCACGACTACCTCGCAGTCAAACCCCTTAGAGAGAAGCTCGTCGTATTCCTTCACTGCTGCGTAGATCGCGTTTGCGTCGGCTTCCTCAGGATCCGCAAGAGCTAGTTTCTCCGCTGCGTTCATGCATGCGTCCTTGCCCACAACGGGCGTCTTTATCCCGGTTCGGAGTCCCAGGTCATTGTCCCTGTCTATGCAAACGATCAGGGTCTTCGTAGTTTGTTTCTCCGAATCATCCTCGCTCGTAGAGCTCATGGACTAATCAGGACTGTCGTCCGAAGCTTAGCCTAGTCTTGGATATTTACATGCCGTCTCCGAAGACTAGCTTGAGCTCGTCAAAACTCAGTTTTTCGCCTTGCTCGAGTTTCTTCCTGGCGTCATCCTTTGCCCTCTCGAGCAGCTCCCTCGTACGAGCTCTAGATATCTCATGCTCTCTGGTCTTCCTTCCTTCGACAGCTGCTCGTCTCTGGGCTTTCAAGCTGTCGAGTTCTTGAGTGAGCTTGCTTATGTTCGAATCAATCTCAGCAAGGCGAGAGTCGATCTGCTCGATTTCGTTGAAGAGCTCATGTCTTGAGCTGAGCATGGAGGCGACCCTCTCATGTTTTGCCTTCACTTCTGGATCGTTCTCAGCCTTGAACTTGTTCATCTCATCGAGTTTTGCCTTGAGAGACTTGATCTCTCCTAGTACTGAGGCAAGCTGTTGCTTCGTGCTTCGAACCTTGTTGTAGGCCTTCATCTTGACTTCAAGCGCGCGCCTTTCGTTCATTAGCTCCTTTTCTTCTTCGCGCGAGAGCCTCTCTGCCTGAAGTCTCCACTCTATCCTCTGAACCTTCTTCTCAAGAGCTTCAGCTCCCTTTGGGACGCTCTTTTCGAAAGCCTTCAGGTTCTTTTCAATGACTTCAGATTCTGATTTCTTTTCTCGAATCTTTGCTAGAAGCTCCTTTCTCTTTGCCTTGAACTCTGAGAGGCGAGCGTAATAATCGTCAAGCGACTTCCTGTCCTGATTTATCTTTTCGGTTAGGTTTCTTATCTCCTTTCGAATCTCGCGTCTTCGATCATCGAGCCGTTTGTACTCGCTGATGAGGCTGAGCCTGTTTGACGCGACCGAGTCGATCCTCTGGTTCAGGCCATCTAGATCGAACTCGCTTTGAGGTTCCATGATTTTGAGTCGTACACCGTCAGGATTTCAAATATAACCATTACACCGCACTCTTAGAGGGTCGCATTCGTGGGAGATACCCCAAGGCGAATCGTCCTTCTTCTTCTTCCTCTTCCTCCTCATCATCATTATCGTAATAATAATAGCCTGTAGTTAAGGCTAGACCAACTCATTCAGTTGGCTTTCTTGCCTTATTTTCCTTTTTCGCCTCTCAAAGGCTCATACTATCCGTTTTTTCTTCGGGCTTTGTAAATTCAAAGAGGTTTCGCTCGGATTTTCCTGCTTTCTCCGCCCATCTTATTCTTCCAAAGACCTTCTTTCTCTTTCCCTTGATTGTCTCCACTATCTGCTTTGCCACCTTCTTCGGATCTCTTGTGTTTGAGGTATCGAACTCCGACACCTTCTCTCTTCCGTAAGCTCTCAGAGCTTCGTACGAAACAAGATCCAGAAGCTCAGCTTCCAGATTTTCTCTTATTTTGTCAGGAGGGTATTTTCTCAGTGAAAGTCTCCTTCGAAGTACTTTCGGGGAGCATCTAAGAACAGCCACAAAATCCAGATCTTTTGGAGGAATTATTTGTGAAAGTAGATGACCAGAGATCACCCGCCCTGAAGTGGGAACCTTGCCGTAGATCTTCTTCCAGTCCACAACGTATTCTCCTAGGCCCCTTTCGAAACTTGTTGCTCCGAGTTTCTTCGCGACAGTGTCTACTGATACAAATTCAAGGCCGAGAAGTCGAGCAATTTCTCGGCCGACCGATTTCTTTCCTGTCCCCGGAGTTCCAGTAATTCCGATCCTAAGGCTGCCTGGAACGTGTTTCGATTTCTTATGAAGACTTTCAGACGATAATTTCCATTCGTGCGGCTGTTTTCGAGCGTCCCTTTTTGATCTCATTGTAGCTATTTCGTCCCTTCTTCAGATGCCTTTCCTGAAACAAGCAAGCTTTGATCTGGACTCTTGTGGGAGGTATTATCATTCTGCATGAAGGTCAAAGGCTAAGAACATGAACCCAGGCCTCGGATAGTAGAAGTATCAGAACAACAAGGAGATTCGCCTGGTAGAATTGGTGAAGAGGGGGAGAGAGTCTCTTCCAGAACATAGAGCTTTCGAGAGGAACCTTTTCGACAGTGTTTTGAGGTTCCTTTGCAGATTCGCTGCAAGTGTAAGATACGTTATTTATCGCCGCCGGAGCAGTAAGCCATTCTCGCAAAGCTATTCCTCAGGGACAAGAATGCTTAATCTTAGCCAGGGTTCTTCGACAAAGAGGTGATTTCAAGTTTTGAATTCTTTTTTCTCTGCGCACTAGTATACACCTCTTTCTAGAAGGAATCACTCCGCTAGGTCGCGAGCTCACGTTGCTTTCTTAATTCCGATGAGTGCGATTTCTTTGGTTCTAATATTTCTTGCCCTTTTCCTTCCTCCCCGCCCAAGGCAATATTGGCTCATAAACTGTCATCGGCTCATGAATATTCTTGAGGCGTACTAATCCCTTCTTAACCACTCGAAGCCCTATTTTATTCTTGACCTGAGCGCATACCTGCTCGGAGATTGATATTCCCCCGGGTTCTGCAAGGGGTTCAATTCGCGAAGCAATATTCACGGCATCCCCATAAACATCGCCTTGTTCATGAATCACATCTCCAAGGTGGATGCCAATTCGGAGAACTATCCTTTCCTCGGGTGGGGTGACCAGATTTCGTTCGTAAAGTGCCTTTTGAACTTCGATTGCACAGTTAACTGCATCCAATGCACTCGCGAACTCTATGAGGAAAGCATCTCCAATTGTCTTCACTTCCTTTCCATTGTGTTCTGAAAACAAGGGACGCAGGAGCTTTCTATGTTTGATAAGAAGCTCGTGAGCAAGCCTTTCATCTTTCTGCGACAGAGACGAGTATCCAACAATATCGGTAAAGACTATCGCAGCGAGCTTTCGGCTTGTCGATGCTCGAGTCTCGGCCCCTCTGAGATCTTTATCGGTCTCAGTGAGCTGGACTTCTCCGCTATCGAGACGCCTCAGTATACGCCACTTTGAATAGTATTTGCTTGAACCTCTTGCAATCCTTAGTCTCACAAGTTGGTTAACAGAACCCGATTGTTCTTGTCTCTCAAAATCGAGCACAACATCTGCAAATGACTCGAATTGTTTGTAAAAGGAATCTGAATGGACCCCTGAAAGTACCGAGTAGAGAAATGTAAAGCCCTTCATTCTTGAAGCAGTGTAAGTTCGCCTAAAGAAATCGAGAACTTCGCTTTCGGTATTGTAATTCAAAAGTATCGAATCATTTTCGTCTATGTGAATCAAACTTCTTTCTTGAGACCTTGAAAGTACCCCGTACATTTGGGTCATCCAATCTGACATCTTGAGAGATCGCGAGACAAATCCGTATGGCTCAACGACTTCAGCTTTCCCAAGACCGATTTGAAGAGTATAGCTGTCAATAATTCTAAAGCGATTTTGTTTTTCGAATTTCCTTACTTCGAGACCCAATTTGACGAGTGCGTTTCTAACATCTTCTGGCGGGTGCTGGAAGACGTGAAAATCAGTCTTTATCTTGGAGCGCAAAGCTTGAGCAGCGATTGTGTAAGCTGTGTCATACCAAAGAGAATCGGATTGAAACTCTACCAAAACTACAGTGCCGTATTTGAATACTCCTGGAGCCAGGTTCTCGAAAAACGGAATTTGTAAGGCATCTTTTTCCAAAGCGCATTACACTTTTCTTGCTTTTGATGCTAGAAGTTGCCTCCTTCTGAAAAGGATTCTTTTGATTATCCGAAGTTTCGAATCGAAAATTTGGCTTGATCATAACAGTGGTACGACAAAAAACACGCTAGGCTGCCGAAGCGAGGGATTCTAATCATGATGCGTGACCAACGAACTCTACGAGGCCTCGATTGCAACCTTCGACTTGATTGCCGTTCCAAGAAATGTCCTGTACTCTTTTGAGCCTATTTCATCAGCGATTTTTACAAGGTACGTCTCGTATGTACTTCCCCGTCAACTGAATGCTTTAGTCCTGATGCAAGAATTGCATCAGAACCGGACACATTTGTTCAACCTGCTCTAAGGACGAATCATTGTATCTGTGCATCTGCATACCCAAGTCTTTGAATCATGGTAACAGTGCTCCGGCCGGGATTTGAACCCGGGTCAGTGACTTTCGGTTCCCAACTCTGGGAATTCCCGCATCTGTTATCTCTCCAAACTACGGATCGACCGCTCTCTCCCTCAAAAGCTGAGAGAAAATTCCTCTTCAGATGACGAGAGGCCACTATGCTTTTCCGGTCTGCCCCCTTGGATTTTGGAATAATCCAAAGCTATAGAGAAGGCCGGACTACACCACCGGAGCCCCCCACTTTTGATCTTTCTTCCGAAAGGTCTTTTCTTAGTTGCGGCCTTTATCTTGTTTGTTCCTCTTTGTTCCCCAAGAACATCATGTTGTTACTCATCCCTGCGTCTTCAGAACCATTTTAGCTGCAAGCTTAATGTCAGAAGCCTTGATGGTGTGCCTTCCAGCGTGCGTGGCGAGTTCGATTGCTTGTTTTGCCACCTGCGCAGCCACATCCTCCACGACACGGCGAAGTTCTTCTGCTGACTCGTCGCTAACCCTTTCCGCACCACACTTCTTTATGATTCTGTAAACCGGCGCGAGACCAAATTCTGTATCCGTCAAGGTGCTAGACTTTCTACCCTAGACTCGCCGAAGCTCTTCGACATTATTTTAACTTTTGAAACACAAGCCAAACCTGATCCGTCCCTGAAAGCAATAATAAGGTGGCAAAGGAAGAAATTATGACTGATTCAAGGAGATTTCTCTTTCTTTCCTGCTTCTCCCATTTTCTTGTCCTTTCTTTTTTTGGTGGGGGAATGGAAAGCAGTGAAAGCATTCGACAGGACACGGGGGTGATCTGGGGGCAAATGAAAATCGCGATTGTGGGGCTCGGAGTTGCGGGTAGCTATCTCCTAGATAGACTCAGCGAAAGCCATGACGTGACAGGCTACGAAATGCAGAAAGAAGGAGAATTTGACGCTGTCTGCGCCTGGGGCACCTCGAAGAACGAGTTGAAGAGGATAATGAAGCCTCTCGGAATAGATTTTGAAAACTACATCCTTTTCAACGGCAGAGAGATGTCGGTCGATCTTGGCAATGGAAGCTCAAGGCGGATTCCTCTGATTGGTCTTGTTACCTATGACAAGCATAGGCTCGAACTCGACCTCACAAAGGGCAAGAAAGCGAGGTTCGGTGTAAGGGCATCTCCATCGCTTTTGGCAAGCGAAGATTACGATCTTGTAGTCGACTGCACTGGTCTTTACAGATCATTTCTCCCGAAACCGAAGGAAGATCTCTGGGTGCCATGTGTCGAGTACAAATTCGACTATAAAGCAGCTGGTCTCAAGACCCCCTTTTCTGATTTTTACATCAAGCCTTTCGAAGGTATAAGCGGTTACTTCTGGTACTTCCCCCTCGAAGAAGGTTGCGCCTACGTGGGCGCTGGAGACATACACAAAAATCACAACAAGTTTCTGGAAAAGTTCAACAGGGAAAATCCTGGCAGGGTGATAAAAAAGATTGGAAGGCCTATCCGCGTATCTCCTCCGAAATACTGCGAGCCGTTCTACCTCGGCAAGGTCGTGGGATGTGGCGAATCAATAGGAACTGTATTCCCCCTTCTCGGTGAGGGGATAATCCCTAGTCTCCAGTGTGCTGAACTCTTGTGCGACAACTTGAAAGATCTTCCCACCTACAGAGAAGCAGTTCTCAAGAAATTCGAATACTTCAACTACGTTTATGAAATAATCAAACTGAAGCTTTCTCGAAAATTCAGCATGGTAAGGCATCTTCCTCTCATGCTAAGGACCTACAGGGAAATGAAGAAAATGGAGGATCGCTTCGGACTTGAGGTAAGGATGTCCGATTTTAGGGCGATATTCTCTGCCTACTGAATGATAAATGCGGAGACATCTTTCATCCTCCTTCCAATTCACTGTTTCATTGATTTCTTTCGAGATTTGGGCTTTTGTTTCCTACCTACCAGAAGACAAGAAATGGAGGACGAGGATGATGAAGACGAGGTGTGTGGTGAATTGATTACATATGAGAAGGCTCCGGATGTTCAAGAAGCCGCTAGTCGAATAGTGAAACTCTTGAATCTCGACCACATAGATTTGAATAGGATACACTTCTACCGAAGCAGAGGAAGTCGAGCGAGAAGAGTCCAAGCAAGGATCCATGGAATGGAGCGAATATGGTCTGAGGCCCTTCAAATAAAGCCAGCGTATGTGATCGAAGTTCTTTCTGAGGAATTCGACATGCTAGACAGAGAAGAAAGAGACAAGGTAATAATCCACGAGCTCTTGCACATTCCAAAGGGATTCGGAGGAGGACTAGTTCCACACAAGAATCGGATAAACCGGAGAAAGGTGGAGGCTCTTTATGAAAACTACCAGAAGGCGATCAACACGCGTACGGGGAGCACCACTTCCGAAGGTGGCAACTTTAAGACTTTCTGATGCGGAGAGAATAATGGCGCCTTATCAGCACAACCCCACAACGCCCCCTTTTCCCTTCCTGCAATTTCTCCTGTATCGCACCATTTCCCCTCTCCTTTAGATTTGAAGGCGTCAATAAGGAGACAGAGGGAATAGTTTATTTTAACTGCCCTAAGATGCATTTTTCACCTTTAAACCGTAGCTAACAAGATAGAGAAAATGGGGATGATGAATCATAGAATGGACAAAAGAAAGAATGCGATTTCGTGGCTTGAGAGAATCAATTCATTCAGAAACGGAAGCACTTACATAACACTACATCAGACGGTCTTCGTCCTCTGTGCGGCGATCATAACGATTGTAACTTCGTACGGGATAGTCGCTTCAATCAGCGGGCATATCGACATTGTAGGGGAGACACTAGTGAACATCGAGATTCCCTCACCGAGCGTCTTTCCGATTTACGGGAAACCAATATCCTTCCTTATGGCAGCCGCGCTTGGAATGACTTACTCGGGGTTTGAGCTTGCAAGGCCTTCGATAAGATACTTCTCAAAGACACAGCTTTCATTTTTGAAGATGGTCGCTTTCATGGTGATCGCTGTGTCAGCTTACGAAATACTATACAACTTTTCGATTTGGACGGCTGCCCTCTCTGTCGAGGATCTCCAAGGGATTCTGAATCCTGATGTCCTAATAAATCAGTATCCTAACCCCAACACACCTTGGAATCTAGTCTTTGCGACAAAACTCAGCGTAACAGTCTTCGCAATAGCCATGTACACATTCTATTTTCTAAGACAAGTGGAAAAGGAGAGGAACGAAGAAACAAGGAGTTCAAAAGAAAACTATAATCCGTGAGCTTTCACGATCGAGAGAGATTCCAAAGTAACTAGAAGAAGGAAAAAAGATAGATGAAGAACCCAAAAAGAAAAGAGAGCTGTACACTCTTTCTCTCACCCCTGCAATAGCCTAGCTAGTCCCCAGGGAGAGCGTTCTTATCGCCTTTTCCTTCTTCTGGCTTTGGCTGACTACGCAGAGGTCCTTTGGCTTCTTTTGTCCCGCTCTTCCATTTGATGAAAATTAGAGCAGCAGCAATCAATATCGAAATCACGCCGATCTCAGTGAAGTACTTTGAAAGCGTGCTGATAATCGCGTTATAGCTCTGGCCAGCAAGATAACCAAGGTAAATCAGGACTGCATCCCAAGCGACTATCCCCACGAGCGAGAATGCCACGAATTTCGCTATTCGCATTTCTGCGATGCCGGCTGGGAATGCCACGAGAGTCCTGATCAGAGGGACAAATCTAGCTAGGAACACGGTTATCGGGCCATATTTAGAAAACCAGCCCTCGACAAGGATGAGTTGTTTTTCGTGTATCCTAACGTATTTTCCATACCTAATAATTGCGGCTCTACCCAGGTAGAAACCAATTGCATAGTCAATCAGAGTTCCGACTACGCTCCCCGCTGAAGCGAAAGCAACTGCGAGCCAGAAGTTCATAGCACCTTGATAGACTAGGACACCTGTCAGTGGAAGAACGACTTCACTAGGAACAGGAAGAGTCGCACTCTCCAGTGCCATGAGTACAAACACACCAGCATATCCGCTCTGCTTCAAAAGTCCCAGACCGAAATTGAAAATGTCGAGTAATCCCATCTCGAATGATTCACTTCAATTGGATTCTTTTTTCTTTTTGTTTATCACTTTGGATTCTCTTTTCTTAATGACCTATCTGATTCCGTCAGGTAATAGCTCTGAGATGAGGCAGAACAAAAAGAAGGTCTCTGCATTCAGGAGAGTTTTCGTCTTGATGAGACGCCCTCTTCGGGAGGATCGTCGACTCCCTTTTCATTCAAGACGAAGAGTGCTTCTCTTTCAGGATGATAGGGGCTGTCCACCATCCTAGCTACTCTGCTCTTGCCAGACTTTCTCACGTACACTCTGTAAGTACTTGTGTGAGCAAATACATGACCCCCCGTTGCTTTTGTGGGATCGCCAAAGAACGTATCAGGAGAAGCCTGCACTTGGTTTGTAACCACGACAGCCAAGTTGTATATCTCCGAGGTTCTTACGAGTGCGTGTATGAATTTGTTGAGCTTCTGCTGGCGCTCGGACAGAGTCCCTCTTCCAAGATACTCTGCCCGATAGTGTGCCACAGCGCTGTCGACGACCACGAGCCTAGCCCCCGAGCTCCTGATCTGATTTCCAAGCTCGCTCACGATGAGCTCCTGATGTGATGAGTTGTAAGCTTTTGCGACGATAATTCCTTCAAGCGCCGAGCGAGGATCTAATCCCCTTGCTTCAGAGATGCTCACTATTCTCTCAGGCCTGAAGGTGTTCTCGCTGTCGATGTATATCGCCTTACCTTCCAGTCCTCCCATGCTTCGAGGTTGTTGAACCATCACGCAGAGGGTGTGGCAGATCTGTGTCTTGCCGGAGCCAAATTCTCCGTAGAACTCTGTGACTGCCTGCGTTTCGATGCCTCCTGCAAGAAGATCGTCCAGATTCTTTGAGCCAGTGGATATTCTTTCAATTGCCTTCCTTCTCTTGTATATCTCAGATGCGGAGACAAAATCTTCTTCGAGATATTTGAGCTCGACGAGCTTGAGTCTAGCCTTATTGCAAAGATCAGTTGCTTTTGCTAGATCTGCTCCGGTTGCATCAGCCACCTCGCTCGGGGACTTGACCGCGAGATCGAGGACAGTCATAATACCAGCGCCGTTGAGTTTTGCCTTCGTAGCGGGCCCAACGCCTTCGAGTTCATCGAGCTCAAGGTCTAGGATGGAGCGATATCTCTCATTTTGAGGTGGCGATTGAACTTGTGTGTCGCTTGATCCGTCTGTATCAACATCAAGAGCTTTCCCTGAATCTTCATCTTCAGGATCATCTTGCTGGCTTTCTCTTGTGCTCTCTATCCTCTTCAATTTCTAACACTTACGTGATTCTTTTCTTAAAAGCCAAAGATTTGAGCTCCATGCTTCTCCTTATCCTTCTTCCTACTCTTCTCTTCGCATTCGAGTTCTTCTCCTTTTCTTATCAGCAATTATTAATTTTCTGCACATCCTGCTAGGAGAAGTGTAGATTTCACACGATCTGCTTCTGTTGCTCCTTTCTCAAAAAGGTGACTCAGGCGACTAAGCCAAAAAAAAAAGTAACTTGTTCTCAAGGCTTGAGCCTTGATATCGTCCGAGGGAAGAGGCTAGCTGCCCTTATGTGTTTCAACCCGCAGAACCAGCGAGTCGTCCTCTCAACACCTATACCAAAGCCAGAATGCTCTGGCATTCCGTATTTGCGCAGTTCCAGATACCAGTCGAAGGACTCTTGAGGTAGCTCTTGTTTTTCGATTCTCCTAAGCAGAGTATCGTAGTCGCGGATCCTCTGCCCACCTGTTGCTATTTCGCCGTACCCCTCCGGAGCGATAAGATCCGCAGATTTTGTCACCTTGTCATTTGTTTCCTCGGTCATATGGTAGAAGGATCTTGCGGAAAGAGGATATCCAGTTATGAAGAATGGCACGTCGAAACGTTTTGAAATTAGACGCTCTGCTTCTGTTGGTATGTCCTCGCCCCATTCGAAGGCGATGCCGCTCTTCACCGAAATCTCACGAACCTCATCGTATGTGATGCGGGGAAAAGGAATCTCTGGAATTTTGAAACTTCGCCCAAGAGCCCTGAGATCTTCCGATCTGTTTTTGATCACTCGTTCCGCCATCGCATGGACAAGCTCTTCCTGTAGGCGCATGTTCTCTTCTTGCCCAGCGAAAGCCTGCTCCGCCTCGATCATCCAAAATTCGGTCAGGTGCTTGCTTGTTTTCGACTTTTCCGCTCGAAACGCAGGTTGGTAGATGAAAACCTTTCCAAAGGCCGCAATCGCAGCCTCTTCGTAAAGCTGTGCACTCTGGCTCAAGTACGCCTTTCTGTTAAAATAGTTGACCTCGAAGAGTGTCGATCCACCTTCAACTGCGTTCTGCACTATTGTGGGTGCAGATATCAGGGTGAAACCGTTGGAGACAAAATAGTCAAAAGCCGCGTACACGATTTCCGCGCGTATCCTCATTACTGAAGATGCCTTTCTTCCCCTGATAGTCAAGTGCCTCTTGTCATAGAGAAAGGACGAAGACCCCCTCACAGCGCTCCGAGTTATGGGCCATTTCTCTGACGGAGCGAGTATCACAAAATCACTTACTGAGATCTCCTTGCCGCCAGGTGCCCTCTTGTCTTCTCTTACACTGCCGCTTACTGCAATGGCTGATTCCTTCCCGGCCCTTTCAAACTCCTCGAAGGCTCTGTCGGAGACGTTGTTTTTCTTGCAAGCAACTTGGATGTACCCCGTCCCATCTCTGATGGTGGCAAACTTTATCCCGCCCACCGAGCTCTTAGTCGCTACCCATCCAAGTATAGTAACGCGAGTGCCTTCACTGGATTCAAGGGCTTCCTTCACACTGTGTGTTCTTTTCGGCATTCTTGTTTGGCTGTTCCGACTGGTAGAAGAAGACATCATTTTCTATTCCTTTGCTCCTTTACCTCTATCTGTATTCGAGGACAAAGTCCTTGGATGAGGATGTTCTTCGAAGATTTTTGCACTTTGTGGAATCCATTGATTTGGAACAGGGTCTATTGAATCCTTCGCCACCCTATTGTTAGAGATATGAAAGAACCGTCGATGCCGCATTCTCAAGGCCAGGATATCTTGCCGCTATTTTGCTGATTAGCTCCATCTTTGACCTGTAGACGGGGTCTTCGATGCACTGTTCTATTGCCTCTATCATTGCGTCAGGGGTGAGTTGCTCTGGCATGATCACCCTTCCTAGCCCGAGCTTTGCGAACTTGGTTGCATTCGAAAGCTGTTCACTGTGATTAAAAATGGGAACAAGGACCGATGGCTTCCCTTCGTTGATGCATTGACTTATCGTTGTGTGGCCAGCTCTTGTCACAAGCACATTTGAAAGAAGAAAGAGCTCGTCCTTGATCGGACACCAGTCGAAGAGCCAAGATCCATTCGCGATTTTTCGAGCGACACTCGAACCCCCAGGCAGCCCCTTCGAGACGATCACACAGAATCTGGAGGAGAGCCTTTTCGCGCATTCGAGAGCAGACGCCAAGAACAAGGGCTTTGTAGGGTTCGGTCCAGAAATTTGGATGAAGACTGTAGGCCTGCTGTCGAGCTCAAGCATTTGCTTTAGCTTGGATAGTGTTTCCGGAGGTACACTTATTCTAGGCATCATAAATCCAACGTACCTGACTTTGCTTGACACATCTACCCCAGCTATGTTAGCTTCACTTATGGTGTAGGGAGGAGGCAGATCAGGGAAGAGAATTTCATCGGAAAGCGACCACATTAGGCCGAGAATGTCGCCTTCCACTCTTTCTAGCAGACGAGAGAACGGATCACCTCTGAATCTTGCTGGGAACAAAATCTTGATCTGGTTAAGGATGGTCACAGTCTGATAACGAGTCGACTTTGCCGCAAAGAGAGTAGAGAGTCTAGAATCCGAGACGACTACTTTGGGTCGATACTTTCTGATTATGTCTGATTCGAACCTGGTCTGTCTCCAGAATCTGAAAATAGTAAGCGGAGAGCTGACGAAAGTGTCGCGCCCTGAAACTCCTCCTGCTACGTTCCATTTTATTCCAATGGAAGGTGCCCTGTAGACAGGCTGATTCATCAGTCGAAGATAATCAAAGCCCTCCTCAAAGGAAGAATAGAGAACATTGTTTCCTCGCTCAACTAGCCTCTTTCCAATTTCATATGTGCGCGTCGCGTGACCTAACCCTGATCCATACACTCCCGCGTAGATAGTTGCCAAAAAATAAAAAATTCACCGGGAAAAGAACCATGCTTCGAATCTCGCTGTGTCTAGATAACAATTGAAACAAAGGTGGCAAGCTCAATGCTTGTGATCTTTTTTGAGTTTTTAATGAAAATTGATGCTTTTTGCTTACATTCAGCTGGCAACTTCTTCCTTCTCCTTCCTTTCGAGTATGTTACGCAAAGCAGGGTACGTTTGTCTGATTAGGAAGAAAAGTAGGAAAGTAAAGCCCCTTTTCTTCTTTTACCAAGATCAAGGGATGAAAGAGACACTGCCCTTTGGAGCTTCTTCTTGGAATATTATCGAACGGAATTTGAAAACCAAGGTCCCAGGCACAAGCCACTGATCTGGAGGCGCGCCGGCCTTCATCGACACGTTGCAAAGAAATTCTTCGGCATCCCATTTGTACTCAGTGGCAACCTGCGGGAGAAGAAGACCAGAACCGAATGACCACCGCAGAATGAGCCCGTCCTTTCCAACCTCGATAGCATTGGGTAGTTCCTTCTGGGACTTTACGACTATTGGCTCGGGTTTCGTAAGAAGGCTCACCTCCAAGAGGAGGGAATCAAGCTCCGAAATCGAAACTGGAGGAAACCTTGGATCTTGTGTAGCGGCACTTATTGCGGCTTCGGGAATGGCTTTTGAGAGCTTGTATACCGGTTCGGGAAAGCCAATGCAACCCCTCAAAGTCCTTTCAGAATCATTCTCCTTGATGGTGACGAAGCATCCTCTTTTTGCTTCGAATCTCGGGTCAGAAAGTAACAACGAAGGGATGGAAATCCTTCTGTCCCTGAGATAGGTGTAGATGGACTGCCGGGCAGCCCTAATTATCATGGGTCCATCTGAAGGTCCAAAATCTACTGTCTTGTGTTTGCTACCTTCTTCTGTACTTGCGTGTTTCTGACTTTGCTCCAAGGTCAGTGCACGTATCCTCCCATCTTCTCCTTTCTATGTTGTCTCTCTATTAGTTCGGTTTCTTCCTCGTCTGCTGTGCTATACCATCATTCGGTTTTTCTAGATCTGAAGTAAAAGAGCAAAGCTAATTTTCAAGACGTGAACCAACTTCCCGAAAGAGAGCCTCAAGTTTCTTCCAATGCCCTCCCTTCCAATAGAGCTTTCCGCATTCCCTGCACGAATATATCTCCTTACCTTCCCTTGTTTTCTCTTCTGTCGGAATCAGCTCGCCGTTGCACGAAGAGCACCTCGATGCAGTGTCAGAGTTCAGTCTCTTGATGCCTATCTTTAAGAAAAGCTCCACGAGTCTCTCCTTGTCTGTCGGCGTTGTGATCAGGACGCATTCGACTCCTCGCCGTTTTGCTTCTTGCTGCAATCTCACATCTGAAGTGACCAAAATCCTTCCTTCTTTCTGAGCTTCCAGCACGAGCTTGGTATCATTTGATTCCTTGTCGTACATTGTATCAAAGCCAAGGATACGCAGCTTCCTAGAAAGTGAACCCAACATTCCGTCTACCAAAAAGCGAGGAATGAGAACTCTATATGTCTCTCCCTGAGAGACTTCTTGATTCTGTTTCTTCATTCGAAAGCTTTCCGCTCTCTGCAAGGGATGAAAGTGGAACGGCTTATCAGGCGGTTTCTTTCTCCTTCTCCTTCTTCCGTCATTTAAGAACGCATCAGAGATAGCAGGGAAGAGAGAAAGGTAAAAGTGTGATGAAACTTCACTTCACGCAAAGATGAAAAAATGATTTTTTCGTTCTTAGCCTAGGTTTCTTCTCGTTGGCTTTCGAGGAAACTCGAGCTCTCAAAGTCTTTCCTCTCGGTATTGCATTCTTCACATGTGAACTTTCCGTCCAGCTCGATCAACATATCAGACCACTGGTTGCAGACATCGCAATAGCCAGCAAGATATTTTGGCTGACTCGATGCCTGACCCGTGACGATCAAAGCCTTTTCAGAAACGATTTCAAACAATTCAGGAGTGACTGCAAGTATGTCTGAAATTGATATTATTCCCACAAGCTTTTGTTTGTACACCACGCCGAGTCTTTTTATGTGATGTCTTCGCATTGCCTTGGCAGCCTCCAAGATTTCCTTTTCGCTTTCGATCATGTAGAGGGGCTTTGACATTACTTCGAGGGCATTGACGCTGCTGGGTTTCGAATCTGAGCTTACAACTTTGAATACTATATCTCCATCGGTAACTATCCCAACGGGCTGATCATTCTGCATTATCACAACGCTTCCAACGCGAGCAGAGGCCATCTTCTGAGAGATATCCTTGATTGTCTCTTCGGGCGAAGCAGTTATCACTGGGCTATTCATAACCTCACGTACAAGAACTCTAGTTCTTACCGCGGGTGCGAACGCAGCTCGCATTTGCTTCAAAGCCTCACTCCATAGCTCTAACACGTGGTCAGGAGAAGTACTAGCTTCGTGAAACTCTTAACATTTTTGTTTTTTCTGCGGGCGATGATGTGAGTTTGTGAGTTCCAGCAGGAAGAACGCGTATGAATTCTTCTATTGGAATCCTCTTTGCAAGATCTTTCAGATCAGACTGTTTCAATTGTCCTATGAGCTGTTGCTTAATCTTTCTCGCGATCGAGCTGCTCTTCTCCCTCCCATATGAAATCTTGACGAGCGCAAGACAATAATTTGAAAGAGCCCTTTCAGGCCCACACATCACTACTAGATGTTTCTTTCCACCACTCGACTCTTGCGAACCTACTACTTTCATCATGACCTCATAGTCTACAAGCCCGACTGCAAGCTCGACTTTCACATTCTTTATGAAGTTCTTTTTGCCTTCTATGAAGAAGGAACCACGTGGAAGATACTGGCCGGAAGGTGCCGCCTTTTTAACTTGTTCTGGTAGAATCCAATATGCGTCAGCCGCGCTAAGCTCATTCTTCCATGCTCTGCTGAAACTGACAGTTGCTTGGGCTAGCTCCCATGCGATCTCTTCAGATAGTAGGTCTCTCTTGTCTTCTTCTCTCTCTCTGTTTTCTCTTTCCTCTCGTCGTCCTCTGCCTTCTCCTTCTACTTTCTTTGCTTTCAACACAAAGAAAGGAGACCCGTGAAGATCTGCATGGAATACAACATCCCCCGGTTGAGTGTATTTGTTGATGACAATGCTGTTCGACGTGCTGTCCCGCCCTCCAAGAGCAAGCTGGCCACTTGAGGTCAGGAACCATCTGTATCTCTCAAACCATTGTCTCGGCCTACGCTCGATAGCCACCTTTCTTTGTTCTCTTTCTTCCCGAACTTTTGATTGAGATTCAAGCTCCACTCTTTGTCTTTCAAGATCCTTTCTGACTTGAACTAGCTTTAGCTTCTTCTCTTCCGAGGCCTTTGCCTCATCGTAGAGCCTTGAGGCAAGCGAAGCGCGATTGTAAGAGGAGACATACGAGCGGGGTTCTGAAACAAACCTAAGAGGACCTCCTGTTGCTCGCTCTTCGAAGAGCAAACTCTCTCTCCTTCTTCTTCCTACTCCTCCTTCTTCTTCCTCCTGCTCCTCCGCATTATCACTTGCAGGCTCACTTTTCTTCTTCTCTTCCCTCTCTAATATTCCCATGGAGAGAAGTTTGTCGATGGTCCCTTCGTCTATCTCTAGATGTGATTCTCTCATCAAATTTGATGCAAGCTCTCGGAGATCTCTTGCCTGCCTTTCTAGCTCTTCGAGTAGCTTATTCTGCTTCGCTATCGCCGATTCGAGCTCAGAAATCTTCGATCTAACTTCCCTCGAAACCTTTGCTCGCTTCTCCATAAGGAAAAGTCGTGACTCGGCCTCATCAAGAGCAGAAGAGAGAGATGAAAAGTTCAAAATTGAAGCAAGGCCTCTTTCTACCTTCTCCCTCCAAGAGTGGAGAATGATCGGACTTGCATCTACCTCTTCGTACAGTGCATCTTCTCTTTCTCTCTGTCGAGAATTTGCGCCTGAAAGAGACGAATAGTTCGATAAAGAGTTCCCATCTGTTTGCTCAATTTCTTTGGGAACAAGAAGGTAAGCCGTCCGTGAGGCGTAGACCTCTTTCACGAGTTCCTCTGCTGATCGCACAATTTTTGATATGGTTTGCCGGTCGAGCTCTCCTACGGGAGTATCGGGCTTCACTCCAGATCGGTAGAAGATTTCTTCAATGAACTTCCTTGAAGTCCCGACAATTCTTCCAAACCACTTAATCGCGCTGTTGCTTCCTTCCCTTGAATTTTCTCTTGATCGGTCGGCTTCTCGAAGCAGAAAATCCTCGGAAATACTTTGAAGCTTCTCTCCCCTCGGCGGCGGCAATACGTATTTCTCGCCGATGACAAGCGATCTATGTCTGAACTTTTGTGGATTCATGACATCTAGAATTTCTTCCTCCATCTGTTGCGAATCTCGTTCGCTGACGGATGTTACGATTATATTTCCTCGTCCAAAGAATTCGCAGTAAAGGTTGTGCGCTTTCTTCTCCCTGCTCTCAAAGCTGAATCTTGCTATTCTTTCTCCGCCGACTGTCTCGACCTTGATTATTCTCTCCCTTTCTATCAGATTCCTTAACCGAAATACAAACGGATCCGGTCTCTCGATTAAGAGGTTCTTGGAAGAAAGCCAAGTCGCGAATGACGAGATTGCAATCAGTTTTTCGGGTTTTTCAGAGTGGTTGATCCTTAGGACAATTCCGTCCTTCATAGGATAGACTCCACTGAGATAGTATCCGCCGATGTCTTCAGAAATTTCTCGGCACAGCAAGTCAAGCTCAAGCGATGAGATTTCCATTCTTTGTCTGGACACGCTTCTCCTTTGTTTCCTTCTTTCCTTCCTTTCTCTCTCTTCTCTGAATTGGATTGAACCAACTTCCCAAAAAGGCTTGAGTGGTTCCCGAAAGGCTAAAAAGATGTTGCGAAGTGAAAATGCTGGACGTTCACAAGGAACCGGGGCAGGCAAGAATAGCATTCAACAATAGAAAAAAGACTTCGAACTTGATAATCTCCCCGCATTCTTTGGCTCACTTTGACTCAGAGCATAAGGTTATTGGTTGAGAACCAAATTAAGAAAACGATACAAATAGAAAAAACCTAAACAATGGCGCAAATGTAATTTGAGTTCGGCTTCAAGTCCTCCAAGGCAGCCGCCTCCATCACCAGTAGATCCTAATATCAGGAGAAGGCAACTTGCAAAGCTTTACTGGTTCAGGGTGGGGCTTGGCGCTCTCGCTGGTTTCCTTTCAGGTTTGTTTGGTTTCCTGACACTCAATCCATCTGAGCCAAATCCAAACGCTTACAACGGCGCACTTGTCGCTATCGGAATCTACATAATATCCTACTACATAGCAAAGTACGCCTTAAATCTCAACCTTCCTGAAGCAGACAAGAACAAGCTCGTCACCCAAGGAATCGGCGGATACACCTTGATCTTTCTCTTCGTCTGGTTCCTTTATAACACACTCTGTTTAGCGCCGGGATTTCACTGCTTGCACTTTTGATTTATTCCCTTGCAAATGAAATCAGCATTACGAAGAGAGCGAACTCCTTCTTTTGGCATGCACGTAAGGGGGTTCCTTTTCCTACCTTATCTCTTTGCCTTCCATCCAGATTGAATCAAGGTATACCGTCTGATCTGATTTCAAACTCTGAATAGGAGTGTCTTGTGAGAGGTTGTACAACTTTTGCGAATCTTATCTTTCCGCGCTTTCCCAAGTGCAGTCTGTAGAGACTATACATTGAGAGTATACGACCAGTCGCCTCAACCTCTGTTCCCTTATCTCCGCTAGATCTCACAGAGTTCGTAATCAAAACAGCCACATCCTTGATGCGAGCCAAGAAGGCAAGCTCGCGGATGTAGAGCGCAAGCTCTGACTGCCTTCTCATCAATCCTTCTTCTCCTCTTCCTGTTTCGGAGATGAAATTCGAAGTCACATCGTCAACCACGAGTAGGCGGCAGTTGTTGAAGCGGCCTCCTTCTTCCTCCTCCTCGCAAAGCCTCGAGGTCACATCCTTCATCTTAGAAACACTTCTTGCACGCACAAGAAAGATCGATTTCAGAATTTCATCTTCGAACTTGGAAGTTCCTCTTGCACGAGCGATTTCAGCTATTCTTTCAGGCCTGAAAGAACCGAGGCAATCGATGAAAACTGCCCTTGGAGGATATTCATTCTGGCTCCTTAGGTCTTTCCCTTCTTCTTCTCCTCCTCCTTCTCTTCTCCTTTCTTCTTTCTGTTTGACAAAATCAAAAAATAGAGCATAGCATGTTTGAAACGCTATTTGAGTCTTTCCAGTCCCCGCAGCGCCAAAGACATCCGTAACACTTCCCCTGGGTAGGCCACCTCCCAAAATATAGTCGATCGATGTTGAACCAGTCGAAATTCTTGTGCAACTCAAGGTAGATAAAATACCGCGCCGCTTTCTTTACTCCTTCTCTAGCATCACTCAACTTGGAGATAAGCTCCAATTGACACAAGTCATAGGATCTATGTATTTCATTGAATCATGCTTCTGGATATCCTTTTATGATTCATTCAAGAACTCTCAGAAATCGAGAGCGGCAACGTCAGCAAGACATGAAAAGGGGTCGCAAAAGACCAACTTGTCACAGCAAGTCAAGAAGCCTTTGAACTCGCTTCAAAAGGCGATAAACAAGCAAGTCTCCGTGCGACTCAAAATGGAGCTCGAATACAGAGGAAAGATGGCAAGCGTCGACCAATACATGAACGTGATACTAGTTGATGCGACGGAGTACAGCGGTGGCAATCCTTCTGCAAACTATGGGAAAGTTGTGATAAGAGGAAACAACGTACTTTTTATAAAGATTTCAAGCGACTTCGAACCCTGAAAGGTTTCCGATTGGTTCTTCTCCCTCTTGCTCTCAACTCTCTTTCATCTTTCCCTCCTTCTTTCCCGTTATATATGCAAGTGCTTCGTCCTCTTCTGTGGGGATTTGGAATTTCTTTCGAAAGAAGGAAGTGATATTTTCTACATCTCTTCGAAGCATTTCCAAAGCGTTTCGATGATTTATCGTCACAAACTGCGGCCAGTCGATAATCCAGCTCCTGGTGCCATCGTATAGAACGTTGTATTCACTCAGGTCTCCGTTTACGATTCGCCCCTCAATGTAGGATTTTCTCATGTTTTCAATAATTTCACTCAGAAGCTGCTCGGGTTGATCGATATCCTCCTTAGAGCACTTGTAGAGCATTGTCCCATCGATCTCTGACATCAACACAGCGTGTCTGTTTCTTGCTATGAAGCTAGGAACATTGACTCCAGCCTTCGATGCCCTCTTGAGGCCCTCCTCCTCCTTTGCTGCTGCCCTGACATTTATCGTAAGCCACTGATGTTGGCTAGCAGCATCAACGTACGATCTCGATCTGCGAGTCGACCTGAAACTTGTCCTCCCAATTCTGTAGAACTTCAGAACAGCCCTCTCTCCAGAATCATTGACAACCTCAAATACATCGGATTCCTTTCCCATCCCGATCGATTTTCCCATCCCCTGGACTAGATTCTTGTTTGCGAAATGGTTCAAGGCGAGGAGGTCAAGCCCAGCGCTAAGAAGGACATACCCAAACCGATCTCTTACAATGAAACCCATCTTGTTCAATCTCCCCAGTCTGAATTTCACCTCGTCGGGATGGAGTTTCGCGACTTTCTCTATTCGCGGCATCGGAATAGATCTGAAAGACGGGATGGATTTCTCAATCGCCTCGAGAACTCTTATGTCCTCACGTTCGAGACTCTTGATCGCTCTCGCAGCGATCTGAGCGGATGACATGGCGCTTTTCCCCTTTACTACTTCTACTCATCGATGGTGCGTTTCTTTCGTCCCAAAGGTTGCATGATGCGTTGACGCAATATTCATAGGAAAAAATTCAAATCATAACATTTTCAGGAAAAGCATTTCGTTTTCCTTCATTTGGAACGTGGGAAAGATTTAATGAGCGGAGAAAAATCCTCGCCCCGAACGTGTCCCTGTTGTGGGGGCGAAATGGTTGAAATCGCTCGAACTTCTTCGAGCTCGACGATCAAATGCAAAGAATGCGGCCTCTCAGACACAAAACTACTATCCACTTGACTTCTTCTACTTCTTTTCGTCGGAGAAACGGTTATTTTAATTAGAAACTTCATGGATTCCTTGGTTTCTTTCTTTCTTTGCCGCGTATTCAGAGATTGCACAATATTCTTCCCGAGGGAAAGCTTCCAGTCAAAGTGCTCGGGCGTGTCCTTGATTCCGTTAGAAATGAAGAAGAAGGACTTGTGGTACGTCCGAGTGTCGGCGTGGACGTCGGAATAGTCAAAAGCTCAGGCAAATTTCTCGTCTCCTCCTCTGATCCGATCACTGGCGCGAGTAGGAAAATTGGCTGGTACGCGGTCAATGTGAGCGCAAATGATGTTGCGACTAGCGGTGTCATGCCAAGTTTTCTCACGGTCGTGTCGCTCTTTCCGAAAGGGACTAGCTCTCAACAAATCTTCTCATTGACCAAGGAGATCAGCGATTCCGCTTCTGAGCTTGGAATAAGCATCGTTGGAGGCCACACGGAGGTCACCTCGGAGATTAAAAAACCGCTCATAGTTGTAACTTGTTTTGGAACTGGTGATACATTCGTGACTTCGGCAAATGCACATGCAGGCGACGCAATTCTAATGACAAAGACTGCTGGGATAGAGGGAACATCAATCATTGCAAACTTGAGCACCTTGAGTAGGAAAGTAAGAAAAGAATCAGTCATCCAAAGAGCAAAGAAGCTTGTCGAGTCGATAAGCATCCTTAAGGAAGCTCGCATTGGGTATGCGACAGGAGTCGTCCACGCAATGCATGACGCCACAGAAGGTGGAGTTATTGGCGCAGTCGTCGAGATGAGTATTGCATCTCGCCTTGGGTTCAGATTGCAAACCGACTTGATACCATTGGACCCTTCGACGGAGACAATTTGCGGAGCACTTGCAATCGACCCTTTAAGGCTCGTAAGTTCAGGTACGCTACTCTTGGCCTGCTCAGAAAATGATTCTCAGCAAGTTATTCAGGCGATCGAAAAGGCAGGCATCAAATGCACGAAGATAGGCAATTTCGTCCCTGATGAAAAGGAGCGCATGCTGATTTCAAAACAGAAAGACGGAAGCAACAAGATTGAACGACTGGTTGATCTCTCTGTACAGGACGAACTTTGGACCGTCCTTAGAAAGTACTCATGAGCAATCAAAACAAGGCTGAGGCTTTTTGGGAGGGAAAAAAGAGATGGATCAAGCAAGAATCGCAAGCTTCCTCGAAAGAGCAGCCTTTATGAAATGAGTGTAGACTGGTTCAGGCTTACCTGGTCGACTTATGTATTCTGGATGGTACTGAGTTGCGAGGTAAAAGGGATGATCCAGGATTTCAAGTATTTCGGTCCTCCTGCCGCCGTCGCTGAAGCCAGAAAATCTCATTCCTGACTTTTCAAAAGTCTGCCTATAACTCTGATTAAACTCGTACCTATGCCTGTGTCTTTCTCTGATTGTCTTTTTCTGATATATCTTCGAAGCTAGGGTCCCATCCACAATGTCAATATCGTGACCGCCAAGCCTCATCGTTCCACCGAGATCCTTGACTTGCTTTTGCTCTGGCAAGAGATCAATTACAGGGTTCATGGTGCTGGGGTCAAGCTCAGTGGAGTTTGCATCTATCAAACCAAGAACGTGCCTTGCAAATGCGACAACGGCCATCTGGAAACCAAAGCAAAGTCCAAGATAGGGTATTGCACTCTCTCTTGCATAATTTGCGACCAGTATCTTGCCCTCGCTTCCTCTCTTGCCAAATCCTTGAGGAATCAGAATCCCATGATAGCGGTCAAGCTTAGAGAGTCGAGAAGGATCCTCCTCAAACTCTTGAGAATCAACCCAGTCAACCTTCACAGACGATTTGAATTGAGCACCGGCATGGGCAAGAGCTTCATTCACAGAAGCGTAGCTGTCGACGAGAGAGACATATTTCCCTACCATTGCGATTTTGATTTCTTCAGCCGGCTCGATGAATTGATCTGCAATCTTCTTCCAAGCTGAAAAATCCGAATTTCTTGGAACTAGGCCGAGCCTCTCGCAGATGGTCTGCACAAGTCCTTCGGAATGCAAGATTTCAGGAACCTGGTAAATCGATTTTGCATCTGGGTTTGAAATTACCGATTTGACTTCCACGCTTGTAAAAAGTGATATTTTCTGCCTCGTCTCCCTTGCAAGCTTCTCCCTTGAACGAACAACTATCACGTCTGGCTGAATCCCAATTCTCCTCAGCTCCTGAACGCTGTGCTGCGTAGGTTTTGTCTTCTGCTCTCCCACGGTCTCAAGCACTGGGGCAAGGGTGACATGTATGAACAGAGTGTTTGAACCTCCTTCCTCGAGTCTCATTTGCCTGAACGCTTCAAGGAATGGGAGGCTCTCGATATCTCCAACGGTGCCACCACATTCCACAACCACGAGCTCGGCGTTCCATTCACTCGCAAGCCTTCGTATCCTTCCTTTGATTGCATCTGTAACATGAGGGATTATCTGAACACACTTTCCCAGATACTTGCCGCTTCTCTCCTCCTGAATCACCTGCTGGTAGATAGAGCCGGTCGTAATGTTGTGGTTCTTCGTAAGGTTAGTGTCAAGGAAGCGCTCGTAGGTGCCAATGTCCATGTCAGTTTCTCCGCCATCGTCTGTGACGAAGACCTCGCCGTGTGCAATTGGATTCATCGTTCCGGCATCTACGTTAAGGTAAGGATCTATCTTGAGACAGCTCACAGAGAAGCCTGAGAGCTGAAGCAGCTTTGCAATTGATGCGGAGGTGATCCCCTTCCCAAGGCCAGACATGACCCCGCCGGTAATGAAGATGTACTTACGAAGAGACAGACCAGAGTTACTCTCTTTGCCCGAATCCAAGAATGAAGAAGACGATGTGATTGAGGCTGATGACGAAAAAAGGGTTTGTGAAATCTCTGGCATACCTAATTTTGTCGCTCATATTTTATATTGTTAACTCTCTGAGATGGACTCTCTCAATTTCTCTATCCAAAGCCCTCTCTCATCGACCAGAATGTTTAGCAACATTACTTTTGGATCGATTTTCTTCTTTTGACAGATCTCTGTTCAGTTACTTTGTCCATTTGTTATTGATAGTTATTTGTTATTCTCTCTCTTTCGAGCGCGCAAAGGTACAAGATAAGGTGCGGGATATTATTGTTGTTGATTCTTTTGAGAACTAGGTGCGCGGATTCTTGTAACGAGATTCTTAAAACAAATACAATTGGAGGCGATATTACTGCACTAGCAATTTCTTCTTCTTAAATTTAGAATGCACGGAGAGAGAAAAAAAGGGAGGGGAAGAAATCGAGTAAGGGCATCACAAAAAGAAGGAGCGAAATTGAATCAAGCGATTGTCGTTCGTGGTTTCGTACCTGCATTAGTGGGGGAAGAGGATAACAAGGATGAAAATCGCCATTAGTACACAGCGAAGAGAAGCCTTGGCCTTTCCTTCAAATGTGTACATCTGGTAATTGTAATAGAGTTAACTACTCTAAAGCCGAAAGAGTTGCAGGGTGTTGCACTCTGGTATAAATCATGGTGCCTCCCCTTTCTTCTTTCTGTGAAGAATGAAAGAAAGGCCGAGATTAAGGGGAGAGAAATGTTCTAGGCCGGACTCATTGGAGATACGAGGTCAGCAATATCCCTCTGTGCTCTCCCAATCCTCTCAATCGTGTCGGCAACATGAAGGAACTGTGGAAGACTTTGAGCGTATTCCTCACGCATCTCGTTGAGCAACGATTCGAGAGTTTCGTAATTTGCAAAAACTTGTCTTGCGAGTGTAAAGTCCTTTCCAAGAAAGCTTCTTCTAGCCCCATCCTGAATGGAGTCAAGAACCTTTGCTAACGATCTAACTTCTTCCTTGAGCTTGTCGTTGACTATCCTGAGCTTTGACAGAGATTGAGCCAGATCAATGGCATAGTCACCAGCAGTCTCAAGTGAGCTTGCAGCAACCCTGTAATCTAGACAGTCAATTGCTGTAAGCTTGAATTTGCTTGCGGCTCTAGAATCTCTAATGGCCGTCCTGATCAACCTGACCAAGAGGAAGTGAAGCCTGTCTACTTCGTCATCCCTCTCAGAAATACTTTCAAATTGAAGAGGCTCTCCTGAGGCAAATTGCTCAAGAGTGTCTGCAATCATAGCTCTCACTAGCGCGCCAATCCTCGAGAAGATCTTGCTTGGCTCTACCGCAGTATTGTCGACGAGAAACTGACTCGTGATGCTCTGTGCATCTTCTTCTACGACTTCAAGACCAATGAGTCTTTTGATCGAAGAGATTATTCTTTCGCGATCTTTCGCTGAGATCCTGTGCGGTCCTCTCACGCGGATCAGGTCGTAACCAAGGAGGTAGGCGGCAGTTATCTCGTTAGGAAGTCCCTCGTTTGAGAATCTTGAAGGATACGAGATTGTAATCTCCTTTTCCGAACGCTCATCTGCCCTGTCCCTTACTGGGTAGATCAAAAGCCCTCCGTCTCCAGAGATCTCAATAGAAACAAGGGATCCCTTCCTAAGAGACGAAGTCTTTGCCCACTCTCTAGGAATCGAGACTAGGAGTGTGGCTCCACCCATTTCCTGAAGCTTCCTTAGCTGCATATCTATAGTAGTCTAAAGATTTTAGAGACCCTATTAATATATCCATCACGTAACACTTCAAATTTGCACATGGATCGAGGCTCATATTATTTAGAAAGCAGAACAAAGTTTGTAACGTCAACCGCAGCGTGCGCGGCGCTTTACGCGGTCACCAACGCACTAACCTCCTTCATCCACACTCCTTGGGGGGTGGGAGAATTCCGTATAGTCATAGTCCCAGCTTTCTTCGCACTGGTGAGTGGACCCCTTTCGGCTGCAGTCGGAGGTGCGGTTGGATCATTTTTGGGGGATCTTGTGTTACAGGGAACGGGTGGAACAAACTTGGTTCTGAATTTGACCGTTGGCGTTCCAGCTAATTTCGTCGGCCCGTTCTTAATCGGATGGATATTCCAGAAGGTGAAGAACTGGAGAGGTTTCATCGCAGGATCAGTCGTAGGACTTTTCGTTGGAAACTTGATCGCAGCCGCAGGTGTAGTTTTTGTTCTTGGGGCGCTTGGAACTCGTCTCCCAGATCTGGTTATACTTGGGTTACTTCTTTTCTGGTTTGGGACGATGTTCCCAGTCGAAGTTATCGCTGTTCCGCCGATTATTAGGGCTTTGAGACCTTGGGCAAGCAAACTCTCTTCAGGAGATTACCCGGTCATTAATGAGCCAGACAAGAGGAGTCTATGGGCCTGGACTGCTACTGTTACTATAATTGTTCTTGCTGGTGTCCCAATCATTTTTCTCCTATCAACGACTTCTTACTGGCAACAGCTTACTGGCGTCTTCTCCGAGAGTCCCCCTAGTTGGGTTTGGGCTATGCTCTTTGCTCTAAGCGCGCTCGCTGTAGTGGTAATGGCTGGACTGGTAAACAAGCTGTGGCCTCAGAAAAGAACTGTGCCGCAAGTTCAAAAGTAATCCCGGAATCAATTTAGAATTTCATTAGCTTCTTTTTTTTGAACTTGTGAACCGGATTCACTTCCCATCTTATCTCTGCACGCGACTACTAGCGATGGTTAGATAAAGCTCGTGCAAAAATCTTAATCAAAAAGCTAGAATTTTTTCACGTCTTTCAAATCTCACTATGATTCCTCGTCTGTTTACAATTTTTCATCTCAAGAAAGGCCAACAGTGGGAAGAAGATCATTTTGGCAAAGAGAAGGACCTCTCGCACAATCTATGTTCCATGCGGTGTTTCAAGTTTCTTTGAAATTTGTGATCAGGATTCTGTAGGGAATCCAATTTCAGATCTTTTGCGCGTCGGTGCACGAGGCGGTGGCTTCATTATAGAGAGAGGTAGCAGAACTGTTGTTTCGGCACTCGAAGGTGGGAAAGAAGACAGCGTCTTCATCAATGGAGTACGGGTAAGGAACGCCAGCACAACTCTCAGAGTAGTGCGTCTCATGAGAAGAAAGTATGGCTTTGGCCCTGTTTCTATCTCACATAATATCGCTCCTCCCATAGGAGCCGGCTTTGGAACTAGCGGATCCGGAGCCCTTGGTACCGCCGCTGCGGTTTCCGATGTCTTCGATCTTAAGCTCCCTCTTTCAAAGATAACTGCCTTTGCACATACCGCTGAGATACTGAGCATCACTGGTCTTGGAACGGTAATCTCGCTTGCCTCAGGCGCAGGAGGATTGGGGCTAGTTACTGAACCCGGTTGCTATTCCATCGGAAAAGTGGATGCGATAGTTGATAACTACAGCAACTATTCTCTCATTTGCGTAACTTTTGGATCGATTGAAAAATCCTCGGTCTTGAAGGATGAACAAAAGAGAAGGATGGTTAACAAATTCGGCCGAACCACTCTCCAAAGAGTGCTTCGTGATCCAACGGCGAAGACTTTACTTCACGAATCTAGGCAGTTTGCCGAGAAGACCGGCTTGGCTTCGAAAGACCTTCTAAAGCTAGCCGATCAAGCAGTGAGGAGAGGAGCGATTGGTGCAACTCAGAACATGATTGGCAATGCTGTTCACTGCCTTGCGTTAAGGGAGGACGAGAAGAAAATCTTGAAATGGCTACATGATCTCGTTCCAGGTCAGTTGATTTTCCGAACACCCCTCTACCAAGGCGGTGTAAAGGTACTCGACGACTGAGGTCGAGGCACTTTTTCGGCTCGAGGGCACAAGACTTACATCTTGAGTTCTTGCGCCTGTTTTCGTATCGTTGACCATATAGTCAACACCTTTCATATCTCAATACTTTTGCTCAAACGTGTTACATCTGAGACGGCAGAATAAGGAAGAGGAAGAAGAAAAAGACGCAATCCCGCTTTGCAAAACAGCTCAAGATCTGTCATCTTTCGGAAAAGAGGCGCATAGATTTCAATTGGTTTACCTAAAGAAGATAGAGACGCGAGGCTTCAAATCAATGGGAGCCTCCTTGGTAAGCGTCCCGATAGAAAGAGGGCTAGTCGCAATCACTGGCCCCAATGGATCGGGAAAGAGCAATCTGCTCGACGCAATCCTCTTCTGTCTTGGAGAAAACAGTGCCAAAACTCTTCGAGTTCCAAATCTTTCAGCACTGATTTATGATGCTAGCGAAGGAGAGACAAAGCCTTCCTCAGCCAAAGTAAGTTTGCAATTTGACAATACAGACAGACGAATTCCGCTTGATTCAGACACCGTCACGATCACGCGCGAACTCAAATCAAGTGGCGAGAGCGTTTACTACCTCAACGGCAAGCATGTGCAACGAAATACCCTTTCAGATCTCCTCGAAATGGCGCTAATCACTTCGAGGGGGCTCAACATAGTGCTTCAGGGAATGATCACTCGAGTTTCAGAACTCGTCCCCGACGAGAAAAGGAAGCTCATCGAACAGATGGTTGGAGTATCGCAATTTGACGAGAAGAAGGAGGAGGCCCTCAAACAACTTCAAGAAGCTGACAACAAACTTGCGGTTGCGCTTGCGAAGATTGAGGAAATCCGCGATCAGGTTCAGCATTTGGAGGAGCAAAGGAACGATCAGCTACGCCTCAAACAGCTTGAAGAGATTACTCGATGGCTCAAGGCTGTGTCGATCTCAGGTAAATTGATTGAGCTGCGTAAAATGCGAACGGCACGATCCCAGCAGATAGCTCAACTTGAGGTTAGGTGGCAGGAGCTTCAAGGCAAGTTCTCTGAAATCAAGGTCTTCCAGGAAGATCTGGAAAAGGAAAGAGATGCTCTCGTTAGATCTGCAGTCGATTTTGGGACCGCTCAGGTAGAAGCTGAGATCGGCGCAGTGAAAAGCGAGCTTGAACGACTGACTCAACAGCGTGAGGAATCTTCCAAACTTGTAGAAAATCTCATCCAAGTAATACCAGCGCTAACACAGATGCGATCATCTCAGGAAGAGAAGATCTCACTTTCGCTTCAAAGAATATCAGAACTCGAAAGGAAAATTTTCGCTGCTCAAAATCTCAAGAAGACTATCGTCCTCGAACAGGAAGCCCTTTCGAAGCAAAGACAGTCTCTTGACGACGAGATAGCCAAAGAGCAGTCAAGACTCAACACACTCCGCAAGCTAAAGGAAACACACGATGAAAGAATGATGAAGAAGCAGACGGAGCTGAGCTCCCTTGAACTTGCGGTCAGATCTGCTAAGGAGAGACTTTCTGCTCTCAATGAGAAATCGAAGTTCTTTTCGGAGAACCTAAGTGGGGCAAAGGCAAGTCTATCAGAGTTGCAGTCAATTCTGGAATCACAGCAGATTGAGGCTGAGAAACTTGATGAATCTAGACAGAAGGTCGAAAACTTGAGCAGAAAGCTTGAGTCACAGCTCGAAATTGCACTTGCAATTCTTGAGAAGGCAAGTACTGCTGTAATCCGATACGATTCCGAACTCTCTGCTATTCAAAACGTGGCTCCAGACGAAATTGCAATGTCGAAGCTCGGGGAAATTGCAAAGCGTGAGGGTATCGAAGGTTACTATGGAACTGTCTCGGAAATCATAGACTATCCCCCAGCCTTCCGAGATGCGATCTCGGCTCTCGGGAAAGACTGGCTCGGCGCCGTTGTCGTTCAGGATATGAAATCATTGACAAGGGTAGTCGAAGCTGCAAAGAAAGAAGGAATCTCGAAAATTACTGTGATACCAGTCGAAGAGGTCAGAGGATCTGAGAATGTGGTCTGGTCAAGAAGGGTCAAAAAGGTACGGCCTGCCGCTCATGTGATCTCATGTGATCCTCGGTTCAGGGGAATAGTCAATTTCATCTTCGGAGACAGTTTCATCGTCTCCTCACCCAAAGAAGCATATGTAATAGCGCGAAGGGGATTCAGGGCAGCGACCAAGAACGGCGACATCTTCGAACCAGAGTTGATCGCATTTGAAACGGGTTACGCAAGACGCTTTGCCAAGATCGCAGATGCTCTGGATCAGAAGGAAAGCTTCGACAAGATAAAAAGTGCCCTCGTCTCCCTCAAGGATCTGATTGAGAGGAGGAAGGAGTCTCTTTCGTATCTGAGATCGAAATCTGAGAACTTTGCTGACGACATCGCACTCCACAGAATAGATATGTCGAAGACAGAGGCAAAACTCGATTCAGCAAGGCAAAGCATAGTGAGCTTCGTGGAATACTCGAAATCTTTCCAAGCAAAAGCGGAGGAAACGCGACGAGAAATCCAAAAGCTCGAAAGAATGTCTGAAAAAGCCCAGCGCGTTCTTCGAGCATATAGTAAAGCATCGCAACGCCTTTGGAAGATCATAAGGGAATCCGACCTTTCGAGGTTCGATTTGAAACTTCAAGATCTGAATCAGAAGAAAGCAAATTTGAATTCGCGACTAGATGCCGCAATCTATGAAATCAACGAACTTTCTACCGAATTAACAAAAGAGAAAGGTCGTCTTGAGAATGATTTGAAGCCAGGACTCGAACGATTGAAAGAACAGATACACCAGAGCGAGGGTAATCTCAGTTCGAAGCAAAGTTTCCTAGCTGAGTCGGAGCCAAAACTCCGCGAGCTTGAGTCAAAACTCGAAACTTTGAAACTAAAAGAGGCTGAGCTGCTGGAGAAGGCAAGTCACTTCCAAGCTTCACTAGATGAACTCGAAAACAAGATTAAAAGATCTAAATCAGAGTTAGAATCGCAACAGAGATTGATCTACTCCACACAGAAGGAATTAGACTCGGCAAAGATGGATGTGGAAAGACTCTCTGAAAGCGAAAACATTCTGCTTGGGGAACTGACGATGAACGGATACTCCGTGCCAATCGATCCCTTCGAAGGCGCTGATCAATTACTGAAGGAGCTTTCTTCCGAGGCCGAATCCTTGCGCGGAAACGTGAACAATCTAGCCGATCAGTACTACCGCGAAGTATTCGACAACTACAAAAATTCGTCATTGAGGCACAATGAACTTGAGAAGGAAAGAAACGCGATCGTTAACTTCATCGAAACGATCGATTCAGAAAAGAGGAAAGTTTTCGTCGAAGCATATGATAAGATAAACCGGGAACTGGGCACTATTTTCAAGAAGATGACTGGTGGATCGGCGTGGCTAGATTTAGAGAAACCTGACGACATTTTCAGTGGAGGGATCTTTCTCATGACACAGTTCCCAAGCCAGCTTCCAAGAGACTCGAGCTCTGTCAGTGGAGGTCAGAAAACGGTCTCTGCGTTATCCTTCATACTCGCGATTCAAGCTGTCTTTCCGTCTCCCTTCTATGTTTTTGACGAAGTAGATGCCGCTCTAGACAGCGTTTACTCTGGAAAAATGGCAGAAATACTTCAGGAACGATCAGCCTTCTCGCAGATCATAATTGTGAGTCTCAAGGACACTGTGGTTTCCAAAGCGTCTACTGTAATTGGAGTCTACATGTCGCAGGGATGCTCGAAGGTGCTCAGATACAAGAATCCAATGGAGGTCGCGGTGCTAACTGAGTGAATTTGGAAATTCCCTATCTCCCTCTACTCCTGAGAGCAAGAAGGAGTTATCCCGCCCACCGCTAAATCTGCTTCTCAATCCCGAGGGAAATAGGATCAGCAAACCCTGGGAACTAGATCTTGCCGAACTTCTTCAAAGATTTCTCGACCTCATAACAAGGATGGAATTCCTTGATCTGAGACTTTGTGGCTCTGCTGCCCTATCCTCTGCACTGATATACAGGCTCAAAGTGGAGACTCTATTCATACTGGATAAGCTCAAAGAATCTCAGCGAAGAAGCGCGGTCGATTTTACTCAAGAGCCGCCGCTTTTGCTTGAAATGCCTTTTCGGCAAGAAGTCTATTCGACTTCTCTCGAAGATCTCGTTTCTACTCTTGAAGTCATTCTGGAGGAAATAATCAGAGGCAAGCGTTCGCGTTTTGAAAAACAAAGCATGTCAATGCTTGAGCCAGTTGTGAGTTTCGAGCCCGACAAGTTCCTGGTGAAAATAACAGAGCTGGTCGAAGACTTTCGCGTAAAGGTGCTTGCCAAGATCAAAGAGAGCGGGCACTTTCTTTTCTCAGAATTTACACGGCTATCAGATCCATTGGAAAAAGCACAATGTTTCATTTTCTTGCTCTTTCTTGCTATGGAGGGGACGATCAGGTTGGAACAAACTGGAGACAACAACGACGATATTCTCATCTCTGGAGTTCCTGTGACGACGATATAGTTGAGATGATTTCTAAAGATAGGACAAAAAGGAGGAAATGATTCTGATAGTGTCTCTCTCAGCTTCACCACAGGGATTGTCCAGCAATGCTCAGGAACAGGATCCTTTCCCAGAAGGCTCTGTCTTTTCCCAAAATTTTGTAAGGGAGGCAAAGGCGAGAATAGAAGTCGCACTTTACGCCTCAGGACGGCCACTGAGTCTCGACGAACTTTGCAAGGCAGCTCGCATTTCTTCACGTCAGCGTGTTGCAAGGCTCGTTTCTGAGCTTGCAACCAAAATCAATTCCAATTTCGAGGCTATAGAATTGAAGCAAATAGATGGTGAGATGTTTTCACTCCAGCTTAAACCACAGTATAATCAAACTGCAAAGAAATTCGCGACAAAGCCGCTTCTCTCATCCGGTGTTTTGAAGACACTATCATACATAGTTTACCTTCAACCTGTGACATCTCAGGAACTTGCCCAAAGAAGAGGTTCGACAGTCTATTCTCACTTGTCTGAATTACTGGACATAGGTTTCGTTCGGGCGGAGAAGCGAGGAAGGACAAGGATATACCAGACAACTGATGCTTTTGCAGATTATTTCGGACTGAGCCACGAAATCGAAACCCAGCGAAAGCAGGTGACGCGGCACGGTCTCGTTTCAAAGTCTCAAAGAGCTGAACGAGCTGTGACATTTCAAAGTGAAGGCGAATCAAGGTCAACTCCTGAATCGCCAAAGTCTTCTGCTTCTGCTGTTCGAGTTTCCGACTCGTGAGCGGAATCATTTATAACAGGACGCTTGAGCTTGAAATTTTTGATCTTACGTAGATTAGGAAAGTCGTTTTCGAGGTAGAGATTCTAGAATGGTGAAGCCGATTGAGAATCTTCAGAAGAGAAAAGCTACCGGTGGAAGAATCAAAAGGTTCAGGGGAAGAAGGGCGTATGAGAAAGATGGCTATGCTGCAGAAACGCTTCTTGGACCCACTGAGTTCTATCACAGAAGAATGAGGGGAGGAAGTGTGAAGACGAGTCTAAAGTTTGTGGATTATGCAAACGTCCTTGATTCATCATCCGGCAAGGTGCAGAAAGCAAAGATCACTAGAGTACTTGAAAACAAGGCAAATCCTGATTATGAGCGTAGGGGAGTGATCACAAAGGGGGCCATAATTGAGACGGAGATGGGGAACGCAAGGGTAACTTCAAGACCTGCTCAAGACGGGGTCATCAACGCAGTCTTGATAACTCAATAGAGCCCGTTTCTACTAAGGTAAATGAAGAGGATCCTCCTCGTCTTGTCCTCTCAACCGAAGGTTCGAAGCATTTCCTTGCAAAAAGAGTGCTTTACTCCTCATTTTGCCTTCGTTTGAGAGATTTAGAGACCATTTCTTGCTCTAATTTCCTTCACAATGATAGTGTTCGGCCGTAAATTAGACAATAGCAGCCACAAAACAATGGCTATACGTTTCTTTCAATTCCTTCTAAAAAGGAAAAAAGCCGAGGCGCCCCTTTTGCTTTGAAAGATTACAAGAAGATTGTATTGTGGCTAGATTACTTCAACTCGAGCAACAGCCGAAAGCAGGGGCGGCGTGTATCTCTAGATAAAGCTGTGCGTGAGCCCACACTCGAGGAACTTGTCGAATCTGCTAAAAGGTTGGGTTTCAACCCAGAACCGAGCAGAGCCAAATATCCTGCTCGCATGTATCAAAATTCAGGATATATCAGCATTGAAAAGAAAAAGACTCAAGGCAAGCAGAAAGCCATCAACGATATAGCGCGGGTGCTCTCACAAGTGAGAGGAGAAAGGCAAGAATCTGTTCGCAATGCAAGTGCACCACATTCTCCACATCCCTCTCAAACTTCAATTCCCAAAAAGCACTGAGAGAAGAGGCTAATAACTTAGTTTCAGGACACCGACGAGACAAAAAATAGGCGTGAATACCTAGCAATTGATATCCTTTGATATTAAATCCTGATTCGTTTCGATGGCTCGTTGAGTATGATTCAAAAAACGAAAAGGTCAATACAATATTGTAGAAAAGATGTTCTTGATGGGGAAAAAAAGACGAACTTGGGATTTGATGAACGGTTATTCAAACCATTATTCGAACGATCTATTAGCTTTTCAAATTTAGCATTACCTTATCCCTGAGGCAAACGCATTAGAGATCGTTCCGGCTTTACATGTATAAGATTTCAAAGTTTATCCCATCGAAATCTTTCATAATTGCGCATTTTCCTCAACTTGTGGTATTAAGCTCCTCCCGGAACTTTACTCCATTTTTCTTAAGCTCGCGGCATGTGCGCCCTATTCTTCTGGTCGCTTGAAGGAATTAATTGACCGCTAGTCACATCTTTTCCCGTCGTGATTTAGTTGAAATTCAGCAACACACGTCGCTTCCCTCCTCTGGGAATGTCTTTCTCCCATGAGTCACACTTGCCGGAAAGATGAGATGAGAGAGATTGAGAGCCCTTCGGTCTAACAAACATTGCGTATCCTATATCTTCAACCTGCTCAAAACCTAAATTTTTCTTTATCCTGCTGAGCCGTTTTCCACCGGGTAGGTTAAGAAGATCGCAACCGATCCAGCTTCCAAAATTACGGAGTGTAGATACAGTTCTTAGACAGTTGAAGATCTTTTTAAGAAGGAGAAAAAATTGCTTGAGCGATCATTTCCCTAAAGGGAAAATTCTTTGGCAGTAAAATACCTCAGTCAAAGATGTAAGACTGACAAACGGACCTTCACGGATCGTGAGCGGCTTACACGTTTATCCAGTTTTGCCCAGGTTTCCTCTTGAGTGCGTATCGTTTCTCAAAAGTCCTTCGGTTTCTTTCCCTCGGAATCGCGCCGATTCTAACCCTACCTTGAAGCTTTGGAGTTTGCGATCTTACCTTTCCTGCCTTTGTTAAAGAACCGTGAGTCGGCACTTACCCATTCACCAACTGTACCAGTTCTGGACTAATTTCCCTTTAAGCCTTGCTAACCCCTCCCATCAGTGCTTTGTGAAAATCTCAAATTCGTACCAATTTCCCAGCTTTGTCTCTTTGCGCGACTCCAAACTCTCTTTCCAAGCTTCCTAGTTCTTTGTGAGTAAGCACAGGCCCGTCCTTGCAGAGGACGTACTTGCCAATCGTGCAACTTCCACAGAGACCGATTCCACACTTCATGATTCTCTCGAGACTGAATTGCGAGGGAATATTCCTTTGTCGTGCAACTTTATAGACGGCCAACATCATCTTCTCTGGGCCGCAACAAAAAATTTGAGAAAAACCACTCTTGCTAACCTCTAGGATTTCTTCAAGCTTCTCATGAGCGAGTCCCCAGTATCCCAAAGTACCGTCATCAGTCGTTGGAAAGACGTTTTCTCTTCCCAAGCATTTTCTTAGGAAACCTAGAAATGGAAGCTCATTCTTTGTTCTTGCAGCAAGAATCGCCGTTGCCCTGACATTCCTTTTGCGACTGGCTATCTCCTTTGCGAGTGCAGCGATTGGGACAAGTCCAGTTCCTCCCCCGACCAAAAGAACTCGGGATTTTGATTTCAAAGTCGAGAGATCGAAAGAGTTACCATAGGGGCCTCTCACACCGACGATGTCTCCCTTCCTGCTCTCATACAGCCGTTTCGACCCTTCTCCAGCTGCTTTGACTGTGATGCTTGAAAGATCCTTTCCAAAGCGAATGGATAGACTCATTGGGAACTCTCCCACGGCAGGGAGCCATATCATTGCAAACTGTCCGGGCTTCGCACTCGTGCTTAACTCGTCTCGGAAAACGAAAGTGCGGATGTTCGAAGATTCTTGAACCACACCTTCTATCCTTGTCACGCGAAGGAAGTCAAGAGTGTGCAGCTCCGATCAGCTCCTTTATCTCCTTGAATCCGGATCTCTTCATGTAAGCCAAAAGCCCGTCGTTTATACGCCGGAAAATCTCCAAAAAGCAAGGATCAGATATCGAACTGCCTACTTGGACAGCGGTGGCTCCAGCGAGAAGGAATTCAATGGCATCGTTTGGAGTTGAAACGCCCCCGACACCAATCACTGGGATTCTTACTGTTTCATATATTTCGTAAACGCAACGTATCGCAACAGTTCTTATCGCAGGCCCTGAAAGCCCGCCAATTTTATTCGAGAGAATTGGCTTTCTGCTTTCAATATCAATCTTCATTGCTCTAATCGTATTGATGGCAACTATCGCGTCTGCGCCAGATCTTTCTACCGATCTTGCCCACTCCGGTACATCAGTTATCGCAGCCGGCATCTTAGCTAGTATTGGTTTCGATGTCCTCTTCTTCACTTCACGAACAATCTCTGATGCTTCATTCGGATCAGTCCCTATCTCCGAACCAACATTCTTCACATGAGGACAGGAGAGATTCAGCTCAATCGCAAGAAAGGTGAATGGATCAAGCTCACCCGCTAGTTGTGCAAAGCCAGCTGCCGAGTCCGCGAAAATGCTAATTATTAGAGGGACCTTCTTAGCCGCTGTCCTCTCGTACACTTCGAGTTCTTCTTTGAAAAATGTGATTCCCGGATTCGCAAGGCCTATCGCGTTGAGATACCCACCCTCAACTGCGGCTATCGTAGGATTAGAATACCCTTCTCTCGGCTCCAATCCTATAGATTTGGTCACAACTGCACCAGCGCCGCACTCGACTATCCTTGGAAACAACTCAAATGAAATTCCGAGAATCCCAGAAGCAAGCATGGTCGGTGACGCAAGCTTGAAATTCCCAATTTTGACTCCAATTTTCTCTCCTGATCGTTGAGATAGCTTTCTTTCAAACTGCAATTCCTTTCTACTCTTTCGCGCGCTATCTCTAGCCAATTAACTTCACGGTGCTTCTCTATTGCTGATAACTTCCGCCTGGAACGAAAATTCACAGAACAGTTTAAGACAAGCGGTTTAAAGCTTTCAGTGGATCTCTAGAAATTGAGGCTTTTCCTTGTAGTTACCGAGCTCGGCTGTATTCTTGTGGGCGAGCAAAAGAATCAGGTTGTAAGCAAGACAATTTTCACCTCTGATCACGTCGCCGAAGAATTTCTGAAAGCCATTTCTGGGTCAATTTCTGAACGCGAAGTCAACTGGCTCAAGGAAAATGTAAAACCAGAGGACATCATTTGTGCTCAGCCGCAACTTGTCCCGGGGTTAATCGCAGCAGGATTCAAGGTTCAAGAAATCTCAACTGAGGAGCAAAAACAGCTCGCGGAGAAGAAATTGGATCTGCTGATGCTATCTGGACTTGCTAGTTCAATCGAAGATGCTGAGCGAAGGATCAGAGAGATTTCGCTTGAAATCTCAAACATTCAAGTGAGGGAGAAATCATCTAATCCGGATCTTCAGGCGATTCAATCAGTTCAGGCTCTCGACGAAATAGACAAGTCTGCCAATATGATGAGCTCGCGAGTCAGAGAATGGTATGGTTTGCACTTCCCTGAGTTGACCTCGATGATTGACGATAATCCTTCGCTTCTGAGACTTGTTTTGAAATTCAAAACGAGAAACAATTTCAGAGCTACTGATCTAGAGCAACTCGGCTACTCTAAAAATAAAAGCAAAGCCATTGAGACAGCTGCGCAAGAATCTCGAGGGGCAGATCTCAGGGAAGAGGATATTTCGAGAATAATGCAACTTGCAGAAGAAGCTCAACACTTGTTCTCTCTAAGAGACAAGCTTGCTTTGCACGTGGAAAAGACGATGAGACAAATAGCTCCAAACGTCACTGAAATAGCTGGTGCAACAATTGGGGCACGCCTCCTTGCAAAGGCCGGAGGCCTAGACAAGCTTGCAACTCTCCCAGCGAGCACGATCCAGATACTCGGAGCCGAGAAGGCACTCTACAGGGCTCTGAAGAGCGGCTCCAGGCCGCCGAAGCACGGTATCCTCTTTCAGCATGCAGAAGTTCATAGTGCTCCCAAGTGGCAAAGAGGGAAAATTGCAAGATCCATAGCTGGCAAGATAGCGATTGCAGCAAGAGTTGACAAGTTCAGAGGGATTAAGGACGAAACAGTTCTGAGATCTCTGCAGTCCCGCCTAGAGGATATCAAGTCAAAGTACAAAGAAGCACCGATTCCAGTACCAAGGAAGGAGAGGAACTTTCAGAGAAGTGGAAGTCACCTCACTCACCCCAATGAATCGCGAGATCAGGCCTTTGTTCGCTCGAATTATGGGGCAAGCAAGGAGAGGGCGAGAAGGAAGGCAAAGAGGAAAAAGGAATCTCGGGGTTAGGATATTTGCGTGGAAGGATTGCGCGAAACGATGGAACAAAGAAGCCAAAGAGTCGAACCAGCAGAAGCCCAAGAGATTTACGAAGGAGTCTTTCGCGTGGTTGATCCGAAAGAACCCAGACGCAAACTGCTTGCGACTATGAATCTTACCCCTGGTAGGTCCCTTTATGGGGAACGCCTGGTTCTCGCAAGAATCGCCGGAAAGAATGTCGAATTTCGCCTGTGGGATCCTTTCAGGAGCAAGCTTTCGGCAGCTGTTCTTAAAGGGATGCAATTTTTCCCTTTCAGAAAGGGATCCACTTGCCTCTACGTAGGGGCCTCGACTGGAACGACTGTCTCGCATGTTTCCGATATATTGGGAATTTCAGGTAAAATCTTTGCCGTAGAAATATCCTCACGCGTAGCGAGGGAATTTCTACAAAACGTTGTGAAGTACAGACAAAACATAGTGCCTATCATCGCAGATGCAAGGCAACCTGAAAGGTACTCTTCCATATACGGCAAGGTCGACTCCATATACTTTGACATTGCCCAACCTGATCAGACAGAGATCGCGATCTCAAATTGCGAGATGTATCTCCGTGAGGAATCCAAAGAGGGGAGAGAGTCTCCCTCTGGGACACTCGTATTGGTGATAAAGGCGAATAGTATTGATGCCCTAAAACCGAAGAAGGAGGTCTTTGCGAAACAGTCCGAAACATTGCGAAAATCAGGTTTCGAAATACTGGAACAAATTGATCTTCAGCCATATGACAAAAATCACGCAATCATAGTCGCAAGAAGACGATAGAATAGGCCTCAACGAATCATATGCTGAAGAACTTCTTCTCTTTCTGCTTCTGAATATGGAATCTGAGGAAACAAAAGCGCTCTTCTGGTCCTGGTGGCCCTGTGCTGATAAATTTACTCTCGGCTAGAGAGCGCTTGCTCCTCTTTCAGAAGAGAGAAATTCTTTGAAATCTACAAGTTGCTCATGTTGTTGGGAGAGCTTCTTAACAGTACTCCATGAGAGCCTAGTAAACTGAGGGAATCTTTCCTCTCGTTTGAAAAATTCTCTGAGGTATTCAACCGTTTCCTCGTCAGCTGGATATCCGCTACCGAAAGCTCCGTGCTTTGTTTGAAGCTTGGCAATATGCCTGTCTCTCACCACCTTTGCAACTATCGAAGCAGCTGAAACCACTGGATGATTCTTGTCCGCATGGTGCTCACTCTTCAATTCTCTTTTCCCTCTTCGCTCCTGAAACTTGGAGAAAAGGAACCCTTCGACCATCTTTCCGTATCTTTCCTCATTCACATCGCAACAATCCAAGTAGGCGATGTCCCAGTGAAGTCTCGCTAACGCAAGTGCCATGTATCTCGCTTCAAGGTAATTGAGTTTGAAGAGTTTCTCACCTCTAGAAACGACTTTGTCAATCTTTCTCGGGTTGATCTTCCAAATCGAAATGCCAGTGGCAACCCTCTTGATATGCTTATAGAGTTCAGCCCTCCTTCTAGGCGAAAGCTTCTTCGAATCACGGATGCCCATTTCGATCAGGCGAGGTATTGACGAATCTTCAAGAGACACTCCTGCCACGACAAGCGGACCAAGCACACAACCTCTGCCTGCCTCATCAACGCCCGCAAGGATCATTTTTTTGGGTCGACCCTGTCTCATCATTTCCAAGCTTTGTTATGTAATCCGGTTTCGTTTTCACTTTCCTTACTACTAACTTTGGTGAAGTTTAGCTTGATTTCTAAGTGACTCCAATACTTCTTCCGCAATCGTACTGGGAAGCCTTACTCTATTTTCAAAGGTCACTTCACATGTCGTCGATTGTCCCGCTGACTTTAATTGATCTATGAGAGGATCGCTCAGCCGCTTGTGAACAACGCAGATCGAGGGCTTGGTGGAGCCTATGACACATTCCACTATGATACGCCTAAATTCTGGACTGAAAAGCTCCATGGGGCCGACTTCATCGCAGACAATTACATCCGATTTTTCGCTAGCATGCGAAAATGCCCTTGCTGCTATTTCCGAGAGCCCCTTCAAGTTGACGCGATACTTCCCCACTCTCGGACCCGGTATATTCTCTATTGTCGCAAGAGTAGCAGTCTCCTCCGTGCTCAAATCGACTATACTGAAACCTATCCTTTCGCCTCTAGCCCGAATTTCTCTCGTGAGCATTCCGCCAACTGTATAGCCGGCGCTTCTAATTTTCAGCAGTATGCTTGAAAGCGCAGTAGTCTTGCCTGCGCCAGGCTCTCCAGTAATCAACCAGATTCGCTTTGGTTCCCTTCGCTCTTCTCCGAAATCGCTTCTTGAGCCTAGCATTTGAGAAAACCCTCGCTTCCTCCCTTTCGCTGCTCCCAAACTGCGTTTATAGGAGCCACAAGTCAAAGTTAATAGCTTTTCAAGCAGGATGTATGTTCCAGGAAAAAAGGAGGTAAGAGCTAAAGACGCAGGCAAACCTCGAACTTCAAGATGCCAGCATAACGAAAGAAGGGACGATTTCATTGCTTGTCCCTTCCGTCGAAACGCCTAAGAAAATCCCAGCTTTCTTCAACCCACGCGGCAAATTGGTTAGAGAGGTTTCTATTGTCTGTTACAAGGCTTATGCAAAACTTATTGGTAAGAGCGAACTGACGTTCGCCGACTCAATGGCCGGGGTTGGCGCAAGAGGTCTACGAATTGCTGCAGAGATTGAAGATTTCTCGAAAGTATTCTTAAACGACACAAACGCGGCGGCGCTTTCCTTCGCCAAGAAATCTTGCACCATCAACGGACTTCAAGAGAAGTGCTTTTTCTCGGTTAAGGAGGCATGCACCTTTCTCCTTTCAAGAGAACAAAATGCAGGCGAGCGATTCGATGTCGTCGATGTCGATCCGTTTGGAACTCCGGCCCCATTTATCGATTGCGCGATAAGAGCAACAAGACACCGTGGGCTGATCTCTCTGAGCGCCACAGATTCTGCAGTCCTTTGTGGAGTACATCCTGATGTGGCGATTATGAAGTATCAGGGGAGATCTCTGAGGACAGATTACTGTCATGAAATTGGAATAAGACTACTGTTTGGAGCGCTCGCTTTCTCGGCAATGAAGCTTGAAATCGGTATTGAACCACTTTTCAGCCATCACGATCAGCACTACTTCCGTGTTTATTCAAAGGTGAAAGTGGGGAACAAGTATGCAAGAGAGACTTATTCGCAGATCGGCTACGTTCTTCACTGCTTCAAATGTGGTGCGAGAGGAATCGTTCAATTCAAGAATACAAGCAAAGAAGGTTATGAAAGTGCGGATCTTGCTTGTATAAGATGTGGAAATAAATCTGTCTCTCTCGGTGGGCCGTGTTGGGCTGGAAAAATTCAATCGGCCGAGTTTGCGAGTACTTGCGCGATGTTTTCTGAGCTCACAGTGTTTTCTCCAGAACCTGACATTCCTCTCTATTACGATCTTGATTACCTCTCACAGAAACTCAAAATTAGAACCCCGCCCATTGGGAAAGTGCTTGAAGAACTTTGTGCAAGCGGATTCAAGGCTGGACGAACCCGCTTGAATCCAAAAGCTGTTCGGACTGACGCTCCTCTTGAGCATCTTGAGAAGATCGTCGCGCGACTTGCCCGCTGAACCCCAGCGCTATCATGTAAATCTCACTGCTCTCCTTTCTGCTAGCATCCGGCTTTGAGACATCCAGTCTCGAAAAAGCGGTACGCAGTCTATTCCTCAATGATTCCATATCCTTCCCTTGAAAGACCTTCATTACGCAGCTTCCACCAGCTTTGAGCACTTCTGGTAACAGATCTGCAACCCTATGGCAAAGTTCCATTTGTTTGAATTGATCCAGATCCCACACTCCCGAAAGTTTTGGAGAAAGATCAGCTAGCACGCAGTCTGCCTTCCTTTCACCGATGATCTCTTTAAGCTTCGATGGAAATTCCTCGCTAGTTATGTCATATTGAATGATCTTAACATTTGGGGCTACAGGTCTCACTGGGATCAAATCAATTCCGATTACAATCCCCTTAGAACCTACGATTTCTGAACTGACTTCAAGCCATCCCCCTGGCGCAGAACCCATATCCACGACTGTATGACCCAAACTGATCAAATGATACTTCGAATTGATTTGCTTCAGTTTGAATGCTGCCCTGCTACGATATCCCTCTTCCCTTGCTTTCCTCCTGTAATAATCTCGCTTTGCTTGTTCGAGCCTCATATTATGATCCACTTTTCTACCTGCAAATTCATCCTTCCTTTTCCTTCGTTTAGTAAGAAATGAGAAGAAAATCGTACAATCGGAGACATCCCGCAGATCCCCTTGGAGCTTCTTCCTTCCAGCCTCTCACTTGCTCAAAAGAATGCAAGGGAGAAGAATTTGCTCATACTCGTTGCAAACCGTCCCCTTACTGTTCCCTCAAGAGTAGAAGAGAGCCGAATGGAATTTTAGCTCTTCCAAACTCGAAGCAATCACAAGAATGAGACGAGCGAATCTTTTCTCTTCTTGCGGACTTCTTAGTGAAGCGAGGTTGGAGGAATCGTTCTTACTTGTTGCTCGGCGACCAGTGGTTCTCCTACTAGGCCGCTTTCTCTGAATTCCTTCACAACCCATTCAACTATCCAAGGACAGGAAAGAGGGCTTACAACTCCCGTAAGTGAGCATTTTGCCTCATAGGGACAGGTAATGCAGGGAGCTTCTTCAATGCACTGAATGCTCACTGGCACCTTAAGTGCGACCAACTTGTATGTCCACCTTCCCCCGTCGAGAACTTTCTCTCTCCTGACCATGCCACGTCTTTCAAGCCTGATCGCAAGCTTTGAACCATCTTTGCTACTAAGATCAAGCTCCTTCCACAGAATACTTTGGAGTACGCCGTCTTCACCCTTTTCAAGTAAGAGTTTGTAGACCTTCGAAGCTAAATCGAGCAGAACCTCCTCATCCTTGAAAGATACGCCAGAACGCACGAATTTCACCGATGAAAAATCTAGATGAGGAATAAATGCTTCGAGCTTGCATTAAAGCGTTTATTTAGCCATTGCTCGTTCTCAATCTCACGCGTATCACAAAGTTTCCAAGGATCTCTCGGCATCTGTTGCGAACAGTGACTTCAGTAACTTCACCATACTCTGCAATTTCTCTCTGTGGAATATGCTCGCTCGAGAGAACTGCGGCTATGTACACATATGCTGCTGCGAGACCCGCAGGAGTCTTCCCGCTCGATATTGAGCTTTCGTTTGTCCTATCTGCAAGCTCGAGCGCCACACGCTCAACTCTCGGGTTGATCTTTTCCTTATTGATAAGCTTCGAAATGTATTTTTGAACAGTCGGAGGAGGAATGTAGGGGCTCTCCACTCCGTTCAGCAAAATTCTATAGAACCTAGCGGCATCGCGATTCTTTATTCCAGCCGCTTGTGCGATCTCTTTGAGAGATCTGTTGACTCCCGACTTTCTGCAAGCGAGATATAGAGAAGCCGCTGCCATGCCCGATACCGACTTGCTCTTTGAAATGTTATGCTTCACTGACTTTCTAAATATGTGAGACGCTTCTTCAAGCACGGCACTCGGCAGGCTTAGCACATCAGCAGCTTCAGATATTCTTGACAAAGCGTTGGAGAGACTTCTTTCCCGGGAAGTCGAAGTCCTCAATCTTTGTTGCCATTTCTTCATCCTCTGCGCACTTTGGCGGCTCTCCAGGTCAAGGTATCTTCCATGAGAGTCTCTGCCTTCGCTTGATATTTCCGTAGAAAGGCCTCTGTCAGCAAGTCGCAGAGTATTTGGCATCCCCACACGCATTCGCTTAGTTCTCTCTTCGTAATCCATCGATCTCCACTCGGGAGTCGAGTCAATCACTTGATCGAAGGCCACATAACCACATCTTTGGCACAAAGCTTCCCCCTTTTCCATGTCCTCTATGATTCGGCCTCGACATATTGGGCATTCTTTGAACCCCGCAAGGCCTCCTTCTCTTCTTATCGGGTACATTTAGCAGCTGCTCGACCTCTCACGAAATTTCAAGTTCGAAAACACTGTGAGCACCTCCTGTTCCAACTTCTGCTGTGCTCCTTCCAATTGAGTCTCCCTTTTCTCTAAATTGACAGAAAAAAGTAGAAGAAAAAACAAAAATCCTCCTTCTCAACTCCAGAAATAGAATGCTTATTCTATGGCTCATTTACGCACTTATTTCTCATGAGGATTTGAGGATCGTCTTTTCAGTTCACGAACTCGGGATCCATATCTTCGACTCTGCTGAGAGCTAGTTCTTTCCTCAGAGAGGAAGACTTTCTTACCCAATATCCTTCCAATTCTCTCGGTCAACGGTTGCGCTGACAGGTAAGGCGAAGCCACAGGTCCTATCATTTCCATGACTTTGCAGACACGTCGGCCTGATTCGTCGAACAAGATCGTATTATCGTGCACTTGCTGCGCAGCACGTATTATGATGCGACCGCTCCGAGCGAGATGAAGTACTGTTCCAGCTTCTTTCAACGCGGGCGAAAATAAGCAAAGACCTTTTTAAATTTTGTTTAGACCTTTCGAGTGGTGATCTTCAGATAAGATTTGCAATGAAATTTTTGTACTGCAAAAAAAAGTCACCCTCTCTTAAGCGACTCGGAAACAAAAAATCATCTTCCATCTCTCACTCAAGATGACGAAACCATTCTTGACAGGATTTGAATTTGATCCGATATCAAATTATTTCCTGCTAGGTCTGAGAGGAGCTTTAAAATTATCATCTGTCTGTAAAGATCTTTCTTTGCATCAACCTTGAAGGAATCAAGGCAAACTTTCCCCTTGTTGGAACAAATGTAACGCTTTACTCCAGATTCTCCAGTTGGGACTTGGATCAGGAGGTCGTCTTCCATCATCTCAGCTAACAAGTAGTAGACCGATCCCGGGCTGGGTTTCCAAACATCTTCGGTCATTTTCGGTATCTCGTCCATGATTTCGATCCCTGTGATTGGCTTTTCCGCAGCCAGTTTAAGTATCAGCATCTTGAGAAGGCCCTTTGGAGCGAAAACTTCACTTTTATTTCGCTGCATGTCAAGCACCTCTCAATATGTCCAATGATAAAAAGCCTTGAGGCTTTGCGTTCTGTTGAGTTGGGATAGGGCTCTTCCATATGAAGAAAGAATTTGGGATAGTTGTTCACGGTGGGGCAGGAAAACTTGCACGTGTCTCAAGAAGCGATCTTTCAAAGCGAAGGGCCAAGCTTGTTGAGAGCGCGTCGGAAGGCTTCAAAATCATGCATTTTAAGGGAGGAAGCGCGACGGATGCTGTAGAATCTGCAATTAATGTGCTCGAATCTTCGAAATTATTCAACGCGGGTCTCGGGTCCTGCCTCACATTAGAAGGTCAGGTTAGAATGGATGCAGCGATAATGAATGGAGATCTGAGTTGTGGTGCGATAGCAGATCAGAGTCTTATGTACAAATCAATCAGCCTTGCAAGGAAAGTGATGGAAGAATCGGACCATGTTCTAATGGTCGGAAACGATTCCCTCCGAAAATTTTGCGATGCGATCGGCTACAAAACGGCCGGATTCGAAGTTGGTTATCCTTCTAGAGCGCAGATCTCACGGTTCAATGAATTTTTGAAACTTGTAGGATCTAGAAAATATTCCGACTGGAAAAGGAACACGAGCCTTTTCAACAAGTATCTGCTTCGAAATCCTGTTCCTACTCAGCAAACAGGGACTGTTGGATGTGTGGCTCTTGACGCAGATGGAAAATTATGCTCTGGTGTGTCAACTGGAGGGCGCTGGATGAAGTTACCTGGAAGGGTGGGGGATTCTGCGATTGTCGGAGCGGGATTGTATGCTTGCAACTCTACTGGAGCAGTTTCTGCGACAGGGGCAGGCGAGGAGATCATACGAATCTGTCTTTCGAAGATGGTCAGCGATTTCATGCGAGATGGTCTTGGCGCACAGTTAGCATGCGAAATTGCGATCAAGGTTCTCTCGAAGACCAGCGGAAACGGAACTGGAGGATTGATCGCAATCGATAAGGACGGTGGCGTTGGACGAGCTTGCAACACTGAAGTCCTCCCAACGGCGGTGAGATTGAGCTCGATTCCAGTACCATTAGTGGTTATTTCCAAAGAAGAAAGACTTTCCCAACTCCTCTTCAGTAAACCGAAAGGAAAAGCGAATCGTCAGAAATAAACGAATCAGTCATACTCAGCAAAACAAACAATTAAAGGACAATTACTCCTAACACCATTTTGATGAATGTAACGAGGAATAAAGATAGAAAAAGGAGAATCACTCGTTCGAGAGTAGCAATATGTTTGCTCCGCCAACCATGTAACTTCTCTGTTGGGAAATTTCGAAACCGCAGTCGCGGATAGTCTTCAGGAAATCTGAATTTCTTGGCAAACTTTTGTAGGTCGTCGAAAGTGCTGAGAATTTTAGCCCCCTTCTTCCTGACACTGCGAGCGCTATTAGGGGAACGAAAACAAGCCAATACAACCCAACGAGTTTTCTTCTTATTGAGCTGTCTGGCTTTGAAAGATCAACAATCAAGAATTTTCCACCTCTACGTAATATTCTTCGTAATTCCGACAATGCTTGTCTCAGATTCTTTGCATCTCTTAGCGCGAATCCGGCCATTGCAGCATCAAATGAGTTGTCCCTTATTGGGAGGCTTTCGTAAATGGAAACTACAGCTTGCGGGTCTTGGTGTCTCAATCTATTTTTGGCAAGCGAAGCCATAGGGCGCAGCGCATCCACCATTACAAGCAACCCAATCCTTCGTTGCAGAGCATTGGAGCTTTTACCCTCAAGATCGTAGAGTATCTCACTCATTTTCCCAGGCCCTGAGCCAAGATCCAAAATTGAGAATGGGTCATCTTTCATACTTCGGAGCAACATTTGAATTCCCTCAACCCGAAGAGAGATATCTCTTCTCAGCGAGATGTACCTGTTTGTGCGGTCGTACACTGGGATGATGTCCTCAAGAGCTCTTTCAACATCCTCCCATTGTTCACCAAGGCCTAATTCCTTTTCTTCGTTTTCTTCTTCACCGCGACCCATCACTTGCTCGAACGCCTCAAAAAGAGGAAGTATTCCATTGTTTCTAGCGAGTTGTACACTCTCTACTTTCGATTCTCCTTCTATTCCGTCTTATCGAATTGCTTCATCACTGTGGAGATTTCTGAAATTATGTCGGTTGCGACTATGTGATAACCTCTCTGCTCCGCTGCTTTCCTCCCCGCTAAACTGACTATAAGTGAACCAGCGGCGGCTATCTCAACAGATCTGATCTCAGTGCCAGAACACTGAGCCATGAGTGCCCCAATAACACCTGAGACTGTGTCACCTATTCCGCCACAAGTCATTGCAGGACTACCAAATTTATTGACATAGACTTCCGTACCGTCAGAGATAACAGTCTCATACGCCTTCAGGACAATTACCATTCCCGATTCTGAGGCTTTTGCTTTCACCTGCTTCACCTTCTCATCCAGAGACTCGCCCGCATCGGTTTTGAACACTCTCTTGAATTCTCCAGGATGAGGCGTGGTAATGCAATCCTTGTTCTTTACAATTGAGTACAGAGATGAATCCTGTGCCTCAGCATCGATCAACACCCTGACTCCTCTTTCGAGGCATAGGTCTCTCACGATCTTTCGTGCGCCCTCTAGCTTTTGTCTTCCCATGCCAGGGCCTATAACTAGAGAGTCCACTTCGGGCAGCCACTTTAGAAACGCCGAGGCGGAGCCTGGGGTCAGTTTCGCATCCGGCAGTGGAAATACAATCAAATCTGGACTAAGAGCCCTGATCGATCCTGCAATCATTTTCGGAACTGCCAAGTAAACGAGATCTGCTCCGGTTCTTGCAGCCGCCATCGAAGTGAAAAAAGGCGCTCCATGAAATATCCGGCTTCCACCAACCACAGCGAGAACCCCGTTGTCTCCCTTGTGCGAAGTGCGCTTCCTAGGCTGAATTACTTTGTCAATGATGTGCTCGTTGACTTCCGCATATTCTTCCATTTACAGGCTCTCCGATCATCTCTCCCTCCGAATCACCCCAGTATAAAAGAAGAAAGTATGCATCTCTGACATTTTTTGCGCGATTCAAGTTCAAGAAAGCTCTCCGAAAGTCGTCAAAGTCACTCTCCTGTCATGAAGAATTTTGAGGATTCTGGAGGCGAAAGTCGCGATTCGCTTTCGAGCACAATACGTCACAAGCTCACTGAGTTTTTAAGAGGCATAGTTTGTTCAACTATCAAATTTCCCCATGGCACATGTGCATCCAAAAGCAAGCAGAGGCAACGGAAGATCTGTGAGTGCGTCAAGTTTTCCAGCAGTGAAAGACATCGAAATTTCCCACGAGTCCACGGTGGACGAAATCTTTCGCCAGATGGCCAATTCTGGAGGTTTTCAGGCACGAAACCTCGCTCAAGCAGTGAACATCCTTGAGTCGATGTGTCGTGATCGCACATGCTTCAAGTTTCTTTCATTTCCTGCTGCGATCATAGCTACTGGAACGAGAGGAGTGATCAAGGAGATTGTGAAGAGAAAGTATTGCGACGCGATAATTACCACTTGTGGAACTCTTGACCATGATCTAGCTAGATCATACGCAAAATATCTCTCGGGAGGGGAATTCACAATGGACGACGTAGAGCTTGAAAAGAAGGGAATCCACAGACTAGGTAACGTTCTAATCCCTAGAGACAACTACGGACCCCTAATCGAACAAAAGCTTCAGAAGATCCTATCTCAGATGTATCAAAGAGGAGAAAAAAATGTTTCAACAAGACTCCTTTGTCAGAGACTCGGAGAATCAATCAGGGATGAGGCTTCCATCCTATACTGGGCAACAAAAAACAATATTCCAGTATTTGTCCCTGGCATCACAGACGGAGCCGTGGGAAGCCAAGCTTGGTTGTTCTACCAGACTCACAGGGATTTCAAGATCGACCTCCTTGCAGATGAACAGGCCCTCTCAGACATAGTCTACTCTTCACGCAGCACCGGAGCGCTGATGTTGGGTGGGGGGATTTCAAAGCATCACACTCTGTGGTGGAATCAATTTCGCGGGGGACTTGACTATGCGGTTTACATTACTAGCGCGACTGAGTACGACGGCTCACTCTCCGGTGCGCAGGTCAGAGAGGCAATCTCGTGGGGGAAGGTCTCTACTAAAGCAAGGCATGTAACTGTCTTTGGTGAAATTACTACACTACTTCCCTTTGTTCTTGCGGCCTTGATTCAGCGAAGAACATGATCAATGGATCCGATTTCTCTCATTCCCTACAGAGTTCAATGGGCGAAGTAGACCCCCCAAGGATGGCAAGAGCAAAAACATCAAGAGTAGATTAAATCTTATAATGGTGAGCAAAAGAGTGAGAATTGCATAATCATCGCTAAACAGAAGAAAAGAAAGGCAACGCACGGCACGAATATGCAAAAATAGCAAAAACAAAGATAACAACCCAGAAAAAGTGTGTGTTCAAACTTTGAGTCTTGACTATGGATTTATTGCTCTAGGGGCCGCTGTAATCGCCCTGCTTTATGCCGTTTACCTAGTCACCTATGTGCGAAGACAAGATCCTGGAACGCCACGCATGCTCGAAATTGCTAGCGCAGTCCGCCAAGGCGCTGACGCATTCCTATTCAGAGAATACAAAGTGATTACCCCCATCGCTGTTATAATAGCACTTTTGATTTTCTTTTTCATCGATCTGCCGCTCAAAACAAATGGCGCAACTGCTGCTGGTTTCCTCCTTGGAGCCTTTCTTTCTGCTCTAGCAGGTTACGTGGGAATGGCGACAACCGTTCGAACGAGCTCTAGAACAGCGCAAGCCGCGAAGAAGGGGCTCGGGCAAGCACTTGTACTTGCCTTCAAGGGAGGAGGGGTGATGGGAATGGCTGTTGTCGGATTCGGACTGCTTGGGGTCTCGGTCTTTTATCTTGCGTATGAGAATGTGATTGTATCAAACCCTGCAGTGATTGCTGGACTCGGATTCGGAGCATCTCTAATTGCGATGTTTATGAGAGTTTCAGGCGGCATCTACACAAAGGCTGCAGATGTCGGGGCGGACATTGTAGGTAAAGCTGAGGCGGGTATTCCGGAAGATGATCCTAGGAATCCTGCAGTGATTGCGGATAACGTGGGTGACAACGTAGGTGACTGTGCGGGAATGGGGGCCGACGTTTACGAATCTTTCGTGGTCACATCGATTGCAGCAATAATACTCGGCGCTTTAATTACTGCAAGGCCAGGTTCGTTGGGAGTTCTTTCCTCACTTGTTACCTCGAAGCAGTTAATCGTTTATCCTTTGCTTCTTGGGGCTGCTGGAATAATTGGCTCAATTCTCGGAGGATTTTACATCAGAAAGTCGATAAAGTCGAACCCAATGGGAGCTCTCAATACCTCTCTAATGATTTCGGCTATCATTGCAATAGCGATCGACTTTGTGGCTACACAGTATATTTTCAATGGTGCGGCACTCGGGTACGCCCTCTTTGCGAGCGCGATAGTGGGGATCGTAGTGGTCGTGGCAATTGAAAGAGTCGCAGATTATTTCACATCCTACAGATACAAGCCAACCAGATTTGTGGCGGAGGCAAGTCAGACCAGCGCAGCTACAAATTTTCTAGCAGGCTTTTCGACTGGGTTACAGAGCACAGCCCCCTCAGCTCTTGTTCTTGTGCTTGCAATCATAACATCCTATTACCTTGGGTTCTATGCATCTGGCTCGAATGTTCTGATCGGGGTCTACAGTACAGCAATTGCAGCTATGGCGGAGCTTTCCTTGACTGGCGCCATAATGTCAATAGATTCGTTCGGCCCGATAACTGACAACGCCAACGGGATCGTGGAAATGGCTGGTCTTGAGAGCTCTGTGAGAGAGGTCACGGACGAGCTCGATGCAGTCGGAAATACGACAAAGGCGACCACGAAGGGATTTGCAGTTATGTCTGCTGCGCTTGCCGCGGTTGCGATTTTCTTCGCGTTTCAGAGTGAAGTGAATCAGCAGATAGCATCGAGCAGCTCCCTTTTGCTCAAGTATCATTTGTCATCTGCATCTCCAAGTTTGTCGTTTGCCCTAACTGACCCAAGAGTGATAATCGGACTATTCATCGGAAGCCTTCTTCCATTTTATTTCTCGAGCTTTCTGATTCAAGCAGTCGGCAGGGCGGCATTCAAGATGGTGAACGAGGTTCGCAGGCAGTTCAAGGAGATACCCGGAATAATGGAAGGAACAGCAAAGCCCGACTACAGCAAGGCAGTTGATATTAGCACAACTGCAGCGATAAGAGAACTTGCAAAGCCTGCACTCCTCGCAGTTCTAACCCCACTCGCGGTAGGTTTCATACTTGGGCCGCTAGCGCTTGGAGGAGTACTTATCGGAAGTGTGGTTTCGGGAGTTTTCCTCGCGTTCATGATGACCAACGGCGGCGCAGCTTGGGACAACGCCAAGAAATACATAGAGCTTGGGAACTATGGAGGGAAGAAGACACCAGTTCACGCGGCTGCTGTGATGGGAGACACCGTGGGCGATCCGTTCAAGGACACCGCTGGTCCCGCGATCAATTCACTCATAAAGGTGCTTAACACAATCTCCATAGTTTTTGTCGCTGCAATAGTCATGTTTGCCCTATTTGTGTAGAACAAAACACTGAAAGGTACAAAAATGGCCGGCTGGAATCCAAAAGAAGTAATGCGTTGAAGCAGTATCGGAAACTTTCTCTCCGTGAAGACGCAAGGATAGTGAGCAAAGAAGCGGAGGGGTGGCGGAGAGGTTACGCGTCCGCCTGCAGATATTTGTTCCTTCTTGGGCAGAAAGCGGATTCGATAATGGAAGAAGCGACGCAGTTATGTGGGTTCGAATCCCACCCCCTCCTTACTCTACTGAAAAAGTACTAATTCTCTCCTTCGGACATATGCTCAAGTAGTCTTCTTGCAAAAAAAAGAAAAACCATGAAGGAAATCTCTCGAGGAGAAAGGTGGGGTACTCCTAGATTACTCGTTCCAGCTAAGGTGTGAAATTCGCGTCTTTCCACTCTTCTGATTCACTCATAAAAGATCAAAAATTGAAAAATCGATCTTTACATTGTGGTGATTTTTTTTGAATTCTGATCTTTATGACTCTTGCCAACTATCATTGAGTTATAAACACGCCTTCGGAATGACGAAAACTCGTCCTCACTCTTAATCTGTGAGTTCTCGTTCAGCTCGCTACTGAGGTTTTCGAGAGATCACGAGCTCAACCATCAGAGGAGGAAATAAACTTGAGAGCTGGGAGCGCAAACTTGTTATCTCCATGCTTTACCACAAAGGAAAACCTGTAGTCTAGTTTTTCCCCATGAACTCCGCCCGCAGATCCCTAATTGGCACAGTGATTGGAGGCGCCTTCTGGGGGCTCTCAGGCACTGCGGCACAAGCCCTCTTCCAGATTTACGGTTTTCCCGTTGTTGGATTGGTGACAATTAGAATGCTAGCAGGTGGCCTCGTCCTTCTGCTAGCTATGCGGCCCTCTATGCCAAGAAGAGGAGATGGTCTTTTCCGCCTCTTTGTGATTGCAATATTTGGGATTGCAGGGAGCCAGTTAACTTATCTTCTTGCGATCCAGTATTCGAATGCTCCCACAGGAACCCTTCTTCAATTTCTTTTCCTGCCTATAGTTGCGGGCTATGAGGCATTTACAGGCTCTTTGAAATGGTCTGTTCGATGGACTGCGGCTCTTATATTTGCAAGTTTGGGCACAATTCTTCTCATCGGATTGGTGTCCTCAGTAGACACTATCGAGATACTGGTGACTCCGATCGGTCTTGCCGCAGGTCTCCTTTCTGCCGTCTCTGGGGCTTACTACTCACTAGATTCCCGAAAGATTCTTCGGACAAAGGGGGCTTGGTGGCTCGTTACTTGGGGCTTCATTATAGGCGGGGTTGCTTCTTCACCCTTCGGAGGTTTCTTCATATCCAAGTATTCTCCTCCTGTTTCGAGTTTGGGCGAAGTCACTGTCGTAGCACTTGTGGCCTTCGTGATCGTCTTTGGCACAATACTTTCTTTTGGGCTTTACATGTCAGGACTGCAAAGGCTTTCTGCCACAGAGACAGGGATAGCTGCTTCGCTCGAACCGATAATGGCTGCTGTAGCAGCATATTTCTTTCTCAAAGTGCAGCTTACCATCCTCCAGTATCTTGGAGGAGCCTTGATTCTTCTCGCAGTTGTACTGATAGCTTCAAGCCCACAGCAAAGAGGAGATGTAATTCCCCAAATCTAAACTCCTCTTGAGCTAAAACACGTAGACAGGCAGACTCTGAAAACACTTCTTCTCGGTCTTTATGCCGTTAGTATTCTTCTTATCTCAGAATGCACTGACTTTAGGGCACAATGCGAACAAAGAAAAAGAAGGAAAGCTACCAAACCGAAAAGACTTGATTCGGTGTTGGAATATTTCTCCCCGGCAAAATTCCATGGACATCTAAATTTTTCAAATTCCGAGTGCTACTCTCCATTGAAATCAAACAAGAATAACTTTTAGACAAGTGTTATGTATACCAGAGGAAATTAGATAGCAACATCTATCAAACTAAATCATTTTTTGCACTTTGCTAACCAACCAAAGCATCAGATCGAACTCTGAAAACGCACGGTTTTACGACAGTACAATCAAGGAGTCATGAACTGCAATGAATGAGCTGTCAGCAACAAGTTCTTCAAGTATAAGAAATATTGAAGCAAGGGAAGCGAAATTTTTCAGTTTTCTCCCTGACAAACTCAGTCAAATTAACTATGTAACGAATTCTCAAAGTGCAAGTGCTTTCAAGTTCCGAAAAGAAATCAAGCCTTTGAAGGAACTGATTGGTGCGCCTTCCTCAAAGATTCGAGTGGAGAGTTATCTAGCCGTCATGCTTCGGATCTTCCATAGGTTCAAAAGAAATATACACAAAAGCCTCTTTTTGTTATTTTTATTTCTCATTCGACTTTCCAGCGCTAAATTCAGGCATGCAATAGGAGCATCTTCTGTATCCCATTTCAAGAGCCGTGTTCAGCCACTCGAACATCGAAACATTCTTTCTGCTGTCAATTCGATCGATTTCACATTCCCTTTTCTCGTTGTCAAGGTCGTGAAGCACCTTGGTTTCGCTGTTCCCGGCGTACCTTTTTGCAAAGAATGGAGCGTAAAGTCTCCTGGCCAATTTGCCTTGCATCCTCGGAATAGGGTTCAATTCGCTGAAAAAGAGCGCCTAAATATTTAAAGCTCAAATCAATTTGAGCATTAACGCACGCTTAACTTAAATACGAAGCAATCTTGAAGCCGATTTCGAGCACGAAATGGTGCAGGGTTACTGCGTAAAATGCAAGAGATCCCGTGAGATGAAAGGAGCGAAACAAGTCAAGCTGAAAAATGGGCGTCCGGCAGTTTCGGGTACTTGTTCAGTTTGCGGGACAAAAATGTTCAAAATTGGCAAGATGGCTTGAACTCGGGGATGCAAGCGATCTGGCCTTCACTCCGTTTGCAAAGAACGGAGTCTTTTTTCTCTTTTTGCGAATGCAGTGTGCTTTTTCGATACTCTGTTTTGGTTCTATCTTTTCTTATCCTCGCTTGAAGTGATTTTCTCCCATCCAACATTTTCTTGAGAGCATGAACTTTCTTCTTACTTTTTATCTTAGCCTAGACAGGCAACTGGTTTAAGATGACAACAAATTATTAAGCATGGTCAAACAACATCAAACAATATCGTGTAAGAATTTGCAACCTCAATTGCCTCAAGGTAAAGCGATAGGATTCAAACCTCTTACGGAGGAGTGGAACTACTACTCGATTGACGACGGCTACGTGCTGGGTGTGAAGCTTGTTCTCACAAAAGTGATAAAAACAGGTCAGACAGATCCATCAGGCGCACCGATCTACATAATCCAGCACCAACCGGCAATACAGGTACTTACCCACGAAGAATACAGAAACATCACTAGCAGATCAACAATCCAAAAGTAGAAAGATGAAAATAAGAAAAAATCTTGAATCGGTGCTCTTTTGTTTTCGCCTTGATAGTGATTATGTCTTTTGCCAGAATTTAGGGCGTTTCTTTAAGGCTTCGCTTGTTCGCGCGATGACAACTCCAATTTTATCAACGTATAGGCACAGGTCAGGACGGAATAGCTCTTTCAAAGACAATTAATCGTTATAGAAAAAGAGAGCTCGAGCTTCTCCTACCAAAGAATGATGTCAAAAAAAAGCAGGAAAAGAAGATATTAACACCAGCTGTCCTACAGGATGAATTAAGATATTAGCTCTTGATCGTATTATTTTGAGAGAAAACTAGAATCGTGAATTCTTTGATCTCTTTCTTCAACACACTAGGGCGAAGAATGGAAGAGTTCAAGCCGATAAACCCCAACGAAGTGAGAATGTACACTTGTGGCCCCACAGTCTGGGATTATCCTCACATAGGTAATTACAGAACATTCCTTTTCGAGGATTTTCTAAGGCGCTTTCTGAAGTATAAGGGATTCAACGTCAAGCAGGTAATGAATCTGACTGATGTTGACGACCGAATAATTAAGGTTTCAAGAGAGACCGGAATGAACCTTCGTGACTTTACTCAGAAGTATATCGACGCTTTCTTTTCAGATCTTGACTTTTTGCGGGTCGAAAGAGCCGAGGTATATCCTAGGGCGACTCAACATATTGACGAAATGGTCAGGATCATCGCGAGATTGATTGAGCTTGGTTACGCTTACCGTGGAGAAGACGGTTCAATCTATTACAAGATTTCAAAGTTTCAAGATTATGGCAAACTGTCTGGCTTGAAAGTTTCGGAACTGAAACCAGGCGCGAGAGTGAGGCAGGATGACTATACGAAGGAAAGCGCGCAAGACTTTGCATTATGGAAAGCATGGGACCCAGGCGACGGCGATGTCTTTTGGGAAACCGAGCTCGGGAGGGGAAGACCGGGGTGGCATATTGAGTGTTCTGCAATGTCGATGAAATACCTTGGAGAAAGCTTTGACATACACACTGGGGGTGTCGATCTTATCTTCCCTCACCATGAAAACGAGATCGCACAATCGGAAGCTTACTCCGGTAAGAAGTTTGCAAATTACTGGCTTCACTCTGAACATCTTCTAGTCGGCGGAGAGAAAATGTCGAAGAGACTTGGAAACATTGTAACTATGGAAGATCTAAGAAGAAAGGGGTTCGAAGGATCTGAAATCAGGTTCCTGTTGCTCTCCGCCCACTACAGGACTCAGTTGAATTTCACAGAACAATCTCTTGAACAAGCGAGGATGACAGTCAAGAGAATAAACGGCTTTGTCTCAAGACTCAAAGCTGCTATCTCGGATTCACATAAAAAACGAAACAATGCTGACTCTACCTTGTTTTCATCGACCAAAGAATCTGAACAGGTTAGAAATCTAGTGGAAGAGACAAGGTCAAAGTACATCTCAGCACTTGAGAATGATCTCGACTCTCCACGAGCCCTTGCGGCGTTTTTTGAATTCATCTCGTCGTCAAACAAACTGCTGGACTTAGGTGCAGATCTCAACGAACGTGATTTGCGGTTGATGCTCGATTTTGTGCTCGACGACTTTGACCGTCTTTTTGCTGTAATCGATACGAGCTTCCTCTCAGGAGAAGAGAGTGAAACAGCTTTGACAGAGGAAGCTGAATTGCTTCTTAAACAAAGAGAGGAAGCAAGAAAGAATAGAAACTGGGAACTCTCTGATTTTCTGAGAGAGAGACTCGCAGATTTGGGATTTGAAGTCCAAGACACGGCTCAAGGACAAAAGTGGAGAAGAGTGAAGACGAAAAAGGGAGCCTGAGAAAACAAGCAGTCGGAAGGTTGGAAGAAAAAATCGTACTGTCGATCTTGGCGCAAGAGAGCACACCTGTTGAGCCATTGTCTAGAGCCTATCATCCTGATCGTGACTCTTCCTCGATAGCTGAAGCCCTCCTAGGGGAAAGCCCGAGACTTGCGAACCTCTTCCTGAACTCTGAAGCCACTTCCTGCTCTCTAGCTGGATTATCGATTTTAAGAACTATCCTGACTCTTGCACGATCAAATTCCTGAGAAACCACATATATCTCAGGTTCTGATTCTCTTGAGCTTGCTGACAGATACTCACCAAGCTGCGAAACTATTCCTGCAACTGCACGTGTCAGCTGCCTGAACTCGACGGACGGGTCTATTTCGAGTTCGATTGGAACTTTGAGACTTCCACTTGTCGTCCTGTCCACAATCAAGTCAGAAGTCAGCTTGCTGTTCGGGATGACCACTGTCTCGTTGTCGGGTGTGACTAGAATCGTGTAGAGGCTTTCTATCTTTGTCACTCGTCCGTACGAGCCTGACGTCTTTATCCAGTCTCCCACTCGAAAGGGAGCGATCGTTTTGATCATCTGACCTGCGAACCAGTTGCTCGTAAAATCCTTAGTTACTATTATGAGGAACGCTCCAATCAACAAGAGAACAATCGCCACGACGATATCTGAAGCACCAAGTATTGGAAGGGCTGACAATATACCAACAGTCCAAATCACTATGCCTCCTATTCTGCTGATTTCGTAGGCAGAATTTCTGCTCCTCTTTCCTATTGCTCTCATAACGATCTTGCCGAACACAAAATTGATCACATAAGTTACCCCAAGTATAACTGCAAAGAATATCGCCCTCAAAGCGATATCCGCAAACGACACCCCTTGAACTGCGGACATTTTTGTGAACCTCTTTTATTTTATTCAGACTCGAACAGTTCTTTGAAACTTCCAATAATATATAATTGCGAAAAGAATCCTTTACTTCGTGTCTCTCGAGCTTAGCTTCCCTTTAGCTCCCTTCTACTTTCGATGCGAGCTTGTCCACTTCTCTTTCGTTCCCAATTAGGAAGACCTCGTCTCCCATCTGAAGCACTGTATCGTCATCCGGGAAAACGGTGTTCCCCCCTCGACCAATTGCGACTATCTTTGCTGATTTGTTTGATATCTTTGTCACTTTTTCACCCAGAAGCTCAGATGTCGCTCTGACAGAAACTCTAGTAACCTTGCGATCCTGTTCTCTATCAAGGTAAAGTGTCTTCTGGCCAGGGGTTTGGAATAGTCCTTCAAGCTCATTGAAGAGAAGCTCCTCAGACACAATTACCTTGTCCGCTCCGCTTTCCTTTATTTTGTCTTTTAAATCGGAGCTGTTCAGGACAGCTACGACTCTTGGAACTCCAAACTGAGATTTTGCAAGATCCACGAGCTTTCTGCTAATTTCATCAACTGCCAGCGCAACCACAAGAGTGTCCGCCTTATCTATTCCCGCTTCGAGAAGTATTGAAGGATCGAGGATATTACCGTTGTAAACCTGAGCGTCACTGTTCTTCGACAGCCACTCGCACCTCTGTTTATCCTCATCAATGAGAGTGACATTTTCTCCTCTCTCTGACAGCATTCGTGCCACACGGGCTGCAACTGAGCCTCCGCCTGCTATGAGCGTTGGCAATTGAAGGTACGGTGCAAAATTTTGCTTGTTTTTTGATTTAAAGATTCTCAATCAGGAGAAGGAAATTTACGAGAAAATGAGATTGATGAAAGACAAGGGGGTTCTGATGCGAGCTCGAACTAAGAGAAAGCTATTTTGTTCTAGCGCCTTCGATCGGAAGCCGCTTGTGAGAGTATCCATAAAATGAGTTCGACAACGGTCTAGGGGGGTCATGATTCTTAGATGTCCGTTGCAAGAAGAGAAGGCCTTCCAACAATATTTCCTAATGATTCCACTATTTCTCCAAAAGGAATGAACGAAAAGATCAACAAGAGCGATCTCATCAATAGTTTACCTGCATCTGATCGTTTGAGAATTCTAGTACAAAGGTTGGAAAATTGATTTCATAATAACTTGAAGGGAGCTCAAAAGGCTGGTAAAGTTTCGATTTGATTGATGAAAAGTCGACGCAAGTGTTGGAAGCTATGGTTAGAATAATGCGCACGTTTCCTCCGAAGAGGATGACCTCTAACCCATTAAGCTTCGCGGTCTTGGGTACATGGGTCGCACGATCTGTTCGTTCAATGGCCTATCTCACTTACTATTTAGAGGAGTGTTAAAGTGTGGTACGGCAATATTCCAGTGGAACAATCTATGCCAACTGCAAACAATTGAAAACTGCTCAGAGACCTTGTTCAATGTCATCTTTGTCTTCTAAAGAGTACGATTTTCAACATGATTTGACTCCAAACATAAGGCGCCGGGGGCCGGATTCGAACCGACGAGGCCGTAGAACGGCCACGGGCTTGCATTTCCATGTTCCGTTGAGTGGAACTCAAGGCGTGCGCTTCGATTTTCCTACAATCGAATCCGCGCAATAGTCCACTCTGCCTTCGGGCTCATCTTTTTCCTGTAATTTGAACCCCGGCACAACCCCGGCACTTCGAGATGGGAAAAAGAAGACTGCTAACCTATTTCTCCAACCCGCTAAAAATGCTTCTCTAGACTGATCAGAAAAGGTAGACTTTGGAGAAAAGCTAGCGCCCAAGGATTTGAGCTATCTTCAAATCCCTCTTGGCGGCCCACCTCATAAAGGACCGCTATCCGGCTTCAGAAGCAGAGCTAGAAAGCAAATGTAAAGCGATTCAGTGGAGTAATAGTCAAGCTTGGCTCGGAGTTGATCAGATTTGTCAGGATATTGTTTTCTCGATCATATGAGCGACGTCGTAATTGAAGCATTTGGGCCGAGCCTTGAAAATGCTTTTGAGAACGCGGCCAGGGCTCTCGAGGATACCTTAGTCGATATTCGAACCGTCGAGCCTAAATTGGAGGAAAGAATCTCTCTTCAAGCCCCTAGCAAGGAAGCTTTGTTGTACGACTGGCTAGAGCTTCTAATCATCAAACTCGAAACCGAAGGCATGTTGTATTCAAGATTTGAGTGCAATATTTCAAATGACGAATCAGGTTATTCACTTGAAGCAAAGCTTGCTGGAGAAAGATTTCAAGAGAGCAAACACGAACAAAAAGTTGCAGTGAAAGCCCCAACTTACCATGAAATGAAAATTGATGAAAGACCCGATCGAGTAGTCGTGAGATTCTTGCTCGATCTTTAGCGGATGCTTAAACATAAAAAGAAAGGGAGATCACCTTAATGCGATAAGTCAGTTTGGCAAACGTACTTGAGCTCAATTCTTCAAATTTTGACAGAATAATCAAGACTGCGAAGAAGAAAGTCTTTGTCGATTTCTGGGCTCCTTGGTGCAAGCCTTGCATTCGAATGGATCCTTTGATTGAAAGAGTCGCAACAAAGCATGATGACGCTATGATCTTTGCCAAGGTAAACGTCGATAGCGCAAGCGAGATCGCCCAGCGATATCATGTCTCCTCGATTCCAACATATGTAATATTCGATAGAGCGAATCCGGCCGAGAGCAGAGTAGGAGCAATAAGTGAGAGCGAGCTAGAGGAATTGATCTCTTCTCATGCGTCTCTCTAACCCCTATTTCTTTGGGTTCGATGAGTAAATCAAGCGACTTTCATTCCCTTTCCTTAGGCATCATAAGTTTTACTTGCAACCCTTCTTCATTTGTTGAGAGAGGGTAAGGAGAGAAGTGATTGAAACCCGTGATATCGATTCTACGAGCAATTGGAGGGTTTCAATCATAGGATTTGGCCTAATGGGATCCCAGATCTCTCAAGTTTTCGCGCTTCACGGATTTCGAGTGATTGGGCAAGATGTGGATCCGAATCAGCTTGTCAGAGGGATGAACATCATCCGAAATGGGAGATACGGTCTTGAGTCATCCGTTGCGAAGGGAAGAATATCCGCTCAGGAAGCAGAAGAAGCAATTTCGAGAATCACAACAACAACTTCACTTGATGAAGCACTTCTAGAATCAGATTTCATGCTTGAAGCTGTGATAGAAAGGCTCGAGATCAAGCGAGAAATATTCAGGAGGGCGGGAGAAATATCGAGCAAGCAAGCACTTCTTGCCACAAACACTTCAACACTCAGCATTGCAAAGATTGCGCAGGGGCTTCCCGCAAACACTCGAAGTCGAATTTTTGGCATGCACTTCTTCAACCCACCTCAGATCATGAAGCTCGTAGAGATAGTGAAGACAGATGAGACAGACGAAGGAATACTGAAGAGTGCAAGTGTTGTTGCGACTAAGCTTGGCAAAACCTCGATTATGGTGAAGGATATTCCAGGCTTTGTCGCAAACAGAATTGGGATTCTAGTCTTCTCCGAAGCAAGCAGCCTACTTGAGAAAGGCATCGCAACTGTTCAAGATATTGATAATGCAATGAAACTAGGTTACGGCTACCCGCTTGGACCCTTTGAGCTCGGTGACCTGGTCGGATTAGACACGAGATTAAGGAACATGCAGGCTCTGTACGAAGAAACTAAGGACGAACGGTTCAAGCCTCCATCACTCCTCAGGACCCTAGTGTCTGAAGGCTATCTGGGCGATCCAAAACTAAGGAAAGGGAGCAAAGGAGGGTACTATGAATTCTTTGGACTCAAGAGGCATTCTGATTAGCGAACCTAGGCAGTTTAAAGATCTTTACAAAGCAATGTAAAATGGTTTCCCCCCCGCGCTCTACACACTCATGCAAAGCTTCTGGTAGATCCGCACGATATGAGAAGACGTTTATGACTCGAAGGCTCTCGAGTATAATGAAGGGGTATTAGTCAGTTTGTCCAAAGTAGAATCAAATGTTGAGAGTGCTGGCTCTCGCCGATATTCGAACGTCCTGTTGGAGAGGGAGGGTCAGATAGGAACGATTCGTCTCAATAGGCCACAAGCACTGAATGCGCTGTCTTCCGAATTGATGACTGAACTACTCGATGCGCTCAAAATGCTGGAATCAGAACAAGCGATTAGCTGTATAATAATCACAGGCTCTGAGAAAGTCTTCTCTGCAGGGGCAGACATCAAAGAGTTGGCAGAACAGAACTCTGTAGAAGCATTAAGGGCCGCTAACTTGGAAAGGTTTGATGCGATTCAAAAAATTTCAAAACCGATAATCGCTGCAATCAGCGGCTTCTGCTTCGGCGGAGGACTCGAACTTGCAATGATCTGTGACATAATAGTGGCATCAGAAAGCGCAAAACTAGGGCAACCTGAGATAAACATAGGGGTAATGCCTGGTGCGGGGGGGACACAGAGGCTTAGTCGTATAATTGGAAAGTACAGAGCAATGGATATGATCCTGACCGGACGCCAGATCTCTTCAAAGGAAGCGCACGAGTTAGGACTAGTCAGCCGCGTTGTTCCTGATGAAAGCCTTCTGTCTGAAGCAAAAAAGATAGCGAATGAGATTGCTTCAAAGTCGCCTCTTGCGATAAAAATCGCAAAAGAATGCGTGCTTAAGAGCTACGAGACTTCGTTGAGCGAAGGGTTGCAATTCGAGCGAAGGAACTTCTATCTTCTTCTCTCAAGCGAAGACAAGAAAGAAGGAATGCGAGCTTTCTTGGAAAAGAGAAAGCCCACATTCAAAGGTCAATGAAAAAGAAAAGAGTCCAATTCCATAATTTTGCAGTATCTTTTGGAAGAGAAAAACAAGAAAACAGCTGAGACATTTTTCTGGAGGCATTTGTTGAAGATATGGAAGAAAGAAAAGATCGTATTGTCGTGAGGAAAGAGAATGGAGTAGCTTGGTTGACTATCAATCGCCCTGATGTCTTAAACGCTTGTGACCTCGACACTCTGAGGGACTTTCAAGTTGCCCTAAAGGACTTTGAGTCTGATTCATCTGTTCGTTGCATCGTGATCACAGGAGCTGGAAGAGCTTTCTGCGCAGGAGCTGACCTCCAATCGCTGATAAATCGCCGTGGAGAAGGGAAGCTTTCAATCTCCGATGACTTGAGGTACGGGTTCAACCCGATTATCTCTAAAATAAGGAGCATAGAAAAGCCGGTCATAGCCATGATAAATGGAGTTGCTGCGGGGGCGGGAATGGGGATCGCATTTGCCTGCGATCTGAGAATCATGAGCGAATCTGCAAGGTTTGTGGAAGCATTTGCAAAAGTTGGTCTAGTCCCTGATTCAGGGTCAACTTTCTTTATGACGCGTCTTCTAGGGCTGACACGAGCAATGGAACTTGCATTCACAGGAGAGGGTATTGACGCAAAGGAGTGCGAGAGGCTCGGAATCGTGAACAAGGTTGTTCGCAGAGAAGATCTTGAGACTGAAACCCGGAAACTAGCAGAGAAGCTTGCTAGAGGGCCAAGGAGTATTGGACTTTCAAAGAGAGCACTCAATCGAGCACTTTCGCTTGATCTGGATGGAGCACTTGAATACGAGGCATACCTGCAGGAGATTGCTGGTAGGACTCACGACTTTGAAGAAGGGATTAATTCGTTCATCGGAAAGAGGGAGCCAAATTTTGAGGGAAAATAGAATAAGCAAGATCAAAGAGCAAAAGGAAAGAATGATTGCCCTTTCTTCCTCTTCTTCCCCTCTCTCTCTAGACACTAGGGATAACTGGCATAATCAATCGATCAATGTGCTTCTTTTAATGCAAATTTGTCATTCTCTTCAAAAATGCTTTTAATGAAATTCAAGCAAACACAACCTTAGTAAGGAAGAGCAAACAAGAAAGAAATTAGGCGGCGATTGGAAGGAGCGTGTATTTTTCCAATGTCTAGCGACAAGGAGACAAGCCAGAAAGACTCTTCTTCTAGTTCAGGAGAAAATCTCGACTATTCAAAAGACCCCCCAAAAATAGAACTGCCTAATATCTATCCCGTTGAATGGACTGTCGAGGATCAGCGGCTTTACGACTTGTTTGAGAGGGCCAAGAGGGAAGTATGGAATCCCTCATCGATTCCGTGGGACACCCTTAATCCTAAGGATTACGATGACCGGCAAAAGACGGCGATGGCTTATTGGTGGGCTCTGCTTTCCAATTTCGAAAATTCTGGTCCCCCAGTGTTTGCAAAAGCAATGATACATACATTTGAAATTCATGAACAAGATCCAGTGAAAAAGATGTTCGCTTCCATTGTGATGGACGAATGCAGACATGACGAATGCTGCATGAGGGCCTGCAACAAACTCTGCCCGAACTTTCTGCAAGGATGGAAACCAAAGACAACTTTCGACGAAGAAGCACTTCGCAACATTCGCTGGGTTTACTACAACGGTGCACGATACTGGCGTGGCTACAGCACAGCGTACACTCGCCACTCTTGGCCAATCATATTTTCCTCATTCATGCTTGGGGAGCGTTGCGCTGCAACCCTATTCAGCGAGATGAGCAAACATTCGAAGCATCCTGCGTTCACTGAGGCCTTGAAGAACATCGCTAGGGACGAGTCAAGACACTTAGCCTTTACTTGGCTTGGGCTGGAGAGCATTGCTCCGAAGCTTACCGAGCACGACAAGACGATGGTCACGAAGCAGCTTCGAGCTGGGTTCACCTTTCTTTCTATGATACTCTACGAACCACCCAACGAGTTTTGGAAGCTACCGCCCAATTTCCTAGATGTCCACAGAAGGATGGAAGGCATCGCTAGGGACGCAGGCCTTGGAGTGCTCACCATCGAAGAAAAGACTCAATGTTGGAGAAATGCAATCCTCGAAGTGAAGAGAAGAACGGATCAGTTTGGAATTGAATTCCCCGCTCTCCCGGAGATCGGCATATCAGGGAAGGAAACAGAATTCGACGAGAATTCGATGATGCCAACTTTTTGAAGTGAACAAGATAATTTAGGTAAACTTGAAACTCGAAAGAGGAGAGAGAGTACTTTTTTTATCAAAATTCAAAGAAATGCTCTAGCTAGCTTTCCAGATAACGAAACGTGATCTTTTTTGCGCCTATTTTGCCTCTTTGTTTGGGTTCAGAAAATCGACAGTCCGCTTTTCTCCTTTCTTCAGAGAAGAAAGTCATTAACCAGATTTAGGCAGTGAGCAATTAGAGCAATTGCCTTTAGAAAGCATCCAAGATGCAGTAATTGTTGACGCCGTCAGAACGCCGATTGGCAAGTATGGAGGCATACTCTCATCAGTGAGGCCTGATGATCTTGCAGCGCATCTTATCAAGGCTCTAGTCGACCGAAATGGAATTGATCCGAATCAAATAGAGGATATCATCTTCGGAGACTCGAATCAGGCTGGCGAGGACAATAGGAATGTCGCAAGGATGGCACTGCTTATCGCAGGGCTGCCCTTCAAGGTCGCGGGTGTTACTGTTAACAGGCTCTGCGGTTCTGGTCTTGAAGCGATCAATCAAGCTGCACATGCTATCATGCTTGGAAATGGGAACATCTACATTGCGGGTGGGGTGGAAAGTATGAGCCGAGCTCCGTTTGTCATGCCGAAGCATCAAAAACCATTCGATAGAGAGGCCCAGATCTTTGATACCACAATAGGTTGGCGGTTCGTAAACCCAAGACTCGCTGCTCAGTTTTATCCCTTCAGCATGGGGGAAACTGCTGAGAATCTAGCAGAACGTTATTCCATTTCAAGAGAGGAGCAAGATCAATATGCGCTCAAGAGTCATCAGCTTGCATGCAGGGCAAGAGATTCTGGGCTTTTCAAGGAAGAGATAATTCCTGTGCCTTTGACAAATTCCGACGGAACCGAGCGATTGGCCGACACAGATGAAGGGCCAAGGTCAGACACCTCTCTTGAGAAACTTTCCAAGCTGAAACCGGCCTTCAAGGAGGGAGGAACCGTGACTGCTGGAAATTCGTCTTCAATCAACGATGGCGCAGCCGCAGTCTTGCTCATGTCATCAAGAAAGGCAAAGCGTTTGGGGTTAGTTCCGAAGGTGAAAATAGTTGCGACGGCGGTGTCCGGCGTTCATCCTTCATTTATGGGCTTGGGGCCGGTCCCAGCCACTCGCAAAGTGCTGAAGAGAGCGAACATCGATCTTGATGATATAGATTTGATCGAGCTCAATGAGGCGTTTGCAGCGCAGGTGCTGTCTTGCCTCAAGTTCATGAATTTTGACAGCAAAGGGAAGATGAATGTGAATGGAGGCGCGATAGCCCTCGGGCATCCGATAGGATGTTCGGGTGCGAGAATAATGACAACTCTTGTTCATGAGATGATGAGAAGGAAGAGCAATCTTGGACTTGCGACGATGTGCATAGGTGTTGGTCAGGGAATCGCAACACTTGTAGAAAGAGTTAGCTGAAACTTTTGCAAAACACAATAATGACTGAAAAAAGGCTTCTGTTTTTCCTATTGCTAAGCAAGAAAAAATTCTATTCCAAGTTTTCTCTTGATCATGCTACTTAGAGGCAACATGCTAAAGGGTTGAGCTCCCCTTTGGATTCCGCGAGAGCAAAAACAAGAATCGATGTCCATGTCCATCCTTGGACTAAGGAGTTTATGCAGAATAATCCAGCGATACTCTTTGCTATGAATTTCTTTCATCTCTCTCCTGACAGCCTTCCATCTACAGTGGATGACCTGATTGACGACATGGATGAAGCGGGAGTAGAGAAGGCGGTTATACTCGGTCAAGATATGAGTAGTGTCCAAAAGAAAGAATTTCGCAATTACACGATTCCAAACAAATTTTTGAAGCAACTTGTCGACTCTTATCCGAATCGTTTCATTGCATTTGGAAGTGTCGATCCATTTAGGAGGGAGGACGCCTTACGCGAGCTCAATTTCATGCACAAGGAGCTTGGGTTCAAAGGCCTGAAGCTCCATTGCGATGCCTTGGGAATTTACCCAAACGATGAAAAGCTTCTCTACCCGATATACAAAAGATGTGCCGAGCTTGGGTTCGTTGTGCTTCACCATACTGGAACGACCGGTCTCGGCTATTGCAAGATAAAATACGGCAGGCCATTAGATCTAGATGATGTCGCGCAGGACTTCCCAGATCTCAAGATAATTTGTGCACATTTTGGCTGGCCTTGGATGGAAGAGTGCTTTGCGGTTGCAACAAGAAACTCCAATGTGTATGTTGATATCTCAGGCTGGCTTGCAAGATATTTCCCTCCACTTTTAATCACATACATGAACGGACTCTTAAAGGACAAGATGCTTTTTGGAACGGACTATCCCATGATTCGAACTCCTCTGTGGATGAAGGAGTTCGACGAATTCTGCCGTCCGAAACTCAAGCCAGGAATTGCGGAGAAAGTTCTTGAAACGAATGCAATGCGCCTACTTGCGATTTGATTAGAAGAGAAAACAACTCTTGCTTACGAGAGATGTTGATTCTTTTCTAGATGGGCTCAGGTGGGCTTGCGTTGGTCTCACGAATTTTTTTGATTTTGGTTTTCAATTGTCCTTCTAGACGTGATAGTGTTTCTCCAGTTTCAGACAGAAGCTGGCGCAGCTCAGAAGCGATATCGTTCGAAAATTCTTTAATTCTTTGATCTGAAGTATCAAACTCAAAGCTCAAGCTCACCCCGCTTTCATTGTTATTACTTCTTACAGAGCTGTCAAGCATGAGGAAAAGATCCAAGTGAACCCTGTCGCTAAATCGCTCAATTCTTAGAGGTTGAACGCTCTTTTCGATCGTAGACCATTCGAATTCGTTTTCTGCTTTCTCAACGGAAAACCTTCTTAGATGGAACAACAGATCGAGAATTTCTTCTACTGAAAGTATGCATTTTGGTTTGGTAATTCTACCCCTACCAAAGCAAACCCCAATAGATGCTTCGACAAGTGTATCAAGATTGACCTCGCGTCTTCCCTTTCTTCCATTGTCCTTCTTCTTGCTCGAGGACTGCGACGTACTTAATTTGGAGAGAAGCTTCTTAAGATGTAGTTCTACACCTGCTTGCGAGATTCCGAAATCTCTTAGAATTGCCAAGTGGAAAGAGACATCCCTAACGGTCCGCAAAGTGACTGAATCCTCAAGATTACTCGTACTAGTAGGGGAAATGAAGTGTAAACCCTCAATTGAGACTCCGCTCTGCTTGAGAAATTGAAATACAAGTCACATTGAAAAGGAAAGTGCTGCTTATCATGAGGGGAAATTGTTGTATCCTCATAGTGGAGAAATCTCAGGCGATTATTGAATTCGCTTCTGAGTTGTTGTTTCGAAAATAACTCCAAAAAATGCTCGCCGATTGAACGGCTGAAAGGAAGAAGGGTCAAAGAGACAAAGAGATGCGAAACTTTAGAAAATGATAACGATCCTCGATTCAAACATCACAAAGAACTTCGAGATAGCTAAGAAAAGGGAATGGATAGTAACTAACGGGCTTGGCTCGTACGCATCGAGTACGATAATTGCTCTCAATACTCGAGGATATCATGGCTTGCTAGTTGCTTCCCTAGATCCTCCCGTGCGTAGAACTCTCTTTCTTTCGAAATACGAAGAGGAAGTCGAAGTAAGCGGCAAAAAGTATCTTCTTGCAGTAAACATGTACCCGGGCACAGTGTATCCGCAGGGCTATGTTCATCTTGAACAGTTCAGGTTCGAGCGCTATCCAATTTTCGTCTACAAGGTCGGAGATACGATAATTGAGAAGAGCATTTTCATGCCTTATGGGGATAACACTACTATTACAACGTACAAGGTAATAGAAGCCGAGGCTCAGGTCAAACTTTCCATTTATCCGATCATAAATTTCCGAGACCATCATTTTCGGACGCATGCTGACTGGCGCTGGAACTTTGTTCAGACACTCAATCCAAAGGGGGTTGAAATCCGCATCCATCCCGGTGCCCCCTCTCTATATTTGCAATCAGACATAGCCCAGTATTACACAACTGGGCTTTGGTATCGTAACTTCATCTACGATATGGAGTCAGAAAGAGGAATCGAGGATAGAGAGGATCAATACAATCCTGGTTATTTCATTGCAAAACTTGATCGAGGGTCTCAGCTCGCGATTCTTGCTTCCCTAAGGCGACAAGAAACTTTTTCGACTGAAGGACTTCGCTACAGAGATCTTCTGAGAGCTAGGAATCTTCTAAGCAAACTTCCGCAAGAAGACCCGTTCTATCTCACGCTTGCGTCAACCGCGGATACATTCATTGTTCACCGCAGGTCTACAAACGCCAAGACAATCATAGCAGGATACCATTGGTTTGCGGACTGGGGGAGGGATTCTATGATTTGTATCCCAGGCCTCACTCTAGTCACAAAGAGAGAAAACGACGCAAAGGAGATCATTCGAACCTTCCTGCTTTATCTTTCCGATGGCCTGATACCCAATACGTTCCCTGAAGAAGGTCAAGACCCCATTTACAACACAATCGATGCCTCTCTTTGGTTGTTCAACGCATGTCTCTCAGTCTACGAGGAAACTGGGCAACTCGATTTCATAGCAGAAGTGTACCCAAAACTCCAGCAGGTTGTGGATGGTTACGTTCATGGGACAAAGCATGGAATCATAGTTGATTCTGATGGACTAGTAAAGGGAGGGAGCGAGAAGGAGGCACTTACTTGGATGGACGCTGTGGTTGATGGTGTTCCAGTGAGTCCGAGGTTTGGAAAGCCAGTCGAGGCATCAGCGCTTTGGTATAACGCCTTGCAAGCGATGGAGCTTTTCGCAAAGCAACTCGGAAAGATAAATGATGAGGAGAGATATCAGGAAATGGCTCAAAGAACATTCGATTCGTTCAATGAAAAGTTTTGGAACGAAGATAAAAAATGTCTCTACGATGTTCTGATCGATAACTCTGGAGATGGGCGTGTTAGGCCTAATCAGATTTTTTCGTTGAGCTTGCCTTACCCTGTCTTGAGGAAGGAGCGCTGGCGCGAGGTTTTGAGGACTGTTGAATCAGATCTTTTGACTCCAGTTGGCTTGCGCTCCCTCTCACCGTTTGACCCAGAATACAAAGGCAAGTGCGAAGGCGGACCCAAAGAAAGAGACCGTGCTTACCATCAGGGGACTGTGTGGCCTTGGCTGTTTGGATCTTACGTAAGTGCTTACCTCAAGGTCTTTCCTCCAGATCCAAAGACACTCTCCTTTGTCCAGCAACTTTACGCGCCCTTCAAAAAGAGAATAAGCGAAGCAGGAATAGGTACAATAGGAGAGATCTATGATGGTGATCCGCCGCATCTCCCGAGAGGAGCTATCTCTCAGGCATGGAGCGTTGCTGAGATTTTGCGCTCTTACGTCAGGGACGCATTTCAGATTTGAAATAATGAAGGAAAGAAAGCAATCGCAAGAGCGTTTTGAGGGTAACTTCGATTAGGCTAGTAGCGATTTTCTCTGCTGATGAATTTTAGTTCGCCTTTTAAAGGAAGGCAAATCCACGAAGTGAGCGAGAGGCGTCAAAGAGGCATATGAAGGAGTGGGTTGTAGCGGCCGGACCTGCTTCTCTTGATCTGGCAGCTGGTGTTTCCTCAAATCTAGCAAGCAGGCTCTTGAAGATAGAGATGACTGAATTTCCCGACGGCGAATCAAAGATAAGGGTGAAAGATGAGCTCCGCAACAAGAGCGTAATCTTGGTTCAGAGTCTCTACCCTCCCCCAGACAGCCGCCTTCTCCAGCTTCTCTTTGCTGCCCACAAGCTCAGTGAGGATGGAGCCGATGTCAGTGCGGTCATCCCATATCTTGCTTACTCAAGACAGGACAAGCAGTTTCTCGAAGGTGAAGTGGTGTCTCTCGGTGTCGTTGCGCATCTCTTGCGATCGGTTGGAATCAGGAGGATTGTGACAGTGGATATTCACAGTGCCCAAGGACTTGGATTATTTTCAATACCCATATACAGCTCTTCTGCCATACCTTTGCTTGCGGAGTATATTTCAAAGAACTTTGACCTAGTACGACCAATAGCGATCTCCCCCGACCTTGGAAGTAGTAACAGGGTGGAGGCTTTTGCTTCGCGACTTGGATGTGAGTACGTGTCATTCAAGAAAACTAGGGATAGAGTAACAGGTGAAGTCAAAACTGAAGAAAAAGAGATTCTTCTCTCGGGGCGCGATGCAGTGATAGTAGATGATATAATCTCAACTGGAGGTAGCGTTGCAAAATGTGCCGAACTCCTGAAACGTTATGGAGCGAGGAGAATCATTGCGGCTTGCACTCATGCCCTTCTTGTAGGTTCTGCCGAGCAAAAGATGAAAGAAGCGGGTGTGAATGAGATAATCGCTTCCAACACGATTCCGAATAGATATGGCAAAGTTGATGTGTCCTCTCTAATCGCGTCTTACTTTCAAACTCTTTGACACAGGGAGGGAGAGAGCAGGAAGCCCTATAGGTTGCTTACCCGCTTTTCTCCCGTTCAGATGCGTTCATATTACAGCTAGCTCCTCTTGTGCCTCTCTCTTTTTTAACCATTATATAGCACCAAGTCGCAAAACTCGAAAACGTTCGCTCGCCTTTGAATCGACCGTCTTACGAATACAGAATTGGACTTGATCGTCTGAAAAATGCGTTTCTGTTCACGTTCATCGGGGCGATTCTCTCAATTGTTCCAATTGTTTCGATAATAGGCGCTATACTCTTCCTTGTTGCTCTCGTCTTCTGGATTCTCACGTGGAGATCTTTTGGGAACACTGAGCTCAAAGGAGCGAATAGCTATAGCTCGACATGGAAGTTTTTGATCGTTGGCATAATTGTTTCGGCTGCAATTTTTATTGTTGGATTTGCAATTATCGTATCCGAGATTATCCGTTTTATGGTTTCTAACCTTCCCTCCCCAGGTCAGCAGTTCAATTTGAATTCGCTCCCAGGGATTCAAGGATTTCTTTACAATGTTCTGATTCTTTCTCTTGTATTGGGAGCCATCTCTACAATAATCTGGATCAGAAATTATTTGTCCGTTAGGACACTCGGGAATGAAATTTCTCAGAAGGGATTAATCACAGCGGCGAATTTGTTAATCGTATCCTATGTCGTGAGTTTTGCCTCGGGAATTGGATCGCTCTTCTATCTTGAAAGAAGCTTTGCTGTCTTGTCATCCGTAAACCCGATGATTGGAATCTATTCTTCATTCGGTGTATTGGCTTTCATGCTCAGCTCGGGACTCGTCGTTTTAGGTATCATCTCTATCGTGACACTCGTAATTACTATCATCGCAAGCTACATCGGGTACTCCTCATCCAAAGATGCCATGTCGTCTTATTTCTCATCGCAGTATTCGCAACCGCCCCCTCCTCCTCCTGCTCCGACCCCGAGTTCTGGAGCTTCTCAGGAGCAACCCTATCCTAGACCCAGATATTGCCGATCGTGCGGCCATATGGTAGCAATTCCAAATTCAAATTTCTGCTCGAACTGTGGCTCAAAACTCTGAATTTTTCAAGTCCATTCTTCTCTTTTCCTTCTTGCTCCGAGCTCCATCGGAATCGCGACTCAAGAAGGGAATGATCCCTTGGGCCTTTTTTGCTCCTTCTAAATGACTCAGGTTATCTTGCCCCCTTGAAAAAGAGGTGAAAGAAATGGGAAAAATTCTATTAGCGCAGCTTTAGGAATTCGATATCTAAGATCCCTAGATTTTCCACTGTTCTTTTGAATCTAGCTGGAACATTGAATAGCCTGAATCTAGATGGAATCGCATTGAGGGAGATTCAGGTCGACTTGAACGAAAACTTGCAACGAAGTTACGCTTTGCACAGACCTGAAATGAATCTCAGCAAGAAATCTGTATTTTCAGTCTTCGTGCTCTCAGGAGAGAATAGTAGCCTCCCTCTCGGTGAGATTGCTGCCCTCATTGAAACATATTCGAAAAATTCGACATGCATTGCAGTTCAAAAGCGCGTAATCGTAAGTGATGTTTCTGATGAATTGGCAGTCAATAGAATCGCTGAAAGAAGCGCCTTTTGCAGGTTCGGAGGACTTTTAATCGGAATGGGAAGTTCTCTAGAAGAGCTTTTTCCATATCCCGCAAAAGAGGAAAAAGAAGACTTTAAGCTCTCCTTCCTCTCCGAGAGAAAAGAAGAAAGAAGTTTTGCGGTGCGAACTGAAACGCTTTCAAGAGAAAGTTGTGCAAGGATGGGCTCGATAATAAAGGAAAAGACCGGATGGAGGGTATCTCTCGAAGGTCCAGAATATGTCTTTCAGGTCGAGAATGGAGGGGAGAACTTTATTCTCGGACTCTCTCGGAGTGGTGAAAAGAAGTTCTCTTGGAAGGAAAGACGACCGAGGGCAAGGAGATTCTTCCTACCCTCCGCAATCTATCCGAAGCTCTCAAGAGCTCTTGTCAATCTGTCAAGAGCAAGAGAGGGGGACGTGTTTCTTGATCCATTCTGCGGCTCTGGCAGTCTTTTGATAGAAAGCCAGCTCATGAATATCGACTCACTCGGGATAGATTTGATAAGATGGATCGCTCGCGGGGCCCTTTTGAATACGAAGAAGTATCATAACGATCACTCGCTTGGAATATTAAGAGGAGATTCGACTCGAGCCTTTCTTCCTCTCAGGAAGGTTGATGCGGTCGCAACTGATGTGCCTTATGGAAGGGCATCTTCTACGCGCGGGAAAACTACCGAGAGAATAATCAAAGAATTCCTTGAATCGCTTACAAATGTTATGCCTTCACCATCTAGGGAAGATTTGAGGCAAAAATACTGCGTGATCATGCATCCTTCAAACGCAGAGCTTGCTTCAGTTGAGAATGAGCCATTTCGTCTTGTAGAAAGGCACTTGATCTATGTGCACAGAAATCTGACTAGGGCAATAAGTGTCTTCAAGAGAATTTGATTGAAAGAGACCTTGCTAAATTTTTCGCCCCATCAAAACATCGAAAGATAAAAGAAAGGAGACAGCTTTCGACGACGTCGACGAAGAAGAAGAAGAAGAACAAAGTAAAGGGAGAATTCAACAAAAAACGACGACGGAGCTAGATTTGGATCCTTGTCGGATTTTAGGATTCGATTCCTCGGAACATCTTCTGCAGTTCCCACCAGAGAAAGAGGTCTTTCCTGCTCAGTTGTTCAGTACGGCAACGAAGTCGCTATATTCGATTGTGGTGAGGGCTCGCAGCGTTCTGCAATTGCCGCCGGACTCAGCTTCAGCAAGGACTGTTCAATCTTTGTCACTCATATGCACGGAGACCATGTCGTGGGTCTTCTGGGACTCATGCAAACAATGTCCCTCTACAGGAGAGAGAGGCCGCTTTACGTCTTTGGTCCGAAGGGGATTGTTGAATTCATCAAGTACAATCACGAGATCCTAGGCTTTGGGCTTACATACGAGGTCAGAGTAAGTGTTGTCCGCTCAGGAGTTGTATTTGATGGTGAGCATTCGAAGTATAGGGTCCGAGCCGAGAGGTCTCTTCATTCGGTGCTCTCCTATGCTTATGTCTTCGAGGAGAAGGATAAACCGGGCAGGTTTGATCCAAGAGCGGCCCTCTCGCTTGGTGTGCCTGAGGGACCGCTCTGGTCTCGTCTCCAATCCGGACACGCCGTGCGATCACCCAGAACTGGAAGAATAGTTAGTCCAGACCAAGTGTTAGGAAGGCCGAGGAGGGGCAGAAGGATAGGTTTCTCAGGTGACACGAGACCAACGAAGAAGCTCGCAAGTTTCTTCATGGGTTGTGATGTCCTAGTTTTCGATTCGACTTACGGCGACCAAAACTCCGTAAATGCAAAGGAAAACTTTCATTCCACAGCGAGAGAGGCGGCTGAGCTAGCAAGAGAGGCGAACGTGAAACAACTCATTTTGACACACTTCAGCGCTAGATACAAGAACGTATCGGCACTTGTAAGGCAAGCTCGAAGCGTTTTCCCGAAAACAATCGCCGCCAAGGATCAAATGGTCTATGATCTCTCGGAGCTCTCGTAGCCCTCAGTCAACCAGTCTATCACTCTGTCAAGAGCAGAGGATCTTATTCTCACTATTATCGGCCCGAGTGGGGATTCATCAGGTTGTTCACAAAGGGCAGCGATACCCACAGTCGCTGCTTGCTTGTTCAGAAGAAGAAGAGTCTCGGTTGAATATTCTCCATGCTTGTTCGTCTGAAGCAGCCTTCTTGCAACTGCCCTAACCCTTCTGTCCCTTAATTGATCTTTCAGCCGTTGCAACGAGTCCAGACTTGTAGAAACAAACTGCACCATACCACGATCTTGCCTGATCTCACCGCCCCTTGGGAACAAATTCAAGATAGCATCTCTGACTTTTTCCATCGATTCGCTTCTCTTAACCTGAGCTTCCACTATGAGATCGAAGTTATCCGGAAATTGACCTTTTGCGGAGTCCTTTGCCTCCAAGTAGGAATCGCTCAATGGGAAGAGTTTAGCACCAAATTAGAAAAAAAGAGGAAGGCGACGAATACTGGCTATTTTGGCTTGTATCTTCTTGTTCTTATCGGATTAGGTGTTGACAAAAAACTTCAAAGCATGAAGCGACAAACGGAACTCTCCTGACTCAGGGTCCTTTTTTGGTTCCCTCAACCACAATCTCCTTCTTTGAGCTTCAGAAAGATGCGCTCCGCCTCCGATTTTAGTTCTTCCAAGGATGAGGAGTTGATTATCACCTCATCAGCCATCGCTATTGGCTCTCCCACCCCGACGGAGAGCTCTCTCCTGTCTCTAGCCTCAAATGAATCGAGGCTCGATGGCGAGTCGCTTCTCTGCCTTTGGCGAAGGAATTTGTACCTCTTCTCAGGAGAGGCATGAACCGCGATCAAGATCGCCTTCCCGAGATTTTTGAATTCTAGAAATTCGTTCATGTTTCTTATCCCGTCAACTGTGACGAGCTTCGATTTCGATTCTTGCTCGATCCTCTTTTTGCACATCTTTGCAATCGCCGCTGATCCTCCCTTCTGCCGGAGTTCCAGCATCAGCATCCCGAGATTCTCGTCGGTTGGCGGGAGATTCCTTTTCTCAGCCTCTATCCTGACATCATCACCCATTCTGAAGATCTCGAAGCCAAGATCCTTTGCAACATCTGCGACCGTGGATTTACCTGCTCCGGGCATCCCAGTAATGCATGCTATGATCTTCTGATGTTTCTCCATTGTTCTGACACGTTCCTTCGTCGCGCTCGGCAATCCCCAGCTCACCAAGTAGCGCTCCTACTACTTCAGCCTCTAGGTCGCCCTCGCCGCCTCGTTAACTGTGAAGAACATTTGATCCAAAGAATATAAGGGGTACGCACACTTCTAGTGAAAAATATGATGTCGAGCTCGCCATCGCGAATGATTCATTTTTCAGCCATCTGGAGATGTTCAATTGTCTTCATTGAAAGGAGGTAGCGACTTTGAGAACCTTTCTCGCTTACGACGTAGATGACCCAGAGCTCAGGTCAAAAGTGGAAGCTCTTCAAAGCGAGTTGAGATCTACGAAATGCGACATTAAGCTCGTTGATCCTGCCATTCTCCACTTCACGATGAGATTCTTTGGAGAGACAACTCAAGAGCAAGTTGAACGTGTGATTACATCGCTCAAGGGGAATGTGGAAAACTTTGCTATTGATGTCGAGTTCAAGGGAGTTGGCGCATTTCCAAACGAGAGGAGGATATCTGTTATATGGATTGGAACTGATTCGAATGCGGGGATAAAGCTTCGGGAGCAATCTAAACTCATAAATTCGAAATTGCTCAGGATTGAAGGCCTTCGATCCGACGAGCCCGAGAGGTTCAGTCCTCACCTTACGATCGCAAGAGTGCGCTCGGCGAAGAACAAACAAGCTCTTGTTTCGGTGATAGAATCTAACCGAGACAAAAAATTTGGTGTTGTCCAACTCGGAAAATTGAAACTCAAGATGAGCGAGCTTTTCCCGTCAGGACCGAAATACACTGATCTTTACGTGTTTGAGTGAGCAGAATTCGACAAAGACACGAGAAAAAGCCCGCGAAACGGAGCATGAGAACGACGGAGGCTAGAATCCTATGATGACTGGGGCAAACTCGGAAGAGACAAGGGGAGAAGGAAGGAGAAGAAGAGACGAGAAAATAGAAGCAGTACTTAATAGGGCGTCGAAACTCGTGACTCCTACAAGGAAAGAAGAGCTGAGCATCCAAAGCACTGTGGAAATGGTGAAATCTCTTCTTTCAAGGACTTTTTCTTCCTCATCTTCATCGGAACTTGTCATTCCGGATATTTTCGTCGGAGGATCTTACGCGAAGGGAACTTGGCTTAAGGGAGAGGCGGATGTCGATTTCTACTTACTCTATCCAAAGGAGTACCCTCGTGAGAAGCTTGAAGGAGAGGCAATTTCCCTATCGAAGAAGGCCGTGAGCGGCTACAGGATCAACATGCGATTTGCAGAGCATCCCTACGTCGAAGCCTTCATTGGAAGAACGAGAATCAACATTGTCCCTTGCTACAAAGTTCCGAGAGGAGAGTGGCAAAGCGCTGCAGATCGCTCTCCGTATCACACTGATTACATAAAATCGCATTTTGATGATAGGCTGCGTCTTGAAGCGAGGCTCCTGAAAAAATTTGCAAAAACGGTAGGAGTTTACGGAGCCGAAGTGAAAACACAGGGCTTCAGTGGTTACGTTTGTGAGGTGCTGGTTCTGAAGTTTGGATCTTTTCTCTCAGCGGTTGAGGAAATTTCTAGGAATCAGGAGCAAAGCAGAGTGATCTCGATCGAGTCTTACGACAAGGATTTCGTGGCTTCATCGTTTGAAAGCCCGCTCGTGATTTTGGATCCTGTCGACACTATGAGGAATTTGGGTAGCGCCATCTCAGCAAGGAGCGTTGCGAAGTTTATGTTTCGCTCGAGAAGATTTCTTTCAAGACCATCAATCAGCTTCTTTCAACCCCGCCCTTTGAGTGTTCGCAAAGGTAGCAAGGGGGAGGAAAAGATTCTCTTTGATCTTCTTTCGAAAGTGGTTGTCCTGAAGTTTTCGAGCGAACCCAGAAGCGTTGACATACTCTGGGGGCAGCTTCGCAAAAGTCTCAATGCGCTGAGAGGGAAGCTCCAAGAGATAGGCTTCGATGTCGTGAGATCAGAAGCAGCCTCCGATGAAGTGAGCCAAAATGCTCTGATCTTCTTGCTTCTTGAAACCAAGCTCGAAAGGTACCAGATTAGGAATGGACCGGAATTCTTCAGAATTGAAGGGGTCGATAGATTCATCGAAAAGAACCGCAGGAGATCGGTCCTGACCTGGTTTGACGAAGTTAATGATGGAAGAGTCTGCGCTATCCTTCCTAGAAAAATGACTGAAGCGCCTCAAGCGATCAGAACGCTTCTCGCAGAGAAGAAACTTCTCGAATCACTGGGGCTCTCTAGCGAAATCAAGAAGGAGATAAGCCGCGGCTTCGTCATTGCAAGAGGAGACAAGATACTTGGCAACAAAGCCGGCAGCAGCAGAAGAAGAAAAAGAAAGAAAGATAATAAACTCTCTTGGCTTGAAAGCGCTGTATTGTCGATTGTCAGTTCGGATGAAGATCTAAGATGAGCGAAACTCTTGCAGATCTGAGAACTGAGGAGAATACTATGGAGCGATCTGAGATCATAGTCGTAAAGCCGGAAGAGCTTGATCCTTCAGTCCATGGTGAAGTGATCTGCTATCCTGGCAAGGAACTTGGGAGCTTTCAGAGCAGAAGATCTCAGCTTGAGGAGTTAAGGGTAAGCGAGCTCATCTTTGAGGGCCAATCCAAAGTTGGGAGATTTGGCATTCTTGGTAAGGGTTGCGTCAGCATCGTGGTCAAAGCTAAGCTAGAAGGCGTTGAAGGAACAGTTGCTCTGAAAATAAGGCGCATTGACGCTAACAGGCAAAGCATGCAAAAAGATTTTGAGATGCAAAAACTCGCTAACTCGTTTGAAGTTGGTCCGAAAGCGATTCGCGCAACTGACGATTTGTTCGCAATGGAATTTATCGAGGGGACGAAGCTCGGAAGCTGGTTCTTCTCGTTAAGTTCTCGTTCATCGAAGAAGGAAACGCGAGCTCTTGTAAAGAATGTTTTGAAGCAGTGCTACCTTCTAGACGAGCATCACATCGATCACGGTGAGCTAAGTAATCCTGCGAAGCACATTTTGCTAAGAAGAGAAGGGCAACACGAACCTGTAATCATAGATTTTGAATCGGCTAGCATGGAAAGACGACCCGCGAATTTGACATCAGTTGCCCAGTTTCTCTTTCTAAACGGGTGGAGAGGAGAGAAGATGATGAAGATCCTGCTTTCGGGTCGGGTTGCTCCATGCGAAATTGAAAGCGCAAGGCAAAGATTATTTGCACTCCTCAAAAGCTACAAACACTCACCCAGCAAGGAATTACTCGAGAGCATACTCGAATGCGCCCATTGCAGTTAACGAGGCGAATCAAAACAAGAAGAAGAAACTGGCAGTGAAGTCAATAGGAAAGAAAAGATTACAAAGAGGGGCCGTCGTCCAGCTTGGTTTAGGAACGTCTTAGAAATCAGCCGCATTGTCATCAAGACGCTAAATTACCACCCTGGGGAGGAGAAAAAAGCTGACTAGTGAAGAGGGTCTGCTACCACTTCACAGTTCGGTGGCGAGGCATTGAGAAAGCAAGGATGTTGATCTCCATGCCCCACAGATCGCCGGTTCAAATCCGGCCGGCCCCAATTGTACCAATAAACGTCTCAATACCAAAGGTTCACGGACTGACCATGAATTTACGTTGATACGCGCCTCTTCAAGAACCCACCTTCTTCCAGAATGTCCAAATGCCCTCTACCTAGCTCCCTTATTTCTGAGGGTAAGATAAATTTCATCTCTTTCCACCATGGTTTAATCTGTGAAGGTAAACTGCTAGCATGCATTGTATAAACAAAGCAAATGTCCCAATGATTCGCACCTGGACTGTATATTGATTCACCCTTCCACAGGCTAGACGGTCTTACATGTGATTGAATCATCATGAAAGATGGGTTTGCATCTCTGTAGCCCACCCACTTCCTTGCTATCCTTAAAGCTGCGACGTTTGGAGATTCTTCCATCATTAAGTGAGTTGCAGGAAGAAGATACTTCTTTTCTTTTTCAAGTTCCGCAGCATGCATCAAAGGCAGACCTCCTTGTTCAGGCCAGGCTCCGTGTTTCTTTGGTAATCCAATGAGAATGCGATTTTCTGGGTCTATTACGATAACAAAGGTAGAAAGACAGAGACCCGCTTTTGGTGTGTGTATCAACCAAGACCTGTTTGTGGGCCCTATTCTAGCCCAGCGCTGATACAATGAAAGCATATCCTTACTCTGCTCACCAGTCTGAGAATTCAAAGATGTAAATCTTGGAATCTTCATAATTTGCAGAGTTTCCCGTTACTTCTAATGCTATGAAATAAAAGATAAACCTTTGAATCACTTCATGATACGTTCTATGGAATCTTTTGATATAATTCAAAGCAAGATAAGATACTCACTAGCCTCGGATGAATACATTCACATGGAAGATAATGATAGCATAGTAAAACTGCACAAAGTAAAAAAGACAAATGGAACGCATGAATCCTTTTTATTATGTGCCCGAAACCTCACAAAAACATCCGGCCGGCCCCAATTCATTATTTCCCAGCGGGACTGTCACTTCCCATTTTGGCTTTTCAAGATTTATTGGGACGATCAGCATGACCTGTGTAGAAGTCTTTTTACCTCTTTTCCATCATGCTTCATTGATCGTTGCACTTGTGTTTTCCCGATAGGGTACGTTTTTGCACATCAAATTGTATTTACTTGTTCACTTTAAATCGACCGTTACATATGCAAGGGAAAAATCGCATCCTTTCTTTTCGATGGCGAGCATATATCCCGTAATAAGCAAAAAAACCTTGTAGAGCTTGTCGATGAGCCTAAGCGTAGGCTCCTCTTCTTTCTTTTTGATTTACAAATCCGCTCTTCTTTCTCTTCTCTCTGAGCACCTAGCTTCTTCTCTTCTTCATTTCTTCCTCTCTAGAGCCGTTATCTGTATTTCCATTTTTTGCTTGGATCTGCTCTTTAAAAAGCCGTTATATACTCCGCAAATTGGTAGCTCTACAATGTACTCTCTCAAAAGCAATTGTTTGTCTTAAACAAGCTATTTTCAACACCTGGCAAACCAGCTTGTCTCTCTACCCTTCTTTGCTTCGAAATCAAGAATCATATGCATAGGAATCTTGTTCGAGTACTGAACTGTGAAATGGGTTTAGGGCAAGAGAAACGACAGGCCGGCGTCTTATCAAGATCTTGCCTCTTGCAGTCAGTTGACGAGTTTATTTCCGCTTTCTTAATATTGCGTCGATATGTTTTCAATGTTTAGGCGTCGCACCAATATTTTGACTCATGACTTTTTCGCCATTGTCTTTGGAAAGGCTAAATATTTGCCTTGTGATAGTCGCAATTATTTTTACAAAAAACAGTTTCACCTGTGAAACCTAACTAAAAATCAGATGATATCCTGCTTGAGTCTGAATATGCAGAAGTCTAAAAAAGCGAGAAGTAGCATTTCCGGCCAAAGCTCGCAAACACAAGTTCTAGAGTCAGCTGAAGAAGTAATAAAGAGGCAAGTAGCTGCAAATCGACGTGAAGAAATTAGGCGCTATTTGCAGCTTTTCGGCTACAAGCCCGAAAGAAGCATTTTACAGGTTCATGTTGCAGGATATTTTGGTCGTCGATCAGGAAGAAGAGAGCCTACGCCGCAGGAAGCCTTGAGAAGGGCGCGCTCAGTAGAGCGATATGGAGCTCCCACCTTCGTCGTCGTGGGAAGGACGCACGATCCCAGTATAATGGAAAGACTGGTTCCTCCAAAGAAGGGAAAGGGCGATGTTGAAAAATCAAGTCCGGGGTACTTGGGATATCTCTTCAAAAAGATGGACAAGGAAAGCAAGTCTCCTGATGAACTTCTCCCCCTTGATTTCGTTCCAATCAACCTTGATTATCCTGAAGATTGGAAAAGAATGTTTGCAACGAGAGGCTTCTTGGTTGCTATGCATGTTCCCTCCGATTTTGCGAAGAAGAAGAACGAGCTCATGCGACAGCTCAGACAGATGAGGAGATCAGTTGATGTGAGAAAACCATGGGATTTTCTCTCTGAGCTCGAAAGTTACGGATATGAAAGAGTGAAATCAAGGAATGAGAATTTCGAGTGAATCAGGAGAAAAACGGCAACGAATGAGAACAAGATGGGCTTTAACTTTCCAAACATCAAGAAATATCATCTACATGCTCTCAACATTTTTACCCTTCTTTGAGACATCTGTTTACGCTTCGGATGGTCAACGCTCTTTTTGAAATAAGACGCTCCTGCCTTTTCATCGTTCTTTGAGCTAGTGATTGCTTGCTAACGTCGCTCGGATCAGTCTGGAAGGAAATTCCAGAAACAGGCAGGACGAATCGAAGGAAAGAATCGCCTATTGTTCTAATTCGTTTTGAATTCCTCTATATCACCGTTCTCGGCTAATCTATAGCCTAAGTTAAAGAGACAGCTATTCGAAAAATTTTCGAAAGAAAGAAGAAGGAGTTCTGAGAGAATGATACAAGTTCCAAACTGGCAGGACAACGAAATCATTGGAAAGGAAGTCAAGACCTGCGACAACCATGATTTGGGAGATGTCAAAGAAGTAAGCGGCTACTATGTCGTCTCGAGAAAAGGCGATAGAGTCTTCCGAGTTCCAAGAGATGCCGTAGCAACATATGATGGGGGAAAACTCTATCTTAGAGCGACCGAGGCAGAAGTGCTCGCCGGCGTATATCCTTTCATGAAGCCTGAAAATTTAGGAATGACTCGGGAAGAAACTGAAACTACTCGTGCATTATGATCGCAAATACCGGCGTGGCTCTAGCAGAGAAGCAACGGAATCTGATTCGACCGTCCGATGCTCCAGATTGAGGCTGTGCTTACGTCGGCACAACATCCTGCTCAATCTTTCTTTTGCGCTTTCGAAACAAAAATTTCTTTTCAACTTTTCAGATTCTCCTTGCCAGATTAGAGAATAGTTTCGTGGAATCTGAGCTAGATGTCTAATTGCATCGACAATTCTCTGATATGAAATCATAATTTTCAAAATTCGCGAATCGAAAGTAGTTAGTCGGCAGAATTGAGCTCGTGTTGGCACGCGCGAATCATCGTAAAAGACGCGGTGGCGCAGGACACATACACTCAGTCAGAGCCAAAAGGATGGCAAGACACATAGAGTCTTGCGAAAGGAAACGAGGTATGAGCAGGAATCGCGCACAAGAGGATTGCTTGGGCAACAGTTCACAAAGAAATGCCACATAAATCAAGGGAGAAGAAGGAGCGCTAGAAAAACGGAAAGAATCGCATAAGTGTACTATTTTCTTGAGGACGAAAAACTGCAGTCAGAAATGTTATTCAAATGAAGAGCTGGCAAGAGAAAACAGGCGTGAATCTGCTGAAAAGAGTCGCAAGAACTAGAAAGAAAACGTGGGACTCAGCGGACGGATGGAAGAAAGCGCAATAAGCTGATCATACCGTGAGCGCAAGCGCCTAACCAGCAATCTGCGTCTTCCTAGTTAGATTTAAGACAAGCTCGTTGGATATCAGAACGCTACGTGAAAAGGATAAGATGGTTCTAAGATATTTTGGCATCAGAGTAACAAATCTTGAAAAATCTCTCGAGTTCTACACCAAGCTTCTCGGTTTGACAAAGTTAAGAGGGGGAACGATGTACCATGGGGGAAAATGGATATTACTTGAAGATCCTCGATCACATCAAAGACTAGAGCTCAACTGGTATCCAAGCGATTCAGTGTTCGCAAGTGATTACTCGCCGGGAGAAGGGCTCGATCACATAGGATTCAAAGTAAGAGACCCAGCCTCTACATTCCGGAAACTCGTATCGAAAGGTGTCAAGCCAGCACTTGTGCCAAGCGACAAGAACGGTGTGAAGGGCATTTACTATCTTAAGGATCCTGACGGCAACTGGATAGAACTTTTCTGACGCTCGAGAGAAAGAGAGAGCGGTCGCGCACTTGGGCAAATACGAGGGAAAGAGCATTTCTTCTTCTTCTTTTGCAACTCGCCTCCACATTGCCTTTGAAATTTGAGTTCAAAAGGGAAGAAGAAACTAATTTGAAAGTCTACGTTCTCCTTCATTTGCACGAGCTTGTGGGACTTCTCCAACTCGAATGTGAGAGAAACCATGCCCTTGACCACCTTCATGACATCCAATAATATGGAGCTTCTCGCAGGCTCTTCGAACTGTGCTCTGAAGAGAACATATAGTTTCGAAGCAGCGTCATCATCATTATAATCATCAATCTCAGGTTTCCAAATTGGATAAAGCTAAAATTTGACCACTAATATAGAACGCCGAAAGAAGCATCCCAGTTGCTAGGATTTGCTTGAGATAAAGAGAATGAAGTGGACTTTACTGAAATTTATTTTTCAAATTGCGTTGACATCCTAGCGTTGGAGATCTCCGCATTTAGCAAAGCACCGAAATGTCACAAGTAAGGAATCAGGTTGACAAACCCAGAGTGGAGCTATGTGCCTAGGCTTTTTTGGGAGCTATTCGCTTGTTTTCGCAACAGCTCTCAAACTTACAAAACCTTTGGAGCAATAATCAATTGATCAGAGAAGAAGAGACTCCCAAGAAAAAAAGAGAGCAAACCCGAAACTAAAACGGTGTCCCTTGTAGGATTGCCCTATCAAATAATCTGGCAGATTCTTGTGGTCCTCACGTCGGCAGTTGTCTTGGGAGAACTGTTCCGCCAGTTCGGACTCCCTTCCGTTGCTGGAGAGCTTCTAAGCGGGCTCATCCTAGGGCCGACACTTCTTGGAGTTGTGAGCATCGACAGTCAGATCAACGCTGTATCGACGATATCACTCTTTTTCATAATATTTTTGATTGGTTTCGAGATGAAGACTGAAACGCTGAGGAAGAACATTCCAAGAGCCTCTATCCTTACCTTCTCGAGTTTTATACTTCCTCTCGCCGTTGGCACATTGATTGCATTTCGTTTTCTCGATTTCGGACCAATTTCGGACTTCATCGTCGCCCTCGGGGTCACCGTACCATCTATTTCAATAATCTCTGTCATAGTGATGCAATCCGGCCTGCTGGAATCGCCGACTGGCCAGGTAATACTGGCTTCTGTTGTGATTACAGATGTGATTGCGTTCGTCTTGCTAGCCGCTGTCTCGCAGTCTGCTAGCAACACTTTCCGCCTGATCGTTTACCTCGTGATGTTCATTGTTGCGTTCGCAGCCCTCGACTTTGTATTGAACAAGAAAAGAGAGTCCTTCCAGAGGATGCTTAGCTCGAGTTCCAAGTACCTCAAAAGCGAAGACATTTCCTACGCGTTTTTGATAGCCCTTGGTCTTTTAGTTTCGCTTATCTTTCAGGAGATCGGGATAAGTTACATTCTTGGGGCTTTCTTTGCCGGGCTTATCTTGCATGAGGAGCTAATCGGAAGAGAAGCCTTTCAAAGAATATCAAGAACGCTTGGCAGGTTGAATAGGGGATTCTTCATTCCTCTCTTTTTCGGATTTGCCGGAGTCGAGGCTAATCTTGAATCTGGCTTTTCCTCTTTGCTTCCCCTCGCCTTTCTAGTTATAGTTTCGGTTGGAATTTCGATTTCCCTAACTTACTTTGCGGCTCGTGAGCTCACGAAGAACAGTCCACAGCTTGCGGCCGAACAAGTAAGAAACGTACCGAGACAGATATCCGTGATACTTGCTGGGAGAGGTGCAGTTGGGATAATCATTGTTTCGATTGCGTTAAGCTACGGCCTCATAAGTGGAACTGCCTACTCGCTCGTAATCTTTGCAACTGCTGTTGTATCAATCACTGCACCGATCCTAGTCGCAAGACAAGAGCCTAAAGCAGAGCTTGAAAACATCAGCTGAAAAACGCGTACTCTGAATGGTACTTCAAGAAAAGATTGTTCAGCTCAATCGTTCACTCAACTCTTGTGTCGCAGCTCAAATGTTGAATCTATGTTGAGTTACGGGCAAAGAATTCTTCTAAGCTTCGAGCAAGGAGATCGACGAAGATTCGTGGCTAAGGATTACCCACCTTAAGCTCAATTATTCCTTCAGAGACCTTTCTAGATATCACGTTGAGAGAGTACGCCGAAATTACGCCGCGTAGAAAGTGCTCTGCGCAATAGGTTGACTCTATAGACAGGCCGGCGCCGATCGCGCGGACAAGAAAGAGTTTGGGCTTTCCGTCGGAGGATTCTTGTATTTGTTCTCCGTCATCGTCTAAACTCTTAAGTTCAATCCTCTTTACTGGAAGCATCTCTTGTAGAGCTCTCACTTCTTCGGAGAGGTCAGAAATCTTTGGCGCGGAAAGTTGAAGATACGCCCCTATCTTCTTGCCTTCTTCAAACCAAGTATTTAGGAGCCACTGCTTTTCTTCTTCCTTCTCGAAACTTCTCTTTATCATCTTCTCAAGTAGGTCGCCTGGGACAGGGATAGCATCGACATCTTTCATGATCTGGGCAAATCTCCAAGATGGATAAATATCAGATGGAGATCCTCCGTCTTTGTACACCTTGAGTGCGGCGTCCAGAGATTCATTTACAAAAGCGTAAAGTGTCTTGTTGGCTTTGGCTGCTTCATCCGAGATTTCGTAAGCTATTTTTTCATCGACTGCTATGTTGGTTCTTGGCATTAAGTAAATCGACTCCCCCTTGCGCAGATTGATGGAGGTAGATAGTCTAACGAACAGTCTGTCACAAGATCTGTAGTCAACTGACCACACCTGTTGCACATTTGCATACACCCATAGAAATAGTTCTCTGAACCATATTATCGTTCAGGCTTCTTCTGTCACAGAGGAAAAGGAGGATAAAGAGCTAGATGCCTGAAAATGATGAAGTTATAACAAAGAAATCGTCTTCAATTGAGAAGCGCGATGGATCCAAAATTGGTATTTCCAAAGCGGCTGGCATCGTCATAATCACCATAATCATGATTACAATAATCGCATCTGCTTTAATCGGCTACAATTTTGGAGCAGTTCAAGCAGAAAATTCATCGTCTCCACAGTATGATTCTGTTGCGAGTCAGGTGACGTCACTTCAAAACCAAGTAAACAACCTCCAGTCAGATCTCTGGAACATGAAAGTGATGAATCAGACCCCCAGTACTCGACACTTCGTAATCGAGTGGACAATGTTGCAGTCTTCTCAGGACAGGTTTCAGCCCTCGTTCATCATAGTCAATCAGGGAGACACAGTTGACATCACGTTCATAAGCAACGATACCGACGCTCACACCTTCACAATCGGCCCACCTTACAACTTCCAGATCAATGCATCCGTTCCCGGAACCCAAGATTACCTCTTGGGAGAAAAGAACTTCACAACACCACCCACAAACAACTCGCCAGGTGTCAAGGTTTTCGGAACACCAGGCAATGTCACTGGAACAGGGTCTTTCGTTGCAAAGTATTCTGGAATATACGAGTTTTTCTGCGTTTACCATGTGCAACTCGGGATGTTTGGGTATCTTGTTGTTTATCCGAATGCGGCATACAATAGTACGTCCGAGAGATCTTCGTCCTCGTCGAGTTCTAGCTCAGGACCGATCGTAGACATAGTGCAGGGTGCTTACAGCCAAAATCAGACTCAAAACTTTGTTCCCAGTACAATAGTCGTTGTGATAGGAGTGAATAACACAGTTACGTGGGTGAACAATGACATTGCGATTCACACCGTAACAAGCGATTCTGGAGTCTTCGACTCCGGTTATCTGAACCCGGGCCAAAGTTGGTCTTACACTTTCACAAATCCCGGAACTTACAAATATCATTGCTCTATTCATCCTTGGATGACTGGAACAATCATCGTAAAGTCAGGGTGACAGGACTCAGCATGTGGACGTTATGATACCAAGACTCAGTTATCGAATGTGAGAATCGCCCTTCAGCTTATAAAATTAGAAAGAAACGACTAATACAAGCACCATGTTTAATCCGTCAGTATTCATTTTGCAGAGCTCCAGGGAAAAAATGGTGCTAAGAATTGCTGCCTCGTTGTTAGTCGGTTTGCTCTTTGCTTTCTCTGCGCCCAACCAGTTCAGCCTTTTCCAAACAGTGGACGTCAGCTCTCAGTCAACATTTCCTAACATCATATCTTACAGAGTGAACGGAGCTCCGAATTACACAGCCCCTGGAAGCGAATCTTTTTGGCAGTCTATAAGTTGGACTGTTGTCCCTCTAGCTGCTACAGTCTCACCAGGCGGAGGGCATACCTCCAATCTCCTCGTGAAATCTGCCAACAATGGCTTTGACATCTACATGCTTTTTAGATGGAACGACAGCGCAGGGCCTTCATTTCTAGCTGATCCGGAAATGTATAGAGCGCCAAACGGATCACTCATTCCACTCACTCCTGAAGCCACAGCTAATGTCACTCAGCTTTTCTACAACTCAACATATTACTATCCTGATCGAGTCGCCGTTCTCTGGTTTATAGCTAATCAATCAGAGAGACAAGAGTCGCCAAGAATGATGCTCGGAACCAATGGCGCGATAACGGGAGGAGCTGCAGAGATCTGGCACTGGCAGTCGAATCCTACAGATAACAACCCCAATGACACCGGCTTTCCAGGTGGATATACTAATCCCACTGGAGCTCCAATTTATCCTCCAGATAATCTTTCGTTTGCAGAGGATGATTATACTAATACGACTGGGTTTTTCGTTATTGCGGGTAGCTTTGGTAGCGGATCACCTAATCTGGACCCTTATGCGGATCCCTTCATGATCCATGTAGGTAGCTACTACTCTTACTCTAACAAGACTTGGACAGTTGAAATGGTACGCAGCTTCACAACTTCTCAAGCTTCTAGCTACCGAGTTCAGCTTGCGACTGGCTCTTCGTATTTCATTGCTATGGCCGTGTGGCAAGGAAAGCTCGGGGAATCGGCTGAGTTCAAATCAGTTTCGCTTTGGTACAATCTGACAGTGTCTTCTCATATTGCTCCTTCGAAGGCTATTACAGCTTCGTCACCATCGAGTGGTGTTCCAATATCTCTTGCGTCAGCAGTCGCCGTCGCTTCGGTGATAGTTGGTTTAGTGATTGGAACGGTATTGAGATCGTCTTCGAATTCGGAAAAGCGATCTGACAAGGGAGGAATGAAAAGATGACTGATGATCTAGTGAAGACAGAGGGACCAAGCTCATCATCTTCTTTGCCAGAGGAAAAGAGTGATCACAGGGGTGATGAGTCAAGGAGGAATTTTCTGAAAGTTGCCGTAACACTTTCTGCACTTTTTGTGATAGGTGGCATTGCTGCTCTAACAAAATCTATAACACAACGCGTTGGTAGCGTGGGATCCACGTCCACAACGACAGCCTTCCCACGAGTAAAAATAGCAAACGTCAGCGCATTGAGTGTCAACCAGCCTGTGATTTTCAACTATCCGCTAGATAACGAACCAAATATTTTGGTAAAAATAGGGCAGAAGGCGGAGGGAGGGGTTGGACCAGATAATGACATCGTTGCCTTTAGTCAGATCTGTCAGCATCTAGGTTGCTTGTATGCGTACGAGTCACCAGGCTCATCTCCAGATTGCAATACATCATACAAAGCGCCGGGGCCAGAAGGATATTGTTGCTGCCATGGGAGCATTTATGATTTCGCTAATGGAGGAAAGGTTGTCGGAGGTCCTTCACCTAGACCAATACCCCAAGTGATTCTAGAGGTAGATTCTACTGGAGACATATATGCAATTGGCATGACTCCGCCTGCAATTTTTGGTCATAATACTGGATCAAGCGATGTGAGCTCAGATCTTCAGGGCGGAAACCTGGTATAAGGTGTCCCTTTGGCAGAGCAAGGGAATGAGTCGGAACAAGGAACCTCTGGGAAGAAAGAGAAAAACACTGCTAACAGTAGTAGGCTTACTAGATTAGTAAGTTGGTTTGATTCTAGGTTAGGCCTCTCTTATCCATTGCTACGGCCTGCACCGGAGTACGCTATCAATCCGTTTTACTGGCTCGGTGCGCTGACTGTTGTTGCATTCGTAATTCAGGGAATAACGGGGATGATAATGATGCTATACTATGTGCCTAGTCCCACCGATGCATATCTTTCGACTGAGTATATCTTCCAAAGTGTACCCTATGGACGATTCCTCGAAACGGTTCACCTCTACACCGCATATGCAATGATTATGCTTGCCTTCATGCACATGATGAGAGGTTACTTTGTTTCCGTGCACAAAAAACCACGGGAAGCAATGTGGATTACTGGTATGGTTATGGGATTCGTAACACTGGGATTTGGGTTTACGGGATACCTTCTTCCATGGACGGTTGTTTCGAAATCAGCAACGGATGTTGGAATAGGGATGATCAGCGCGCTCCCAGGTCCAGTTTCTAATCTCCTTAATTTCCTGATCGTCGGTGCCGGCGGAGATGCGACAGAGCTTTTGAGATTTTATGACTTGCACGTTGTCGTGCTCCCTGCAATATTACTCATTTTGCTCGCAGTCAAAATGTACATGCTTGAAGCTCACGGCATATCAGAACCTATCACTGGAGGTGAACTTGCGCCGAAACAGAAAAGAACATTGCCGATTTTCCCCGATGTTTCGCTCTACCTCCTAGAACTTGCGGCAATCTTTGGCTCTGGTATGTTGTTGATATCAGCGGCTTTTCCTCTCAACCTTCCTCCTCAGTACACGCCTCAGCTTGCTGCGCAAACGACACCACAACCTGACTGGTATTTTCTATGGATCTATCAGATTCTCAAGATTTCCGTATTTGAAGGTGCGGGCCTACCAGTGGCACTCTCACTTGTCACTTTGATATTCATCGTACTCATCTTGCTTCCATTCATTGACAGCGGGCCTAGGAAAAGAATATCCCAGAGACCAATATTTGTAACTCTTGGAGCAATTTTCATTGCAGAACTCGTGACGCTAGCATATTGGGGGCTTGTTACTCCTGGCCAGATTATCCCTGTCGAACAAGCTGCGCTAGTGCTAGGAGGAGTAGCATTGATTGTATCTTTCACCTCGCTTGGCCTTTTCAAGCTCATCAACTCTAGAGCAAGATCAAAATTACCTACGGTGAATGTTTCGAAAATCAGAAGAGTAGAGATTTGGAATGGGATCATGTTCACCGCTCTCGCGGGATTCGGGGCTTTGACGATAGGGGAATCGCTAGATTCGGGCGTTCGGCTGATCATCAAAGGGCCAAATCTATCGAGCTTGGTATACTTCGTGTTCTCTTTCACGACACTTGCAATATGTGTTCTAGCCACGACATACTTCATTTATCGTTCCGATCTGAGAATGGGAACTATCAAAAGGAGAGTTAGAATGTTCGAGATAGGGTGGAGAGACGAGAAGGTCGGAAAACAGCAATGATGCTATATCAGACAAAGAGGATAGTCACTCTTCTCCTTTCTCTTCAGGTCACGTGTATTGTTTTCATGTGGACGCTGGATGCTCTGAACCAAATCAGCGAAGCGATATTTGCACTTTTTCTTGCGGTCGATCTGATTTCGTTCGCAATGATGTCTTACATATATCGTGTTGACAAACTGGATGAAGTGCCGCGACGAATTTGGATAATAATTGGATGCATTGTGGTTCTAGTGCTTGTCATTTCGAGCTTGATTATCCAGTAATGCGATATCTTTTTCCTTCCGGGAGCGGTTCCAGAAATTGTGTGCATGAAATATACTCTTTATGAATTTCCTACAAAATTCATGCAGGATGGAAACCGTTAATGTGTAAATGTAAATCCATCAATTTCGAAATTCCACCTGGCAGTTGGAATCCCGAGAAGCGATTAAAAATCAATTACGAAGATTCTGACTTCTCAAAGATAATAGGCACGGCGCGCTCAAACAGGTCGACGCTTCGTTCCTAGATTTCATCAAAATTGCCCGAAACGTACAAAGCTCATATTATGTTATTTTTTCAAGAGCCTTGGGAGAGATACGGAATACAGGTCTCACAACACCCCGTCATCACGGGCTCAGGGTAAACAGCGCGTGTACATGGCCGCCCTTCTGTTCTACCATATGTACCGAATTGTTTCCAGCGTACTTCATGGTCAACGAGGACAACAAATTGAGTGATGATGTCTCCTGACCTGCCATGACACGTCGAATCAAGATTGCGATAGATTAGAGTCACAACACCTGATGGTAAGAATGCAAAAACTAATTCGAGGTTGGAACAACAACGATTTCTTGTCGAAAGAAGAACGAACTTGTAAGACTACTTTGGAATCAGCACGATTCCGATTTCTCGGAAAATCAAAATGAAAGCTGCGGCAGCGAGGCTCGAAATCTTTTTTAATCCCACTTGCTTGATGATCTGAGGACTTGACTCGAAGTTTGTTTTGCAGTGTTGACACAATCTGTTAACTTTCACTCATCTCATGAAAGTCGTCACCTTCAGTAATGAAAATCGCTTTCACGATTTATCCCTGCTCGCTTGCTTACCACTAGCTGGGGAAATCTTCTTGCTTTCCATCTGTCCCTCGGAATCCAGAAGAAAATTCATCCGCTCTAAGGTGCAGAAAGTACTGATCAAACCGTAAACGAACCTTCTTCCATCGTTCACTTTGCGTACTTTTCTGATCGTAACTTTGATTAGTTTTTGATTGGCGGGGCAAAGATTCCTTGAGTATCTTCACTAAGGAGCGAACATCTGACTCACAATAATTTAACATTACTCTGAACTATTGCGCCGCCATTTGAAGCTCCCAAGGACATCCACTAATTGTAAGCTGGCAGGAAAAGGTTGAGGGCAACGAGCAGGCCAGGAAAAGCAAAAGATATTCTGACTACTAATTCACACTTTAGAATCCCTAGTGGCATTCTAAAAACTATTTTGTCTAGACCGGGTAAGTCGGAAAAGTTCTTTGTACCCTTGAAAATACTCCCTAAGCCGATCACACCCACGGTTCCCAAAACAAGGATCGTCGAAATGTCCATGGAATCTAAATTCGGAACTTGGTAGCCCGTAGAAATAGCAAAGCTATTGAGAAATGGAAAAGCAATTATCAGTCCGCCGATTAGTGAGAACATCATACCACCATAGTAGAGGGTACGGCCCGCCGTACTTCTTTCCCAAATATTTCACTTCTTCTTCAGTAAGTTTCTTGGCACGAGTGAGCCTTGCAAATACCGCGCCGAAGGTAATTTGCATGACCATTGTTCCCAATCCGAACAGTATTCCAACTAAGGGAGCAAAAAGCAGTGAATGTACTTGCGGTGCCAAAATGAAAGTGATTATGCTTGCGTATGCACCGAATCCAAACCCGGCGATTAATCCATGAACCATTGCCATGCCCAACGAGACATCGCTCAGTGTCCCGTATAGTGAAACTCTCTCAGCTTTTGCCGTATGGTGCTTCTTGCAAAAAAGGCAGTCAAACGGGACATGAAAGTAACTTCCCTTAAGAATGTAAGAACCAGCCACGAACATGGCCACTCCGACTATGATGTAAACTGGGCCATTCAAGTTAAATTCGGACTAAAATGCAGCGAGTCCAAGAAAACCGAGGGTAGTTAGCAGCGCTCGTTGGACCATGAATCCAAGCGAAAAAACGAATCCAGCCTTCATGCCTCGCTTCGTGCTGTAGCTACCAACAGCATAGCTAAAAGTAATGGGCCAGGTGTGTTCATCGGGAGTTGCCCCATGTAACAAACCAAGAATAAATGCAACAGACAGTATGGTAAGCAGAGTCAGTCCTGCTGGAGGATTGAGAAGCAAATTCGGATCGAGAATGAAAATGTCCCATCATCTCACTGTTCTATGAATCTCTTTTGTTTGTCTCGACCTCTGAACGTTTGAATCTACTACCGTTATACAACGGTAGCTTTTCGTCTTTTCCAAAATCTCTTACGTTTGCAAGGAATGAATTCAAGATATCCAGATCACTATCAAAGGAGTTCGAATTTGGGAGAGGCGACAAGGATTGCACTGTTTTGATCTCATTCTAGCTGGTAATTATTGGCAAGAAACGATACGAGCTCTAGGATTTGAGGACATACCGGGTTTCAGGGAGTACGAATATTCGGTGTTTCGCAAGGACCTCCTTTCTGTTTATATCGATAGCGGTACATAGATGTCAGATCGTGAATAGGAGAGATACTCGCAGTGAGTCAAGTTCTCAATAATGTGAACGTCGAGGCGGTTAAGGCAACTATTGCTAGATTGAAGAACGACAGCAGTTCACGCAAGACGAAACAGGTTCTGAGCGGGGAGTGGAACATTGATTCTTCAAAGCCTCAGTTTGTCGCGTGGCTCAAAACAGAAAGGGAGCCGATGATAAAAGTAGAGTCAGATCAATCAATAGCTCAGGGTGGAAAAGGCCTTGCGCCGAATCCTATACATTATTGCCTATATGGGATAGCATCTTGTTTTGCTGCTACGCTCGCGACAACAGCAGCTCTTGAGCAGATAATAATCAAAAAGCTGAAAGTAGACGTGTCAGCTGACATAAACAGCTCACGCATTTTTGGGCTTTCCGAAGAACCGATAATCGAAAGAGTTTCCCTCTTAATTGACCTTGAGCTTGAAAACGGTGGTCAGGAGCAAGCTCGAAGATTGATTGACCTCGCGGAAGCACGATGCCCTGCTGCTTACACACTAACTCACGGAACAAAACTCGAAGTTTGGCTGTCTCAACATTGAGAAGAGAATGATATTCTTTTTTCTCAGTATTTGATGCACAAGCAGTAAACTTGACAAGCTGAATAATGAGATAATTCGTCAAAATATGATACCGAGTCTCAACTTCCCACCAGCGGGAAACATGCTTCTCCCGTTTTCATTTCATTTTGCTTTGGATAATTCCCTTTCTTTGATTAGTTGTTCTAGTCTTCTAGAGTTAAAGACAGGGTAAAATTTGACTCGCCTTTGTAATCCGATATAGTATCCTATTGCGAAACATGTCAACAAGCCATTCCATTGTATATGTTCAATTTATGCGAAATTCAACTGGAAGAGCGATAGCCGTTGTCCGACGGCTGAACATGTATATCAAGCCTAGGCAAATCTGGGATTGTTATTAGGAAACAAAAAGTGAGCCATAATGAAAAACTATTACATCGTAAGACATCAATGGGAGAACGAATCCAAATCTGATAAAGTCCACTTATTTATTTCAAAAATGATACGCGAAGAAAATGCTGGCTTATTTCCATTTGGATACAGGTTGTTGGGCGTGATTGTTTCGAAAAAGAAATTGCGAGCATATTGTTTGTGGGAAGCTGACACGAAAATTGAACTTGAACGGTTCATTGAGAGCCAAGGCCCTGTTTCCAGTCTCTCAATTAAGGAGTTTGATGGAAAATTCAGTATTGATGAACCGAAAACCGATTTGATAAGGTTGCTGTAGTCCCAATAACAACAATTACATCTTAAAGATGTCTTCGTTTCGAGATATTTTTATTGGCTATTTATCTGAATGCCTGAGGAAGCAAACTCCTCGAACTCCATGGTCTCAGCTCAATTTAAGTGCGATCAAATCGCATCCGATGCTCTTGCAACATAAGTGACAATAGGATTATTTACTTTGGGACCGGGCCTAGAGGAGGCTAGTCAAAATCCTTTGTCTTGTCTTCATTCCGCATTTGTCTTAAGATCCCTCTAGAAACATTTCGACCTATCTTTCTCATAAGGTCAAAGCTACATTCGCAGAGATCACTTTGCTTGTCACGCCTCATTTCCTAGTGTCGATCAGAATTTTCCTTGAGCGAACTGTAGTTCTGTAGATCAACTTTTGCCTCTACCGTCAACCCACTTCTGACTGCACCAGTGACAACGCAATAGTTTTCAAAAATTTCCAAGCATCTTCTGACCTTTGTTTGGTCTGGATTTCCTTCGAGCTCTGGATATATCGAAACATTCACTCTGATCACTCGCCAATAACCTTCCTTGTTCCTTGCAAGCAGGGGTTCAGCTTCCGTTTTCATGCTCTTCACGGTAATCCCTGATTTAGTGAGACAAAAAATCAGGCTAGCACTCAAACAATTTGCAATCGATGCCGCTAGAACTCTCGACGCATTGGGCCCTTGCATTTCCCCCAAGGGCGGAGGCTCATCCATCATCAACGTGGTGTTTATCGCGTCAGGAAAAGTGACTTTGAATCTATAACCTCGCTCAAGCTCGAGAATTACCTTATTTTTATTGCTGGCAACTGTCTGCGACGACAATCTCTATCATTCAACCTCTGGCATAAGTTCTTCATCCTTTTTCACTGAACCCAGTGTAAATTGTCTTTCTTTTCTTTCACCGATTTCTTTTCGAACCATCGAATGAGGGAATATGGGCGAATCACTCCTTAGTAGGAAATAACTTCCACGTTAATATTCGACTCGATAGATATCTCCCTTAAGCCTTAATCACGACACCGATAATCACGCATCATTCACATGCCAACTTTTTCGAGTCTTTTGAGGAAAAAATCGTCGCACATGGGTTTTTTGAATCACCCTCAGATTAGCGAAAATAACCTGGATGGTCAGACTTATGTAAACCCGTAGCCAACAACGAAAGGCTCATTTTTTGAAGACACATCGGAGAAACTACCATGATTTATCAGCATCAGCTATTTTACCTGAGAGGGTCATTGCCCGAAATCCATCTTGCCAACATCTACATTCCCGAGCGAGAGAGCTTCTTCAACCTTTGAAAGGAAAATGGATTCTGGTAATGCTCCTTGAAATTCAACAATGTCATTAATGACGATCTTCGGAACTGCCATGACGGAATACTTTTTGGATAGTTCTGGGAACTCTAGTGCCTCTATCATTTCCGCATCCACCATCTTAGGATTAGCGATCGACAGCTGATGTGCGACCCTAACAGCTCTAGGACAGTACGGGCAAGTGGGAGTGACAAAGACCTGAATGTGAGCCCCAGTCACTATTTTTTCAATTTTCTCTATTGCATAATCGCTCAAAGTGGAGGGATGTCGATTAGCTATATCGATTACATCCTCAACTAGAGCAGTGAATTCATGACCGCCAGGAAAACCATAGAATTTTACTGCTGGGTCTTTGGAAGGCGAATAACTATTGGTCGTCGTTATCACTGTCGCAGGAGCTCTCCTTACCGCATATCTTTCGCTTAGTTTCTTTGACTCTTCAAAGGTGACGTTCTTTACGGCGATTTTCCCGTTTGACAGATCCATGATTTCCATCGTAAGCTGCTTTAAATGTGCACAGTATTCACATGCGTCTTCGCGCGCAGGAATAAAATCGATCAATTGAATATTGCCAGGCACGCCAGCGAGCTTCTCTCCGAATATGGATGAGACCTGTTGCCGAACTTTATGACTTAGAAGCGGTTGCAAAGTACAATTTCCCCTTTTTTTCCTCAAGCGACTGGACGAAGAAAGTAGAGAGAAGAGATTCTGTTGCGGGCGCTCGCTCCGCCTTCTAGAAAACCTTGCTTACCCCGAACAAGACTTGATATTCCATTATGCTATGCTTCGTTGGAGGATTTATTGATTGCAACAACTGCTCAAGCTCTTCTTTACTCTTTGATTGCCAGAGACACAGTGCCTTTGGCTCGCTTGCTGACAACATTATGCCAATGAGTTGGTGGCCCTCTGGAAGTTGGCGCTTTCTTTCCTTCTCTATTATTCCACCCACTACGGACTGGACTTCTTGCGACTTTTTCCTTTCCCATTCGTGTTCAACCAAGTAAAAAGCCATTTCTTTCTAAACTACCTCTCTATCTTGTGCATATCGTCTTCCAAATCGTATTAATATTCTACCGTTCCAGAACGGTATACACCATGATCAAAGCTCGAGTACGTTTAGATCACGATATGCCATTCGCTAATTTCTCAAAAATGTTTCCCGACATGGGCATCTCACGATGGTGCAACCTTCAGGTCGATATACTCGAAATAAATTCGCGTAGAGAAGATGAAATGGAACAAATAAGAAAGAGATTGAAAAAAATGCTTAAGAATCTTTCAGCAAGGCTGATCCAGCTGACAAGCTATTCAGATAAATCTCTTGAAGTGGTTATAAAATGCAGTTGTGCGCTGAATAACTCTTCAGTGTCTATTATCGAAGCATCGAACTGTATCCCCGTCATCCCGATTGGTTATGAGAACGGGTACGAGTTCTGTGAGATATTGGCTTTCAATGGTAAAGATCTGAACATTGCATTAGACAATCTGTCCAAGGTTGCTAGAATCTGGGTCGAGTCAAAGGAAAGCATAGCTAAACCCACTGCACGGTCATCGATGACGATATCAGTAGATGATTTTTTCAGCCAACTAACACAAAAGCAGCTTGATGCTTTGGTCCAGTCGATCGAAATGGGATATTATCGTTATCCGAAAAACAAGACCATCGCTGACATGGCAAAGTTGCTAGATGTGTCGCCTTCGACATTTGAAGAACATCTTAGGAAAGCTGAGATAAAAGTAATGCGAGCGATAAGTCCGTATGCTAAGTTAGCACGGATAATTGTAAGCAAGCAAGATAGGACGGCAGGGAGAAAAGGGCTCGAGCATGTGGCGTTCCATCGGTAAATTAACGAAAAATTCGTTGAAACATGTTTTTTTACGACCTTACCCTTCACATGCTTATTCGTCGTTTGATCAGATCCTCTGTAGGGAATTGTACAGCATCTACATCTACATTCCTGATGGACCAAAAGGAAAGTGAAACTTCGCCCAGATTTGAACAAAGTACTGTGACAGTCGATGCAAAGTAGCACTTCCAAAAATTGAGGAGAGCGACTAATTTTGATAGATAGAGCGGAGTCGATTTAGGTCGATCTTCTGCTTGACATAATTGGCTCCTCCCTTTTCTCTCCTATGTCGGCTTCCGCTATGAGCTCAGCGGTACTTATGATTGAACCTGATCTAGAACTCAAAGCCTTCATTAGTATTCGGCACGCAGGAGCTCCAAAGACAGCTCAAGTTTCGATGAAACAGTTACTTCCGCATACGCTTCTCAAATCAGGAGAGTTCAACCTCTTGGATTTCAAGCTCGAATTTGCAATTCTGATCGCAAAAACTGCTCAGGGATTTGGAGAACGGACAAAGACCAGAAATAGCACTTCGTTTGATATGGTTAGAATAGGAGCCTGAGAATACATTCTATGAACACAACACAGGCCATCGCGGTGACGCTAGGACTCACGTTCCTTGCGTTGCCAATGATCGCAACGAATTCATTCGCTCTTGGCGTAATCAGGCCGCAGGTGCAGACTGGCGATTTCAGTCACCCAAGTTCTCAATACGAAGTAAGTCAAGTTGTTCGCGACATAGATAATCAGCAGCTTTCGCTCACTCTGTCGGGTATGGTCGTGAACTCAGGGAGTCAAATCTACAATACCGAGGGAGGTTCGCTCAGATTCGCATCGGTCTTGGGTGATCAGATAAATGCATCTTCGGCTCGGCTCGAATATTCTTACGAAGCATCGGTATCAGGTCTCTCAACCAAAGGCAGAGCTTTCATCGAGCTAGTCGGTTCAACACTTGATGGTCAGCAAATCACACTGAGCGTTAAAGGAGCAATTGGAGGAAGCATTCCAGCAGCGAGCTTCCCCCTTGGATGCGTGGCGGGAGTCAACTGCACAAGCTTCATTCCTGCCATGTTCCTCGGCGAAGGAATTGTCTCAGTTAGCATCGGCTCGACTCTGAAGAGTTCGCATTCGATCCCGATCGAACTCGAGTCTGCGTACTTGAACCCGTGGGGGGCCCCGATAATCTTGGCGGCTTCGGACAACTCCTTTGTCATCGTTTCGTCATATAGCGAGGCCACGATACAATGGAGAAACGTTGAGATTATGGGACTAGCAAAGGGTACTTTTGATAGCAATCCGGTTTCTGGAAGCTTCGCGATGCGAGTAAATTCGTTTGAGAACCTCGTGAGTGGAGTTGAGAGAGACAGCGGCTCAGTATCACTCTTCGACTTTAGCAACAGTGTTCTTGACGCAAATGGCGAAATGCACGGAACATCGATTATTCCGACTTCAGGAGCATACCCCTGCTCAGGCGGATTGATGCCGCAAGGCACATGTACAATGACAGGACTCGTATCGAGTGGGAACCTTTTCATTTCAAATGGAAAGGATCTTCGCCTCGTGGGAACTTACTATACAATCTGGAACAGTCCAGCTTTGGCATTCGAAAGTTCAGTACAGGCAACTTCACCTCCTGCAGACTGATAAGTGACGCATCCACGAATTTGGAAATCGAACAAAAAAGCTACGAAAGGTGAGCGAGAAAGGGCGACCAAAAGAAGAGATCTCTCCTAAAGAGCTTTTCTTCTTCTTCTTTTCTTTACCCCCTCTAACTTTTTTTCCCGCCTGTTCCGGCAAAGACTACGAAGCAACATAACTTTGATCGATTCTTGTTACTTTGATCAATCGATTGCGATTCGGAATTCTTGATACTCTACCTATTCTTACGGCGCAACAAGGGAATCCATTTCTGATCAGAGGGAGAAAAGTAAGACAACACTCTTTTTATCAAACCTGCTACTTCACGATTGGAAGCAGGAAAGATAGCAAATATTGGAAGAAGATGTGGTATTCCTGCTTGATCTGGGGATACTTGCAGTCTCCTCTCTTGCTTTGAGCTTGGTTTTCGCTAGGCTCCACCTCTCAGTAGTTCCCGGGCAGATAATTGCCGGCATGATTGTTGGCCCATATTTGCTAAACCTCGTAACGAATGTTGTAATTCTAAAAGACATTTCGACCATAGGAATCGTTCTCCTCCTGTTCATAATTGGGCTTGAGCTAGATCCAGTTGAACTTCGTCGCTTACTTGGAAAGATCGTGGTTGTCACTTTCATCGAAGTTACAATAGCTTTCGCGTTCGGGCTCTTGGCGGCTTATCTTCTCCACTTTTCATTCCTCCAGTCGATAATCTTCGCGATGATATCGAGCATAACCAGCACGGCAATAGTTGGCAAAACGTTTCTTGAGAGGCGTGCGCTTCATAGTAGGGAATCCGGTCTATTCGTGGGCCTCCTTGTGATCGAAGACATAATGGCTGTTATCTTCCTCATACTACTTTCCTCCTTTTCCTCCTTCAACTCACCAACGAACGTTCAGATAGCTTTCCTAGTCGAAGAAATCGTAGGTGGATTTGCTTTGGTTGGAGCATCTTACGCAGTTGCAAGATACTTGGCACCTCCAATCATAAACTACCTCAGCCATTACGAAGAAGAATTCGAAGAAATTCCCTTTCTCTTCTCCCTCGGCCTGGGGTTCCTTTTCGCTGTTCTAGGAGCGTACATTGGTTACTCACCAGGAATTGGTGCTTTCATCATAGGACTGTCCATCAGGGGGAAACACTCGAAATTCATCTCGGCAAAGATTGCTCCGATCAAGGATCTCTTTCTTGTTCTTTTCTTCGTATCTATGGGTAGCTTGATAGCTCCTATACCGGCTCTTGTTTTGGGCTTACCAGTTGCAGCCATCTTGATTCTCTTGATCTTGGGCAAGTTCCTAGGCGGGGCTCTCATCGGAAGAATGATGTTATCAAAACGAAGTTCGTTAGAATCAAAAGAAGATGAGAAGAGGCAGAATGGCGATCTAAAGAAGGGGAGAATTGCAAACTCTGCCTTTGCTTTCGGTTCTTGGCTTGTACCGAGAGGCGAGTTTTCCCTCGTCATGGCCCAACTTGCCTTGTCCGTGGGGCTAGTTAGCGAGCAGTTCTTTTCTTTGGTTGGCTTTTCGGTACTTGTTACGGCCATTGTCGGGTCGATCCTCCAGAAGGCGGTCGAGCCTCAAAAAGCTTCGACTATTTTCCCCATCAAAGGCAAGCAAGATGACGAAGAAAGAGGTATTGTCTAGCAAGTGGGTCAAATACATCGGGTTGAGAACATCTAACGAGATTGCTCGTTCTCCGGTCCTCTTAGCTTAGGGAGGGGCCATCCAACAAGTACAGGATCCATAAGATGCAAATCGGCTTTACAACTCTTTACTCGCGTTCCAAGACTCAGAGAGGCTTATTTGCACGACCCAACAGCAACATCTGTGCACTCGTTACTGATTATTCAGAGAACAAGGAGGGAGGAATTGAAGCCATCTAGTGTGATTGATTGGCTACTTGAGCCAGATCAGCCAGCTGTTCGTTATCTTACACTCGTTAACTTGCTTGATCTTTCGGAAAGAGATTCTGAAGTCAGATCTGTTCGTTCGGATATAGGTAGTAAGGGATGGGTTCGAGAAATCTTTCAGCTACAAAGTGCTCGAGGGTACTGGGAATCGAGTGAAAGCTTGTACGACCCGAAGTATACTGCGACGAATTGGAGGATGTTAGTGCTTTCTGATTTGGGGGTCAATCGTGACGAAAGTAGGATTAGCAAGGCATCGTCGCTTTTCTTTGAAAGATGGCTCGACGAAAGGAAGGAAGAGAACATTTTCACTGATGAAATCTGCGTGGTGGGGAATACTGCAAGGATGCTCACAAGGTTCGGATACGAGGATGATGGGAGGGTGAAGAGACTATTCGATAGGATAGTTGAGATCCAAAAGGAAGATGGGGGCTGGCACTGCTTCAAGTCTGACACTGGAACTCTCGACAGCTGGGAAGGGCTTGCAGCATTTGCCTCACTGCCTAAAAGCAAGTGGAGGAGGAAGATTAGGAATTCAGCTGAAAGAGTGGCCGAGTTTTACTTGCAGAGACATCTTTTCAGGGAGGGAAGGCGCCGTTATGCTCCTTGGTTTCGGTTTCACTACCCCCGTCATTACTACTATGACTTGCTTGTTGGACTCGACGTGATTACGAGCTTCGGCTACACCGATGACATGAGACTCAAACCTGCGCTTGAGCTACTCAAAAGGACAAGGCTCAAGGACGGGCGATGGATCCTTGACGCCACTCACCCAGATCTTGGGCAGGGGGCTGAATATCGCTTGAGGAGGAAGCCTAAGAGATTTATCCTTGAAAAGGTAGGGCAGCCCAGCAAGATGATTACTCTCATTGCGATGAAAGTTTTGAAAAGAGTCGAGGGAGATCTGCCTCGATAAATTAAGCTGTCTCCTTCTTTCTTTTGCTACCTTCTTTGATCTAGTTGAAAGTTTTGAGATTCGCAACAAGAATGGCATTTTCTCTGATCGCTCATAGGCGAAATGCGAGATCCCTTGCTACCTTTTGATTTCTATGCAAACTATTTCCTCAGTTGATTTGCCACCATTTATGGGCGGCTGTCTTTGTCGCTTTCCTGAAAGTCTTCTCTTCTTGAGTGTTGAGTGCTTGTATGTGATCCAGTCGTTCACATCTGCATCAACCGCATCGACTCCTTCACTAGTCCCGACGGAAACATCCAGAATCGCATGGTGTTCGAAAGAGGTGATAGGGAAGTTTTCCTCAACCAAATGTTTGACAAGAAGTCGCTGAGCTAGCTCCTCTGCAAGATCCGGCGCGTTTGGGGCTTCTAATGATATGACAACTGATACCACGATGGTGAACCGTCTCTTTGATTTCTCGAGAGGATTTATATTAAAATGCCTTACGTCCTTCAAAATAGCTGTGTGTGCTTTCTTTGTCTCTCGAGATGTGGCATCTTGTGAAAAACAAGACAAATCACGCAGTCGCTGCAAATGCGATGCTCATTCAAAATTCCTTTCCTTTTGGCGAATTTCTGCAACAAAATCCTCCAGATTCACGCCGTATTCGACTTTGCCTTCCCTGTCGCGAACCGATATGTTCCTGCCCTTCTCCTCCCTTTCTCCCAAAATCACCATGTAGGGAACTCTTTGGAGTTGGGCATCTCGGATCTTTGAACCCATGGTTGCATTTTCAAAATCCCCTTCTGCTCTCAAGCCTGCCAAGTTAAGCTTCGAAAGAATATCTCTTGCGTATTGGTTTGTTTGATCGGAGACAGGGATAACTTTGATCTGGACAGGTGAAAGCCACACAGGAAGTCTTCCCTTAAAGTGCTCAAGCAATATCGCGATGAATCTTTCAAGAGACCCGTAAATCACCCTGTGAATTACGACCGGCGTGTGCTCTTGCCCATCTGCTCCCACATAGGAAAGTTTGAAGCGCATAGGTAGCTGGTAATCTAGCTGGATAGTCGCGCACTGCCAATCTCTACCCATGGAGTCCTTGACATCGACATCGATCTTCGGCCCGTAAAAAGCTCCTTCCTTTTCCTTTATCACTGGTTCGACTCCCTTTGATCTCAGAGTCTCCACTAGGATGCTAACTGCTCTGTCCCATTGCTCCTTTGTCCCAAGATGCTCGTCCGGCATTGTCGAAACTTTCGGAGTGTACGGAAGCTTGAACACTCCGTACAACGTGTGCATCAAGTCGACGAGTTCCTTGATCTCATTCTCTATCTGATCTTCTGTGCAAAATATGTGCGCGTCGTCCTGAATGAACGATTTCACTCGAAAAAGCCCAGAAGCAACACCACTCAATTCTTTTCTGAAAAGTGTGTCAAAGTCGGCGATTCGAAGGGGGAGATCGCGGTAGCTCCAGCTTCTGGATTTGTAGTAAAGGAATGTCGAAGGACAATTCATCGGCTTCAGACCAAAGTCGTCGTCCCCGAGTTTTGTTAGGAACATGTTGTCCTTGTAGAAATCCCAGTGGCCGCTCACCTTCCACAAAATTATGTTTGCAAGGGCGGCAGTGCTGATTTCTATGTAGTTTCTCTTCCTGATTTCCTTTCTGATGAAATCGATCAAAAGGTTTCTCAGGATAAGTCCCTTGTCGTGCCAGTAAACCATGCTCGGCGATGGTTCATAGAAGCTGAATAGATCCTGTCTCTCACCAATTATCCTGTGATCCGTCTCTGGGAGTCCGGAGAAATCGCTCTTTTTGATCCTTGCAAGCATTTCGTGTTCGCTGAGCTCTTTCTTTCTTTTTACTACTGTAATTGGACCACCTTCAGGAAGTTTTTTTCCTTCTTTTTCACCTTCTTCCCCCCTCCAATACGAACGCGACATTTCAGCAAGCGGGTGACCTTTAACCTTGATCTGAAGGGCTTTGTTCCATCCAAAGGGAGCTTTAGAAGTAGAGATTCCCAGCGATTCCGATATCTCTTGCATTTTCTTCAACACTCCCAAGGCTTCTTGAGGGGACGCGAGATCCTGACTGAGGTGCGCAAAGGGGTAAATCATGATTCTATTCAGCTTCAACTTGTCTAGGAATTCCTTTGCGTCTGAAATAGCACGCCGTGCTGTGTTCTCATCGTCTCCATTTTCAACAGCCGTGAAGAGCACGAGTATCTCATCTTCCCTTACTTTCTTGTTTTTCTCGGCTTCTTCTGCGCTTGAGATCTCCTTCTCGATCGGAGTGTATTCTATAAAGTCGGCGTGCATCTGAAGTATCTTCATTCTGCTCACTTTGTAACTATTTGTGATTCTTAAAGTGTTCTTAAGAGCGAACTTCATTACAGAAGTTGGAGGCTTTCTTTCATGATTTGCGAGTCGGAAGGGAATAATTTTCTTTTCTCTTTACACTTTCAGTTCCTCTTGGAGAAAAAAGCTCCCTGACTTCATATCTTCAGATCTAGCAGCATATCAACGCCTAAATTTTGAAGTCTCTATAGTCGTCATCCAGCGTTAGCCTTTTACTGTTTGCTAAACTGGAAGATAAGCTCATGAAATTCGGTCTTGCGACATCAGGAACGACTGATCCTCTTCTGCTTGAAAAGATGGCAATTCTTGCAGACGAAATGGGATATGATTGCTTCCTCGTGACAGATCATTTCATGGGAAGGGGGAAAACTGGCTCTTTGGATGCCTGGACTTTTCTACCCTATATTGCGGCAAAGACAAAGAAGATCAGGCTCGGGACTTGTGTTACTCCACTCACCTTCAGGCCTCCGGCAATCCTAGCCAAGATGGTTGCGACATCAGATGTTCTTTCAAAGGGACGAATCATCCTCGGTGCAGGTGCTGGTTGGTACAAACCAGAGTTCGAGGCGTTCTCCAAATGGCTTGAACCAAGCGAAAGAGTGGAATTCACAAGAGAATCGCTTGAGCTGTTAACTCGTCTCTGGACAAGCGAGGTTCCTATCGATTATGAGGGGAGGTTCATAGTGTCTCATGGTGCGCTCATCAATCCGAAACCTGTCCAAAAGCCCCATCCTCCGATTTGGTTTGGTTCCACTTCGAACAAAATGCTAAGACTTGCTGGACGGTTCGGGTTAGGATGGATTCCAGTTGGCCCGAGATGGATCGATGCTGACTATCCAAATCCTCAAAAATATTCAGAGCTCAGAAAGGTAATAGTCGCAGAGTTGCAAAAGAGAAATATTGACGAGAAGGAATTCGTCTTTTCGATTTTGATTAACGTCTCTGACACGGAAACCCTCCGAAAGGACATAGAAAGCTATGCAAAGGCCGGTATGAACTATTTCATTTTGGGAATGGCCCGTCAATCAAATGAAAGCGAAAGCCTTGCAAACATCGAAAGGGCTGCGATGGAAATAGGCCAGCAGCTCGTATGATGGAAACAAAAACAAGGACAATAGAGAGAGGGAAAACAGAAAGATCAGCCTCCCCTTCTTCTTGCTCCAAATCTTAAGTTCAGTAAGTGGAACTAGAAAACTCTCGACCCAAGCGGAGCATCCTCTGAATCTGGAACAAGGAGAATTACGCCTCCTTTCCCATCCGAAACGCCTAGAACCAAGACTTCTGAAACAAAGTTCGCAACTTGCTTTGGAGGGAGGTTGATTACTGCCACCACCTTCTTTCCTACAAGCTCAGATCTATCCCGATATCTTTCCTTAAGCTGGGCGCTGGAATTCTTGAGACCGATCTCTTCGCCAAAGTCAATTCTGAGACGGTAAGCTGGCTTTCTTGCCTGAGGAAAATCTTGGCATTCGACGATTTTTCCGATTCTCATATCAATTCTTTCAAAGTCTTCGAACCTCACAGTTATCATCGAAGTCAAGAACCCTCTAAAGTCACCTTGCTTAGTGGAGAGAAAGTTATTGAAGTACTGCGCAGTCCGCTAAGAAGATATTTGGCTGTTTTAGGTCACAAAAATGATTCATGATCAAACGCCGATGAGCGAAGCAAGGTCTTGATCCTGATTCTTTCTAAACATATGTCTCCTAATCCCGAGCTTGTCGCTTGAGAGCTCTTCTCGCAGAGGAATTATCCGAGAGAGTAGCAAATTTCCCTTCGGGGTCATTCGAAACACATTGCTGATACTTCTTCTCTTGAGAACGCCTCTGTTCTCAACAGTATGATCTGCTACGGTGATAAGATCTTTGATTTGAAGAAAGGCAAGGTGGGAGCGAAGAGCCCTCTGACTCGTGTTGGTAAGTAGTGCGATGCGTGAAGCGATCGCATCATCCCCAAGCTGCTGGATTGCTTCGAGAACATCTATCCTTAGCTCGAAAGCTGATCTTGACCTTCTGATCTGCATACTGGGGTCGCTTTGGGGCAATCGAATTTTTCAGCATTACGGTTTCAAACAGCAAGGGTACTAGACCCAGCGGCAAAGAAGGAATATGGAGGAAAAACAGAGTGCACTAAAATTTTGAAGGTGGGCCTACTTGCTGGTTGTGTTTCGAGTTTGAGCAAATCCCAGAAGGAAGATAGAAAAAGGCATCATAGCTTTAGCCGGACAGCCGGATCAAAATTTAGACTCGGATCATGAGCTCTCTAACTACGGAAGACCAAGCGCTTTCGACGTTGGAGGGGTTGTATCCTCCTCCCCCCATAGCCAACAATCTTCCCTCGCAGAGCTTGTGAGAAATGTCATGAAGCTTCTTTGCGGCGTGTGAATGTGCTTTGGAAGTGTATTGAAGATGGGTTAGAGGATCGCCTCTAAGACCGTCCGCCCCGCATTGAAACAGGATGAACTGTGGTTTGAATTTTTCAACGAAACTCTCCACAGCTTCGAATGCTTTCAAAAATGCAGAATCTCCAGATCCAGGAGGGAGCGGTATGTTGAGTTTGGTTCCTTGGGCCCTTCCCTTGCCGATCTCGCCCGAAAAACCAGTGCCTGGATAGAGATATCTCCCATCTTCGTGTATATCTGCAATTATGACTCTCTCATCGCTTTCGTAACCGTAGTAGACTCCGTCTCCGTGGTGGGCGTCGATATCCACATATGCAATTCTCTCGAGTTTGAGAGCTTCGAGTGCCCAGCCAATTGCGATAGCGGCATCGTTGAAAACGCAGAATCCTCCAGCGCTATCTCTCCTTGCATGGTGAAGCCCACCTACTGGATTGAAGAAATGATCAACTTCAGCTCTTACAATTTTCCTCATTCCCTCAAGCGTACTTCCAACGGTGTAAAGTGATGCCTCAAAGACACCCTTGTAGCTGGGGGTGTCCCCATAGTCTAAGTAGCCCTCCCCTCTCTTCGATGACTTTCTTACAAAATCAACATAAGCTGGGTCGTGAAACAAATACAGATCCCTCTCTTCTGCCATTCTGGGTTCAAATATTGAGATTTCAAGATTGCTTTTGGAAAGGTTCTGAAGGAACTTGGAAAACGGACCAAGCCTTGAGTTATTGAAAGGGTGTCCACTCGGGAATGAGTATAGATATGATTCCTGCCCAAAGGCTATTCCAAGGCTACAGGAAACCATTTGCTTCGATTCCTCAACAACAATTCAAACGAATATTTTTCGCTGATCAGTCAAATTAAGCATGCTTGTTGGGTAGGTATAGACGCGGTGTGCGGGATGTCTCAATACTTTAGAGCGATTGTCCAAAGCCCTTAACATGTTGAAAATACCATTTTCAAGGGGGAGGAACGAGAGGTGAATATTTTTGCTCATTTAACTTGCGAGTTAAACTGGTTTACGAGAATTTCTCCTAGTCCGAGAAATTGTAGATAACACTGATTGAGTAGTTGCAGATCGATTATAGCGTCATGGATCAGAAAAAACGGATGTCTCAATAAAAGGTGCGTGTGCTAGAAACTGATACGACAAATTTTTGATGGGCAAGACGAGTTCCTTCGAGGCATCAACGTTCATGCAGATGAATCTCGAGACTTCGCTCTGATGGAGATAGATTTTCTCAGAAGGACGAGGATTCGATGGGTGCGAATTCATCCGCTACCAAGCAGGCGTCTAAGAAGCAAGAATTCGATGGGAGTATCGTATCTCGACTCAATAGAGAAATTCGCAGAGGCAGGATTCAATCTTGTCTTGCCCATCGACGTAGGTGTAAAGGAGAACGTTGGGGTAATCTCTGGTGCTCATCTTTCGAAATTCGTTGACGACTCTTACTCAGAATCTTTCAAGGCAGTCAAACAAATAGAATCAAGGATCTCACGTTATGACCCAAAGATCATCTATGGAATCGAAAACGAAGTTGACACGAAAGAATGGATTCTCCAGTCGATGCCCACAGTAGGGTGGAGACAGACGATCCTGGCTTGGACTGAGCTTTCGACAAATCAAGAAATCAAATACAAGAGATTAAGATACATTCTTGATGGGATTAGGGAAGCATCTCCCGAAGCAGTTACGATGCTGAATTTTGAAGCAGACAACCCAGTGGACAACTGGAATCTTTCGATGTCACTCGCTTACTCATCTGAGATTGTTGCATCCAAGCTTGGGCTAGTGGACATGCAAACGCCGGATCGGATGAACAACTTCAAAATCGACATAAAAGATGCATTACGTCGGCTTCGACATGTGGATATCATCGGACTTGATAGCTATCCAAACTACTTCGAGAAATCTCCCCCGCGTGGACTTGCAATCGGACGCAAGGCAGATGAAATTGCAGAAGAATTTCGTATGCCCGTAATAAATGTAGAATTCGGATATCCCGCTCGAGAACCATCTTGGAAGAAGTTTTGGTTTTGGAAGAAGACAAGAGATCTCAAGCGACCATCTCTCTACGAGCATCAAGAGACCTTTTTCAGAAATGCACTTTTCTCGATAGAGAGATCGTCAAGCCAGGGAGCATTCCCATGGGTCCTATGGCTTGATCCATCAAGAAACTACAAACCAACTGAAGAGAAGGGATTCTCGCTCTCAGTGTACGAGCCGAGATCTTCTGCCTTGTGCCCGCTTCCGTCTCTGCAGTATTACTTGGACTGGATTGAAAAGATAGCTCGTAGTGACCTACCACCTAGAAAAAGAGCGAAGAGTTACTCAAGCGAAGTAACATCTCCGGCGGGTTCATTCTGATGACAAGATCTGATTCGCCTTTTTACCCTCCTCGTATTTTGTTTCTTAAAATTTCAGTTCAATCATCCCTGATTTTTTCGACACACATCCTTTCTTACAGCATGCTTGCAATCTGAAGAACTTGGGACTCCCCCCAACAACTCCTTCTTTTGGCTGAGTCCTCCGACATTCCCATATTTCCCATAATTTATCCTAAGTGAAGCACAATCCTAAATAGGCGGGTTAAGAGCCAATAGAAAAATGAGCTTTGCGATGCCGCAATTTGCCCGAGTAAAACTCACAAGCACCAATCTTGAAGGGTTGGAACAGGTTTGCAAGGAAATTAAGGATATCACGGAAAAGACTGGGGTGAAAATCAAGGGCCCCCAACCCCTTCCAACCAAAAGGCTCCAGGTAACCACTCGAAAGGCCCCGAGCGGCGAAGGTACTCATACCTTCGACAGGTGGGAGATGAGGATACACCGTAGGCTGATTGATCTTGACGCCGATGATAGGACGATGCGTCAACTCATGAGACTTCGGGTGCCAGAGGATGTCTTCATTGAAGTAAATCTTAGCACCAAATAGCTTCCTTTCCTTTCCTTTCTTTCTTAGCGGATTCGAAATCTCTTTAAAAAAATTCGCTTTTCTAGGATCTCATTTCTATTAGCAATTCTTTCTTAGGAACAAGAAGATCCATCGAGGAAGAAAGTAAAAGGAGAGGAAGGTAGAAGAGATCTGAAATATCGTCCCACCAAAACGCCCAATGGGACGACCTGCTCAATTTTTGCCGAATCTGTTAGAAAAAATTAAAGCTTCGGCTTTTTCATTTCTTGGCTGAAAGCCACCATTCTAGATATTCGCTCTGTTGCTGCCTGCGCTTTCTTTGCTCGTCGACCTCTCGATGAAGTTTGTCCTTGATCGTCTCGAGCTCGTCCTTTGTCACATAAAGGCCGCAGCCTCTGCATACATATCTTTTGGCAGGAGAATCGTAGAACAGGACGCCGCCGCACTCAGGGCAAATTTGTTCTGGCATAACCAACAATGTTTTTGCTAAAATCTATACATTAAAGGTTTTCCTAGTGAAAATTTCTCAAAGTTTCGAAACTGACCAGATTTCGTCGAAATCATCATGTTGCGAAGGGATTATGAAAAATAGCACAACTTGCTGGATACCGAGTTCTTCGGGTGCGCCGTCCAGCAAGTTTCGAAATCAGCGTGTTCAGTAAATCCTTTTTCCCATCGAAGAGAGTATAAGCTCGACTGCTAATTCAGCAGTGGAGTTTTGCTGGTCAAGGATCGGGTTCACTTCGACAACTTCGAGAGATTTCATTGTTCCGGATTCAGAAATCATTTCCATGGCAAGATGAGCTTCCCTGTAAGTGATCCCTCCTCGCACTGGTGTTCCCACGCCCGGTGCATCACTAGGATCGACTATGTCCATATCAAAACTAACATGAACCTTCCTCATTCCTGAAGAGCTCGCTATGTCAATCGCGCGAGTCATCACATCCTGCATCCCTCTTCGATCTATATCTGCCATCGTAAACACATGCACGTTCATCTTTTTCAGGTTGCTTCTTTCTCCAGGATCGAGCTGGCGGGCTCCGACTATCACAATTCTCTCGGGGTCGACTGTTCTTTTGGGCCATGGAGGGCTCGGAAACCAGTTCCCCCCTTGCCCTGCGGACAGAGCCAAGCTCATTCCATGAATGTTTCCGCTCGGAGTTATCTCTGGGGTGTTAAAGTCTCCATGAGCATCAAGCCATATTACTCCTGATTCTTCTTGTTTTTCTTTGAAAATACCAGCAAGCGTTCCAATTGCGATGGAGTGATCTCCTCCGATTACTATAGGGATTCTTCCCAAGCGGAGCGTCCTAGCCACTATCTCAGAAAGATCCATACAGACTTCCCTTACCTGGCTCAGGTACTTTGCATTTGCAAACTCTATCTTGCTAGATTCCGCAAGAGGTGTTCTCAAGTTTCCAATGTCTTCTACCTCATGACCAAGTTCTCTGAGTTTTTGAGCTAGACCGGCGTATCGAATTGCAGAGGGTCCCATGTCAACGCCCCTTCGATCGGCTCCAAGATCTAGAGGAACCCCGATTATTGAGGCAAGAGCCAATTGGATGTTTTCACCGAGACAAATGCGATATGGAGGGGTAGAAGCTTCGTTTTCACGGCTATATGATGGCATCGGCAGAAGGACTATTCAAGGGAAGGGAAATGCAAGGAAGGACTGAGTTGTGGAAGGATTGACGATAAGCACCATCGATCTGCATCCAGGGATAAAGAACCAGAAGAGGATCAGGGTAGGCACCTCTGGCTACAGTTACTCCTGGAATAAAGGGAGGCCTTCCCCCTTCGAATGGTACATTTCTTTAGGTTTCAACACCGTCGAGATCAATTCGACTTTCTATCGCTTTCCCGAAGAAAGTTGGATAAACCTCTGGGCATCGAAGAGCCCGAGAGATTTCGACTTTGAAATAAAGGTTCACAGATCTGTCACACACTTCTCAAAACTAAGAAAGAGCGCTATTCCAGTTTGGAAGAAGTTCCACAAGGTCCTAACTAAAGACAAGCGAATGAAGGCAAAGATCTCATTCTGGCTGTTCCAACTACCGTTTTCGTACAAATATTCAGTCGAAAATCTTTCAGTGCTTATTGACTTTTTCAGAAAAATAGATCTCGGAAATTCGGCCGTTATAGAATTTCGAGAACCTGAATGGTGGAAGTGCAAGAGACAAGTCACCAAAGAAACTGGTGCAGTTTTCTGCTCGGTAGACTCACCGGATCTTCCAAGAGAAATCGTTGCTCTAAATGATGTGGTGTACCTGAGGCTTCATGGCAGGGAGTCTTGGTATTCGTACGTTTACACAGAAGAGGAGCTCAAAGCACTTGCACGCAAAGTCAGGGAATCTCAAGCCTCAAGATGCTACATCCTCTTGAACAACGATCACGGCATGCTTCCAAATGGGAGGTACTTAATGGAGGTCTTGGCTCTAAAAAGGATGCAAGTCCCATGATCTTCTAGCCGAACTCTTCTGTTTTATACTCTGAGCATTTATTGGTGGCGGAAACCGATATACGATTTCAAATTCATAGACCGAAGCTGTACTCCGTTTTCACAACCGAGATTAATAGTACGAGCACAGATGTTCTCTATTGATGGGGAATGCAGGAAATGGATTCTTCCACTCGTGAGAGTATCGATGAGCATCGTTCACAAACGAAGGGAAGCGCAAGGACATTATCGGTTTCCTCTCAAATAGCCACAATGTACGAGAGAAAGGACGAGATTGTGAAGATGAGTAGAGAGGGGACTAGGACTCTTCAAATGAGTTCGAATCTCAGTCGGATAATTCACGAAAGCGTTGAGGAAGAGATATTCAGACGAATCACTTCTAACCTTTCCCTTGTGAACATGATGATCGATAAAGCACAGCAGTCGCTTGAGCATGACGATAAGAACGAGGTAGACCCCGAGCAATGCATCGAGTTTGTTTTTGTGTTCTCACAAATCGGAAATGCTTGCGAGCGATTCGCCCGCCTGATAAATTCGATAAACAGGAGGCTCGGCCTAGAATATCTCGCACCATCTTCTTCTTCTTGTTCTTTCTCCTCCTCCCCCTCTGTGCGCTCAAATTCTACGAAGATTCCTTCTTCTTCTTCATATGATATAAGGGGCAAGTCCCCCTTCAAGGTCATCTACGACCTTATGAGTGCGACGGGAAGACTACTCGAGAGCATTGATTGCCTCTCGCGCACATTTGGGGAGGATGTAGAGGTTCAAAAGGCCCTACTTCTCACCTCCGTAGAGCGATCTGAGATTTCCGAAGGTTTTCATTCTCTAGGTGCAATGCTAGGAAAAACTCGGAAGCCTTCTAAACAAGACGCTCAGAAGGAATCTATCCCCTTCTTCGACTAATAGTCTCTGGGGAGAGAGGGAACGCAGAAAGAAAGCGCCTGTTCAGATTTGAGCGAAGCGCAGTTTCACGTTGCCCTTGCTGAGTACCGCGCACAAAGAAGGAAATATCAGGCACAATGTAAGAGAGATTAAGACCCGTTAAACTGCTTTTGCAGCAACCTTCTTTGTTTCGACGGCGCCCTTTTCGATGATTTCTCTTACGACGCCTGCGGCGATCGTAGTTCCCATATCACGAAGGGCGAACCTACCAAGCTCAGGGAACTCCTTGAAAGTCTCTATGCATACAGGTCTCAGCGGCTTGATAACAACAATCGCAGAGTCTCCAGTCTTGATCGACTTTGGCTTCTCTTCCGTCGGCTGACCTGTTCTTGGATCAAGCTTAGCTTCTATCTCGCTTATCGTAGCCGCAACTTGCGCAGTGTGGGCGTGAAGCACTGGGGTATATCCCGGCGCTATCGCCGTTGGATGGTGAACCACGATTATCTGGGCTCTGAATGCCTTTGCGATCGTTGGGGGATTCGAGACATGCCCAAGGACAGATCCCCTCTTGACCTCTCCTTTTCCAATTCCGCGGAGGTTCACGCCGATGTTGTCTCCAGCGACTGCTTCGTTCATCTGGACATGGTGGCTCTCTATGCTCTTAACCTCAGCAACTGCCCCCTCGGGCATGATTATTACTTGGTCGCCGACCTTCATCCTTCCAGTCTCGATTCTTCCAACAGGGACGGTTCCAACACCAGTGATGGAGTAAACGTCTTGAAGTGGCATGCGAAGCGGTTTGTCAACAGGAGGCTTTGGCACTTCAAACTCATCGAGCGCTTCCTTGAGTGTGGGCCCCTTGTACCAAGGCATCTTCTCGCTCTTCTTGACGAGGTTGTCGCCCATCCACCCAGAAACAGGAATGAACCTAATCTTTTCAGTCTTGAAGCCGACCGTCTTTAGTAGTTTTTCCATCTCCGCCTTGACTTCGTTATATCTTTCCTCACTGTAGTTAATGAGGGGGTCGTCCATTTTGTTGATGCAAACTACAACCTGGTTCACTCCGAGAGTCTTTAGCAAGAAAGCATGTTCCCTGGTTTGACCTCCGGGCCCGATTCCAACCTCTGTCTCGCCCTTCTTTGCCGAAACAAGAATCACAGCGCAGTCTGCTTCTGACGCACCTGTGATCATGTTCTTGATAAAATCACGATGACCAGGCGCATCGATCAGAGTGAAAGTATACTTTGGTGTCTCGAATTTTTGGAAGGCAAGATCTATCGTTACTCCCCTTTCTCTCTCGTCCTTCAAGGAGTCCATAACCCAGGCATACTTGAAAGTGTCACCCTTTCCAGTCTTCTCTGATTCCCTTGCATACTCCTCTATCGTTCGCTGATCCACTGCACCCATGTCAAAGAGGAAATGACCCATGGTTGTGGACTTTCCGTGGTCTACGTGACCCGTTACAATCAGATTCAAATGAGGCTTGTCTGCCATTTTCCGAAAGTACTACCTTCCTTTTACTTTGTTCCTCGATCGAAGCAACCCCAAAAAGACGCTTCTTTGTTTTTAAACCTTACCGAGATTTAGCGCGACGACATTGCTATCCTTTCTTGTTCGTTCTTTTTCTTTATCGCAAAACTGTTCGTGTCGTTGTTCGCAGCCATGATGATTTCATCAGCGAGAATTTCTTCAGCACTTCTAGGAGTCGAGAACGAGGCTTCTCTCAGACCTTCACCAAAGAAGCGCAACGCGAGATCCACCCTTCTGCTTGGCGCAATATCAACTGCTACGTGGTACACAACTCCCCCGTAAGCGATTCTCGTGGTATCTTCGTTAGGGGCTGCGTTCTCTATCGCTCTAACCAGAACCTCGACAGGATTTCGTCCCGTCTTGAGAGCAATGATATCGAGGGCAGAGCTCACTATTTTCAGTGCCCGTTGCTTCTTTCCTCCCATTCTTCCAGCATTCTTTGCGTATTTCTTGCCAAAATGCATGATCGTGTTTACAAGACGCTCTACAATGTTCACTTCGAGCTTTCCGAACTTTTTGTGCTCATGGCGTCCGAGCGTCGTTACCGCGATCGAAGGCTTGAGAGATATCGCTTTCTGCAATCCTTGGTCTTGAACCTTTATTCCGGCTACGTCCCACTTTTCAAATAGCAATAATTTATTCTCGGGCATTCTCCTTACCTCCGCCTTCTCCTCCTTCTATCTCTCTCCGCTCTGCAGTCTCTCACATTATTCATTCATTAGGAAGGAAATTAATTCCTTTTCGCTTAACTGCCAAATCTCTGCCTGAACATTTACCAGCCCACAGGGTTACAAGGCTACCTTCTAGGCTTTTCTTTGCGCCCATACACTAGCTCATTCAAAGAGACATCATTTACTTTGAAAACTTGCCATCGAACACCGGGAATATCACCCATAGATCTCCCCATGGATCCGCCTATCCCCTGAACTCTTACTTCATCGTGCTCATCAATGAAGTTGAGAGCCCCATCACCCGGGAGGAAAGCAGTAATCTGCTTTCCATTCTTCACTAGCTGAACACGAACGCATTTTCTTATAGCAGAGTTTGGTTGCTTTGACTCAACGCCTACCTTCTCTAGAACAATTCCCCTTGCCTGAGGGGCGCCTTCGAGTGGGTCAGCCTTCTTGTCGAGCATCAACATTCTTCGCTTGTAATATTTGTCAGACCACCTAAGTCTCTGACGCTTGAGAGCTTGTTTTCTCGCCGCAAACTCTCCCCTCGGCGACTTTGACTTTGACAACTTGATAATTCATCCCGGTTTTCGATTTCTTATAAGAACATCGTATCGATGGGAAAAAATGATAGACTCGACAGGTAAAGTGAGAGTCACTGAGGCGACACTATGTGAATTGCCTCTACTTGGAAGTAGCGTTTTGCGAGGAGCCTTGCCTTTTCTGCGTTTCTACCTCCTTTCCCGAGTACTGCTCCCTTTTTCTTTTCATCAACTATCACAGTTGCCACCTTTGTTCCGTCAGCTTTTTCAGAAACCTTGACATCGCTGACGTATTGAGGATTAAGAGAATTCATGATAAACTGCCTTGCATCGTCAGACCACTCAACAAGCTCTACAGGTTTCCCGATCGCCTTCTCCACGCTCTTTATTGTTGAGCCTGACTTTCCAATCGCAAGACCCATCTCTCCCTTATTCACGACGAATATTACTCGATCTATTTTCGAGTCTTGAACGCAATCTCTGACTGTCGCCCCAGAGATGCTTTGAAAGAGTGACATGAGTCCGAGCTCTTCGGATGTGAGTTTGATTCTATCAGTCAAGGAATATCCTGGTTCTCCTATGTTTGTTTTTATCTCCTTCCAAGTAGGCCGAGAGAAATTTTTCTCCGTCTCCAAAAAGAAATCCTTGAGTTGCAACAGTATGTAAGCAGGTATTGATGAAATTTTATGTGTAGTTCGCTTTTTTGCTCAGGGTTCTGATTTGACTTTGAGATCCTTTAGAAAACTTGCAAGACGAGATCTTAATTCATGTTTACACAAACCATCTAAAGGAGATATGATTGAAGAAAGAAGCTTGCTTGAAGTATTTCAAATAGATCGTTTATTTTTTCTTTCTAGGACGATTTGTTGCTTGAGGTTATTTTATTTTTTAGTCCTTCGGAGACTTTGAGGTCTTGCCATTGGAAGCACTCGCCTTCTTCTTTTTCTTTTCTGCAATCTTGCTCTTTTTACTTCCTTTCTTTCCTTTTCCAGCCGTCTCTTTCTCACCAGCGACCCCATCCTCTTCTTCCTCTTCGGCCGCTACTTCTCCTTTCTCCGAAGGTTCGAGTGATCTTTCCTCTTTTGCTTCTTCCTTTTCTCCTTCTTCTTCCTCCTCATCCTTCTCGCTCGAGGCATCGGCTCTCTTCTTCTTCCTCTTCTTTCTCTCGGTGGTCTTGGGAGCCTCTTTTCCTTCAGCAATTGTCTCCTTCCCAGTTTCTACTTTGATCTCTTTTGTTTTTTCTGTTACAGATCGTGTGGGCTGAACTGTAGACGATATCACCTCTTCGGGTTCGAGAGTCGCAGCCGTACCTTGTCCCGTCAATCTCGGCTCGATACTAGTGGCGATTGGAGTGGTGGAGCCGAACGACGATGGCGATGGGGAAAGGAAACTCTGGCTTGGCGAGTAATCTTGTGCAGCCTTGAAAGCCGAGAAATCTGCATCCCCAGGAGACTTGATCGCGATCACTGAGACCTTGAATGGAATGCCACAAGCCCTTCCCAGCTGAATCGGGTTCCCTTCGTACCTAAGAGTGGGAATACCCGCGGCGCGTGACTGATCCAAAATCTCAGGCGGAATGTTTGCTGATGCTGACCAGACGAGCATCTTGGATCCTTTGAGCGAGCGAAGAACTTCTTTTCTTCCTACTATGTACTTCCCCGTCCTAGTTGCAAGCCTGAGCTGTCTCTCGAGCTCTCTAGTTTCTGGCATCTTTCTGCCTTCTAACCTTCTCTTCTCTCTCTTTCAATTTCAAGCCTGAGGAGATGGTCTCCCCCTTCTTTAGACTCCGCGCATGAAAACGTCTATCATGCCAGTGCCGACTGGAATTGGAAGACCGACTATAACGTTCTCCGTGACCCCTCTGAGATCCTCTGTTTCTCCTCTCACTGCCGCTTCAGCGAGAGTAGGAACCGTGATTTCGAAAGCAGCCCTAGCAAGCACGCTTGTCTTGGTTCCAGCCACTCCATGGCGACCGATCTGCTGGAGAAAGCCCTTGCTCGTCATGAGATCGGCAACAAGATAGATGTGTCTTATATCTACTTCGAGTCCTTGTTCCTCAAGAGTACTGATAATCTCCTTCACAAGAGCTTGGCGAGCTGCCTCGATACCCAAAGTCTGGTAAATTTCAAAAATATTATTCGTGGTCGTTCTTGTGGCATCGACCCCTGGAATTGCCCTAACCTTCTGCAAGTTTGATCCCGAGGTTTGTATCTTCCATTCGTCACCTTCCTTTACAACAGTCACGTGGTCGATTCCTGGAATGCCCTTAACTTTCTGGTTAAGGATCTTGTTCTTGTGGATATGAAGCGTTGCAAAGTCAACCCCCATTCTAACTTTGACGAGGTTCCGCTTCTCGTCTATTTCGACTTCTCTCTTTGGAGATTCTATGGCTTCTTTGATCTCTTTGAGCGTGCATTGTCTTTCCTCGAGTTTTTCCTTGCTTATGTATAGGTTAATTTCGCCGCTTGGCTCAACTTCGGCTCTATCCACGACGCTAGCTACTTTCGTGAATCTGATCTGGTTTGCCACCTTGATGGCTTTTTCATTCGACTTTCGTGTTTCCTCGTCCAAGAAAACTTCCATTGATGGTGTAGCTGGCTGCTTTCTTGCATCCACGAGCTCGATCAATCTTGGCAGCCCGAGAGTGACGTCTCTTTCCTTGACTCCTGCAAAGTGAAAGGTTCTCAAAGTCATCTGAGTTCCCGGCTCGCCAATCGATTGGGCAGCAACGATCCCTGAAGCTTCCCCTGGCTCGACGGTGGCCTTCTTCACAAGCTCCACAACTCGCTGACATACGATTTCGACGGATTTCGAGTCAAGTTTTGACTGTTTGAGCGCTTGGAGAAGATCCTCTCTTATCCGCGGGTTGAGCTCCTGAGAGTACTTCTCAACTGCCTTTTCGATCACTTGTTCACTTGCGGGCTTTGAAAGATCCGCACTGAGCGCCTGTGTGTCTATAAGCCTCTCAAGGTTGACGGCTTTACCGTGGTCACTTTTTGCAGGGTCGATTCCATCTTCACCGTATTTGAATTGGATAATGTTTCCGCCCGGATCTCTCACGGTGAGGTCGTACTCGACTTTCAAGTGCTCGAGGGCGTTCACAAGCCTCCTTTGCATGTAACCGCTTTGCTGCGTTCTCACAGCCGTATCCACAAGTCCCTCTCTACCACCCATAGCGTGAAAGAAGAACTCTATGGGGTTGAGACCATCCCTGTAGTTTGACCTCACGAATCCCCTTGCGTCTGGACTGGGGTCGTTCTGTGGGAAATGAGGTAGAGCTCGACCCTGATAGCCCTTCTCGATTCTCTTTCCTCTGACAGATTGCTGTCCCAGCGCTGCAGTCATTTGCCCGAGATTAAGAGTTGAACCCCTCGCGCCGGTTCTAGCCATGATGATCCCTGCGTTTTGCACCGAGAAGGATTTGTCGGCGATTCTGCCCGCCCTTTCTCTTGCTCTGGAGAGCTCATTTGCGATGTAAAATTCAAGTGCATCCTCTGGTGAGAGTCCTCTTGTTTCAGGGAGAGTTCCGCTTTCGTACTGAGCATTTAGCTCCCTAACCTTCGCATAAGATTCATCAAGCGTTTCGGAAATCTTGTCTCTAACTTCCTTTGGGAGCTCGAGCTCATCAAAGCCGTAGCTGAAACCAGATCTAGTTATGAAAGCTTTCAATACTCGAAGTATCGAATTGAGAAATCTCCTTGCTTCTTCAGTTCCATAGTCTTTGGCGATTCTGTGGAGTATCGAATCAGATTCTTCGGCTCCGATCGCCGCCCTGTCGATTACTCCGCTAATCAACTGACCGTTGCGTATTACTACATCCTTTTCGGCACCCCTTGAGCTCTTTTCCCACTTTGACACGAGAACGTAGTTGAAATCCGAAGGCAGAAAGAGTGAAAAGAGCTGCTTGCCAGAGTATAATGGTTGAGGATCCGTTTTCTCTGGCTTTGGTATTTCCTTTCCTGGTTGGACTCCTCCCGCGAGAGCTAGATTGGTGAATTCCTCCTTCGTGAGATATGTGTCGTCTTTGGTGAGAAGATATGCTGCTGTCAGGAAATCCCTTATCCCTCCTATTATCGGCCCTCCGTACCTCGGCGAAAGAATTTGATCCTGAACACGCATGAGGGTCAGCGCCTCTGATCTTGCTTCCTCGCTCTGCGGGACATGAAGATTCATCTCATCCCCATCGAAGTCAGAGTTGTATGGAGGGCATACTGCTGGATGTAGCCTGAAAGTCCTGTAAGGCAAGACCCTGACGTAGTGGGCCATAACCGACATCCTGTGAAGCGACGGCTGCCTGTTGAAGATCACAATGTCCCCGTCCATTAGGTGGCGTTCAACTATGAATCCAGGGCTTAGCGTGTCTGCATGAATCTGAAGATCTGTGACGTAATCTAGCCTAATCTTGATCCCATCAGGTCTGATAATGTAGTTAGCTCCCGGATGCTTGAACGGTCCGTTTAGGACAAGTTTCTTCAGGAACTCAATGTTCCACGGGGAAACTTTTTCCGGAATTGTGAGTTTCCTTGCAACCTCGTAGGGCACTCCGACCTCCGATATGTCAAGTGAAGGATCTGGGGAAATCACGGTTCTCGAAGAAAAGTCCACCCTCTTTCCAGAGAGACTGCCCCTGAATCTTCCTTCCTTGCCCTTGAGCCTCTGGCTGATTGTTTTGAGTGGGCGACCAGATCTGTGGTGTGCTTGGGGTATCCCGGACACTTCGTTGTCAAAATAGGTCGTTACGTGGTATTGAAGAAGATCTACTAGATCTTGAACAATAAGGGGCGGGGTTCCTGATTCTTTACTCTCTCTTACTCTTTGATTTACTCGCAAGATGTCAACTATCTTATGCGTGAGATCGTCCTCCGATCTTATGCCTGACTCCAGCGTGATCGATGGTCTAACAGCAACTGGAGGAACTGGAAGAACCTGAAGTATCAGCCACTCCGGGCGCGCACTTGTAGGATCGTAACCCAGGAGCTTTAGATCGTCGTTTGTTATTCGTTCCAGTCGTTCCCTTATCGCGACTGGTAGGAGTCTTGTCGCTCCACCGCTCTCAGTGATCTCATGGAAGACAGTTGGTTTTGTGAACTCTATCTCGTACTGACCTCTTCCGCAGAAGTAGCACTGTTTTGCTTTCTTGACCTTTGAGAGAATCTCACGAGAAATGATTTCGATGAGCAGAGGCGAAGCTGAAGACCTTTCCTCCAACCTCTTTCGGTATTCATCTATTTCTTCTTGCGACAGAAGAAGTCTACCGCAAGCTCTGCAAGTTGATATCAAAAGCTTGTGTATATCATCGACAAAGGCGATGTGAATCACAGGCTCTGCAAGCTCTATGTGACCAAAATGCCCGGGGCACTTTGGCGCTGTATTCCCGCATGTTGCACACTTTTGCCCTGGCTCGAGAGTTCCAAGCCTATTGTCCATAAGGCCCCCCTGAACCGGCATCCCATCTTCGTCGTACGTTTCTGGCGCAGTAATTTCAGCCACGCTATACTTTCGAATCTCGCTAGGCGAGCTGAGCGCGAATCTGATTCCCCCCACAGTCTTTATCGGTTCTTCAAGCGACAATTTCCCATTTCTCACCTTCGAATCCAATTACTTTCTTCTGAATTTACCTCACTCTGATGCCAGACGATTTTCCGAATCGACTTTGATCTCGGATCTTTCCTCTTTTTCCTACACTTTGTCTTTCAGGATCAATCTTGGTGCGATATTCAGACTCTGCATTTCTTGAAGCAAGAGTTTGAAGGCGTATGCAATGACAACTGTGGAAATCCTGGCACTTTCTCCGTCAACTCGGCACACATATTTTCTCTGCTTTGCATCAAAGTAGGCGATCAGACCACATTTCTCGCATACGTGAACCTCTGTCTTGTCGGCTTCGTCGAGGAGACGATCTTTCAGAACCATCGAAGCTCCATAGGCTATTAGGCAATCTCTTTCCATTTCACCAAATCTCAGCCCTCCCCCTCTTGCCCTGCCTTCGGTGGGCTGTTTAGTCAGCATCTGAACTTGTCCTCTTGCTCTTGCGTGTATTTTATCAGCCACCATATGATGCAGCTTCTGGTAGAACACTACACCGATGTAAATGTCCGTGGCAAATTTCTTGCCAGTCCTTCCGTCGTACATCACCTCACGGCCGGTGCGAGAGAATCCAGCTTGGGCAAGCGTCTCCTCAAGCGTGTCAGCGTCTTCTCCGGTGAAGGCTGTCCCGTCCACTGGCTTTCCCCTTATCGCAGCCGCCTTTCCAGCAAGAGACTCGATAAACTGACCTGCAGTCATTCGTGAGGGAAACGCATGGGGGTTGATTATGATGTCAGGAACGAGTCCATCCTCGGTGTAGGGCATATCCTCCTGATTCACTACGAGCCCAATCACTCCCTTCTGACCGTGTCTTGAAGCAAACTTGTCTCCGATTTCCGGAATGCGCATGTCTCGGATTCTCACCTTGTACATCTTCCCTCCCTCCTCATTCTCAGTGATGAACACGGCGTCGACGACGCCACTTTCACTGGTCCTCACAGCGATCGAAGTGTCTCTTCGGTACGGTCCCTTTACCTCGAATTCTCTATACTCCTCCATGAATCGGGGCGGGCTAGTTCTACCGATTATCACATCTCCGCCGCTGACCTGCGCTTCATGCATCACGACCCCATCGGACTCAAGAAGTCGATAGTATTTTTCTCCTCTGTATCCCCTGATATTCGCGTCAGGCCTCGGGACTTCGAAAGTGTCCTTCATTCCTCCGAGGTACTGTTTTGCTTCAGCCTCATACAGTCTGAAAAAGAAAGATCTTGCGAGTCCTCTGTCAATCGCTGATTTATTGAAAATGATCGCGTCCTCAATATTGTAAGCTTCGTATGAAAGAACTGCAACGATACAATTCTGACCTGTAGCTCTTTCGTCCAAATTAAGCAGGCTTGTCGATTTTGTCTTGACTAGCGGAGGCTGTGGGTACACGAGAAGGTGTTCTCGGACGTAGGTACTGAAGGGAAAAGTCGGCGTTGGGAACCCAAGAGATTGCTTTGCCATTGCCGACTCGTATGTGTTCCTCGGGGATTGGTTATGCTCCGGGTAAGGAATTATAGAAGCAGCTATCCCAAGTATCGAGGAGGGATACATTTCAAGATGCGTGTGTTTTTCGTTCAAATGATTCAAGTCGATCGCGATTAACGCGTTTTCCTCCTCGTTTGCGTCCACAAGTTCTATGACTCCCATTTGGACTAGATCCCTCCAGTTGAGCTGGCCAGCTTCGACTTTCTTTATCATTTCAATCGTCAAGAGCGGTCTTCCATTCTCGCAGACAATCAGTGGTCGCAGGACCCTCCCTGCGTTTGTAGAGATGTACACCCTTCGAGTTCCACCTTCCTTTACCGCACCAAAGTATGCGATGCTAGCATGAGGATGGATCTGGCCTTCTCGGCGTAGCTTTCTGAAGGATCTTGCAAGTGCCTCACCATCTCTTGCGAATCCGACGAATCTCCCCTCGACGAATACTCTGCATCCATCTATCTTGAGCTTGTCATCAGCCTCCTTGAAGGGCTTGACCCCCAAGTCGTAGAGTTTTGCGACGACTTGAGCGGATGGAACGCTCACTGAGATGAGAGCTGAAAGAGCAAGATTTTTGACTAGTCCACAGTTCGAACCTTCTGGAGTTTCATTAGGGCATATCCTTCCAAAATGGGTTGCGTGAAGGTCTCTTGCTTCGAAGTTCGGTTGGCTTCTCGAAAGCGGTGACTGTATTCGTCTGAGGTGAGATAGAGTCGACAAATAATTTGTCCTGTCCAAAAGCTGGGTGACCCCAACCTTCCCTCTTCCCCAGTTGCCCGTCGCAATCGCGTTGTTGAGCTTATCTGTAACAATGCCCGGCCTGATAGCCGCCCCTACAACATTGAGGCCTCGACGCTGTCCCGTTCTTTCGAGCTGATATTTCATATCCCTAGCTAGATTGCGAAATGCCGTTCTGAAGAGATCTGCAATCATCTGTCCTGCGAACTTGATCACTTTGTTCCCATAGTGGTCTTTATCGTCAGGTTCGATGAGTCCAAGTCTTAGCTCAATCAACTTGCAAACTGCCTCACCGAGAAATATTGCTTTGTCATATCTGTCATCCTTGGTCTTTCCAAGATGAGGAAGCAACCCCCAGTCCAGCACAGATTCTGCTCTTCTAAGCCTGAACTCATCGAGCATTCCGTGGGCGACCCTGTTGCCAATGTACATAAGCGCATCCTTCGGGGTCTTTGCTTCAGCTGCCTTTTCGAAGGAAACCTCAAGCTTATCCTGAATCTCTGGCTTCAGCGACACAACATCCGCAATTTCCTTGTCTGTTTCGAGTCCGAGAGCCCTCAGCACTACTATCAGCGGAAGATCCACTGGTGAACTAGGAAGCTTGACAACGATTGACTCATCTTGCTTAAGCGTGATTTCGAGCTTCGCCCTGTAACCGACAATCGAAGAATAGACCTTGGCTTTGTAATTCGTGACACCACCGACTTTTTCAACATCGACCAGGATCTTGTTAGGGGAAAGATCTTCGAGCCCAACTATTACTCGCTCAGAACCGTTGATAATGAAGTACCCCCCGGGGTCTCTCGGATCCTCGCCAACCTCGACAAGTTGTTGTTGATTCAGTGCTGCAAGCATGCATCGATCTGATTTCACCATCACGGGAAGATCTCCAATGTGCTGCTCTTGCGATTCTCTCACGATACCCTCCTCTTCCACAGTCATGTCCACAAATATTGGAGAAGCGTAAGTGAGATTTCTCAACCTCGCTTCGAGCGGCAGAATGTTGCTAATCGATCCGTCTATTTCTATAACTCTAGGAAGCTTGAGTTTGACTTTGCCAAACTTGACTTTGTAGGGAGTCCCGACAGTTTCGATCTCTATCGAGCCGATCTCGTCTATGATACTTTGCAATCCTCTCTGGATGAACTCGTTGTAGGAATTGAGATGTTGCCTTGCTACCCCCTCTCTCATCAATATGTCTTGAAGGACTGGCCACGCTTCGTAGGCCTGTTGTTCCTGGGATTGTGCTTTTTGCATGTACAGCTATATCGCCTCCACAACATACCTGTAATACACAGTCTCGCCAGCAGTTTCACTCGGGCGAATAACCTTCACCATATCTCCAGGCTTTGCCTTGATCTCCTTTACGACTGGATCTGTATCGAATAAGAAAGGGAACTGATCTTCGGTTGAATTGTACTGGGTTAGAACTTGTTGCTTCTCTTCTTGAGAAAGAATGATGTGCTTTGGAACTAGCTTATGGTCAGTGACCCTTTGCTGAATTTGTTGTTCTTCCTCTTCTTCCAATTGTCGCTTTTTGGTATCAGTAGCCTTCTTGTTTGAAGGCGTTGTTTTCCCTTCGAGAATAACCCCTCTCTTAGAAGCTTTAGCCTTTGCCAATATCACACAAACCTTCTAATTCGTTGCACGGCAGAACCTACGGTAGAAAACGAATATCCAATTTCCGTGGCATGTGATGGTATATAGATTTTGTGCCAACAGCCTTTGTTAAACCCATACCCGTCTACCTGCAGAAAATTCGAGTCATTTCTTCGGGTCCTAGCCGACTGTCAGCCTATATGGTTCTCACTTCTCCTTTGCTTTGTCACCTGGGATTTTCGTCTCCAAAACCAAATAAAGAATAAATGGAATTGTGAAAGCTTCCCAATATGTCGCAAGGCCAAATTTTTCATTATTTCGAGTAGATTGAACAGCAAGTACAACGATTTCACTTGTTTGTTCCAAAGTCACGCTAAAGCCATGAATATTCTTCTGCCAGCAATTTCCTTCATCATACTTTCGAGTTCTCCCTGAAGAGGGGAAGGAGTGAGCTTTCAAGTAGGAGGTAGCGGCTACTTAAGCCGGCTCGCAGGTCGCAAGATACCATTTTTGAAGAGAATTTTGTGCGTATCTTACAGCAAAGAAAATAATGCTATCAATTGAGTGAGTGGACGCTACCCAAGTAGGATTTAGCAAAGTTTAACTTTTATCCGAATCGTTTAGTTCGCTTTTTTGTGAATCCGGCGGAAGAGTTGAGAGAGATCTTTGAAGACTCAATGGTTTTGGGTTCTCGAAACATCAGCTAAAACAGAACTGTTGAACCCAAAAGCAGGTATTGACCAGACAGTATGATACCAACCAGAAATGCTGAAGGCCCTGCTTTGAAGCTCAAGCGAGCCGGTGGAATTGAGGCCCGTAGCAGTGCACGTACCTGGTGGCAGATGCAGTTCCTCGGCACAGGAGAAGGCTCCTTCAGTTGGAATGATTGAAACTCCGTGGAACGATCCTGATGCATCAAAGTTCTTTCTGTTCATTCCGAAAAATGAAATCGATCCCCGGTCAAATTCCACGCCCAAAAGCAGATTCTCCCTAGAATTCACGACCATTCCGAACTCACCGAAAACATTTCTTTCTCCTTTGTATTCACCCATTACTATTCCGCCTAGTTCGACCCCCTTCCAATCCACGATAGATTTGGTGTAACTTGTCACTATCACCGTCGAGTTGTCTTGCGAAGCCATCAATATTGGACCTCCCCACGGGTTAAGGTAGGGTGATTCAAAGGCCATAACTATCTCAGATCCAAATCGACCCACGCCATCTTCTCCTTGTATCTTGCCAGCTCCAAGAAACATTGCAGGAATGGCACTTGTGCAGTTCGTCTGGCACCCGAGGGGGAATTCCATGATAGGAGTCATGTTAAACAGTGAAGTGTGGATGGTCACGGATACTTGTTTCTTGTCACCCAGTGTCGTTCCAGAAATTTGCAGTTCAGAATCTCCTCTCACTGAAAGTCCAACTACACTGGCATGAGTCTCGTAAGAAATACGAGCTGAACTTGAGTTGAGGATCTCTCCATTTACCTTCGCAAAGAACAAAGCTCCTCCAGAGGTGAAGTATTGCTGATTACCCGCGCTCAATACTCCGCCAGCCATCGAAAGTTCTAGTATCCCGCCAGAGCTTTGAGAGTTTGATTGCGCTTGCAACGAATAAGAGCCTACTGTTAGAGGAGCCACCACGCTTGGCAATCCAACGAGCAAAACGGATGCAAATATGAGCAGAGTCAGCCTGCTATTGTGTACCAAAAGCAATCCACTTTACTAGTAGCGTACCTCGAGCTTCTTTCCTTCCTCGATGCGTAGCTACTACGTAGGACTTTCCGGCAATGTGAGTTAAACCCTTTCTGAATTAGTGATCCTGATCTATGGAGCTCGAAAATTCTTCGATTAACGCTTGCAAAATACTCAGGAGGATTCAGGGAAATTGGATGAAGATGGCTGGGATGTGGAAGAGAAGAGAGAGTTAACTCTTGGAGTTTCTTGTCTTGCAAATCTTGGGGATTCTTGATAAGTAAAGAGTCTCCAACCTCGCTCTTCATCAAACATTTCATCAGGAATATTGAAGGATTGAGTCTTCGCGGGATCTAGCATCATCAATTCGAACTTGCTTCTAAACGTGTCAATATGTGTCTCGACATATCTTACAGCTTCATGGAAATTCTTCGAAGGAATGTCTAGAAATGAAAAATAAGATCTTTCCAACGTTCCTGCCTCAAGCCAAGTGAACGGAATCGAGTTGCAAATCTTTCTCGCCAAAGCCGTTTCCTCCTTTTCCATGCCTCTGAATGCGAAGACAACCTGCATTGATTCTCCTTCTCCTTGAGCTTCGAGCTTTGGCTTCGTCCAGCGTACATTATTGTCCAAGATGAGCTTGCCCTTTATGATATGTTCCAGGTAGTGATACCTAATTGTCCGTGGATTCGCCCCAAGCGTCTTTGCAATTTTGGCAGGATTGATGGTTGGATCTTCTTGAAGAAATTTCAGGATCTTCACGTCCAAATAATCTACCTTGGAATCGACTGCTGACGAAAAAACAGAAGTCGCCCCAAGCTCCTTTTGAGTATTCCCAAGGCGGCTCCAGTCGATCAGCCACTTGCCTTCATCAAAGTCGAAAAACTCTGATCGGAGTGGTGGGTATCTCACCCAAGATACTTCTGACATTTCAAATGTGTCGATCAAGCCCATCTTACGAAGTTCCTCGAGAGAATCGGTGTATTTCTTCTTGAATCTGTTTGGAAGCGTGCAGATGCAGAGATAACGATCGCTCCCCATGAGCTTGCCCACAAATTTCAAATAACTTGAATGATCGAGCCATGATTTTCCTTCAATCGAGCGCGCTTTGATGAGCAGTACAAACATTGAGAATCCTAGCTGAACATAATCGACGTTAACCTGAATGGAAAGGCCGAGCTTGCTAAGCTGCCTGTTTACTTTGTATCGCACGGTTTCCGGATTGAGGCCAGTCAGTCTCGACAGAAGCGAGTAATTTGAAACGCCGACCTGCCTTATTGTTTCGACAAGGAGATATTCTGCGTTTTTTGGTGCGGCAGGCTCAAGCTCAGACAAAAGGCTGATTCGGATTATCTGTTTTCGATAGCTGAAGAAAAGGCATGTGAAAATCTGGTACGAATACGAGGCACAGACTCCGAAAAACTTCTTTCTTTGCCGGATTCAAGAAAAAACATGCAACTCCCTCAGTAGAATGTCTAATAACGATATACAGCACTTGCCTTGTTTCTTTCACTATTAAGCAAGGTAGATCTATCGCGAATGCAATCAGCAAACGAAGCTTCGTTGCCTACTGGTATAAGTAAACCTACTCAAGGAAAGAGAATTCCGACTGGCATTCCAGGACTTGACAAGCTTATCGAAGGCGGGCTTCAACCGGGGGATTTTGTATTGCTCGCAGGAGGAGTCGGAGCGGGTAAGACAACTTTCTCTTGTCAGTTCTTGTGCAATGCCGTAAAATTATACGGTGAATCGGCGGTCTTTGCGACATTTGAAGAGGATGTCGGGAGCCTCAGAAGGAACATGTCAAAGTACGGAATGGACCTTGAGAGCCTTGAGCGTGCACACAAGCTCAAACTCATAGATCTTGAGATTCTCGAAGGGAGCGGCATGGGTTCCAACATAGAAGCTATTCTTGGGGCACTCGATGAGATAAAGGGGAAGAGATTGGTCGTGGATTCTCTTACAGCATTCCTAAGCGGCGCGAGCGAACAGTTTGACTATGCGTTTTTGATGCATTTGATCTACAAGACACTCAAGCGCGAAGGGATAACGACGCTAATGACGATAAGTAAACCCCAGTCCTCGTTTGAAACCGCTTCAGGGATCGAAGAGTTTCTCGCCGACGGCATCTTCCAGCTCGAGAGTTTCATTTCACCACAAATGGAAATGAAGACGAGATTCATAGTGAGAAAGCTCAGAGGAACCGATCACAGCAGGAAGTATCATGCGGTCGCCTTCACTCAGAAGGGAATCGAGATTATTCCCTTTTCGACCTGAAAGAAATTCGGAAAAGAGATTCTCCGTTGACTGGCTCAAAGCGAAGGATTCGCAGTTGCGTTCGACATGATTCGTATCATTGCAAGAGAGATAGTCTATGGAGGACATCTCTTGGCGCTTGGCACGGTTAGCATCGCCGCGTTCTGTTCCTTCCTGATCAACAGGACTCCCACTTTTACTCTTCTTCTCCTTGCTTATCTCTTCTCTTATGGCGCGTACACCCTAGACAGGAGCGTCGAAATGGAGAAAGATAGTTTGGCAAATCCGGAAAGGACGAGCTATCTTCGTGCCAGAAAGAAACTTCTTCCTTTCATTTTCGGAACGTGCTTCGCGATAGGCTATCTCCTCGCATTTTTCCACAGTCTCCAATTCTTCTTCGGACTCCTTGTTCCATTACTCCTAAGCTTCCTTTACAGCTTGGGTTCGAAGAAACTTGTTAGGGTTCTCGGGGCAAAGAGGCTCAAGGAGAGTTTGCTAGTAAAGAACATCGTAATTTCTCTTGCTTGGTCGCTGATCCCTTTCCTTGTAGGACTCTATTTCGGATTTCTGGTACCGACCTTGCTTCTTATCGGTGGTTTCATCTTTCTTAGATTGCTAGTTAACACGATTTTCTTTGACGCTCGTGATGTCGCGGGAGATGCTGCATCGGGAGTGAGAACCATCCCTGTTGTCTATGGAACATTTGCTTCTTTCCGTATAATGACGCTGATTGACATTTGCTCTGCCTTGTATGTCTCGGCACTTGTGGCTCTGCGACTGCTCCCAATATACTCTCTCGTTATGATTGGTTTCACACTCTACTCGGTTTTGTACAGACATGCCGGATTGAAAGATTTCTCAAGACTCGATGTCCTCTGCGATGTTGTCGGGGACGGCGAATACGCACTTTGGGGAGCTGTGCTTCTAGTTGGAAAGTTCTTCATCGTTTGAATGGTCCGAGGCAATCAAGACCTCCAAGGTGTTCCTTGAGGAGGTCACTAAAGAATACAGGCTGATTGTGAACTCTGCACTTCAAGAGAGATTCGAATCCCATTCTCAACTTTCGGAGGCAGCTTGGAAAGCGCTCCTATCAGGTGGCAAGAGGATTAGACCGATACTTACACTGTTGGGCTGTGAAGCAGTTAGCGGTAGTTGTTCGAAAGCTCTGCCCGCGGCACTTGCATTCGAACTCGCCCATACCGCCTCTTTGATTCAGGACGACATAATAGACGACTCGCTATTGAGACACAGCGAACCAACTGTCCACTCGAAATACGGCTCGACAAGGGCCATACTTGTTTCCGACTATCTAATCTTCAGCATGTTCTCTGAACTTGCTCGCTATGAAAGGACAAAGATAAGCAAGAAGCAGCTTGCTAAGATTATTTCCTTAATCGCAAACTCTGCAAAGATGGTTGCAAAGGGAGAATTTGCTGACATATTACTTTCCGCAAAGCACGAAGCGACTGAAGAAGAGTACTTTGACATGATTTCGCTCAAGACAGCACCTCTCTTCGCAGCGCCAATAGCAGCGGGAGTTGTAGTCGGAGGAGGAAGGCCGCGCTTTGTCGAGCATGGATATAGATTTGGGCATTTCTTTGGTATCGCATTCCAGATTGTTGATGATGTATTGGACATCGTGGGAAACCCAGGAGATATGGGCAAGCCGAAATTCAAAGATGTCGAAAATCATGCTTCCAACATTGTTGTAATTCATGCTATGAGCAACTCGGATCAAGTCATCAAGAACTCGATACGCTCTATGATTTGGAAAAAGGATCTTTCAAGCAACGATTCGGCAAAGCTCATTTCAATTTTTGAGAACTCGGGCGCTTTGGATCACGCAATTGCCCTAGCCGCTAAGTACTGTCTAATTGCGAGAAATCACATTCATGGGTTTCCCTACTCTGACGCCGCTAGAAGGCTCGAACAAATAACATTCGCCCTTACCTCTGGTCTGGAACAGACTGTGAAGAGAAGGCTCTCTGGTGTGTCGCGATGATAAGTAGCATTTACGCTCCGCTGATTTCGCCTCTTATCGACGGATTCGCACTGATTATCACCATACTCTCAGGTTACTATATGTACAAACAAAAGACCACTCTCTATCAAAGCGTCCGCACTACGCTTCTCTGCGTGTACATCGTCTCTGCGGTGCTCGTGTTGCTCGAGTTTGTTAGGATAGAACTTGTCAATTCTTCTACTCACCCCGCGCTTCTCATGGAAATATACACAGAGCTTAGCACATCTTTGGTACTTCTCAATGCTCTTCTCCTTGGAATCGCTGCGATTGCGACTTATCTTCGTCCCACAGGCACAAGCTACAAGGCGCTTTTCCTAGACGTTGTAAACAACCACTTGAGGCACGCGTTTGTCTTCGTGATTTACAGCTTTCTGATCGTTCTCTCCGACCTGTATCTCATAATTTTCATGCCTTATTCTGTCAGCTACTCTACGAGCAACCTTTGGGGGATTCGCGTTCCCTCCACCACATTCAGGATTGATTATCTTGCGATACTTTTGGTAATTCTTGTCTACTTTCTAGCCTATCCCACCATGCTCCTGATAATGGCTGCCCGAAAGGTAACCAACGTGGCGATAAGGCGGAGTCTCTTCATACTCGCAGTTTGCTGGGCGGGAATAGGACTCGACTTCATGGTTTTCGATGGCTTCGTCTGGATATCAGGTCTTGATGCCAATGATTTGATGTATCTCGTCTTTGCATGTGTGTTTTCCATCACCGCCTTCATATTTCGGAAGGCATCAACACTCGCCGGATTCTTTGACACGAAGCTACATGAGAAACCCAACGCAACAGTCGCGTCTTTTCCCTTTTCTAAGCGGATGGGAGTGGACAGTGCGTATCTCGAAGGGAAGAGCTTCTTGGTTGAGATAGAGCCTTCTAACCCCTACGAGGGTATGGTCAAGGATTTTGCGACCGAGTTTATCTCCCAAAACCACCTTGTCTTTGTTTTCACTTCGAGAGGAAGCCCAGTGTACAAGGCACTAATGAAAAATCCGGAAGTCAAATTTTACATTCTCTCTGCTGAAGTCTCCTATCCCAAGCCGACTGATGTCTCGAACGAAATTTTGGTGCCTCAGAACGATTCTGCTGTGTTGCTCGATTTGCTGAGCAAGACTGTCAGCTCGACCGCTGGAACTGGAATAGGCATTGTCTTTGATAATATCTCAGACATGATCCTTTCTGCGGGCTTTGAAAACTGCTACAAATTCGTAAAACAAGCTAACGAAATAATTAACGAGCCCAGGATCACTACGCTCTTCTTGATGACTTACGGAGCACATGAGGATAGGATTGTTCGCTTGATAAAGAGCCTCTTTTCAAACCACCTTGTAGATGAGAGCTCAGGGCTCAAGATTACTAGAAAATTGTGACCACGCTGAAAACGCTCTTCTTGGCTTTCTCTGTTCCCAGCTTCCAATTATCTCGTATCCCGATATGCTTGGTCTTCCAGATCTATGGCTCGATTCATCAGTCATTATTAGGGCGTTATGCCGTTTTCCAGATCACTATCCTGTTCAATTTCATAATCCAGTCTATGAAGTCTAAATATGGACGGAAGCTATGTAAATTGTAGCGAATTTCAAAATGGCACAAGAAGAAGAGACTCAAGAAGCAACAGTGGATTTCACCTCGTCGGGACAAGAACTTTCGTCCCCAACTATCCAGAGAAGTTTTTCCCAGCAAGGGAGGCGTTCAAGAATGGAGACATGTAGCGACATACTGCGAGTAATTGGCTCTGGCGTTCAGCGGCCTACTCACATCATGTACAAGGCTAATCTCTCGTGGATAGTAATGCAAGAATACATCAAATCGCTCGAGGCTCAGGGACTAGTTGTCTCAGCAATAGAGAACAACAAGAAAGTCTATCACTTGACCCAAAAAGGGTTCGAGGTTCTGAACCGGATGAAGTCACTTCGGGCTGACTTGAGCTTGCTTCTGGGCGAAGCTTAGGAAGGATGATTCTAGTCGAAGGGAAAAATTAAGGTCGTCTCCTCGCAGGGAAAGCAGGTTATCTCCTACTCCAGATCGTCTTATCCGGCACCATCACGGGGTGGAACCTCCAGTTTCTCGACGAGCTCTTCGCGTTCTTGGGATAATCTATTCCTCGCTTTCAAGTATCTGAAGAAAAGGAAGAGGTCAAGCGCGAGAATGATACTCCAGAACGCATATGCCTCAAATACAGTTGCCTTGAAAACCAACATGAGAACTTGAGAAAGACCGTACCCGACGATTATCGCGTCGAAATTCATGGCAAGGCGGCGAAAAGTCTCGACAGAGATCTTCCGAACCACGAACATTCCAATCGGAATTCCGACAAGAGCTGAAGGGGCAATCATCGCAAAAATTGATACTGTTGTACTTGAGTTGAAAATTCCTGCAAAGTAATATGCAACAACTGTGAAAGAAGATTCTGCCACCCTGATTTGGGCTATGGCAGCTTTGAACTCGTCCTTTGGGAGTCCCTGATTGTTCCAGAACAGAGCAAGCGGTGGTCCAGAGATTGTAGTTAGCGAATAAAGCAACCCGGTCCCTACTCCAAGGGAGGCACCAGCCTTGTATTCACCTTTGATTGATCGTCTAAACCCCGCAATCTGTAGAAAGATCAAAGGAAGAAGTGTGACATATGCAATAAACTTGACGTTTGAGGGAGAAACAGAACCGAGGATAAGTGTGCCGATTGTAATGCCAGGAATCAAAGAGATGATCACCGGCATCGCCCTTTTGTAAGTGGTTTTAATTTTCTTCCTTCCAACGAAGCAGAGTATCGCCACGTTGAGTATCAGCTCAAGCAATACGTAAGCCGGGTTGATTATCCTGCTTGCCAAGACGAGTATGGCAAGCGGGATCGAAATTGAGGAGTAGCCATATCCCAGCCCACCATTGACTATTGCGGCAAAGAAGGACAATGTTGCGAAGAAAATTATCATGTCTGCCGTTACAACCAGAGCCATCTGCGTTCCCTGTTCCTAGGAATTCTCCGCTTGAAAATTGGCTCTTAAACGCAACTGAAGGCGTAAACAATGCTATTTCTACGCACGCTATGCGTCTATTTGAAGGAGTCAAGGGAATTTTTGGGAGCGTCGTTACGGGCTCCGATATAGACGCAGTAGAGTTCTGCGAGCATAAACTCGCTTATAGCTCCAAATTTTTGGGAGGACAAAGCTGCTATAGTGGACGAATTCGATTTGGAAAAATCCCCTCCAAGCAGGTTCTTTATTGGAATGAAAGAACGCCGAAACAAAATGTACGAAACAAAAATGCACTCACAGGCTGATCGCATATTCGGGGGCTCGCTTAAACATGTGGCTTCGAAGATATGTAGAGTTGCACACGATCTATGTGTAGTATCTTACAATGCGTGGAGGAGGACTCCCCTCTTCGTAGCCTTAAGAATGGTTTGCACAACCTCGCGAGTACCCCACAAGAATAAGTCCAAGGTGAACATTTCTTCCAAGGCGAAAATCTTGCGGATCGAAAAAACCCATTCAGCAGGATGCTTGAAAGGTAAAGTAATGTGAAAAAAGGACACATACGCCCTTATCAAGGCAGAAAGTCTCAATTTTTGAGGGCTGGAATTCTTGCTCTCAAAGTGAAGCCATTTTTTACGTAAAAAGTAGCTCGAACCGCTCTAACTCGTCGTCTCAAAAAGTTCTGATTCTGCATTCATGTTTTGTAGGAAACTTAATTTTATTTGGTTGTCTACTTCAGAACGGTTGAAAATTGTTGCAAGAAATCGAAAAGTCCACACCCGGAAATAAACTAACTGGATAACCCGTTTAGCCTACTGTGCACCAGGGTTAGTATAGTCAACTGAAGCGTAATCGTCTCTTTATCCTTTCCTGCTTTTGCCTAGGGTGCAACAGGCATCAGTCTCGACCAAGGAATTCCGAGCATCGGGAAGAGAATCAGCACGATAGGCAGTATGATCATAGGCAAAAGTATCAAGAGCCACAGGACGATTGGAAGCAATCCGCCGACAGAAACTTTGACTGCTGGATGGCTGTGCTTGAGTTCAGACTTTGCTGGGGCTGCTGAGAAGATACTTCCAAAGATTTTTGTAAACATGCTGGTAATCGAAGGAAGCTCTTTAATCATCTCGGAGAAAACGACGACAAGCCAGGCAATTATTGCGAGACCGAAAATAGCGAAGAGGAAAGCAACCAAGATATCAATCAAAGTCATCAGCCGAAGGTACCTCTGGTGCGAGCCGAATGACTGGTTTCCTTCAACTCCGTCATAAACCTTCGCGTGACCATTCCCATGCTTCAATTGTGATCTAAAAACCTATCTGATCGACCCCTAGCGGATTCATCACCATGCAAGAAAACCATGCTCTTCAAATAAATCCTTGGCGATAATTTCAAAAGCAGTTTGAATCACTTTATTCAGCTTCGCCGAGATTTGTCACGAATAAGATCCATCGGTGTGGTGGCGTTAATTTTCATAATTTTTGTGTCTTCCTCTTCTTTTTCCCTCCTTCTTCGATTCGATTCGCTCTTGGTTGTAGGCAGCTCGGGAGTCAGTGAAATATCGGGATTTGATACCCCATTCGCGTTAGCTTACGATCCAGCGAATACTTATCTTTACATAACAAATGCCGGTAGCTCAACCGTTTCAGTTCTCGACTCTAAGACGAATGTGATAGTTGCTACAATACACGTCGAAGACATGCCGCAAGCAGCAGCTTACGATCCTTCAAACAATGAGATACTTGTTGCGAACACCGGGAACACTACTGTTTCAGCAATCAACGGAACAACGAATCAGGTGATAGCAACTATCAGTGTCGGATCCTCGCCAGACGCAATCGGGTACGATCCAGAAAACGGCTACGCTTACGTCGCAGACTCTGATGACAACAACGTTTCGGTGATCAACAGCACAAACGATGTTGTGGGAACATTTTCTGTAGGATCTGATGCTTCAGCATCTATATCATCAGTCTTGTACGATGGGGCGAGTCATTCCCTTTACTTCATGGACTATAACAGCGGAACCATCTATGTAATTGATGCGAAGACGCAGAGAATGATCACAACGATTGATCTTGGCCTAGAAGCTTCCCCTGATGCTGCGGCAATAGATCCTAACAACAATTTCGTATACGTCGCAGATGACGACAACAACCTTTCGGTCATCGATGGTTCGACCAACACCCTGATTAATAAAATAAGCGTGGGTCCTGTGGACACTGCTAGTCTTGAAGCCGTAGCCTATAGTCCACGGGATGGGAACGTCTACGTAGCCGACGCTTATGACAACAACGTTTCTGAAATAAATCCTCTAAACGGAGCGATAGTCAATACGTTGAATGTGGGAAGCAATCCGGTGGGCCTTGCGTACGACGGAGAGAACCACAACATCTACGTGGCTAATGAGAACTCGAACACTCTCACAGTAATCCCTCCTGGTCTCACTTCTACATCGTATCATTCTTCTTCTACTCAGGTAGTTTCTAGTTCCACGAGCAATACGAATCTCATTTCGACGAATAGCACATCATCGAAGAGCGGTGCCAATTTTCTATCTGGGATCCAACTCTATGAGATTCTAGCTGTTGTGGGGGCAGTTGTGATACTCTTTTTTTCCCTATTCTTCTTGCGAACAAGAAGGCGCTAAGAGATCATTCTCTTTCGGTTCCCCTACTCGCTTTTTATCGTTCCAGTTTTTCCGAGTGGAACTACTACTCTTTTTACGCCTTTCAAAGCCACAGTTAACACAACTGCAAAGCAAAAAGAAAAGGAATTTGTAGACTTTTGAGTTGCTCATAGTTCTAGCGGTAGTTTCTCCAAGATCTGCGAAACTTCCTCAACATCACAAAGCACGATATAGACAGTGTCGCAATCACAACTGCTACAAGGATCAATTCGTTCGATTTTGAAATAATCGGCACGTACATTTGCAGTCTCTCGAAAAGCTTCGAAATAATACCCCCATTTTCCTTGAATTCCTGCGAAGTTTGAGGCAAAGGAATTTTTGTTGGATTGTAACAATGTGAGCAGCTTAAATTGGCAAACTGCACTCGAAATGTTCCAGAGCTTCCATTCAATTCGATGACGTTTGGAGAAACAGTTGGAACCGCAATTTGAGCATCGTTTTCGTACTCAGAGACGGGGACGAGTCCAAGTGATGGAGCGAAGTAAAGTTGAGCGCTCGAAGGCACTGCCGACGAGTAATCAAGCTCATTCAGGGTCGAGTTCCATACCAAACTCGATAGTGAGCTGTTTGAAAGAATCTGAAACCCCACACCAGGCACTTCATAGAGATAAGACGGAGCAATTATCGTCCAGTTGTGGGGAAGAATACCGCCCATTATGGATCCGCCAGAGTCCACCCACACGCCTTCTGGTGAGATAGCCGCCGTTGACTTGCCAAAATAGCTATAGTTCGCGCTCTCAAACCCGCTCAAGACCACAAGAAACTGCAAGTAGTACGAGTTCTTCGAAGTTGAGCAAGTTCCGATCTTGCAAGTTGTAATCGTCCATAGTGTCTCGTTTTGAGGAAAAGAGTATCTCACTCCCTCGCCTCCTCCGGAAGGCAGTATTACGGAGAGAGCACATCCAGGCCAAACCGAAACGGTGCGAGTCTTCCCGTCTCCTTGCACGGCGGCTGAGCCCAAGGATATCCCGCAGCCTGCGAGGGTCCAGTTACCATACATTGAGGGTTGAACTAGAGTAGCTGCGCTCAGCGAAATTGGTTGGCTGACAAGGAGAGATACACTTACGAACCTAAGCTCGAAGGGTGAGGAAGTTCCATTGACCCAAGCGATCGTTGAGAAGTTGTTTGAGGCGAAGTAGGAGCTAGAAGGACCAGAGCGAATTGAGTTGTCTGTTGATAACGAACCTGTAGAACCAGCTATCTCTACTCTTGCGCTCCAGTTAGGACTTGTTACAGTTAGGCTCACCTTGTAAAAGACAGCGGTCGAATTGGAGAAGAACGCTACCAACTTCCCAGCGCTCTCATCCAATGAAAGAGCAGTCCCAAGTACTTGACCGTCAGAACTATCAACCGTCACCCTCGGACTGAGCAAACCTCCCAATGAGTAGGTCACGTACTCAATGTTCGAGGAGGTTGGATAAAGCACCCCGAGAGTGTCGCCGAAAGTGATTTCAGAAGACTTTGCAAAGGATGAAGCAGAATCCACAGTCGTGACTGTTTTGCCCCAGCTTGCCCCTCCATCGCTCGTACTTATGATGCTGATCTTGCCGGAGGTGCTTACCGGCCCGTAGACATACACCCACTTTTGATCTGATGAGAGAGGCAGAATTGCGCTGGCTTCTTGATTTGTGCTCGAAGTGTTGAAATCATACGTCTTCGTCCACGATCCTGTGTACTTCCATATCTCGAGGTGGACGAATCCTCGCGTGTCGGTGGTACTAAGTGACACCCAGAAATTTTCAGGCGAAACTGCCGAAATGAAGATGTAGTTCTCTTGGCCAAGGTTGGCTGGAGATTCACTGGTCTCTGGAATCTGCCAAGAGATTTGCGCGCAACCGAGAGAGCTAAGCGTTCCGAACCTGTAGAAGAAAAGAGACCCGGATACTCTTGCATAGAAGAGAGTGTTGCTCGTGGCGTTGACCCATGTCGACCAGAGATTTCCGTCTCCTCCGGATGAGGCTATTGAGGTCGGCTGGGACCAAGCAAGGGCGTCTGGGCTAGTGACGCACTCGATATTTGAGCCGTCCGAGTAAAACAGCCAGTATATTCCCTCAGCAAAGAAGGTCTTTCTTTGGAACGAGCAGCAAAGTGCTTGAGGGTCGGTACTGACAACTGCAGTCGACGGAGTTATTGAAACTGCCTGCTCCCTAGGCAGCGGCGAAGGTGTAGCGAAGAGGAAGTTTGAGCCAAGCAAGACCAAAACAAGGAATAAGATGATCTTCGATTGTTGCAGCATCAGTCGTTTGGCTATATTTCTTTCCCTTACTGTTAACCTCTACTTATCTCTGGCAAGTAGCCGGTCTCCTTGGCCGGAGTCTGTGGTTGAATACAGTATGCACATAATTATCTATCGGGATCAGAGTGTGCAAAAGAAAGAACTGATCCGATTGGAAACTTCCTAAGTTATCTCTGATTTGATACGATATTTCCAAAATAAATCTTGGGAGCCTATTCTCTCAAATTAACGCTCTGCTGCATCAAATAAGTGGAATCGCGAACGTGTCATCCAAAAGAGATCTCTGAAATCGGAGCTTAAACCGCGGATAGGATTCGAACCGAAGACTCCTAAACGCTCCTCGATGTGTGGCCTTTGAAATAGTTTCAGTAAAGGCATCTTTGACGATATTTCGAAATGTCTCTCATCAACCGTGAGAAACTTCATTGAATGGTTTTATCGCGATAGCTGCTATCATTGCATCCATTCTTCGAATCGATTTTCCTGCTTTCTTTGCATTCAATTCAATTTGTGATGAGAGCTCTACATCTTATTTAGTATAGCCTTCAATCGGCATCTGTAAAAGCTCTTTCATTGGCTTCGCGTACTTTTTCAATCCGTACAACAATTCATGTAAGCTTATGGCTGTCGTGCCAATCGTTTTGTCGCTTGAGAGCAACGAAGAGTAATGTTTCTGATCTGTTCGAGAGCGCTTCTCCAGAATCTCTGTCAGTGCGTCAGCGTCTAAAAGTATCAAATCAGTTTCTCCGTCCTTCGTCGGCCCATCTCAACCAATGATTTGCATTTCTCCTCGCTGGTGAGCTCAATCCTTCCTCTAAGACGCTTTAGAAGAGCTGCAGAACTTTCTTGCTCTACCAGCCTTTCGAATAGCTCTCTTGCTTTCTTGTCCTTGAACTGGGTGAGCCCAAAATCAAAAAAGCCCGTCTATAGACACTGGTCTGATGAGTTTTACTGGGCCAGTTTCGGTAATTCAAAGTTACATCAAGTCGATCGCCGCCGTAAGGCGCTTAATGTCTTTGTGCTGGGTCTCATCGAAGCTCGTGGGAAAGCTCTCGCCTATTACTTTCAAGTGAAAGATGTACTTCGAAAAGCGCTTGTTGCTGACACCTATCGCTCGTAAGTGATGTGCGAATGCTCGGATTAGCTCCTTGTCCTCCTTCTCGAAGCTTGCTCGCTCCAGCACGGAGTAGGCGTTCTTGAGTTTCTGCTCAAAATTGTGTATGTCTATGTCTTCGCCGTTATCTCGCTTGTTCTTCTTTTCTCTATTCCTCAATCTGCTACCATTAAGTAAAAGGTGGGAATTCTACACGGTAGAGATAAGAGCCTCGGCCGGGCTTCGATCCCGGGACCTATTGCTTTCTTGAGCTAGTTTACAAGGCAACTGGGCGACACCTGAAATGAGCAAAGTCTTCCGGTGTCATCGCTCTGGCCAGGCTGAGCTACCGAGGCACGTAAGTTGACAAGCTCACAATATCTCTTTGATTTACATGGCTTTCCACGACTGATACGCATCCAAGTCTCGGGCTCCTTTTCCCTTTTTCTCCTTCAAGCCACTGGCGCTAGGTATTCGTGTTCTCTTATTGTGAGCCCCTTCCGATCGAGCCTAGAAAGGAAATCGTCAAAACGCTCATCCCTAACAGCAAGCTCCGGCGGGATGAACCCCCTCTCATTAATCCTGTCTTCGAGCACCATCTGAGCAACTGCAGAGCAAGGATAGGCCGTGGTCCTTGCCATAGACGTCATCTGAGTTTCTGTGTCGAACCTATCTACCATCTCGTACTGATGCACCCTGGTTGCGCTGTCTCCCTTTCTCTTCCTTCCTTTGACCTCGACACGGAGGAGTGTCATGTCCTTGTCGCCTTGATGCATTGCGAGTTTCTTCTCAAGAAGGGTGGAGAGCAAGGCGCGAGGTGCTACTCGCACGTTCGAGGATTGCCTTATGTTGATCGGACGTTCGGAAAAGAAACCAAGATCTATCAGGAGCTTTATCTGATCTGCATGTCCCTTCCACCTAATCGTTTTTTCCTCCATGTCCTTGACATTCTTCAGCGTTTCGGGAAGAGTAGAGAGTCCATCTGTGATGAATGCCTCAAATTTCTGGTCTGGAAATTCGGCAAAAGTCAATTCCTCTACTTCTGAAAGTGCTGGGACAGTTACTTTCTTTCCCCCCCTCACCACTAGTGCATCGCGAGTGTACTCCTCGAGCACGCTGTCTATCGCGAAGACGATTTTGTATGCTAAGGGGCCCTTTGGAACCTCTGGTATCCCCCCCACCTTGATCTTGACAGAGTCAACCTCTTCCATCTGATCTGCTGCATTCTTCGCAAGAATGTTCGTAAGTCCCGGCGCAAGCCCACAAGCTGGGATGATCGTCACTCCGTTTTGCTTTGCCCGAGCATCGATCTTGCTTGCTTCTCCACCGCCTGTGCTTCCACCCTCGTAGCGCCACAAATATATCAGGTCAACAAAGTCAATCCTTGCTTCGAGTGCAGCCATGACTGCTTGTTCTGCTAGGTTGTGAGGAAGAGCTCCAATTCCGATGTCGGCCTTTGCAAGAGTCTTTTTCAGTCCATCCTCATCCTTCTTGATATCAAGTTCAACTGTCTCGAGTTTGCTTGAAAGATCTGCTGTTCCAACAGCAGTGACCCCACCCACCTTAGGAATCGGTCTCCTGCTAGCCTTGAAACGAAGCGTTTTCAGTTTCTCGGCATTTGAATCGACAACTGAGACTTGTGAGATGAGGCTACTATCGAGCAGATCCAATGCTATCGAGGAACCCATGAGGCCTGCCCCCAAGACGACTGCTCTGTTATCGCTCAACTATTCTTAGAACTCCTCCGCAACCTGTTATTTAACGAAGAAGGTAGAATTTTCAAAGAACAACTAGAAGAATGACGAATAGATGCTTTCATCACGATGGAAGTAAGCTTTTCCGCTGAGGAGAGAGTAAAAACCCCTTCAAAAAAAGTTGTTTGCCAAGGTTCTTTTTCAGATTTCAAATCAATCGAAAAGTGGAAAGCAAGCAGGAAGGAAAATGAAGCAATGCTTGCGACAAGCCTACCCAGAAAATCCCCGAATGGGGGAGTCTTAATTTTGTGCAAACGAGGTGGATGAAAGAACAAGGAAATAGGAAAGCGCTAGCCAAGAAGGGCGCAGAGTAAAATTCCCCTCTTTTCCTTTTTCTTCTTTCCCTCTTTTTCTCTTCCTTCGTCTCTTGCGCGTGAAATAGGCACGGGTGAATTCAAGATTTGAAACATTCTAAGAGAGTCTGAACCAAAATCTCAGCCTGCGATTGGTCGATGATTAGCGGCGGCTGGATTCTAAGGACGTTTCCGAAAAGCCCTCCAACTCCAATTATAACACCCCTCTCAAGCATTCTCTCCTGGATTTTAGATGCGAGCAAGGAATCCGGTTTTTTCGATTTCTTGTCTGAAACAAGCTCGATTCCTATCATGAGCCCTTTTCCCCTAACCTCGCCAACATTCTCCATTTGATTACTCTTCTCATAATCTGTTAGACTCTCGAGAACTTGCCGTCCGATCTCCTCCGCGTTCCTTGCAAGATTCTCCTGTTTTATTGTTTCAATTGTGGCAACTGCCGCTGCACAGCAAACGGGATTCCCTCCAAAGGTCGAAAAGTGATCTGATGGCTTCCACGCCCTCGAAATTTCTTCCCTTGTGGAGAAGGCCCCGATAGGCATTCCTCCTCCCATCCCCTTTGCCATGCTCACGATATCTGGCTTCAGTTCCCAAAGTTCAAAGCCGAACATTCTCCCGGTTCTTCCAAATCCCGTTTGCACCTCATCAGATATGAGAGGGATTTCGTGCTGTTTGAGCAAACTGGAGACTTGGGAGTAGTAGTCATCTGGAGGAACGATGAGCCCTGCTTCGCCTTGAATTGGCTCACCAATGAAGCATGCGAACTCTTGCTCAGTTGATATGAGCGAAATTGCGTCCTCGAGCTCGTTGATACAATTCTCAACAAGATCTTCTTCATCGAGTTTCGATCTGTACAAGTAGGGAAAAGGAACATGGATCACGCCCGGGAAGTTGGCAAAGTTTGCGAGATCTCGTTTGAATTTGCTCTGCCCAGTAAGGCTGAGTGAGAGACCAAGTCTCCCGTGAAACGCGCCCTTAAGTGCAATCACATGGAGTCCACTCTTGCCTCGAAATCTCGCGTACTTTTTAGCAAGCTTCACGCTCCCCTCCACAGCCTCGGCCCCACTGTTGCAAAGGAATGTTCTGTTCATTCCCTCTGGGAGGACCGAGCTGAGCTTCTTTACGAGGTGTGCCATCGGCTCCGTGTGAAAATATCCAGACGTATGTAGTAATTTGGAAGACTGCTCCTGTATCGCTTTCACCACTTTTGGGTGGCAGTGCCCAACATTGTTGACAGCTATTCCCGAAAAGCAGTCAAGATAGCGCTTTTCCTCAGAATCAAAAACGTAACAACCACGTCCTTGTTTGATGACAAGATTCAATCTATGAGGATAGCATTCCTGTAAGAAGCTTTCCTCTTCCTCCAAAAAGGTCGGTATTTCCATTTAGCTTTCTCTCTGTGCCTCCTCTCTCTATTGTCCTTCTCCTTTTCCTCAGCTTCTATAGTTATTGGAGGTTGAGTGTGCTGTCCAATATTTGGTTCTTTCCATGAGCTAGCTTGTAGGGCAACTATGAGAAGAGTAGCCTCGGTCCAATTATCAGGGTAAGTGGCATTTGATTTATTGAGAACACGTTTCGATTGTCGATGTGATCCTACCCGAATCGACCAGTTTCTCTAAATTAGGCCACAAGCAATCCATGAGCCCAAAGTCTGGGTTGCTTTCCTCATCATCATCTTAGCCATAACATCATTCGATCACGCTGAACTCTTGCGAAGATTCAATGAAGCGATTTTCCTATTGTCGAGCTCATGTATGAATTCCTTTGGATCGACCGCCTCCTCCGGGGCAAGGACGCCTGGGCCACGAGTTCTTCCACTTGCAAGAAGCTGTCCGAAGATTGAACCCGCAACACCAGTCATCAATGCAGTTGCATTTTTGATCCCGTACGACCGACTCGGTCCACAGACGAGGTCATATGTTAAACCTGAATTTTCCTTCCTTCCAATTGCACCTAGGACTCTTACTCTTATAGCCACAGCCCTTGAAGGTTCTGCTTGATTTCTCGATTTTGAGTTAAAGAAATTTACGAGAAACTGTTTCGGGGAGATGCTGGAGCCGTCTACTCGAATCGTTTCGCTCTCCGAAGTCAACCCAAGATCTATGAGAGGTTTGAGAGTCGTGTACATTTCTTCTGAAACTCCAAGCTTGAATTCGACATACCTGACGCCTCTTTGGATAGTTTGAGGAAGTGTGGCGACTTCTGAGTGAAGGCAATAGTGGCAGTTGTTTTTTCCAACAGGGCGTGGGAAGTTTACAACTTCGTTTCCGGAGAGTGGAGGAACTCTCACAAGCCTTCCTTCGAGGTACTCTATTGGATCTTTCGAGTACTCATCGATGACGGTCGAAACGGAAAAGGGAAAGTAGACCCTTCCTTGACCCTTTCTTAGTTCTGCCCCTTGAGTCCGGCTTCTTCCGTTCCAAGAAGAATTTCTTTGTTCCCTCGCCCCCACGAGTATCTTCACTCTGTCTACTTTGAAAAATTGATTGGCGGCTAGGGAGGCAAGGACGTTTGTGACACCGGGGCTTTCTCCCCCACCCACTATTGCTGTTACCCCTGCCTTCCTAGCTTTCTCTTTGAGTCTGAGCTGCCTTCTAGTCATGTAATAGAGTCCGCCGAGGTCGTTGTAATCGCATTTTGCTTCAAAGCAAGCCTCCATAACCTGCAAGTTGTACTCATACCAAGTAGCGTTTACGACAGCATCGTACTTCTTTAGAAGACTTGAAAGCTCGTCCTTTCTGCTGACATCTATCTTGAAGGCTCTTGCTTGTGGAATCTCGGACACAACGCGTTTGGCTCTTGCGTAGTCAACATCGCCAATTCCAATCTCTGAGAGCCTATTGCTCCTTGAAAGATCTGCCGCAACAGCCGAACCCATTCGGCCAGCTCCTAATACAAAGATCTTCAGATGTTTATCCCCCGCCTTTTCTTCCAGCTAACCTTTGGTCATTTTTCACACGAGCATCTTTGCAATGAGATTCAAGAGTGAAGCAAGAACTGATGATCGGCTCCTTTAACTCTGCCACTCTCTTACGTTTTCTCTACTGCCTAGTGCACGCGAAAGCTTTCTGCCTACTCAGGAGGTATTTCGGCAAAAGCTGCATCGAAAGGTATTCCTTTTGCAACTCTGTACGAGCGGATTGCAACATAGTACACTATGGAAGCGACGAAGATGATGGCGAGTCCTACGAGGAAGTAGTTGTAATCACATGCAGCAACCCCGCCTGCGGGACAACCAAAGAGATAGAAGACCTGGTTCGAAGTGTAAGATGTAATTGTGGCTACACAATAAGCAAGAGCTATGATTCCAAGCCAAGTAATCACTGGGACTCCAGCTACTTTCCTCTTTACAACACATGCTACTTCATAGAGCTGCTTTCTCCTGTAGGGGAATAAAATCGCAGAGATTGAAACAAAGACGAAGGTGAGTCCTATGGCAGCAAGCCCAGCCCAAGAGTAAAGAGCCAGAGCAGTAGTTTGCGACGTTCCACCGAGAATCCCGCTGAGAAAGAAAAGCATCACTTCGCCTCCAACTGCTGCGACAAGGATCGCTTTGACTGGAGTGCTGAACCTCGAGTTGACGTCAGCCAAGCTCGCAGGAGCAAGTCTATCAAAGGAGTACGAGAACAGGATGCGCGACATCAAGATCATGCACTGCGGAGCCACCAAGATGAACCCAGCTACGATTCCGATGCCAAGGAAGAGGACGAGTGGTGCATTATTTGCGAGAATGGCGACGAATAAAGTTAGGTTTGGAGGCGCTCCAAGTGTGTTCGTAACGTATCCATAGTAAATGTTATCCGCACCTAAGATGAATGGGAAGCCAAGAGCATAGTAGGCAACTTCTAGTATTATGAGCGTAGACAAAAAGACGATCGCAAAGCTTCCAAACAGGGCCCGCTTTGCTGTCTGTTTCACGTTCTTTGTTTCTCCCCCACAGTAGTTAGAAACGAAAACCCAAAAGAGAACCGTGAACCAAAGGGGAATCAGCATCACATTGTTTTTGAAGTTTGCAAGACCAATACCGGGAGGAGAAGTAACACCGCTACTTGCAGAGATGTTTGCATACGGATTAGGCGTAAGGGCGGCATTGCTCGGATTCACAGCAATTGCGTACTGGTTGAAATGTGTTTGGAACGCGGCTGGATTTGCAAGAGCGACAGCTAGAAGGATTGCCATGACGACAAGACCAATTACAGCTATCGTCATGAAGATATTTTGTATCCAGAAGTAGAGGCGAGTGCTGAAAATTACCACTAGCGTGAAAGCTGCAATGGCTATAGTCCCTATTACGAAGTCTGTAGTAGGCCTTGCAAGGACTGCGGCAGCGTTTGATGCCCACGACGATTTAGTCAAGGCTCCGTAGACGCTTAGCGTCTGCTCCATTCCTTGGTTTGAAAAAACCGATGCTGCATCTCCAATCCAGAACCATAGAAACATGGTATAACCCGCGAAATTTGCGGCAAATCCGACTGCTGGGTGCAACACCCTACTAGTATACACATAATCACCACCTGACCGTGGCATGCTGACATTGAATATGTAGTAAACTCCAAGAAGCGCCAGGATACCAGGCGCAGTTAGAACGAGACTTAATGCAGGATCTCCCCCATAATACGGCGCGTAGGTAAGCGCGTAAATGATCGACCAAGCTCCTCCGAATGACACCACATTCAAAAAAAGGAGGTCAACCCAGTTCATCGATCTGACAAGGCCTGTGGCTTGTCTTACAAACACTGGTGACTTGGGAACTGAACCAGACATATCAATTTGTCAAATTCTCTCGGTTTATTTAATCGTTGTTTTTCAATGAGGCCTGATCATTGTTAGTTGTACTATTTTGGAAAGGATTTTTAATCCACTATGCAATCCAGATCGAACGCCGTAACCATTTCGAAATCCTAAGTAGACAGTGGAAAAAAGGTGGAAGTTTGGTCAGTATCAATTTAGAGACCACGAGAGCATTTTTGGATGATCTTGACAAGAAAATCCTCCGGATCCTGCAGGAAGATTGTAGGACAACAAGAGAACAAATCGCAAAAAGGCTTCAAATGTCTAAATCCGCAGTCCAGTATCGAATAAAGAGACTTGAAAAATCTGGAATAATTGAAGGATATTACGCGAAAATAAACCCTGTTCTAGCCGGCAAGAACTACCAAGCAGTAACTCTCGTTAGGGCAAAATATTCCCCCGCATACTACGAGAAATTAGGCGAAAGGTTGGCTTCTCTTCCCGGAGTTTGGGCTGTTTACTTTACGTTTGGTGACAACGATTTCGTGCTTCTTGTTAGGGGGGTAGACAGGGACGAGCTCCTACGAACCGTGGAAAGTATGACAAAGATACGAGGAATTGAAAGGACTACATCTCAGATTGTCATAAAGACAGTAAAGGAAGATCCTAGGATTGAGATTTAGAATCCCGAGAGTCAAACTCGAAAGAAAAATGGCGCTGTTAGGTCTTTTGCCGACAGATATCAGATGTTGTTAGGAACTCGTCCTTAGCTCAAGAACTGAGGTAAAGCCCTGCTAAGTCTTAAACGATCGTACTGTTTAGAAATTCAAGAAGGGTTCCCTCGATGCTCCCCCGCCTTATGCTAGAAGAGACCGAAACGAAGAGAGTCTTTTCGTTATCAAGAGGAAAAACGAACAACTTTATTCTGTCAAAGACTATGACGCTGTAACAGTATCTTCCGTACTGATTTGCCCACTCGTTTAGAAGCTCTCTGTTCTGGCTGAACTGACGAATTCTCATTGCCCTTAGCTCTGGAGGATCTAGTGATTCCAATCCCTCGCGCATCCCCCCTGCCACAATGGTTCCGTCGGAGGAAACCACTTGGGCGTACCTGATTCGTTTGTCGAGTTTGAAGATTCTTTGAACATCAGGGACCTCTGAAGACCGCCCACTAAGACTATTTTCGAGAGACAATCCGCTCAAGTGAGGTCGCTTTACGATGATATTACCCTTTGCCTTCCTCCTAAGAGAGTATCAGGGACCTCGAGATCTAGCTTTGGAAACTTTTGAAGAGAAAAAAGGGGGAGGACACGTCCAATCGCTATACTTTAGCTACGACTTTTCCATCAAACAATTGCTTTCTGAGGACATATTATAGCAATGCGATTTTCCGCTGCAATTGCTTTTGAAGAAGTACATTATGGAGCTGGAATTAGCCGAGTATATAATGGCTATTTAAAGAGCGGATCGAAGCAAAAATTGGAAAAACAGACACCATATCTATAGAGGAACTGAAGAGGAAGCTAGCTGCGCAAGGGCAGAAAGGCTCGAGTGCGAATTACACAGAAACTCGAAGGGGGGAAGAGAGAGAAAGAGAACAAGAAGATGAAAGAGAAGGAGAAGGCCAGAAGTGAAGTTTCTAGAGAGTTCTTGCTAGCTGACAACAACAACAAGAAGAAGAAAATGAGTATTGGAAAGGAAGGTTCAATCTTCATCAATGAAAAACTATGATCAAGCTAAAGGAACATATGATCTCACAAAGCCTTCCTTGTCCAAACAACACTGTTTCAGTTTCCGGAGCTGTTTTTTCCTTCTCTGTTGCCAGAGTTCCAATGACGTATATGACAAAGCTACGAGATCCAGCATTGAGCTTCCAAATCAGTCTTCAAGTACACAGCCTCCCCTCCCTACTTTGTTAGGATCGAACTATATTCGGGTTCAAAAACAAGGTTGGGATTAGGCTTCTTTTTGTGTCCAATTACCTTGGTAGTAAGGATTCTGTGGCGCGAGAGGCTATTCCTGAAGTTTGCTTGAAGCTCCCGCCGAGCATCAATTACGCATACTAGAGAATCGGTGTTTTTCTCCTTTATCAAAGCCATTGTGGGCCACATCTTTTTGAGAAATGCCAATAGAAATGGCAAAGGAGTAAAAACAGGTAAATAATAGCCTTACTCACTTTACGTATCAGTAAAGAACGAGAGAGACCTTGTCAAGAAGCGATAGCACGGCAAACGCTCTGCCAGAGCAAGTCTCGAATGTACTTTTCGCATTGTACGGTTTTCAGCTGAGTGTCCCTGAGAACTGGCGGGTTGAGATGAATCCGAAGGGGAATCAGAAAAAGGGAGATGTGGCCTTTCACAGCCCTAAAGGGAACAGATTCTTCGTGTCATGGGGAGTGCTCGACGATGCGCTGAAACGCTTCAAAAGCCTTGATGAGCACCGAGATACAAGTATAAACCAGGTGAGGAAGGGGCCGGACGTTGCAAAAGTCGACGTGAGCGACTCACGAGAGGAGATCATCTCGGGACACAGAGCTCTCTACACTCGGATCACAGCTTCAGTCCGGGGCGGATTCATGTCAAGATCGACTGCTGAAAGAGTTATGTGGTCGGTGCATTTTTACTGCCCTGATCAATCGAGGTATTACATCATATATTGTCTCCTAAGAGATAACGAAGAGTACCCGGACATAGGATCAGTCTTCAGAAACGTCGTAGCATCGTTCTCTTGTCACAAAAAATCGGCCCAAAGCCTTTTCGCCTCGACCTGATACTTTCTCTTTGTAGAAGTCATATGGATCGAGAGGAAAAGAGAATGAAGAGAGAGAACTTTGGCTTCTTATACGCACTCTTCTCTCCAGCTTTTCTTTGTGCCGCCTTCTCGCACCACTGAGTGTGAAAAGTTCGTAGCCACGCTTCTACTCAGTTAGGGCATTTCGTGAGAGAGAGAAGGTTAGATCAGCTTGGGAGAAATCTGCTTGTGCAAAAGCAGTTCCCCGGGGACGACAAGCATCTTCGACCAAAGAGTCGCAGCTTTCAGCCTCCCCATCTTCTTAGCCAATTCGCTGAAACTAATCTGATCGAATCCTCTAGATTTGAAGAGTTCAATCGATTCGACGTTGTCTTCTTCTACAGCCGCAAAGACTTCTACCACTCCGGACTCGATGAAGTACTCGAGGGAGTTGTCGAGCAGCAAGCCCCCGATTCCAAGCCCCCTATAGTCTCTCGATACCGCAACATAGTACACATATCCAAGGCGAGAATCTAGCCTCTTGAGCATCGCCAGTCCAACTTTTTTGCCTCGATGAGTAGCAGCTTTAACCACCTCTATCTTCTCGAGTGTCTTCCTCGAATGCCACAAGTACATACCCTCGAAGCTCTCCTCGAGTATTGAGACAAGGTCCTTTCGCTTCTCGTATGGAACATCTTCTATTGTGAGCTCCTCGCGCAATGTCAAGGAATTCCAAAAACCTCTTGTGCATTCAAAAAGAGGATTTTCTGCTTATCGTCTTCATCAACTTTGAGTCTTCCCACGAGATCGAGTGCAGTGGAGTAGGTTTCGACAGGATAGTCAGTTCCAAAGAGTATTCTTTCCGCGCTTCCTATGTAATAGATTGCATCAGAAAGCTTCCTCCCGAGCATTTCCAAGTACTGATAGGAATACTTGTTGCCGCTTTTTGTGCCGCTGCCTCCCGCGCAAAGTCCGGAAATATCCGCGAAGACATTTGTGTGTTTGTATATGAGCTCAGCAACTTCTTCGATCCAAGGGTTTCCGAAGTGGCAGGCGCCGATTTTGAGCGCGGGTCTCCTGTTTGCAAGTGGATCCAAGGTCAGAGGATGAGAATGGGCGAGGCTCCCGCTCTTCGTGGCAGTGTCTCCAGTGTGAAACATCACTGGGAGATCCTCTGACTCGGCGTAATCGTAGAGTGGATCTAGCACTGGATCGTCTGGGTACACTTTGTAGTAGCCTAGCAATATCTTGAACCCTTTCAAGCAGTCCCTGTTTTGTTTTGCTTCTTCGATGCATTCCGCGACATAGTTTTTGGAAGGCCTCGCTGTGAAAATGGGGTGAAGCCTTCCACGGCTCCTCGAGCAGAGTTTTAGAATTTCCTTGTTTGGAAGAAAGGAGCCGTGTTTCAAAGGAGGGCTGAGCAAAAGACCTGAGGCAACGCTGTACTCATCCATCATTTGAAGAAGTTCGTCTAGAGTGTACTCGAGACCGTTCTGCCTTGCGTAGGTTATCAGCTGATCGTCAGGGCGTTCGGAGCAGTGAATGTGAGCGTCGAAGATGCGAATCAATCTAAGCGATCAAGAGTTCGCTCCTTCCTTTTTAAAATACGTTCGTGATTTGGATCGAGGAGCTTCAAAATGGTCAATTAAAAATCTTAATTAGCTTAGATCTTGCCTTCGATTCAGCTGACTCTTGTTTGCCTCGGTAGCTCAGCCTGGCTAGAGGGCTCATCGCGCAAAAGTAGTGTGAAGTCACTTGGTCAAAGCGCGACCTTGGTAAGGACGAGCCATGTGAAGGAAAGAAAGTTACATTCGAGGTCGCGGGTCCGAATCCCGCCCGAGGCTCTTATCCCACGGTTCGATTTCGGTCTTTTTCGAGGACATGCTATTTCACACATTGGTTTTCACTCAAAAATGTTGTGCAGTAGGACACTTGAGAATCTTTCACAAAATCGGGCTAGACGGAATTTCCAAAGTACTCAGCGCGTCCGATATTTACGGAGGAAGGACTAGTTGAAGATCCAGCGCCCTCGCCCGTGTCCTTTACTTACGCGTGAATTCGCTCTATCCATCAGGTTATCAAGTACGCCTCTGACAGACTGCTGCCATTCTGGCTGTCTGTTTTCGGAAGGAATGTGCAAGTGCATCCAAATCAAATAACCATCATTGCATAATTGTGGATACTGTTGACGGACTCGTGCGTATATGCCATCTCTTCCAGGTAATTCGTATTCTCCTGCCGGTATGAAATCAAACTTATTATTTGTTAGAATTCTTGAGAGTTCTCGAATCCTTTCTCTGTCGTTTTCGCTCATCGCATTACCTTCCTCTTCTGAAATCTGTGTCTTTATAGCTCCTGTTTTCCCTTGAATTGAATGTTTGTGGTATGGATTGGGAGAACTACGATCAGTTTGGCTGCTCTGCTGTAGCGTTCGAGCTGATCTACAAATGTGGATTGCTTTTTGCCTCTATCTATGACCTCGACTAGTTTTTCGTCGTCTTGTTTGATTGCTATCAAATCAGGATGACTGGCTTCGACACCTCTTTTTTTCATAAATCTCATAATTTTGATCTCATCTGACTCGACTTCGTAATCTTGTGCTTCAAGCGCTACCTTCCATCTCCGAACTAGCTCATCATGATCGGTGTTATCATCAATTATCCTCTTGGATAGTCCTAGCTCTATTGCAACATCCCGCCCCCAACGCGCGATTGTTGTTTGCGGGATCCTTGGATATTCAAGAGAGACTCGGGCGAAAATCTCTCGAGTTATATCCCAGCGTGCCCTCTTGGGTGATTGAAGCCAAATATTCCTAAAGTCGTCTTTCACTTTCCTTTCTAACTCTGGAGGATATTTTCTGTTTGGCATTTTCCATTTCCTCAATCAATAAGGGCTTCATAAAAGGAATACTACGAGATTTGGAGTATCGCCCTAATTCTTGTACGACCTTTGGCTTAACGTACGGCCTTAGCTAGGCGCGATGCCAATCAGCTTGACCGAATCACTTCACTTTTTCAACTCTCGCGAGCTAAATGAATTGTGCAACTGTTATCTGTTGTACCCGCAAAAACATAGCTTGTCTGTCTTAACGATCTTTTGATATTTACAGGCCGTATCGACGCCGATATACGAAAGCATCCAATAAGCATGAAATGTATTGGCCGTAGAATGGGCTGATTATAGATTCTCAAGTAACTTCAATTGGAATTTTGTCCTTAGGCGCGCCAAGAATCTAGAGACTATTCATGTCTGAAATTCCGCAATACCTAGATCGTTCAAAAGCACTAACTGATTACTCTTAATGAAAAGAACGCGATTGTTGTTTTGCTGATTCTCTAGAATTTTGTACAGGTTCAGGTTTCCTTCCGTTACGTACTTCATTGCTAAATCGAATTCCGCTTTGTGTTCTCGCTTTAGATCTCGCATGTTGTCCCCAAGCTCTTTAGTAATTTGCTTGACCAGCGGCAAAAGATAGTCAGCTGAATTCTGAGGGAGCTTAACCAGAGTAGCAATGGCTCTAAAGATATTGTACACGCCTACAACGGCATCGTCGAGCAACTCATTCGAAGCACCATCAGGGATTTGTCCTGAAATTACCTTATTTTTCATCTCCTCGTACCGGGCTTTGTGATCTGTTAACCATTGGTTGAGAATATCATATTTCTGCAACAGCTCCTCACCGTAGGGAGTCAATATGAGCCGAATCTTCGTCCCTTGTCTTTTTCTTCTTGTTCCAGTATCGATATACATCTTCTTCTTCAAGTCCCTTATCCTTACTTTCATCACTCCTGGACCTGTACCTGTGTATCGTCCCTTTTGGGTCTCTTGCTTTGTGGAATCAGTACCTAACTGTTCTTTCTGTCTTTCTCTTATCGCTCTACTGACCCTCGTGGACAGATCGTTATGTCCGTATCCCTCTTGTCCTGCCGATCTCAATTGTCTTAGTATTTCTAGTTCAATTTCGGTCTTGGAATTAATTTTCACGGGTTGCCTGACACCTCGTAATAGATATCGTATCCCGTGGGAACATTCCTTTAAGATTGGCGACTTGCGCTCTCCTTTTGAATGCTTGGAATTTTGACCAGTCAAAATCCATTTCTCATGATAGATTGACTTGCAAAATATAAGGGTGGCAATGCATTTCCTCGCTTGAGAAGAAATGACTGATTATGTCTTGGAAGTCAAAGATCCTAATTTCTTTTGTGCGCTCCAAAAGGATTGTTTGCGGCAAACAAAGGATACGCAAGGTCGCGTTACACTGGTCAACAGAAATCCAACGCTTGGGACGTACGATATTCCCTTTCTCGCATTTTCTAATCAAGGAATAAATTTTGACTTCAATGATCATGAAATTGCAAATTGGATAGTCTGGAGAAAGAGCAAGTTCACCCCGCATACTTTGAAAATCAAATCGAGAAGGGCGCAGAAGACAAATGGATCTTGGCTCAAAGACGATCTTGGAGAATTTCGTGTTCCTGATGGGTGTTTTCATCAGAAAGTCTCCGACGTTCTAATCAACACAGAGCCAGTGACGGCCTCACCGAAAAAAGTCGAGACATTGATCGGTGAACCGGAAGAAAAGAAGGCACGAACACGCGGCAGTATAGCTGACATGGTGATACATGATAATTATGCTGAAAAATTCTACAAGTTTGACGAAACAAACAAAACAACCAGAGAGTTGAAAGATAAGTATGTACCTCGGGATATCAAAAAAGAAATTGAAGAGATAGACTATGCGAAATTATTTACCGAATTAAACAAGGTTGGTAGCTCTAAGAAACGAAAGAAAAACTCTGATGACATCTTGAGAGGTCGCCTGAATGGGTGGACTACCAAGCCCGTGGTTGGACAATATCGGTGGCAATTAGATTTCAAAAAAGATACTGTGGGACTGGAGATAGAAACGAGGCAAAACACCAATCTTTTCCACGACTTGCTAAAGCTGGAATTAGGATACCGAAAAAACGGACTTCGATGCGGTATCATCATTAGTTATTATCGGAGAAGCGTAGGTAAGTTAGGATACGGAGCTTGCATCGAGGAACTCGACAGGTGGATCAGCGAGTTAAAGGATATTATGAAAATCGAGATTCCTTTGTGGGTGATAGGACTAAAGAAACTGAGCGGAGATCAGGTTCACCAGAATGATAAAGAATTCAGTGGCGTGTGAGGATTTTCAGTGCTTTCCCACGAATGGGTGATCGTTAACTAAATGTTCCTAGCAGGGTCTTCTGAATTAACTCGTGGCTGGATGGATAAGCTTGAATCATTATTAACTCAATTATTTCCTGAAATTCAAAGGAAACAAAACGAAACTGAAAATCAAAAGCACTACTGGGCTTGGTTCGAAAGCCCAAGATTGCCATATCATATTGCGCAGCTGCATCCATCTGCTAATCAGATCAGAATCCTTCTTCGACTAGAGCCATCGAAATTCCCTCTTCTCCTAGACGAGACACCGTCTGGCCGAGGTTACCAGGACACTTACCGTTCAATGTTGGTGGTGGACAGTGAAGATCGCCTCTCGCATGCTGTAATTTTGATCTCGTTATCTTACGTGCAGGATCTGGAGCTAAGGATATCGATCTCCAAATGAAAATTTCAGAAGCGCGAATGGTGTCCTACTGTGACTTTTGTTCTTTCTCTAACGAAGAGATGGGAATGAGTAAGCAGAGCCACAGGTCAGAGACGATCCGAGAAAAGAAAAGCCGAGCGTATTACTCATGTAGCGTCTGCGATCGAGATTTGTGCGAGAGTCATTGTTATTCATTAGACTTTGGCCGATTTTTCCAGCATGGTTTTGGATGATAGAAGCATTTGAGCGATCTTCCTCGGTTCGTCTTTCAGCTTCCTACCGAGATTTAATGCAAACAGGAGCAGATTGGTCAAGACCTCTATGTACACCCTGCGGCGCCTTG